>Ga0302326_10003962_pt1 | contig 34585 bp, 35 predicted proteins | sample Palsa_T0_3_FD_202264 | JGI IMG/M metagenome (GOLD analysis project Ga0302326, IMG submission 202264) | Peat permafrost microbial communities from Stordalen Mire near Abisko, Sweden - Palsa_T0_3 | ecosystem: Environmental > Terrestrial > Soil > Palsa > Peat permafrost | place: Sweden: Abisko...
TTCTCGGCGCGCGTCGCCATCGAGCCGGGATCGGAGCCGTGATCGGGCTCGGTGAGGCCGAAGCAGCCGACGAATTCGCCGGTGGCGAGCTTGGGCAGATATTTGCGGCGCTGCGTCTCGCTGCCATAGGCATAGATCGGGTGCATGACCAACGACGATTGCACCGACATCGCCGAGCGGAATCCGGAATCGACGCGCTCGATCTCGCGCGCGATCAGGCCGTAGGCGACATAGCCGAGCCCGGCGCCGCCATATTCTTCGGGGATGGTCGAGCCAAGGAGGCCGAGCGCGCCCATCTCCCGCACCACGGCCGGATCGTATTTTTCCTCGCGAAAGGCGGTGAGCACGCGCGGAAACAGCTTCTCCTGCGCGTAATCGCGCGCGGTGTCGCGCACCATGCGCTCTTCCTCGGTCAGCTCGCTTTCCAGGTCGAGCGGATCGTCCCATTTGAACGCGGCATCCTTGATCTGGACCGGCTTCGCGTCGCGTTTTTCTGCAACCTGCGCCATGGGGTTTGCTCCGCTTTTTCGAGGCTCGGATGTAAGTTAAAGCATCTCGCGCCCATCGGAAACACGTGTCCGGGAAAGGCCAAGTTGCTGGAATGACGGCCTTCCGCTATCTAGGCCGCAACGCCGCGATTAAAAATGCGCCCGTAGCTCAGCTGGATAGAGCGCTGCCCTCCGAAGGCAGAGGTCAGGGGTTCGAATCCCTTCGGGCGCGCCAGTCTTTACCGGTCAGATGCTGCAGAGATAAAACGCAGCGCGGCAAAAAAACCGCGCTGCGTCCGCGACACGCCTACTTTTTCTTCTCGGCCGGGCGGCCGTAAGTGCCGACGAAGCTTGCTTTCGCCAGCGTATGGAAATGCAGTTCGTAGCCGACGAGCGCGGCCGATGCCTGGTCATTTTGGGCGAAGCCCAGCTTGTCTTCATCGACCGCGGTCACCGTGAAGTGGTAGTGATGCGGTTTGTCGCCTTGCGGCGGGCAAGGACCGCCGTAACCGGGAGCGCCGAAATCGGTGCGGGTCTGGATGGCGCCAGCGGGCAGCAGATTGGCCTTCGGGTCGCTGGCGTTCTTCGGCAGCGAAGTGGTCGATGCCGGAAGGTTGATCACCACCCAATGCCACCAGCCGCTGCCGGTCGGCGCGTCCGGGTCATAGACCGTAATGACGAAGCTCTTGGTGCCCTTTGGCGCCCCGCTCCAGCTCAGAGACGGAGAAATGTTCTTGCCGGTGCAAGTGAACGAGTTGAACACCTGCTCGTTGGGGATGGTCTCGCCGTTGCTGACATCGGCGCTGGTCAGTTTCATCTTTTCCGCGTAAGCCCCGGACGCGCTCAGCGCGCCGAAAGCCATGACAACCGCCCCTAATGCGATTTTGTGCATCGTTTCCTCCCGTGGTTTTTGGGCGGCGAAAGCTAGCATGGGAAAACGGGCTTGTCTTGGGGCGCGTGCCCAACTCGTTCCGGTGTCGTCACGCGGACTTGCACGATATGCTCAAGCGCCGCACAATGGCGACCAAGCCGATATGATCGAATGAAGATTGGCGAACAAGGTGAGGAGTTCGTCCGGCCCTGTTCCGAAAAGCGTGCAGGGGGCGACGACAGGAGGCCCCAATGAGCGGCACCGTCCGTTTCGATTTCATGCACTTTATGCCTTACGTGCACTTGCCGGAGAACCACAAAGACTTTCACTCGACGTGGGTCGACTTCCCCAACAAATTTTACGATCCGAAAAAGGGGCACGCGCTCTACCAGCGCTACCTTGCCGAACTCGTGCTGGCGGAAACGGTCGGCTTCGACGCCATCGTCGTCAACGAGCATCACAACACGGCGTACAGCATGATGGCGGCGCCGAATCTGATCGCCGCCGCGATCATCCCGCAAACCAAGACCGCGAAGATTTGCGTCTGGGGCACGCCGCCCAATCTCGAATATCCAAACCGCCTGGCGGAAGAATACGCCATGCTCGACGTGCTCTCGCAGGGGCGGCTCGAGGTCGCGTTCCCGCTCGGCACCGGCATGGAATATTGGGCCAATCCGATCAATCCTTCGACCGCGCGTCAGCGCTACCGCGAGTCGATCGACATCATCCTGCAAGCCTGGACGCAGGATGGTCCCACCACCTATTACGGCGATTTCTACACCTACCGTTATCTCAATCCGTGGCCGCGGCCTTATCAGAAGCCGCATCCGCCTTGCTACATCGTCGGCACCGGAAGCCCGGAGACCGTCGAGCTCGCGGCCAAGCTCGGCTTCGGCTATTCCGCGGTGTTCGTCTCCAAGACCCGGGCGCTCGAGCTTAATCAGCAATTGCGTAAAAGCTCGGCCGAACACGGGCACCATATCCGCCCGGAGCAGCTGCCTTTGCAGGTGATCACTTACGTCGCGGAGACCAAGGAGAAGGCCGAAGCGGAAGCCGTCGAGCACATCCGCTATTTCTTCGAGGATGCGCTGCGCACCACGCCGACTTTCCTTGCGCCGCCCGGTTATCTCTCGGTTGCCGAACTGAAGAAACGCGCGGCGCTTGCCGACAAGCTGCACGGCGGATTCAGCTTCGAAAACGTCAATGAATCATTCTTCCTCGCCATCGGCACTGCCGATCAGGTGGTGGCGCAGCTCGAAGAATGGGGCGCGAAAATGGATACCAACCATTTCAACATTCTCGGCGCGATCGGCAACATGCCGCACTGGAAGGTGGTGAAGAACCTGACCTTGATCGGGCAAGACGTTATCCCGCGCATGCGCGCCAACGCGGCGGTCGAACGCCGCGTTGCCGCCGAGTAGCAAGGAGGCCGCCGATGACTGCGCATCCCTTTCCACCGCAATTCAAGCGCGAAACTCACACCATCAACGGCGTGAAGACTGTGCTGCTCACGGCCGGTAGCGGCGAGCCGCTGGTGTTCCTGCACGGCGCCGGAATCTGGCACGGCGTCAATTTCGCCCTGCCGTGGACGGAGAAGTTCCGCGTCATCATCCCGTTCCATCCGGGCTTCGCCGAATCCGGCGACGATCCGGCGATGACCGACATGCACGATTACGTCATGCACTATCTCGATTTGTTCGACGCACTCGGTCTGGACAAAGTCCACCTGGTCGGCTTCTCGCTCGGCGGCCTGCTCGCTGCGAATTTCGCCGTGCAGGCGGGCCACCGGGTCAAACGGCTGGTGCTCGTCGGGCCTGCTGGGCTACGCGGCAAGGAGCGGCCGACCGGCGACGTGCTCAGTCTGCCGCCCGAGCAGATTCCGTCGATGCTGGTTTCGAACTTCGACCTCATCAAGCCATATTTGCCGGAAAACCCAAAGGACCTCGACTTCATGGGCGACCGTTACCGCGAAGGCGGAACGCTAGCGCGCCTGTTGTGGGAGCGTCCCTACGACACGAAATTGCCGCGCTATCTGCACCGCCTGACCATGCCGACGCTGCTGGTATGGGGCGAGGACGATCGCCTCCTGCCGGTGCAGCAGGCCGAACTGTGGCGTCAGCACATCCCCAAGGCCGACTTTCAGGTCTTCAAGGGCGCGGGCCACCTGGTGCTCGACGAGAAACGCGAGGCCGTCGATGCGGTGCAGCGCTTCTTATCGTGATTGTCGGCGGACCGGTCGGCTGTTAGTCTTCGCGATCGGCGTCGTGAAACGCTGAGGAAAAATGGGGGGAATGCACCATGGACAATCTGAAGACCTACGCGGTTCCGCTGGGACGCTTGTTGTTGGCCAGCTGTTTCATCTGGGCTGGCTACACCAAACTGTTCGTGTTCGGTCCGGAAGGGACCGCGCAATTTTTCACCAAGGTAGGCGCACCGATGCCGGAACTGGCGAATTGGGTCGCCATCGTCGTCGAGCTTGTCGGCGGCATAATGATCCTGATCGGCCTGCAGACGCGTTGGGTCGCCCTCGTGCTCGCCATATGGTGCATAGTGACCGCATTCGGCTTCCATCTGCCGGGTAGCGCGGCGATGCATGATATGCAGCACTTCTACAAGAACCTGACGATGGCGGGCGGGTTTCTTTACGTGTTTGCCTTTGGCGCCGGCATTTGGAGCATCGACCGCGCCACCGGCATGGAAAAGGCTTAGGCCCGCCTAAACGCGAATTAAATCGTCTGCAACGAGGCGGACCCTTCCGCCCCGTTAACCTTTTGCGCGCCCCGCCGTTCGACGATCGGTAAGATTTGGCCGGTATATGCAAGGCACCCGGCGTTCGAATCCGAGCGCCCGGGCGTTTGCGCAGGCTATGTCATGGTCGACACTCGCAGAGACGATGAACGCAGAGTCCGAAAGCGCACGCGCGTTTTGCGCTGTGCCAAGATCATCGTGCCGCGCCGCTCGCCGGTCATCTCGTGCACCGTTCAGAATATCACCGGCGGCGGCGCCTGCCTCAAGCTGGCGAATACCTTCGGCGTGCCGGAAACCTTCGATCTGACTTTCGAGCATGGCCGCACGCGCCGGTCCTGCCGCGTGGTCTGGCGCACTAGCGACAAGCTCGGCGTCATGTTCGAGCCTGCGGCGTCGACAGAAAACTAAAATTCCGCTACGGCGCGGATGAGCCGCTCGATATCCTCGGGTCGAGACAGGCGGTGATCGCCGTCCTTGACCAGCGTGAGAACGACGTCGTCGCTGGCAAGCCGCGACACCAGCTCCACCGCGTGCCGCCACGGCACGTCGGGGTCTTCGACGCCTTGCAGGATGCGCACCGGGCATCCGGTCTCAATCATGCCGGCGAGGAGAAGATGGTTCCGCCCTTCTTCGATCAATTGCCGCGTCACCAAATAAGGCTCCGCCGAATATTCGGACGGCCGCGCCCAGAAGCCCTTCTCCTCGAGTTCGCGCTTGATCGCCGGCGTGAAGCGCTTCCACATCAGCTCCTCGGTGAAATCCACTGCCGGCGCGACCAACACCAAACCGGCGACCGAAGCCGGCCCGTATTGCCGGCGCGCCCGCAAGGCGCGGACCATGAGCAAAGCGAGCCAGCCCCCCATCGACGACCCGACCAAAATCTGCGGATCGCGGCAGCATGCGTCGAACACGGCGAGCGCGTCGGCGAGCCAGCGGCCGATCGTACCGTCGCTGAAGTCGCCGCCCGATTCCCCGTGGCCGGAATAGTCGAAGCGGATGCAGGCACGCCCGGCTTGTTCGGCCCAATGCGCCAGCGCCGCGGCCTTGGTGCCTTTCATGTCGGACTTGTAGCCGGACAGCCAGAACAGGCCCGGGGCGGCGCCGGCACGGTCGCGCACGGCGATGGAGCGGCGCTCGGTCCCCGCTCCAATTTCCAAGAATTTCAGGCCGTTATCATCCATTGAGCAGTGTTCCGTCACCCTGAGGTGCGAGCCAAGCGAGCATCGAAGGGCGACGGCCCGGGCCGTGCATCCTTCGAGGGCCGCTCCGCGATCACCTCAGGATGACGGAAGATAAGGTACATCTTCGCGCTATGCATGCCGCCGCATGGTCGTTGACTTACCCTGCAAAAATCCCGATCTTCTCCGATTGCCCGTTAGCGTCACGGATGCGTTAGCTCGTGATGCGCTCGGGATGTCATAGGCTCGTCGCAACAACGTAGGAGAGCAGCACCATTCGTCGCCCGATCAGAACCGCGCAGCCCGCCGCCAAGGAGGGTCCGCGCATCAACGAGGAGATCCGCGTCAACGAGGTCCAGCTCATCGACAAGGATGGCGCCAACAAGGGCGTCACTGAAATCAACGCCGCTCTGGCCATGGCGCAGGAGGCCGGGCTCGATCTTGTGGAGATCGCGCCAAATTCAGTGCCCCCGGTCTGCAAGATTCTCGACTTCGGCAAGTATAAATATCAGGCTCAGAAAAAAGCCGCCGAGGCGCGCAAGAAGCAGAAAGTCGTCGAGATCAAGGAGATCAAGCTGCGGCCGATGATCGACGATCACGATTACGACGTGAAGATGCGCTCCATGGAGCGCTTTTTCCAGGAAGGCGACAAGGTCAAGGTGACGCTGCGGTTCCGTGGCCGCGAAATGGCGCACCAGGAGCTTGGTTACAAGCTGCTCGACCGCGTCAAGGGCGACACGTCGAAGATCGCCAAGATCGAGCAGGAACCGCGCTTCGAGGGCCGCCAAGTCGTCATGGTTTTGGCGCCGCGTTAAGCGGCGCCAAGGGTGATGGTGCTGGCGCCGCGATAGCCTTACGGAATTAATGCGTGCCCCGGCGTCGGGGATGTTCAGGGAGAGGAGACGATCATGCCGACATTCGTTGGAATGCTAAGCTGGACCGACCAGGGAGTCCGTACGGTCAAGGATACACCCAAACGTATCCAGGCGGCAAAAGAACGAGGCAAAAAGCTCGGGGTCGATATCAAGCAGATATTTCTTACCACGGGCGATTTCGACCTTTTAGTTATTGCCGAGGCCAAGGACGGTGACGCGATGGCGAAGTTAGCCATGGCCGCCGGCGCGGAGGGGAATGTCCGCACGCGTACAGTGCGGGCCTGGACCGAGTCCGAAATTGCCAAACTGATTTCCGAGCTTCCGTAGCCAGCGGATCTCCACTTGCCTGGGGTCGATCTTTACGCCGGGGCGGCTCCGCCGCGGCAGGCGATGCATTTGCCATTTTTTGCCGGCTCTGCCATAACCGCGCCCTCCCGTCGCCCGGCTGATTAGGGCTGCCGTGGCGGCGGCGACGTGCCCAAGCACACAACGCTCGTTGACGAGCATTTTCGGCCCGCGGAGCGTTCGCGCTTCCCGGCCATGGAGAGCCAAATGCCCAAGATCAAGACCAAATCGGGCGCCAAAAAGCGCTTCAAAGTGACGGGGACCGGGAAAGTCCTCTATGCGCAGTCGCGCAAACGCCACGGCATGATCAAGCGCACGAAAAAGCAAATCCGCCAGTTGCGCGGCACTAACGTGCTGTTCAAGACCGACGGCGACAAGATCAAAAAGTATTTTTTGCCGAACGGCTGACGGCCGGTCGCTTGCGGCCGCTGTTCATTCCAGCGTTTCGCGCTTCTAGAGGAGATCACCCATGGCACGCGTCAAACGCGGCGTCACCACTCATGCCAAGCACAAGAAAGTACTCAAGGCCGCTAAGGGCTATTACGGGAGGCGCAAGAACACCATCCGTATCGCCAAGCAGGCGGTGGAAAAAGCCAACCAATACGCCTATCGCGATCGAAAGCGAAAGAAGCGCACGTTCCGCGCTTTGTGGATCCAGCGCCTCAACGCGGCGGTGCGTCCCTTCGGCCTCAACTACAGCCGCTTTATCGCCGGCTTGGGCAAGGCCGGCATCGTGATCGATCGCAAGGTGCTGTCGGATCTCGCGATCAGCGAGCCCGCAGCCTTTGAGGCGATCGTCGGCCAGGCAAAATCCGCGCTGGCGTAAAAGGCCATGCCCGACACCGCGCAGCTTGAGCAGAAAATCCTCGCCGAGGTCACCGCCGCGAGCGACGAAGCGGCGCTGGAATCGGTGCGCGTGGCGGCGCTCGGCAAGAGCGGCTCCATCACCGCGTTATTGAAGACGCTCGGCGCGCTGTCCCCGGAAGAGCGCAAAAGCCAGGGTCCGTTGATCAACGGCCTCAAGGACCGGGTCAATGCGGCGCTCGGCACGCGCCGCGAGGCGTTCAAGAGTTCGGCGCTTGAGGCGCGGCTGAATACCGAGAGTGTCGACGTAACGTTGCCGGTACGCGAGGCGCCGGCCGAGGTCGGGCGCGTGCATCCCATCACGCAAGTGATCGACGAGCTGACGGCGATTTTCGCCGATATGGGATTCGCCGTCGCCGAAGGTCCGGACATCGAGAGCGAAGATTACAACTTCACCAAGCTCAATTTTCCGGAAGATCATCCGGCGCGCGACATGCAGGACACGTTCTTCTTCAATCCGAAGCCGGACGGCACGCGGTTACTCCTGCGCACGCACACCTCGCCGGTGCAGGTGCGCACGATGCTGAGCCAAAAGCAGCCGATCCGCGTCATCATTCCCGGCCGCACCTATCGCAGCGACTCAGATCAGACCCATACGCCGATGTTCCATCAGGTCGAGGGCTTGGTCATCGACCGGACCTCGCATCTCGGCCATCTGAAATGGATCCTCGAGGAATTCTGCAAGGCGTTTTTCGAAGTCGATCACGTCAAAATGCGCTTCCGGCCGTCGTTCTTTCCGTTCACCGAGCCGTCTCTCGAAGTCGACATCCAATGCCGGCGCGACAGGGGTGAAGTCCGCTTCGGCGAAGGCGACGACTGGATGGAAATTCTCGGCTGCGGCATGGTGCATCCGATCGTGCTGAGAAATTGCGGGCTCGATCCCGAAGAGTTCCAGGGCTTTGCCTGGGGCATGGGCATCGACCGCATCGCCATGCTCAAATACGGCATGCCGGATTTGCGCGCCTTCTTCGAGGCCGATGTCCGCTGGCTCACCCATTACGGCTTCCGCCCGCTCGATCTGCCGACGCTGGCGGGAGGATTAAGCTCGTGATTGCGCCGCGCGCGCGTTCGGGGACGCGCTCATGATGAAATTCACTTTTCGCTGGCTCAAGGAGCATCTCGACACCGACCGGCCGCTCGGCGAGATCGCGGACAAGCTCACCATGATCGGGCTTGAGGTCGAGCGCATCGAAGACAAGGCCAAGCTCCTGGCGCCATTCACTATCGCGCGCGTCACCGAGGCCAAGCAGCATCCGAACGCCGATCGGCTGCGCGTGTGCATGGTCGATACCGGATCCGGCGATCCGATCCAGGTGGTGTGCGGCGCGCCCAATGCACGCACCGGCATGAAGGGAGTATTCGCGGCACCCGGCGCGTTCATTCCCGGCAAGAATCTCACGTTAGGAGTGGGCAAAATCCGCGACGTGGAAAGCCGCGGCATGCTGGTTTCCGCGTTCGAGCTGCAAATCTCCGACGATCACGAAGGCATCATCGAGCTGCCCGACGAGGCGCCGGTCGGCGCCAATTACGCGCAATGGGCCGGCCTCGACGACGCGATAATCGAAATCAACCTGACGCCGAACCGCGCCGATTGCACCGCCGTGCACGGCATCGCCCGCGATCTGGCCGCCGCCGACATGGGAAAGTTCAAGGACGCGGTCATCAAGGCGGTCAAAGGCGAGTTTCCGTCCCCTGTCGCCGTGAAGATCGAGGCGCCCGAACTTTGTCCCGCCTTCGCGCTGCGGCTTATTCGCGGCGTAAAGAACGGCCCGTCGCCGGCCTGGCTGCAACAGCGGCTCACGGCGATTGGGCTGCGCCCGATCAATGCACTCGTCGACATCACCAACTTTATCACTTACGACCGCGGCCGGCCGCTACACGTGTTTGATGCCGCGAAGGTGCGCGGCCATCTCACGGTGCGGCGCGCCCGCGCCGGCGAGGCGCTGGTGGCGTTGGACGGCAAAACTTATTCGCTCGACGGCACCATGTGCGTCATCGCCGACGAGGCGGGCGTGGAATCGCTGTCCGGCATCATGGGCGGCGAAAACACCAGCTGCTCCGCAGCGACCACGGACGTGCTGATCGAGTCGGCGCTGTGGAATCCGATCAACATCTCGCAGACCGGACGCAAGCTCGGCATCAATTCCGATGCCCGCTATCGCTTCGAGCGCGGCGTCGATCCGGCCTTCATGCTGCCCGGGCTCGAACTTGCGACGCGTATGGTGTTCGATTTCTGCGGCGGCACGCCGTCACAGATCAGCGTGGCCGGCAGCGCCGACGCGCCCGAACGCGCCATCGATTTTCCTGTGTCCGAGGTCAAGCGGCTCACCGGGCTTGCGGTGCCGTTGCCGCAGACGCGCCGTGTGCTCGATCGCCTCGGCTTGTCCGTCACCGGCGAAGGCGAGCGAGTCAAGGTTGCGGTGCCATCGTGGCGGCCGGACGTGCAAGGCAACGCCGACGTGGTCGAGGAGATCGTGCGCATCCTCGGCGTCGATCGCGTGCCGCCGACGCCATTCGACCGCGGCGAGGCGCCGCGCAAGCCGGTGCTCACATCGATCCAGGTGCGCACGCGCAAGGCCAAACGCGCGCTTGCGGCGCGGAACCTGGTCGAGGCGATGACCTGGTCTTTCATCGCCCACCGTGAGGCCGAATTGTTTGGCGGCGGCAAGCCGGAGCTTGTTTTGGCCAATCCGATCGCGGCCGAGCTTTCCGACATGCGGCCGAGCCTTATTCCCGGCCTTGTCACCGCCGCGCAGAAGAATGCCGATCGCAGCCTTCCCGATGTCGGTCTGTTCGAGGTCGGTCAGGTATTCCGCGGCGATGCTCCGGGGGATCAGTTCACCGCCGCCGCCGGTATCCGGCGCGCGCTGGCCAAGCCATCCGGCATCGGCCGCCATTGGTCGAAGCGCGACGGGGAGGTGGATGCGTTCGACGCCAAAGCCGATGCGCTCGCCGTGCTGGCGGCCGCCGGCGCGCCGGCGCAGGCGCTGCAAGTCACGCCCGGCGGCCCGGCCTGGTTTCATCCGGGTCGCTCGGGCACGATCCAGATCGGCCCGCAGAACGTGCTCGGGCATTTCGGCGAGCTGCATCCAAGCTCACTTGAGGCGCTCGATGCCGAAGGTCCGCTCGTCGCCTTCGAGGTCATTCTCGAGCGCATCCCGGAGGCAAAGGTTCGAGCGACGCGCGCCAGGCCCGTGCTCGAGCTGTCGGCCTTCCAGCCGGTCGAGCGGGATTTCGCCTTCGTCGTCGAGCGCAATGTCAAGGCCGCCGACATCGTTCGCGCGGCGCAATCGGCCGACCGCAAGCTTATTACCGGCATCATCGTGTTCGACGTTTACGAGGGTCCGGGCATCGAGCCGGGCAAGAAATCCATCGCCATCGCCGTCACCATCCAGCCGCGCGATAAGACCATGACCGATGCGGAGATCGAGGCGCTGGCGGCAAAAATCGTCGCCGAAGTCCGCAAACGGACCGGTGGCGTGTTACGCGTGTAGAGCATGATCCGGAAAAAGTGGAACCCGGTTTTCCGAAAAGATCATGCGCCACTAAGCATCATCAGCGATGGCGAGCGCAGGACTGGATCAAGCTGAAACGAGAAGATCGAGCGGCACTTTAAGCGCGTCGGCGATGCGGCGAAGTGCGGCCGCTGCCCCCTTCCGCCGTCCCGTCTCCACATCGGAGATGTAGCCCTGGCTGAGCTTGGTCTTGAAGGACAGGTAAAGCTGCGTCACGTCGCGCCATTCGCGCAATACCCGCACCGGATTGTCTCCTTTGGCCAAGCGATCGATCACATGCTTCGGCAACAACGGAGCGCCGGCGGCGATCTCGCCTCGTGCGCGCGCCACCAAACGCGCCGTGTCGGCATCCTCATCGGCTTCGGCAGCCTTGACAACGAGCGCTTCGTATTCCTTGCGCGGCATTATCGCGATTTCGCCGCGGGGGGTCTTCTGAAAGCGAACGTTCATGACTTCTCCTTAGTCGTATATCTCTCGTCGATGTCCAACTGCGACGACGACGATAGAACCGGCCTCTTCATAGAAGATAACGCGCCAATCACCGACCCGCAGCCGCGAACCTTGACGACCTTTGAGCCGTTTTACGTCACCTTTTCCGCTCGCGGCAAACTCCGTCAAACGACCATCAATACGTCGGCGGATCTGCGTAGTTAGTTTTGTCCATTGCCGACTGGCCGCAGGCGTGAAGAGAATCGGCTTCATGGAACGATATCGCTAATCGCGATAACAAAATCAAGTGGCTACACCATGTGGCATATGCCTGGCGTGTTTCCTCGCGCACGATGTTTGGCGCGGCCTCAAGTCACCGGACCTTCGCTTTGCTCTTGAGTGCCGCCGCCGGCTCGGCCGGCGTTTCCTTCACCGGCCCGAGATGGTGCAAGACCGCTTCGGCGGCACGCGTTCCCGATTCCCAGGCGCCGCCGACCGTACCCCACAATGTCTCGTGAACGGCCTCGCCGGCGAACCAGAGAGCGTTCTGCACGGGCTCCATAAGTGTACGGCGTGCGCCATGCCAGCCCGGTGCCGCGGCTGAAGCGGCGCCGAGCGCCCAAGGCTCATAATTCCAGCGCGTGGCGTGCGAGCGCTTGATCGCCTTCTTCACGTCCGCGCCGTAAAGGCCGGCCAGCCACTCGGCGGCGAAATTGACCATCGCCGCTTCGCCGTGCGCCGCCAGATCGCGGCCGAACGCGCCGGCGACTTCGATCAGGCAAAGCGGCGTGCCGGAAACGTTGGCGAGGATCGCGGCGGTACGCGCATCGGTCGATTTCTCGAACACCAGATCATCGCTCTCGAAGCCGAGCGGATTGCCCGCGAGTTCGAGCGCAATGTGATCGTAGGTGCCAAGCGACAGCTTGGCGAAGGCGTCGAGCTGGCGCTTGGGAAGTTCGGGCGTGAATTTGATGACGCCGGAATTGATCACATTGGTCGACGCGGTCACGATCGCGGTGCGGGCGGCGATCGCGCCTTTCGCCGTCTCCACCGTGACGTTGCTCCTAGTGTCGATGAGCGTTGCCGGCGTCGAGAGCTTGACCGCGATCCCCTCGGCGAAGGAAGCAATGAGCGCACCAAAACCCTGGCGACAGAACGCAGCCGTGTTGCGCTCGGCGGATTTCGCGAAATCGACCGCCGACATTTGCGCAAGCTCCTTGCCGCTGGCGAACGGGCCAAGGAGAAAATCGATCGACGGCCGCCAATCGCCGAGGTCGTTCGGCATTGCTTGCGCGCACGCCACGTCGGCTTTACGCGCCGCGTCGGTGATGGCGCGGTTGGCGCGGACCTGCAATGCCAGGAAATCCTCGAACTCGCCTTCGCGCGCATAGCGTCTGCCGATTTTTACCTTCTGGCTCGCCGGCGCCGGATAGACCTCGATTCCTCGCCGCGGCGTGAGCTTGGCGAGCGGATTGAAATCGGGTGCATGGATCCAGTGGGCGCCGCGGTCATAGGGCACGCCGAAGGTTCGCGTCTCGGTCATGCAGCGGCCGCCGATATGGTCGACCGCTTCCAGCAATACGAACTTTCGGCCGGCGGCCGCGAGCCGGCGCGCGGCGGCGATCCCGGCGGCGCCCGCTCCGACAATGACCACATCGACTTCGGCAGACGCGCGCGTTACCGCGCCGGCCGCGGGGCGCGCCGCAAGCGCGGCCGAGGCGGCGAGGAAGGAGCGGCGGCTCAGGCGCGGCATGGTTTCCAAATGCTGGCGGCTTGCGCAGATTGCCCGAACGGCGCTTGACGCGCAAACGCCATGGTCCGCTTGTGCTTGCCGATCCGCGTCGTTACCTCTGCCTTTTTGTAGGGGACCACATGCTCGACGATGCGGCCAAAGCGCTCAGCCAGATGCTGTCGCCGCCGCTGCGCGCAATCCTTTGGAAATCGATCGGCCTTGCACTCGCGTTCATTTTCGCTGTCGCCGTCGCGCTCGATCGGCTGATTATTTGGCTGCTCGGAGCCGGCAGCGTTACGGTTGAGCAAAGTTTCGGCCCGCAAGCGCATCTTCCGGCGACGGCGATCGCGTGGCTGCTCTCGGTCGCAGCCGGTTTTGGCATTATCCTCGGCAGCGTGGTTTTGATGCCGGCCGTGACCGCGATCGTCGGCAGCTTCTTCGCCGACCAGATCGCGGAAGAGGTCGAGCGCGTGAACTATCCCGGCGATCCGCCCGGTACGCGCCTGCCGCTGTGGCATGCGATTCTCGAAGGCGGCAAGACCGCGCTGCTCGCGGTCGCGGTCTACGTTTGCGCCGCGCCGTTCCTGCTGTTTGCGGGTTTCGGTGTCGTGATCTTCTTTCTCGCCACCGCTTGGCTGCTCGGGCGCGAGTATTTCAAGCTCGCCGCCATGCGCTTTCGGCCGCCGGCCGAGGCCAAAGTGCTGCGCAAGCGCCACGCCGCGACCGTCTATGTCGGGGGATTGCTGATCGCCGCCTTCGTCTCGATCCCGATCGTCAACCTGGCGACGCCGCTGTTCGCCATGGCGCTGATGGTCCGCGTGCACAAGCGGCTGGGTGGCCGCGGCTCGATGATGCCTAAGATCTAGGCGTTGCGCGCGACGTAACGCTCAATTGGCGACATTGCGACGCTCGCGGAGTCGCCAAGATGCGAGAGCAGCGGATGGACTGTCGGTCGAGTTCGAGCGGCCCCGCGTTTACTGCCCGGGAGGTGTTGCGGGAGTGGGTAACGGCTCCAAAGGCGAAAGTCCGCCCTGCTTCGAGCCTCGCGAACTGTCCAGCTTTTGCGACTTCTGCTCGCGGGGATAGAGCTCAACCTTCGGGGGCTTCTGGTCGGGCCGGTAATCGGTGGAGGAAAGGCCACCCGCGATGCTGGCTCCCTGTTCGATTTGCAGCAAGCCGTAGCTGATGTTTCCATCGACGCGGCCGGTCGAGCGCAGGATCAACAGACACTTGACGTCGAGCTTCTCGTAGACCTTTCCGGAAATCTCCGCGTTCTCGGCAACAGTAATTCTGCCCTTGATCGCGCCGGTCTCGCCGACGATCAGATTGCCCACCGCCACGTCGCCCTCGAGTACGCCGCATACCACCAGGGTATCCGGGACCGAAATTTCGCCCTTAATGGTGACGCCCTCGCCGATATAGAGGCGATTGGCATCCGGCATGGTGTGTTCCGTTGTCGACATCTGCTACCCCTTTTGCCCAAATTTACGCCGGCTAGTCAGTAAAGTTTTACGTCACCGCGCCGACTTTGTCATCGGCGGCGAGTGCCGGACTTTGGCTTTTTTTCCTTGGCCGGCCATGCCTGCCGGTGAGCGGTTTAAATTCCTAACTGTGCGCGGCGCGGGCGGCGCTTTGGCGGTAGCGTCGGCGGCTTGGATGATCCGTTGCGATCGCGCCGCTCAGTGCCACACTTCGTCGGCAAGCTCAACGACCATCCTCAGCTTTGCCCATTGCTCGTCCTCGGCGAGCACATTGCCCTCTTCGGTCGAGGCAAAGCCGCATTGCGGCGACAGGCCGAGCTGATCGAGCGCGACATATTGGGTCGCCTCTTCGATGCGCCGCTTGACATCCTCTTTCTTCTCCAGCTCGCCGTTTTTGGTGGTCACGAGACCGAGCACGACGATTTTGTCGCCCTTGGGCAGGAAGCGCAAAGGCTCGAAACCGCCGGCGCGGGCCGTGTCGTATTCCAGGAAGTAGCCGTCGTAGTTTAATTCGCCGAGCATGATCTCGGCGATCGGCTCGTAGCCGCCCTCGGAAATCCAGGCCGAGCGAAAATTGCCGCGGCACACATGCGTCGTGATCATCATGTCGGCCGGTTTGCCTTCGAGCGCCTGGTTGATGACGCGGGCATAGTCCTCTAGCAAGCGATCGGCGTTCAATCCGCGCTCGCGCGCCTTGCTCAGCTCCGCCGGCGAGCAGAGATAGGCCCAGGCGGTGTCGTCGAATTGCAGATAGCGGCAGCCGGCGTCGTAGAAGGCGCGCACGGCGTGCCGATAGGTTCGGCCGAGGTCGTCAAAGATGGCGTCGCGGTCGGGATAGAACCTGGTGTCGACCGCGCCCGGCTCCAACCGGAAGTGCAGGATGGCCGGGCTCGGGATTGTCATCTTCGGCACAGCGCTGGCGTGCGCCTTGAGGAATTTGAAATGCTCGATCATCGGGTGATCGGGAAACCCGATCTGGCCGTTGATGCGAATGGTTGTTGCCCGGCTCTGGACGCCGTGGAACTGGATGCCGTGGTCAAGCTCGCAGGTTTCCACGCCGTCAAGCATGCCGAAGAAGTCGAAATGCCAAAACGAGCGGCGGAACTCGCCGTCGGTCGCAACCTGCAGCCCGACCTCCTTCTGCTTTTTGATGATCGTCTCGATCTCGCGGTCCTCGACCTCCTTGAGCTGAGCCGCATTGATCTCGCCCTTGTCCCGCTTGCCGCGCGCTTCCTTCAAGCGCGCCGTGCGCAACAGGCTTCCGACCACGTCGGCGCGAAACGGCGGCTTGTTTCTCGACATTGGCACCAAGCGGGAGTGGAGATTGCGGCGATGACGACCATTCTTCAAGCAGTCTGGCGCAGGCGCCAACCGCCGCCGTAGGTCTCGCGGGCATCGCGGGCGTAAGGCACCGGCGCGACCTTGACGCGAACTTCGGTCTGCTTGTGGCGCTCGACCGTGGGTTTCCTGGTGCCGCCGTTTTCCTCGCCCCACACCAGCGTCAGCACGTCGCCCTGCTTGACGTCGGGATCGACGATGCCGAGCGACAGCATCTGGCGTTCGTTCCAGGTCATGCCGCTGAACATCGAGAGGCCGACGGTCTTACCGCCGCTCTTGACCGCATCGAACGAAGCCGAACCGTAATTCGAGAGCGGTAGGTCGATATACTTGTAATTCTCGATCCCCGGCTCGAAGAAGGAGCGGAAGATCTTGGCCACGTCGTCGGCGTTCCAGGCCAAGGTCACTTTGCGACGATGCGGCTTGTCCTTTATCTTCTCCAGCGCCTCGCGGCCGATGAAGTCGTGGTCGAATTTGATGAAGGAGCCGTAGCCCATTTCATAGGGCGTCGAATAATAATCCTGGATATTGCCGGAGACGAAGCTGCCGGCGATCGAGCCGGTCGCTACGTAGGAATCCGGCTTCGACCATTCGCGGAACGGCTTCTGCTTCTCGCCGGTATAGACGGCGGGCAGCGGCGAGGGAATCCAACCCGACTCCAAGGTGTTCGTCGCGTAAGCGCGGGCGCCGACCGGGACGATGCCGAATTCCTTGCCGGCTTCGAGAATGACGGCGCGGATTTCCTCCCCTTCGGCATAGGGACCCCAAACTTCGAGGCCGGGCGCGCCGGCCATGCCGTGGCGCAGGCAGCGCACCTTGCGGCCCGCGATATTGATCGCGTCCAGGGTGAAAAATTTCACGTCGGGGATCGGGCCGCCATTGAGTTTTTCGAGAATCTTCCAGGCGTTGGGGCCTTGAATCTGATAGCGGTAGTGGCGGCGCGTCACCGGCTTGCCGCCGGGCCGCGAGGGCGAACGGTCGTCACGCTCCATCTTGATGTTGAACTTGCCGGTCTCGCCGTGGAACTGTATCCAATCGACGTTGGGCGCGCGGCCGACGAAATTGAGCTGGTTCTCGCCGAGATGGAAGAGAATGCCGTCGCCGATGACATAACCGTCATGGGAGCAAGGCACGAACTGCTTGGCGCGGTTGACCGGAAAATTGGCGAAGCTGTTGATGGTCAGATAGTTCATGAATTTGAACGCATCCGGCCCGGTGACCATCATCTCGGCCATGTGATGCGATTGGTCGTACAGCACCGCGGTCTTGCGCCAGGCGATCTGCTCGTCGCGCCAATTGGTGAATTCGGCCGGTACCACCGGATAGACATAGGCGCCGAGCTGCGAATTGCGCAGCATCTCGACCGGGTTGCGTGTCTTCAGGATTTCTTCGAGATTTTTTTCGGGCATTTTCCTCTCCAAGTGATAATCGAACTTTCTTAGTCCATGACGATCCGGCGGTTCAAGCTTCCGCAAAATTTCATAAGGTAGACGTGCACGCGGAGATTTTCGTTCGCGCAGGTGCAGCCGCTCCCGCCGTTCCTCCCCTTAAGGATCCTTGGGAAAAATCGTCGACAGTACCAAGCGGGGCTGGCGTGTTTCGTCAACTGTTAAACTAGACGCGGCCCGTATGGCTGTTAAACGCCGGCCGTATGGCGAGTGGGCCTTGTCCCAATAGCGCCGCGCAGCGGCGCATTTTTGCGTCGCCTCGTTCCTGCCGGAAACCGACGGCAAGCCGTCCTTGTCGACGTGGTGTACTTGCGAGCGATGGTTTTTTGACCGTGGCCAAACAGCGCGCCCAGGGGCCATTTGCGCGGTCATTTGCACCGCACTCGCGCCCGGACGCGACATCTGCTAGTGGGGCGCGGTTGGGTGGCGGAACGAAGTGGTTGATTCGATGCACGAACAGCCGGTCTGGAGCGCGGGATGCTGAAGAGATTGCGCGCCGCCGCGCACTTCTTCAACCAAAAAGTCGGCTTCAGTCGATTAGGTGTGGCGCTCAGCGTAACGATCATCATCGTTGCCGTGGCGGTGCTCTATCGCATACTGCACGATATCGATCTCGACGAACTGCTCGACGCGCTCGAAGCGACCGACTGGCGGACACTCAGCATCGCCGGGTTTTTCGTCGCCGCCGGCTATCTGACGCTCACCTTCTACGATCTGTTTGCACTGCGCACGATCGGTCGCTCCGAGGTGCCGTATCGCGTCGCCGCTTTGGGCAGCTTCACCAGCTACGCGGTTGGGCACAATGTGGGCGCCAGCGTCTTTTCCGGCGGCGCGGTGCGCTATCGCATCTATTCCGCCTGGGGCCTGAGCGTGATCGAAGTCACCAAGATCTGCTTCGTCGCCGGGCTCACCTTTTGGCTCGGCAATGCCACCGTGCTCGGCCTCGGCGTTCTCGACGCGCCGCAGGCGGCGCGTGCCATCGATCAACTGCCGCTCTGGCTCAACCGCGTTTTCGCGCTCGTTGTCCTGGCGTTACTCGCGGCCTACGTCGCCTGGGTCTGGGTCAAGCCGCGGGTTATCGGCCGCGAAGGCTGGCAGGTGTCGTTGCCCGGCGGCCCGTTGACCCTCGTTCAGATCGCGATCGGCATCCTCGATCTGTCGTGCTGCGCGCTCGCTATGTATATGCTGGTGCCAGACGAGCCGAATCTCGGCTTCGTCACGGTCGCCGTGATCTTCGTCGCCGCGACCTTGCTCGGCTTCGCCAGCCATGCCCCCGGCGGACTCGGCGTTTTCGACGCCGCCATGATGATTGCGCTGTGGCAGTTCGACAAGGAAGACCTGCTGGCCGGGCTCCTGTTGTTCCGTTTGCTTTATTACATCATTCCCTTCGTCATCTCGCTGGCGATCCTGGGAACGCGCGAAGTTTTGCTTCGCCGTGCGGCACGGCGCCTGGCGCGGCCGGTTGCAGCGCCGATGAGCAATGCGAGCGGACTGGTGCGCGAAAAATCCGACGTAGTTTGATCGGGAAGACTTGATCCAGAAGACTTAGCTTGATCCGGCACGCGAGCGGACGGCGCCGCGGGGATAGGTCCGATGAGCTTGAATGAAGATCGCATGGCGCCGCGAAGCAGCGCGTGGCGCAGCGTCCGCTTGGTGACCGTGACGACGGCGGTCGTGTTCGCGGGCTTGGCGATCGTCAACGCGCTGGCCGTCGGCTACGCCGTTGCGGGTTTTGTCATCGTGGTGGCGGTAGCTTTTCTCACCCTGCGCAGCGGCGCGGAGGTCGCGCGGACGGTCCGTCCGGTGGCGATCGCCGAGCGCGCGGGCGAGCCACTCGACGCCGTCGTCGCCGGCCTGCCGGATCCGGTTATTGCGCTTGACGGCAACGGGCGCGTGGTTGCGCTTAACGATCGCGCGCGTTCCCTTGCGCCGGCATTGCGGCTCGGCGAGCCGGCTTCGCTCGCGTTACGGCTGCCCGAACTGATCGAGGCCATCGGCCGCGCCTATGCCAGCGGAGAAGAGCAGCGCGTGGAATATTCCGAGCGCGTACCGTTCGACCGCTTGTTCGAATTGATCGTGATGCCGGTAAAGCGTGTGTCGAATCCGGGCCGACCCGATCTGGTGCTGCTGACCTTTCATGACCTTACGCCGCTGCGGCGCGTCGAGGAGATGCGCGCTGATTTCGTCGCCAATGCCAGCCATGAGCTGCGCACGCCCTTGGCGGCGCTTTCCGGTTTCATCGAGACTTTGCAAGGCTCCGCGCGCGACGATACCAAGGCGCGCGACCGCTTCCTTGGCATCATGCAAGAGCAGGCGCGGCGCATGGCACGGCTCATCGACGATCTTTTGTCGCTGTCACGCATCGAGCTCAATGCGCACCGGCGCCCGGACACGCCGATCGATCTTGTTCCGATCGTCCGCCAAGTGGCCGACGGTCTCCAAACATTGGCGCGTGACCGCGGCGTGACCATTCACGTCGAGGCGGCGAATGCGTTGACCGTTCCCGGTGACCACGATGAGCTGGTTCGCTTGTTCGAGAACCTGGTGGAGAACGCCCTCAAATACGGCGCCCCCGGCAAGCGCGTCGACATCACCTTGATGCAAGGCCGCTCTGCTGAGGGCGCGGCGGAAGCCCGCGTCGGTGTGCGCGACTACGGGCCGGGAATCGCACCGGAACATCTGCCGCGGCTGACCGAGCGCTTTTATCGGGTGGACGTGCGGGAGAGCCGAGCCCAGGGCGGCACCGGGCTGGGCCTCGCGTTGGTCAAACACATTCTCAATCGGCATCGCGGCCGCTTATCGATCGAAAGCATGCCGGGAGCGGGCGCCACCTTTACTGTTTATTTGCCCACCGTCGACACTCCGCCGGGCGGCTAAATTACTCGACATATCAGAGTGTTGCGTTGTCATCCAATTGTCATGTTGGGCTCATAGAACGGTGACGTGCCGAAGCTACGCATTGCGCAGCTGCGGGTCTGTTTTGATCAAGCAATCTTCGCCGCGGCGCGTTGCCTAAAGACGTCGAACAACATGACGGGTCCCGATCGGGACCGAAAGTCGGCGTGGGGTAAGGGCCTGCGTCGCGCAACTTCCGCTGACAGGAGCATGCCGTGAACCAGTTGCGAATAATTGCCGTCGCCGGGCTTCTGGCCGCGACCGTTCATCCAGCGGCCGCCGTCGAGATTTCCGGCGCCGGCGCGACGTTTCCTTATCCGGTGTATGCCAAATGGGCCGACGTCTACAAAAAAGAGACCGGCATCGGGCTCAACTATCAGTCGATCGGCTCTGGCGGAGGAATCAAACAGATCGAGGCGAAGACGGTCACCTTTGGCGCGACCGACGCGCCGCTCAAGGGCGCGGAGCTCGATAAATTCGGCCTTGTGCAATTTCCCATGGTGATGGGCGGCATCGTAGCGGTGGTGAACATCGAAGGGTTGAAGCCCGGCGAGCTTGTCCTCGACGGTCCGACGCTCGCTGAAATCTTTCTCGGCGCCGTGAAGAACTGGGATGATCCGGCAATCAAGAAGCTCAACCCGAACGCCAAGCTGCCGTCGCAGGCGATTGCGATCATTCACCGGTCCGACGGTTCCGGCACTACCTTCAATTTCACCTACTATTTGTCGGAAGTCAGCGCCGATTGGAAATCGCAGGTCGGATCCGCTACGTCGGTTGAATGGCCGGCAGGCATCGGCGCCAAAGGCAATGAGGGCGTGTCCAACAATGTGAGCCAGACCAAGGGCTCGATCGGCTATGTCGAATACGCCTACGCACTGCAGAATAAGCTGGTCTTCACCAAAATGGTGAACAAGGCCGGCAAGTCCGTCACGCCGACCAGCGAGGCCTTCCAGGCCGCGGCCGCCAACGCCGATTGGGTTTCAGTCCCGGGTTACGGAGTGATCTTGGCCAATCAGTCAGGCGCGGAGTCTTGGCCGATGACGGCGGCGACGTTCATCCTCATCCCCAAACAGCCGGACGATGCCGCGGCGGCGACCGAGGCGCTCAAGTTCTTTGCCTGGGCCTATGCCAAGGGCGACAAAATGGCTGAAGAACTTGATTACGTGCCGATGCCTAAAAAAGTCGTCGGCGAAATTGAAAAGGTCTGGGCTGACCAAATCAAGGACACAAGCGGCAAGCCGCTCCACACCAGTGCGATGGCGCATTAAGACATCCGGCGAGGCACCGCTGTTACCGGGTGCCTGGTCCTTATCCAGTGGCCGGTCTGCCGCACAGGGCCCTTGCGCGGCGGCCGGCGGATCGTTTGAAGTAGGCGTTTCCGGACGTCTTGAAGGAGCGCCTCGATGGAGCCGGCCCGGAGGCGATCCGTGGTTGAACTAGCCCTGCGGGAGGGAGCTGTGGTGTCGGTCCATACGGGGACCCACGCCAAAGTCCTCGATCGTCTGCGGCTCGGCGACGCCGCGTTCCGCCAACTGACGCGGGCCGCCGCCATCGCGGTGCTGTTGCTCCTGAGCGGCGTCATCGTTGCATTGATCGAGGGGTCGCTGCCGGCGTTTAGGGCTTTCGGCTTCGCTTTCCTGACCACCGATCGTTGGAATCCGGTCACCGAAAAATTCGGCGCATTGGCGCCGATTTACGGGACCCTCGTCACCTCGTTCATCGCCATGCTGATCGCGGTCCCGGTCGGATTGATGATCGCATTCTTCCTCACCGAGCTGTGCCCGCAATGGCTGCGGCGGCCGATCGGCATCGCCATCGAGCTGCTCGCCGGCATCCCCAGCATCATCTACGGGATTTGGGGACTTTTCGTCTTCGCGCCGTTCTTGCAGGAGACGTTGCAGCCACTCCTGATCGAAACGCTCGGCAACGTGCCGGGGATCGCGCCGCTGTTTTCCGGACCGCCTTACGGCATCGGCATGCTCACCGCCGGATTGATCCTCGCCATTATGGTGCTGCCATTCGTGACCTCGATCTCGCGCGACGTCTTCGAGGCAGTCCCGCCGGTGCTCAAGGAAGCGGCGTATGGCGTCGGCTGCACGACCTGGGAGGTGGCGCGCTACGTGGTGCTGCCTTATGCCAGAGTTGGAGTCATCGGCGGGGTGATGCTCGGCCTCGGCCGTGCCCTGGGCGAGACCATGGCCGTGACTTTCGTCATCGGCAATGCGCACAGGATTTCGGCTTCCTTGCTTGCCCCCGCGACCACCATCTCCGCCTCCATCGCCAATGAGTTCACCGAAGCGGTCGGCGATCTCTACACGTCCTCGCTGATCGCGCTTGGATTGATCCTGTTCGTTATTACCTTCATTGTGCTTGCGGTGGCCCGTTACATGCTGCTGCGCATCGAGCGCCGGATCGGATAAAGCCATGAGCGCGCGCTACGCCACCCGCCGCCGAAGCAACGCAATCGCGATGGCGTTGTCGCTGGCGGCTACGCTCTTCGGCCTAGGTTGGCTGGTCTTGATTCTGGGCGTGCTGCTGTGGCACGGGCTTGGTGGCTTGTCGCTCGCGGTCTTTACGCAAATGACGCCGCCGCCGGGCGCGAGCGGAGGGCTGCTCAACCCGATTATCGGCAGCCTCATCCTTACCGGCCTTGCAGTGGCGATCGGGACTCCAATCGGCATCCTGGCCGGCACCTATATGGCCGAATATGGCCGCTACGATCGATTGACCAGCGTCGTGCGCTTTATCAACGATATTCTCTTGAGCGCACCTTCAATCGTGATCGGATTGTTCATCTACGAAGTGATGGTCGCGCCGATGGGCCACTTTTCCGGCTTGGCCGGGGGCGTGGCGCTCGCCGCGATCGTCATACCGGTCGTGGTGCGCACGACCGAGGACATGCTGACGCTCGTTCCCAACGCCTTGCGCGAAGCCGCCACGTCGATCGGCATGCCTCGCTCGCTGACGATTATGCGGATCTGCTACCGCGCCGCGCGCGCCGGCATGGTCACCGGCGTTTTGCTGGCCGTCGCCCGCATCAGCGGCGAAACTGCGCCGCTCTTGTTCACCTCTTTGAACAATCAATTCGGCAGCACGAACCTCAACGCGCCGATGGCAAGCCTGCCGGTGGTCATTTTCCAGTTCGCGCTCAGTCCGTACAAGGATTGGCAATCGCTGGCCTGGACCGGAGCTCTCATCATCACCATGGCGGTGTTGGCGTTGAGCATTACCGCGCGTAGCCTGATTCGATCCGGTAGACAGCCATGAGCGCTACCTCAATTGCCGTCCCTTCGGTCGCGGCGGCGCCGACCGAGCGGGCCGGCCTCGCGGAGAAACTTACCATCCGCGACCTCGATTTCTTTTATGGCGACTTCCAAGCGTTGAAATCGATCGGCTTGCCGCTTTACGAGAACAAAGTTACCGCCTTCATCGGTCCGTCGGGCTGCGGCAAGTCGACTTTATTGCGCGTGCTCAACCGCATGTACGATCTTTATCCGAACCAGCGCGCGACCGGCGACGTCGTGTTCGATGGCGAGAACATCCTCTCGCCGAAGCAGGATCTGAATTTGTTGCGCGCGCGCATCGGCATGGTGTTTCAGAAGCCGACGCCGTTTCCGATGTCGATCTATGAAAATATCGCCTTCGGCATCAGGCTGTACGAGCGCCTGCCCAAGTCCGAGCTCGACGGGCGCGTGGAAACGTCGTTGCGGCGTGCGGCGCTCTGGGACGAGGTCAAGGACAAGCTCGCCGCCAACGGGCAGAGCCTTTCCGGCGGCCAGCAGCAGCGGCTGTGCATTGCGCGCACCGTCGCCGTGCGGCCCGAGGTCATCCTGTTGGACGAACCGTGCTCAGCGCTCGATCCAATTTCCACCGCAAAGATCGAGGAACTGATTGACGAGTTGACGGACGATTATACGATCGTGATCGTTACGCATAACATGCAGCAGGCCGCGCGCGTTTCCGAGTTCACTGCCTTTATGTATCTGGGCGAGCTGATCGAGTTCGATTCGACGAGCAAGATGTTCACGGCGCCGCACGACCAGCGTACCCAAGACTACATCACCGGCCGCTTCGGGTGAAGGCAATGACCGACATTACTCCCAGAGTCGACCACACCGCCAAGGCATTCGACACCGATCTGCAGGAGATCACGCGCAAGGTCGCCGAGATGGGCGGATTAGCCGAGCGGCAGATCGCCGATGCCACCCGGGCTCTGGTGGAGCGCGATACCGATCTCGCGGAGCGGGTGATCGCCGCCGACCCCACCATCGACGCCATGCAACACGAGGTCGAAGAGAAGGCGATCCTGACAATTGCGCGCCGGCAGCCCATGGCGGTCGATTTGCGCGAGATCGTCGGCGCCATGCGCGTGTGCAACGACCTCGAGCGGATCGGCGACCACGCCAAACACATCGGCAAGCGCGTCGTTGCGCTCGACCTCGACCTCCACCCGCAAAAGCTGATACGCGGCGTGGAGCACATGGCCTCTATGGTCTCGGCCCTGCTCAAGCAGGTGCTCGACGCCTACGCCAGCCGCGATCTCGCCACTGCGCTGGCGGTCTGGAACGGCGACGAAGAGGTCGACGCATTTTGCACGTCGCTCTTTCGCGAGCTCCTTACCTACATGATGGAGGACCCGCGAAACATCACGTTCTGCATGCATCTCATGTTTTGTGCGAAGGACATCGAGCGCATCGGCGATCATGCCACCAACATCGCCGAGACAGTCTATTTCATGATCGAGGGTCGCCCGATCACCGACCAGCGTCCGAAAGGCGACACCACCAGTTTTGGCGCAACGCTGCTGCAGAAATAAATAGGAGACGGGAATGGGAGCCAACATCCTGATCGTCGAAGACGAGGAACCGTTGACCACGTTGTTGCGCTACAACCTCGAAGCGGAAGGCTACGAGGTCGATGCCGTGGCCCGCGGAGACGAGGCCGATACGCGCCTGCGGGAAACCGCGCCCGATCTCATCGTGCTCGACTGGATGTTGCCCGGCCTCTCCGGCATCGAATTGTGCCGCCGGCTGCGGGCGCGGCCGCAGACGCAATCATTGCCGATCATCATGCTCACCGCGCGCGGCGAGGAAAGCGAGCGCGTGCGCGGGCTCGCCACCGGCGCCGACGATTATCTCGTCAAGCCGTTCTCGGTGCCGGAACTCCTGGCGCGCATTCGCGCATTGCTGCGCCGCGCAAGTCCCGAACGGGTCGCCCTGGTGCTGACGATCGGCGATCTCGAGCTCGATCGCGAGAAGAAGCGGGTGACGCGATCAAGCCGCCCGGTCGATCTCGGGCCGACGGAATTCCGTCTGCTTGAATTCCTGATGGAACGTCCCGGCCGGGTTTTTTCACGCGAGCAATTGCTCGACGGGGTGTGGGGCAGCGATGTCTACATCGACGAGCGTACGGTCGACGTGCATGTCGGCCGTTTGCGCAAAGCGCTCAACCGCGGCCAAGGCGCCGATCCCATCCGCACCGTGCGCGGCGCCGGCTATTCGCTCGACGATCGCTTCGGCAGGGCGAGTTGAGCGAGTTTCCGTCACCCTGAGGTGCGAGCGAAACGAGCCTCGAAGGGGGCGACGGTCTCGGCGCCTGAGCAACATCCTTCGAGGCCCGCGCTGCGCGCGGGCACCTCAGGATGACGATACAGAGATTTCAGCGTAGCGGGCGCCTGTCCCTGCGGCGATCGCCGGCCGGCTGGTAAGCGACGCGGGAGTGATACCCGCAATAGGGCAGACCGTTGATCGTATTGCCGCCGCAGAAGAAAAATTCGCTGCTGCCGGGGTCGCCAATAGGCCAGCGGCAGGTCAGCTCCGTCAGTTCAAGAATGGTGCGGCGCTGGCCGATCGGAATGATATTTTCGATCAGTTCCGGCGTCGCCTCCGCTTCGATATCGTAGGCGTGGGCGAGTGCGGTATTGCCGCGGATCGAAGCTCGTCCCATCCGCATCATAGGCGAACGCGCCTTGCGTGGCCGCGGCGAGGCGCTCGACGTGCTCTTGGCGCGCCCGGAAAGGCCCAACCGGTGCACTTTGCCGATCACCGCGTTGCGCGTAATACCGCCGAGTTCCCCCGCGATCTGACTCGCCGATAGACCGTCGGTCCATAATTTCTTCAATAACTCGACCCGCTCGTCAGTCCACGACATGCTCAGTCCTCCTCAAAGGTGCGGGTTTGGCCCGGACGGAATCCCCCGTCGAGCCTGGCGGCGCTTGCCGCCCGACACGCACGCTTCACCGACGCTTTAGATGACTGTCCGCCGCACGAGATATCGTACTTGACAATCAAAAGGTTACAATATGGCGGGAGTCGGGCGCAAGAGTCGCGCGATGCGCGTCCACACATTCCCTGCCCGATGTGTATGATGTGGGGACAACCCGGCCGCTGCTGCTCGTTTTACCGTGTTGACCCGCGGCACCCGTGCAAATAAAATATTCAATTAGTGCCGCCCGATGAGGCGGCACATTTCGTTTTGGCCGCGCAGATAATGCTGCGCTGCACGCGCGGGCTCAACCGTGACATCGCATCTGTTACCGACCTATGCGCGCGTCAACCTCGCTTTTGAGCGGGGCGAAGGCGCTTGGCTCATTGCGACAAACGGCGATCGCTATCTCGATTTCACGTCCGGCGTTGCGGTCAACGCCCTGGGTCACGCTCATCCGCAGCTTGTCGCGGCTCTGGCCGAGCAGGCGCAGAAGGTATGGCACGTCTCCAATCTCTATCAAGTTCCCGAAGCCGAGCGCGTCGCGCAGCGTTTGTGCGAAGCGAGCTTCGCGGACGTGGTGTTCTTCTGCAATTCCGGCGCCGAGGCGATGGAATGCGCGATCAAGATGGCACGTAAATACCAGTCGGCGAACGATCATCCCGAACGCTACCGCATCATTACCTTTGAAGGCGCTTTCCACGGCCGCACGCTGGCGACGCTCGCCGCCGGTGGACAGAAGAAGTATCTCGACGGCTTCGGCCCCGTTGTCGACGGCTTCGATCAGGTGCCGTTTGGCGACTTGGCGGCGACCAAGAGCGCGATCGGGGGCGAAACCGCGGCGATCCTGATCGAACCGATCATGGGCGAGGGCGGCGTGCGCGTCGTCGAGCCGGCGTTTTTGCGGGCTTTGCGCGAGCTCTGTGACCAGCGCGGCCTGCTCCTGGTGTTCGACGAAGTGCAGACCGGCATGGGCCGCACCGGCGAATTATTCGCCTATCAGCGTGTCGGCGTTGAGCCTGACATCATGGCGCTCGCCAAGGCGCTTGGCGGCGGGTTCCCGGTCGGCGCCTGCCTGGCAACGAGCGAGGCGGCGAAAGGCATGACCGCCGGCACCCACGGCTCGACCTTCGGCGGCAATCCGCTGGCGATGAGCGTGGCCAACGCCGTGCTCGACGTCATGCTGGCGCCCGGCTTTCTCGACCGTGTGCGGCAGACCGCGCTCCGCTTCAAGCAGCGACTGGCGGAAATCAAGGATCGTCACCCCTCCGTCATCGCCGAAGTGCGCGGCGAAGGCCTGCTCATCGGCGTGCGGGCGCTGGTGGTGGCCGGCGAACTCGTCGATGCGCTACGTGCCGAGAAGATGATCGCGGTCTCCTCCGGCGACAATGTCGTGAGACTGCTGCCGCCGCTGATCGTGAGCGAAGCCGAAATCGCCGAGGGCGTCGCTCGCCTTGATCGGGCTTGCGCGCAGCTCGGCCGCGCGCACAGGACGCCACGCAAGGAGGAGGCGGTCCGATGAGTGCCGTTCGCCACTTCCTCGATCTGATCGACGTCCCGGCCGCGGATCTGCGCAAGATGATCGACTCGGCGCGCGCCATGAAGGCCCAACGTCCGCGCCACGATCGCTCACTCGCCGGCAAGACCCTGGCGATGATCTTCGAGCGGCCGTCGACGCGCACGCGCGTGTCGTTTGAAGTCGCCATGCGTCAACTTGGCGGCGATGCGATCACGCTGACCGCGGAGGAGATGCAGCTTGGGCGCGGCGAGACGTTTGCCGACACGGCGCGCGTCCTCTCGCGCTACATCGACGTCATCATGATCCGCACGCTCGATCCGCGCGCCGTCGTCGAACTTGCGCGCCACGCGACGATTCCGGTGATCAACGGTCTCACGCGACGCTCGCATCCCTGCCAGGTGCTGGCCGACGTCATGACGTTCGAGGAGCATCGCGGTGCGATCCGCGGCCGCACCGTGGCCTGGACCGGCGATGCCAATAACGTGCTGACCTCGTGGATGCATGCCGCCGCGCGACTTGCTTTCCGTCTGCGCGTCGCCACCCCGCCCGAGCTGGCGCCGAAAAAGCCGTTGATCGACTGGATCAAATCCTCCGGCGCAGCGATCACGATCGGCGCCGACCCGGAAGAGGCCGTCAAGGGCGCCGACTGCGTCGTGACCGACACCTGGATCTCCATGGGCGATCGCAACGGCGCGCGCCGGCACAATCTGCTCAAGCGCTACCAGGTCAATGCGCGGCTGATGGCGCGCGCCAAGCCGGACGCGATTTTCATGCATTGCCTGCCCGCGCATCGCGGCGAGGAAGTCACCGACGAGGTCATGGACGGTCCGCATTCCGTCGTGTTCGACGAGGCCGAGAACCGGCTGCACGCGCAGAAGGGGATACTGACCTGGTGCCTGGCGAACGGCCGCTGATCCGCGAAATGTGAGCGCCCCCCGAGGGCTCACAATTCAACCGCGGCCGCCTATATTGCACTGACAATGAACGATCTTCACAGGACTGATCCCCACTTGGGCATCCCCGTTCGCGAGCCGGCACAAACTGGCCTCGACGACACGATCCTGCCGTTCGCGGTCGAGGCGCTCGATCTGCGCGGCCGCATCGTGCGGCTTGGGCCGGCGGTCGATGCCATCCTGAGCAGCCATGATTACCCGCTGCCGGTCGCCAAGCTTCTCGGCGAGGCGATCGTGCTCGGCGTTATGCTCGGCTCCGCCCTCAAATTCGACGGCCGCTTTATCTTGCAAACGCAAAGCGACGGCCCGGTGCGCATGCTCGTGGTCGATTTCACCTCGCCGGACAAAGTACGCGCCTGCGCGAGCTTTAATGCGGAGCGCGTCGGCGCCGCGATCGCTGCCGGCCAAGCCGAGCCGGGCCAATTGCTCGGTAAGGGTCACCTCGCCATGACCATCGATCAGGGCCCCGACATGAACCGCTACCAGGGGCTCGTTCCGCTCGAGGGAAAAGACCTCGAACATGCCGCGCATGAATATTTTCTGCGCTCGGAACAGATTCCGACCCGCGTGCGGCTCGCCGTCGCCGAAGAGTTCCGCGGCGGCGAGAACGGCGCGCGCCGTCGCTGGCGCGCCGGCGGAATCTTGCTTCAGTTCCTCCCCAAGTCGGCCGATCGCGCACGCCAAGCGGATCTCGATCCCGGCGACGCGCCGCCCGGCACCGAGGCCCACTTACCTCCGGAGGATGAGGCCTGGGTCGAGGGCCGTTCGCTGGTCGCGACCGTCGACGACATCGAGCTGATCGATCCCGCCATGTCGAGCGAGCGTCTCGCCTATCGTCTGTTCCATGAGCGCGGCGTTCGTGTGTTCCGCTCCGCGCCGGTGCAGGCGCAGTGCTCGTGCTCGCGGCAAAGCGTCGAGACCATGCTGCGGAGCTTTCCGCAGGAAGACCGCGTTGACATGGTCGAGAACAGCAAAATCACCGTGACCTGCGAGTTTTGCAGCTCGACCTACGTGTTCGCGCCGGAAGAAATCGCCACAAGGGATGCGGCGCTTTCCTAGAGCGTGATCCGAAAAGCCTGCCCGGACTTGATTCGGGGTGGCATCCGGTTTCCCGAAAAGATCATGCTCCACAGGGCGTGTACTCATAAAATGTGTGGGGCAATGTCCGCTTTCGGGGGACGAAGCAGACGCGGGCAACCGCCGCTCATCGACCTCTAATTTATGAATACGCGCCCTAGGATATTAGAGCGCCAATCGGTGCAATCTGAAATGATTGCGCTCTAGCTGTGCCGTTCTGCGGATGCTCCCGCGCGGCCGCTCAATTCAGCGTCCGCTTGCTATCGCCGCTGTCGAGGGAGAAGGCGGGAATCTCGATTTCGAAATGGTCGCCGCCTGAAGTCACCATGCCGTAGGTACCGACCATGAACCCCGACGGCGTTTGCAGAGGCACGCCGCTGGTATATTCGAACGATTCCCCGGCCTTGAGCACCGGTTCTTCGCCCACCACCCCGGCGCCGCGCACCTCCTGGCGGCGGCCGGTGGCGTCGATGATGCGCCAGTGCCGGGTCTTCAGTTGCACGGTGTCGTCGCCATTATTGGTGATGGCGATCGTATAGGCCCAGAAGAAATAATTGTTCTCCGGCGAGGAGCGGTCGGCGACGAAGCGCGGGGTCACCACGACCTCGATATTACGAGTGACGGTGCGATACATGCGTAAATCCTGACGCAATCCCGGCGCTTTCTCAAGCCACGGTCGGCGGCGCCGGGCTCCAAAGCCCCCAGCGGAGTGTGCCACAATCGCTTGCGAACTTCGGAATCGACACACTAGATTACCGGGCGACGTCCGCGCGTTGGGCTCTCGCCGCCCGCTGCGATGGCCGGCAATGGCGATGGCTTCCCCGCCTCTAGCGGTCACGAGCGAGCGCGACCTGCGCCTCGACCTATTCCGCGGCGTGGCATTGTGGCTCATCTTCCTCGACCATATCCCCGAAAACATCGTCAACTGGTTCACCATTCGCAATTACGGGTTCAGCGACGCCACTGAAATCTTCATCTTTATTTCCGGCTACACCGCGGCCTTCGTCTACGGCCGGACGATGCACGAACGCGGCTTCATGCTGTCGAGCGCCCGCATCTTGCGGCGTGCTTGGCAGATCTACGTGGCGCACATCTTCCTGTTCACGATCTTCATGGCCGAGATCGCCTACGTGGCGGCAACGTTCGACAATCCCCTCTACGCCGAGGAAATGAAAATCCTCGACTTTCTCAAGCAGCCCGACATCACGATCTTTCAGGCGCTGCTGCTGAAGTTCAAGCCCGTCAATATGGACGTGCTACCGCTCTACATCGTCCTGCTGCTGTTGTTTCCTCCCACGCTTTTCGTGTTGCTGCGGCAACCCAATCTGGCGCTAGCCGGATCGGCGGTGGTCTATGCGCTCGCCTGGAAACTGGATTGGAACCTGCCTGCCTATCCCAACGGGGTCTGGTTCTTCAATCCATTCGCCTGGCAATTGTTGTTCGTGTTCGGTGCCTGGTGCGCGCTGGGCGGCGCGCAGCGGCTCGCCGGCGTGCTGCGTTCGCGGATCGTGCTGGCCGTCGCCATCGCGTACCTTCTGTTCGCCTTCGCCATAACCCTGACGTGGCATTTCGAGTCGCTCGACCGGTTCGTGCCGGGCTGGCTGGGGGAATGGATGTATCCTATCGATAAGACCAATCTGGACGTGCTGCGCTTCGCGCATTTCCTGGCGCTCGCGGCAGTGACCGTCCGCTTCTTGCCGTCCGATTGGCCCGGACTGAAATCGGCGATTCTGCAGCCGGCGATCCGCTGCGGTCAGCATTCGCTCGAGATCTTCTGCCTCGGGGTATTCCTCGCCTTCGCCGGGCAGTTCGTTATAGCCGAATCTTCCGGCGGCCCCCTGCTGCAAACGGCAATCAGCGTATTAGGCATTATCATCATGATTGCTACGGCAAATCTATTATCGTGGTACAAAGGGATAGAAGGGCGAAGCCCCCTGTCGCGCGTCAAACCTCCTGACGCAGACCTCGCGGGAGGCGAGGCATGACATTTATCATTGCCATTCTGACGACGATCGCACTTGTGCATGGCGCCGCTGCGGCGGAGCCGACACCGGCGCCGGAGTGCGACGTGCCGGAATCGCTGATACCCGTGCAAAACGATCTGACGCGGGTCGGCACCGAAATTAAGGATCGCCATCGGTTGGATATCAGCGTCGTCGGTTCGGGATCTTCTGTACTCACCGGTCCCGACGGTGCGCGCTTCGCTTATCCGGCGCTGCTGGAAGAGGCGCTGAGAAAGCGTCTGCCCGGCAATGAAATCAAGGTTACCCTCCACGTTCCGACGCGGCAGACCACAGCCGATATGGCGGCCGGTCTGCCCAAGATTCTCGCTGACGATAAGCCGGCCTTGGTGATTTGGCAGGCGGGCACTGTCGACGCGCTGCGCGGCGTCGAACCGGAGGAATTCCGTACCAACCTCGATCAAGGCCTCGACGCGATCGCCACGGCCGGCGCTGACGTCATCCTGATGAATATGCAATTCAGTCCGCGTACCGAATCCATGCTGGGCATCTCCGCTTATGCGGACGTTATGCGCTGGGTTACCGAGCAGCGCGGCATCGCGTTGTTTGATCGATTAGGCATTATGCATTACTGGAGCGACGAGGGTATATTTGACCTCTATTCGGCTACCAACGGGTATGCTATGGCGCGGCGTGTGCATGAGTGTATTGGCCGGGCACTGGCATCGCAGATCATCAATGCCGGTCATCTGGACGCCGAGAAAATACAGACGACACGCTGATGGGATCGAATAACAAAAGGGCGACTAGCCGCTTCGCAAGCGCCGCTGCCGGGGCATTTGCTCTGGCTGTGCTTATTTGCGCGGCCGTTCCCGCGAGCGCGCAAGTGCTGCCCCCTCATTCCATTGCACCGGGTGCAGTGCCCGCCGCTCTGCCGGCCGATGCTGCTGCGTTCTCGTGCACCGCGCCAGCTGAAATTGCGCGCTTCGACTACCCGTTGCGGCACACCGCTCGGCGTCTCGCCAGCGGCGAGCCGCTCACCATCGTCGCCATCGGCTCTTCCTCGACCACCGGCGTTGGCGCGAGTTCGCCTGCGGGAAGCTATCCGAGCCGGCTTGCGGTCGAACTTAAACAACGCTTTCCCGGGCACGAGATCACGGTGCTCAATCGCGGTGTCAACGGCGAAGAAACCGAGCAAATGATGGCGCGGTTCGCGAACGGCGTCATTGCCGATCATCCCGACCTCGTTTTGTGGCAGGTCGGGACCAATTCAGTGCTGCGCGATCACCCGCTCAGGCCGCACTCCGCCCTGTTGCGCGAGGGCATCGCGAAACTCAGGGACGCCGGCGCCGACGTGGTGCTGATGGACATGCAGTTTGCCCCGCAGGTTCTGGCCAAGCCGGAGACCGCGGGCATGGAGGATCAGATTGCGCTCGCGGCGAAGGAGGCAAATGTCGATCTGTTCGGCCGCTTCGCACTCATGCGCAACTGGTACGAGATCCGGCACATGCCGTTCGACGCATTCATCTCGCCGGACCAGCTGCACATGAACGACTGGAGCTATGCCTGCGTGGCGAAGCTCCTTGGCGCCGCGATCGCCGAGGCGGCAACCCGGCCGGTCGCATCGGCGGCGGCCCGCTCCGGACGCTGAACTAATCCGCCGTCGTCATTCCGGGGCCGAGCCAACGGGTCCGGCCCGATGACAGGCTCCGCGAGGAGCCCGGGATCCATATCCACCGCCATGGGGATGATGGCTCGTACCTTCGAGAACCTCATTTTCCATGATTGTGGATTCCGGGCTCGGCCCTTCGGGCCGCCCCGGAATGACGCTTACACCGCCTCCAGCGCCGCAAGCACGTCCTCGACAATATCGTCGGGATGCTCGAGGCCGACGGACACGCGCACCAACCCGTCGCCGATGCCGAGCTCGTCACGTTGCGCCGGCGTGAGCCGCTGATGCGTCGTCGTCGCCGGGTGGGTGATGAGGCTCTTGGCGTCGCCGAGATTGTTGCTGATGCGGATGAGCTTGAGCGCATCCTGGAAGCGGAACGCAGCCTTCTTGCCGCCCTTGATGTCGAACGCGACCAGCGTCGAGCCGCCGCGCATCTGTTTCTGCGCCACTTTGGCCTGCGGATGGTCGGGGCGGCCGGGATAGATCAGGCGTGCGATCTTCGGATGCTCGGCGACCGCGACCGCAAGCGTCGCGGCGCTGTCGGTCTGCCGGCGCACCCGCACCGGCAGCGTTTCCAGCCCCTTGAGCATAACCCAGGCATTGAACGGCGATAGCGACGGCCCGGTCTGCCGCAGCAGCACATGAATGTGCTTCTGGATGAATTCTTGCGAACCCAAAATAATCCCGCCGAGGCAGCGGCCCTGGCCGTCGATGTGCTTGGTGGCCGAATAAACGACGCAATCGGCGCCGAGCGCGAGCGGCGACTGGAAGATCGGCGTGGCGAAAACGTTGTCGACGATGAGTGTCGCACCGGCTTGATGCGCGATCTCGGCGACCTCGGCGATATCGATGATCTCGAGCGTCGGATTGGTCGGCGTCTCGATGAAGAATGTCTTGGTGTTCGGCCGCACGGCGTTGCGCCATTGGTTGAGGTCGGTGCCGTCGACGAGTGTCGAGGCGACGCCGTAGCGCGGTAGATAATCTTCGATGAT
>Ga0302326_10003963_pt1 | contig 34584 bp, 27 predicted proteins | sample Palsa_T0_3_FD_202264 | JGI IMG/M metagenome (GOLD analysis project Ga0302326, IMG submission 202264) | Peat permafrost microbial communities from Stordalen Mire near Abisko, Sweden - Palsa_T0_3 | ecosystem: Environmental > Terrestrial > Soil > Palsa > Peat permafrost | place: Sweden: Abisko...
GAAGGGCGTGCCGTCGGAGAATTTCACGTTCTGGCGTAAATCGAAATCGATGCGGCGGCCATTTTCGGAGACTTTCCATTGGGTGGCCAGTTCGCCTTCCAGCTCCTGGGTATAGCGATTCAGCCGGACCAGAACGCCTGCGGTGAGGTACAACACGGTTTCGGAGTTTTCGTCTTCCACCAGGAGTGGATTGAATGTCTTCGGATCGCCGCGCAGGCAGAATCGGAGTTCGTTGGGGGATTGGGCTGTCAGCGTCAGAGTGAAGAGCAGTAACGCTCCCAGAGTTGGCAGGCAAAAGCGGTCGAGGTGGGGCAGGCGCTTTCGCCTGCCAACCAGTTTTTCATTCAGCGTCAACATGCGATGCGCTCCTCGGTCCGCAGCACCACCTGCAGGCACCCCACTACCACCACCAACAAAACCACCGGCGCCAGCATCCAAGGATTCTGCAACACAGCAGCGTAATTTTCCAATTCGCGCAGCATCGAGCCCCAAGAAGGCAGCGGCTCTGAGACTCCCAGGCCCAGCAACCCTAAATTCGCCTCGCTCAGGATGAACACCGGGACCGAGATCCAGAACTGGGCCAGCAGAATGGGCCGCAAGTTGGGCAGCAAGTGACGCCAGAAAAGTCGAAAGCCCGAGATGCCGCCGGCTCTGGCCTGCGTGAGAAAATCCGCATGCACCAGCATTCGGGTGCCCGCCCGGATGATCCGCGCTGGAGTGGCCCATCCCAGGCAGCCGAGCAGAAGAAAAGTGATGGCGACGGAGGTAATTGGGGAGGTGTTCAGCGGCAGCAGCGCCCGCGCGGCCAGCAGCAGGAACAACCAGGGCAGCGATAGAAACAGATCGATGCCGGAAGTGACGTAACGCTCCCACCTTCCGCCAAGATAGCCGGCCAAGCCACCGATCAGAGCTGCCAGCAAGGTGGAAAGCAGCGCTGCAGCCGGAGCTAACAATAGCGAAACTCGCGTGCCGTAAAGCAATCGTGCAAAGCGGTCACGCCCCAGGTCGTCGGTACCCAATAAGAAGCGGGCCGAAGGCGGAGCGCTGATGGAGTCGCGAAACTGTTCGGCGTAAGAAGATGGCGCGATCCAGCCTGCTGCAAGCGAAGCTAGCGCCACCAGCGCCAGCAGCACCAGGGCGACGGTTTGCGCGATGCCGATTTGCTGGATGCGGACGCGAACTTTCACGCGGCCTCCCTGGTAACGTCCGGTCTCCAAGCCGCCAGCGCAATGTCGGCCAGACTGTTCGCCACCAGCGTCATCAGCGCCACCAAGACCGTAATGTTGACCAGCAGCGGCAGGTCGCGATCCAGCGCGGCCTTCCAAGCGAGTTGACCCACCCCTGGCGTGTCCGAAATCACTTCGATGGGAATGGAAGCGCCGAATGCTAGGCTCACCGATATCCCCACCAGCGCGGCCAATTGCGGGGCCGCGGGCGCGAAGACATGCGCGAATAGTATTCTTGCGTTGCTGAGCCCCTTAGCCTGCGCGGCCAGCACATGAGGCGACTGATACGTCGCCACCAACAGGTTCTTGGCGTATCGATACACATGCGGAAACACCACCAGTGCGATGGCCCAGCGTCCTGGAACATTCATCCACAGGAACAGAAGTGCAATCACGGCCGCCGGTACCGCCAGACATGCGCCTGCCAGCATGGCCGGGGCGATGTTCGATCCAGGGACACGCCAACACGCCGAGGCGAGCGCGAGCGCCAGTCCAATCGAAACCCCGCCCAGTACGCCGTAACCCAGCGACCCCAGCGTCAATGGCAGACGTTCCCGCAACAACTCAGTTACCGGACGGTTGAGCGATCTCGAAAATCCCAGATCGCCCTTCGCCAAGCCTTTGAGATAGCGCACATAGAACATCCCGATGTTGTTGTCGGCCGCCCGTTCGGAGCGGATGGCCTGGCGTGATTCCTGGCTGAGCCGAGTGTCCAACTCGCGCTCGTCCACGCCAAATCCCGGACCCAGGCGCACCAGCGTCGCGCCCAGCAAGCCGCCAATCAGCGCGGTAAGAAGAATCCGGCGCGCCTGACGGAGAAATACTTTCCAGGTCAATCCGGCAAGCATGGCGCTTACCAGGTGCCGGTAGGCTCGAACTCGAAACCGCGTGTGGCCCCCACCAGGCTCATCTTTTCTTTTTGTTTCGCGGTATACATGCGGCGATCGGCTTCGCTCAGCAGTTGGTCGGCGTCATTGCCGTCTTCCGGGAACAGGGAGTGGCCCACGCTCAGCCCCAGTGTCTCGGTGCCGCAGACTTCGCGGCCGGCTTCCGCCGTGATGGCGCGCAGACGCTGCACTTTCTGCTGCACTTGATCCAGCTTCAGACCGGGCAACACCAGCACAAATTCGTCCCCGCCCATGCGCGCCACGTAGTCATATTCGCGACAGCTCTCTTTCAATTTCAGCGCCACCTTGTGCAGAACCTTGTTGCCCTCCAAGTGGCCGAACTTATCGTTCACCTGCTTGAAGCCGTTCATATCGCAGACCAATACCACCAGCGGCGAATTCAGACGCCGGCAGCGCGCCAATTCTCCATCCAGATGCAGGAACAAAGAGCGGGCATTGGGCAGGCCGGTCATGTAGTCGGTGGACGCGGAGCTTTCCGCCTGCTGATACTTGAGCGCATTCTCGATGGAGAGAGCCACCTTCGGAATAATGGCCAGTAGAATCCGCAGATGATCCTTGGTGAAAGCGTCGCGCTCGGTGTGATACAGCGTCAACACGCTCACCGTTCCGTTCATGCCGATGAGGGGAACGGACAAGGCGCTGCGCATGGTGGTGAACTTGGATTCGTCGTTGAGATAACCAGGTTCCACCGACGGATTGCCGTTGATGATCGGCTTTTTGTTTTCCGCCACCCAACCCGACAGGCCCTGGCCGAGCGGAATCTCGAGCGCCGAAAACAGCCGGAAGTTCTCTCCGTTCACGTATTCAGCCCGCAGTTTGTCGTCACGCAGAACGTAGATCGCCAGCGAATCGTAGGGGATCATGCGCTTCAACCGGATGGCCAGAAGAGATAACGTCTCGTTCAGGCTGAGCGAGTTTCCAAGATCCTGCGCCAGCTCAAAGAGGTTCTGCACTTCCTGGCGGGCGGCTGCAATGGAATTGAGGAAGTCCTTGGGTTTTTCCCCCTGCGCACTCGCCAAGCCCTTGGTCTTTTCAAAACCAGCGGCCGGTTCCAGGCCCCGCTCAATCTTGAGGTCGGTGGACAGTTTCGCTTTCTCCACCTGCAGCGACTGCGCCATCTGTTCCAATTCCACAAAGCGGCGGTGCAATACTGTTACCACCTTGGGATCGAAACTGACTCCGGATTCCGATACCACCTTCTGCATGGCTTCATCCAGCGGCAGGGCCCTGCGATACTGCCGGTCTGACGCCAGCGCGTCCAGGCAATCCACCGCCGCCAGAATGCGCGCGCCGATCGGGATGTCTTCGCCCTTCAAACCGTCCGGATATCCGGCGCCATTCCATTTTTCGTGATGCGACCGCACGATGGGAGTCACCGGATAGGGAAAGCGCACCCGTTCCAGAATCTCGGCGCCCACCACCGGGTGAATCTTCATCTTTTCGAACTCTTCGCGCGTCAGCTTTCCGGGCTTGGAAATGATGTGCTCGGGAACCGCCAGTTTTCCGATGTCGTGCAGCAGCGCGGCTGCGCGCAGCGCTTCCAACTGCTCTTCGTCCAGGCCCATGTCCTTGCCCACTTCAATGGCGTACACTTGCACGCGCTGCAAGTGATCATGCGTGGTGTGATCCTTGGCTTCGATGGCCAGTGCCAGGGCTTCGATGGTTCTCAGGTGCAGCGAGGCCATTTCCTCGGCGTGTTTCTTGTCGTCTTCCACCCGGCCCAGATAGAGGTAGTAAGAACGATAGATCAGATAGACCACCGGGACCGCCAGCAGCGCCCAGGCCCAGCCCAGGTAGCGATTGATTGCGCTAGCGGCGCCGGCCAACCCCGCGCCCAGCAAATAATACGGGAACGACCAGAAGTAGCTCTCGCGCCAGATTTGCCGCAGCGATTTCTCTTCCGTCAGTGCGATAGCAGCGGCTACCGGGAAGGTGTTCATCACAAAGAAAACCGTGGCCGTCACCATCAATGTGAGCGCGGCATCCAGGTGGCCCCGGTGCAACAAATTGGAATGATAGACCGTGCTGGCAGTGGCAACCGCGATGGCGATACTGCCCAGGTTGAACAGCACTTGATACGGTTTGGGCCGCTCGCGATGATGCAGGAGGCACTGTATCAGTGTGGCGACGATTCCCATGCACAATGCTTCCGGCAGGCTCAGCTCCACCACACCAAACAGGACAAAGATGAATGTTACTGAAAGAGTTCCCGTGATGGCCGGCAAAGACACTTTGAGCCGTGACGCCATCATCGCCAGCGCCAGGTAGCAGACGAAGCGAAGCAGGTCCTGCGATTCCCAGCGGATCAACTCGCTGAGAGTCACACACACACCGATCGAGATCACTGCGTAGACATAAATCCTTGCGGCAATCGACATTCGGTTCCTTGTCGCCACGAGCACCTACCGCCCGTGAATGCAGATTCGCTGCCATCAGACGAAATCCGCTATCTGCATGATTCATCGGCATGCGCGCAACGGAGCGATAGCCAAGCCTCGACAAAATGTCGAACTGCCGGACGCGGTCTGGGACATTCTGTCCCAAAGTCCTGGAGCCAAGGCACTACAGCGCCATCGGGAAATTGCTTAGCGGTCCTGAACCTTCTGTACTATAGCGCCACGCATCCAAAAAGCCGAAAAGCAGACATAGTGTTTACAGGCTCCCAACAGACGTCGTTCCTTGGAATGCCAGCCATCGTAACGAGCCCGCTAATGCGGAATTTGCTGGAGTTGGTGGAGCGGATTGCGCAAAGCAACGCGGCCGTCCTGATAACGGGCGAAAGTGGCTCCGGCAAAGAACTTATCGCGCGCGCGGTGCATCATTACTCGCTGCGCAACTCCAAGCCCTGGGTGGATGTAAGCTGCGCCGCGCTGCCCGAGAATCTGGTGGAAAGCGAGCTGTTCGGATACGAAAAAGGAGCCTTCAGCGGAGCCGATTCTCCCAAGCAAGGGCTGTTTGAGTTGGCCAATCACGGGACTTTGTTCTTAGACGAAATTGGAGAACTGGAACCTCGCATGCAGGTAAAATTGCTGCGAGTGTTGGACGGCGTCGCATATTACCGTTTGGGTGGCGTACGGAAAGTTACCGTGGATGTGCGCGTGGTTGCGGCCACCAATCAGAACCTGGAGCAAATGGTCAGAACGGGCGATTTTCGGGGCGATCTTTATCATAGGTTGGGCCAAATCTGCCTGCACGTACCGCCGCTGCGCGAGCGGCCCGAGGATATCCTGCCGCTGGCGGAGCATTTTCTGAAGCAGACGAATCCGCGCTGGTTTTTTTCCGGGTCGGCGCAGGCGGAATTGCAGCGCTACGCATGGCCGGGCAATATCCGGGAACTTCGCAATGCGGTAACCAAAGCAGCCGTGCTGACGCGCGATGCCGAAATCCGCGGCGAGGATTTGATGTTGGGCCAAACCGGGACCGGCAGCATGCAGGGGCTGGCGCAAGCGGTGTCCAATCCGGCAAATTTGGACGGGATGGAAAAGACCACCATCCTGAAAGTCCTGGCCCAGACCAATGGCCATCAGCAAAAAGCGGCCGAGCTGCTGGGGATCTCGCGGCGCACGCTGAGCCGGAAGCTGAAACTTTACGGAAGGGAGGCAGTGCGTGCATCCTGAGAAGGGAGCCTCACCGAATTCCACCATGACCGCTGCCGATCGCCGTTCCGAGAGCCGCCATGCGGCCGACGGCCAGCTCAAATTCTCTTTCGACGATCCCTCGCATCAGGAAGTCACCGGCCGGCTGCTGGATTACAGCAAAAGCGGCTTCCGCGCGGCGCACAGTTATGCCGCCCTCCCCACTGGCCAGGTGGTGGATTTTCAACACGTGATCGCAGTGGGCCAGGCGCGCGTGATGTGGAATCGCATCGAAGAAGATAGGGTCGAGAGCGGCTTCCTGATAATCAAGTGATTATCAGGAAACCGCGTTATTAAGTTATCCCGTTGTTTGGTTCTTCGGTTCTCAACTTGAGAGCGTGGCGCGATAATTGAAAAGTAGTGCCAGCGCGTTGTTGAACCTCTACTCACACCGCAGTGCCACCATCGGGTCCACGCGCGTGGCCTTTCGCGCAGGAATATAAGCGGCCGCCAAAGCAATCAACCACAGAGTGACGGTTGCCACCACGAAGATCGGGAGATCCCATGCTTTCATTTCGTAGAGGTAGGTCTGAATGAGACTGCCGGTTGCGGCGGCTGCACCGATTCCCACCAAGCTGCCTACCGCCAGCAACACAATCATCTCGCGGCCAACCAGACGGCGGACTTGATTGGGCCTCGCGCCCAACGCCACACGGATTCCGATTTCGCGCGTACGTTGCGCAACATTGAACGCGAGCACGCCGTACAAACCGATGACAGCCAGTAATGTTGCCAGCCCCGCGAAGGCTCCGGTCAATGCCGCTGTGATTCGCTCATCGAAGATGTTTCTTTTGAGATCGGTTTCCATGGTTTTTATCTCGCCGATGGGCATGCCCGGGGAAACCCTGGCGACTTCGCGACGGATACCGGATGCTATTTGCCTGGGATCCGCTGCGGTGCGCAAATAGAAGGTCATTTCGCGCCACCGATGGCGCTCAGTGATGGGGCGGTAGAATACCGGCGGGGCGGCGTGCCGCATGGAATCGTATCTGCCATCCTTCACCGAACCGATGATTTGAACATCGATTTTCCCGCTATCTCCGATGTAGCGGCCGATGGGATTCTGCCCGCCGAAGAAGTGTTTCGCGAACGCCTCGTTCACGACGGTGACTTTCGCCGCGCTGGCGACGTCTGCGGGCGTGATGTCCCGGCCGGAGATCAGCGGCATTCCCAGAGTGGAGAAGTAAGACGCGCCCACTCCGGCGGTCATACACAGAATCACTCCTGATGAAGTCACGTCGTTGCTTCCCGGTGTGTAGCCGGGCACGAGAATGTAGGTGCCCGAGGTGTCGTTGGTGATGGGTGGCGTGTCGGTGGAGGTGACTAGCGTCACGCCCGGGATGCGGGCCAGCCGCTCGGTGAGCTGCTCGTGCCATTGAGCAATTTTCGCATCCGGGGAACTGAGTGTCGGAACCACTGGAAAAGAGATCAAGTGATCCGCACGGATGCCCGTGTCGATGTTGGTAAGTTTGGCGAGTGTCTTCCCGAGCAGGCCCGCCGAAATGAGAAGCAACAGCGACATTGCCATTTGACCCGACACCAGCATCCGGCGGAACAGGTTGGCGGATCGGGTGGCCGAGAACTGCCCGGCTTGCTCTTTAAGCGCGGTCAGCAAATCGGTTTTGGCGGCTTCGAACGCCGGAAACAGCCCGAACAGAATCCCGGTCCCGAGCGACACAGCAAGTGTAAACAGGAGAACGCGAGCGTCGAGATCCACGGATAAGATCTGGTGTATCTCGCGCAACGGAGGAATCGATGCGATGATTACACGCAACGTCCCTTGCGCTGCGATCAAGCCGCATGCGCCGCCAACGGCTGCCAGCAGGCAGGATTCCACCAGTAGTTCACCGATCAACCGCTGTTTCGATTCACCCAGAGCCAGCCGCACGGCAATCTCGCGGGTTCGGGCCGCCCCGCGCGCTAACTGGAGATTCGCGACATTGGCGCAAGCAATGAGCAGCACCAGCGTCGTCATCGCTAGCAGCAGGAGCAAGGGCTGGCGCTCCCTTTCGCGCAGGCCTCCGCGGCCGTATTGGCCGGGTTTGAGGATGATCTTCTTCGCCAGGAACCGTTGTAGGAAATCACCGCGAGGATGCTCCACAACCTGAGCGTCCAGCTCCAATTGAGAATGGTAGAAGACGTTCATCTCGGACTCCGCCTGTTCCCTCGTGACGCCAGGCTGCAGCCGTCCGAACAGCGTGATCCAGTAGGTGTCGCGCCGGTTAATATCGCGCCACTTCGCAGCGATTGCCTTCTGCGTCGACACTGGAACGAACAGATCCGCAGGACGGCCGATCCTTTCGCCGCTGAATCCAGGCTGCGCGACGCCAACCACAGTCACGGGCGCGCCGTTGACGATGATGGTTCGACCGAGGACCGAAGGGTCAGCGCCGAACTTGCCCGTCCAGTTTTGATAGCTGAGAACGGCCACCGGCTGGCCGCCGGGCCGGTCGTCTTCCTCGTTCAGCAGGCGTCCGGCCGCTGGACGAACTCCGAGCACGTCGAAATAATTGCCGGAGACCATGCGGGCATCGCCGTACGAAGATGCGTTCCTATACGACAGTGCGGCGCGGACGCTGTAGGAGCCGGCTAAACCCGCAAACGACTTCTGCTCCTTTTGCAGAGCCAAGAACGTTGGGTAGTTGAAGGAGGGATCGCCCGTTTCATCCTCACTGGTACCTCCATACCGCGGTCCGGGTGAATAAAAGAACACCAACTCACCCGGATTCTTGACGGGCAGCGTCTGAAGCAACACCTGATCGAGCAGTGAAAAGACAGCTGTGTTGGCGCCGATGCCCAGCGCCAGCGACAAAATCGCAATCAAACTAAAAAGCGGCGTTCGAACTAACCTGCGTATTATCAAACGAAAGCTCGCCATGTTAGTTTAAGACGCCACAAGCCGAGCGGACGTTGATTCCGGCCGTGGGTTAATCTCTGGCAAACAGAAGAACTGAATAACCGATGAACCGAACAACTTCCCAGCTACCGGGCCTTCAGCGAGGTAGCTGGGAAATATGAACCGCGCGGCGTTCGATTCCACCACTTCCCCGTTGTGCGCCGCGTGGCGAAATCGGTGAAAGTATAATCGAACACCAAAGCACGGATGTACTTTGGCGGCGTTCCAGGGAATGGATTCTTCGCCAACAGCCCCAAAACATCCGGCGAACCCTGCAATATCCGCACCATGAAATTGCTGAACCAGGGATTGCTCCGATAATTGGAAAGCGCCGCAAACCACATCTGCCAGTCCAGACGTGGTTGATAGGGCGCTACCCACCTCGGCGCCTCTTTCAAATCGCCCGGCTTGAACTTGAATTTATAATCCAGCCAGGTATCGCCATCGTTCGATCCTTGCACTACGATTTCCGGACGCGACGTCGTCATCACGGCGAACAATCCATACGTATTCGCAATCCCGAATGGCGCCGCCACCCGCACGATGGCGCTGTCGCCCTCGAAAAACACGCCCCACAGTTCCAGTCCGCTGATGCTCAGGATCACCACCGCAACCACGGCTACCAGCAGCGGCCGGGTACGCACCGTCCGCGCGCGCAACCGGAGTTTGGCGAGAGCCGCGTCGTCGAAAAGAAACAGGCAGAGCGCCATGGTCAGCAGGTTGAAGAAGGTGTAGTTGCCGGTCAGAAAGATGAGCGTCTGCAGAAATAAAATGCATCCGGCGCTGAAGAATCGCCAGCGCCGCGGCATGAAAATCAGAAAGGGAATCGGCAGCTCGAGGAACAGCACCGCGGCGGTGGAGAAGCGCTGGAATCCCGGCGGCAGTTGCTGCATGTACCACGCGATCGGCGTCGGCAGCGGCTGCGTCCAGTAATGAAAGTTCAGCGCGTCCAGGCTCCGCCAGGTCCGGTCGTGACTCAGCAGCTTCACGGCGCCCGACAGAAACGTCAGCCGGAACAGCAGCCAGCGAAACAAAAAGATCACTCCCTTGGACGAACCTAAGAAGATCGCCAGAAACCCGGCTTCGAGCAGCAGCATGTCCCACTGGAACGACATGAAATCCTGTCCGATGCTGCAAAGCGAAAGATACAAAACATACAACACAATCAGCGCCGCCCGTTCCAGATAACCCCCCAGCAGTACGAGCGAAACCACAGCCCCCGCTGCGCACACGGCGATCAGGAACGCGTCGCCGTGCGTGATCCAAAAAATCCCGGGCGCCATCCAGTAACTCTCCACGCCGAAAGCATCCTGAACGGCTGACAGATATCGGCCCGCCGGCAGAATCCCGCGCTCGCCAACCAATCCCGTCACCTGCAGACCAAATGAGCCGAAAGCGATGCAGTAGATCGCCGCCAGGATTCTCAGAAACAGCCACTCCACGCCGGCGTAACGGAGCGGCGAAATGTTCCGCCCGAAAGTCAGTCGCGTCAGGTGATAGAAGAAAGTGCGATGGGCTGCAATCAGCTTGTAAGCGATTTCCGTCGCAGGCGCAAAGCCCGGCACATGATCGTAGAACCAAAGCGGCCAGGTGAGTCCGGGAGCGCACTTCAGCGTGGTGAAGACGGCGCGGGCTCCGCTGATCACTTCGCCCCCCGGAAGAACCAACTGCACGGATTGGCTGAAGCTCTCTGCGGGGATCTGGGGGTAGCGCGCTCCCACATCCTGCGAGGCGGCATATTCCAACGCGGTACCCGTGAGTTGCTCCCAGTACCGGATCCAAATCCGGCAGAATCCGCACTTGCCATCGAAAATCACCAGCGGCCGCTCGGACATGCTTTAATTAGTTTAGGTTGTAACTCACGGGTGGGGTTGGCCGGAGCGCCTTTCCATTTTCCGTAGACCACTTGACAAGTCTGTGGAAGTGATAGAATCAGTTGCAGGTATCGTCGCAACTTTAGGCAATGAGAAGACGTCTACCTGTTGAGAGATTCTGAAGCCTGCTGGCACGTAAAAGAAGACGATGGCTGCTCACGATCATCCAATAATCCCTGGGCCGAAAAATTCTCAAGACGACCCGCATGCGGATCTCCACCTGGCAAGGTTGCTGGCTGCCGACGATGAGCCCTTTTATCGCACGTTCTGGAGGGATCTGAAGGAATTTGTACATCCGGCCAAGTTACCGCCTTTGGAGCTTACTTCCAAGCCCGTACCGGTGAAGGAAATTTGGGGCTCCTACGGCGGGCAGGAAAAGCGGGCCGGCCTCAGCTCCATGTTGATCCATGTCGCGGTGCTCGGGTTGCTGTTCCTGATTGGAACCAATAAGGCCGTCCAACAGGTTGTGAAGGATCAGATCAACATCATTGCGCCGGATCTTTCACCCTATAAACCGACCGTGAAAAAGGAAGCAATGGGCGGCGGCGGTGGCGGTGGCGACCGTTCGGCGACGCCTCCCAGTAAGGGCAAGCTGCCGCGGCTGGCGGACAAGCAATTCGTGCCTCCCATGGCCGTGGTTCACAATCCGGATCCAAAGCTGGTGATGGAACCAACCCTCATCATCCAGCCGGATGCCAACATCCCGAAAGTGAACATGGATGTTTTGGGTGATCCGCTGGCGAAATCCGGTATCGCTTCGAACGGTTCTGGTTCAGGTGGTGGGATTGGAACCGGCCCCGGTGGCGGCGTGGGTTCCGGGCGCGGCCCCGGCTACGGTCCCGGTTCGGGCGGAAACATGGGTGGCGGTGCTTATCGCATCGGTGGCGGCGTTTCCCCGCCCAGTGTCATCCAAAAAGTGGAGCCCGAGTATTCCGAGGAAGCGCGTAAAGCGAAATTCCAGGGAACCGTGGTTCTATACGTCGAGGTGGACGAAAAGGGCAATCCCAGGAACCTGAAGGTGATTCGTCCGCTCGGCCTCGGTCTGGATCAAAAGGCGATTGAAGCGGTTGAGAAGTGGAAGTTCCGTCCGGGCATGAAAGATGGAAAGCCGGTCACCGTGCAGGCCACCATTGAAGTCAACTTCCGTCTGCTTTAAACGATTTTCTACTTGCCCTTTTCGGCGGTGAAGGTACCTTTCCCCAATTGCCCGTACTCCGCAGTGCCCTTGATCTTTGAGACGCCTTCCAGCTTGCCCTTATAAACAACCTTGCCGGCATCCTCGGTTTCGAACGTCCATTCCACCTCATCGCCCTTTACCGAGCCCGTCACTTTAGCCTCACCGAGCGAGCCGGAATAAGAGCCGGACAAGCTTGCGCCTTCCTGCTTCAGGACAAACGTGGCCGTGCCGCTGCCTGCATCCAGCTCCACGTTTGCGCTCCACGTCCCGGAAATATCCGCCGCCGAAAGTGTCAGCGCACAAAGGATTACACCCAGCAGCACCATAAGTTTTCGCATGGGCGAAGTATAGCAGGGCCTGGCCCGCTCAGTCCCCGCACCAGAAACTAGAAACGAGAAACCAGAAACGCTTTTTGTAGTACGATTGACAAAGGACCCCATGTTGGTTGAATTCGAACGGCGCGGCGACATTTGTATCCTGCGTCTCCACGGAAAGTTCGCTACCGGGCAGGATTCCGCATACTTGCGCGCCAAAACCGACGAAATTAAAAGCGCGGGCTACTCCAAGGTGTTGGCGGACTTCAGCCAGGTGTCCTATATCGATTCCACCGGCATTGGTTTCCTCATCGGAATTTACACCAGCATCCTCAAGAATGCTACCGGCCGGTTTGTCCTTGCGAATTTGAATCGTCGCGTGCGCGACGTGCTGGAGCTGACGCGGCTATCCAATGTAATTCCGATATATCCCAGCGAAGATACTGCGCTTGAAGCGTTGGAAGCAGGCGAGAAATCGTCCGCCGGCCAGGCATCCTGAGCCTTATTCCGCCGCAGCTAAAACTTCTCCCGGATCCGGTTTCCCCCGTTTCGCGTAGCGGATCTTGCCCGACTTTCCGATTAGGTATACGGTTCGTTTCACGATGAGCCCATTGGCGTGGTAACTCGCCGCCACCTTTTGTCCGGTGTCCACTAAAAGAGGAAACGGAAACTGGTGGTGCGCGCGGAACGCCGCATGTTTCCCCGCGCCCGCCGGATTCACGCCGAGAACAATGGCGTCCTTTTCCTGGGCCAGCGCCCAGCGGTCCCGAAACTCGCACAATTGTTTGGTGCAAATCATGGTTTCGTCCGCCGGATAGAAGACCAGGACGACATTTTTGCCGCTCAAACCGGCGAGCGAAACGGTAACGCCGTCTTGATCGGGCAGAGAAAAATCAGGCGCAGCATCGCCTACGCGCAACGGATCGGAGAACAGCCAGGAGAACATCCCACAAGTGTACTCGTGGCGCACGCTTAAGAGCGCGCGCCACGAATCCACGTATCCTGGAGATGAATGAAACAGCTTGCCCTGGAAGCGCTGGACTCCGCCATGCGGACTGGTGTCACCTACGCCGATGTCCGCCTGGTGGAAAGCCGGGAACGCGATCTCTCCACCAAGAATGGAAAACCGGGCCAGGTATCCAGCTCCGAATCGGCGGGGTTAGGGATTCGCGTGCTGGCCCAAGGTTGTTGGGGCTTCGCTGCCACCGACGATTTGAGCCGGGCCGGCGTTGAGTCGGCGGCCGCGCTTGCGGTGGAGATCGCTCGTTCCAGCGCTCTCGCGAAGAAACGGGACGTGGTGCTCGCGCCCGAAGAAAAATACGAAGCCGCCTGGATCTCGCCGTGCCGCATGGATCCGTTCTCGGTAAGCGTGGAGGAACAGCTAACGCTGCTGCTTCGAATCGATGCGGAACTGCGGCGAACATCGGGTGTCACGCTGGCGCAGACCTCGATGACATTTCACCGCGAACGGCAGATTTTCGCTTCCTCGCTTGGCAGTGTCATCGATCAAACCCGCACCACCAGCGGCGCCGGGTTCGAAGCCCACAGTTTTCGCGGCGATGAAATTCAGAAGCGCTCGTATCCAAATTCGTTCGGCGGCCAGCATCAATTGAAGGGCTACGAGTTGATTCAGGAGCTGGCGTTGCTGGATCATGCCGCGCGCGTGGCCGAGGAAGCTGTCGCGCTGCATTCGGCCATGCAATGCCCGGAGGGCCGGTTCGATTTGATCGTGGACGGCAGCCAGCTTGCTCTCCAGGTTCACGAATCCATCGGCCACCCCATCGAGCTGGACCGCGTCCTTGGGTCAGAGGCCAATTACGCGGGCATGAGTTTCCTTACGCTCGACAAACTGAATACGCTGCGCTATGCCTCGGAAATCGTCAACGCGGTCTGCGACGCCCGGCCCCAGCACGGCCCCGGCCTCGGCACTTTTCTATTCGATGACGAAGGGGTTCCCGCGCAGTGTGCCGACATTATTCGCAACGGGCAATTCGTGGGATATATGACTTCGCGCGAGACCGCCGCGGCGGTGGGCCAGACCCGCTCTAACGGCACCATGCGCGCAACCGGATGGTCCCGTCAGCCGCTCATCCGGATGACCAACGTGAGCCTGCAGCCGGGCGCGCAGACCCTCGACGAAGTGCTGGGCGGCGCCGGCAATGCCATTTACATGGAGACCAACCGGAGTTGGTCCATCGACGACAAGCGCTATAACTTCCAGTTCGGCTGCGAAATCGCCTGGGAGATTCGCGGCGGTAAACGCGGCCGCATGCTGAAGAACCCGACCTACAGCGGGATCACCACTGAGTTTTGGAATTCGTGCGCCGCCATCGCCAATCGCGATCACTGGGTGCTGTGGGGCGTGCCGAACTGCGGCAAAGGCCAGCCCGAACAAGTGATCGGGACCGGGCATGGGGCCAGCCCAGCACGTTTCCACGACGTGAAGATCGGAGCCGCGTATGCCGGCTGATGTCGCTAACGCCCCGCTACTTTCACTGGAAAAATGCCGCCAACTCTTCGGCGCCATCCAACAAGCCGCTCGCTCGTTCGGCGTCCGGGATGTCGAAGCTCTGTTCGCGGCGCACCGTGGCGCCCTGACGCGCTTTGCCAACAACACCATCCATCAAAATGTGTCGGAGCAGGACCAATGGATTTCCGTGCGCGTGTTGTTCGATCAAAAGACAGCTCGCGCGACCACCAATCGATTTGACGCCGATTCCATCCGGTCGGTTGTCGAGCAAGCCGTTGCCCTCACCCGAGCGGCGTCGCCGGATCCCGAATTATTGCCGCTCGCGCATCCCTTTCCCATTCCCGAGATCCCGCGCTTTGACTCCGCCACGGCGGGGGAAAGCCCTATGGATCGCGCGCGCTCCGTCGCGCAAGCGATCCGAGTGGTAGAGCAGGCCGGCCAGACGGCGGCTGGATTCTATTCCAATGGCCAATCGGTGGAAGCAATCTTCAATTCCGTGGGCGTCTCCGCCCTGCATAGTGAAACCATGGCTCAGTGTTCCATCACCGCCATGGCGGAAGACAGCTCCGGTTGGGTCAAGGCGTCCGCGGTGACATCCAGTGCGATCGACACCGTAGAGATGGCGCGTAGCGCGAGCGAAAAGGCCAGACTGTCGCGAGATCCACGGAAAGTAGATCCAGGCCGTTACACCGTGGTCTTGGAACCGGCTGCGGTGCTCGATCTGGTGGGGCAAATGTTTGGCGATTTCAGCGCCACAGCTTTAGACGACCAGCGCAGTTTCCTCACCGATCGGTTGGGCAAAAAGCTATTCGGCGATAACATCCATATCTCCGATGATGTCGCCCATCCGCTGCAAGCCGGAGTCCCCTTCGATGGCGAGGGAGTGAGGCGTCGAAAACTGAAGCTGGTGGACGCGGGCGTTCCGCTTGAAGTGGCGTACTCCCGCGCCAGCGCCCGCAAAGCAGGCGTCGAACCCACCGGCCACGGATTCCCGGTGCCGAACGAAATTGGCGAAGCGCCCTTGAATATCGTAATTTCGGGAGGCTCCACGCCAGTCGAACAGATGATCGCATCTACTGAGCGTGGAATCCTGGTCACGCGGTTCTGGTACATCCGCGAAGTGGATCCATTCGCTAAAATCATGACCGGGATGACGCGCGATGGTACGTTTCTGATTGAAGACGGTCGCGTGACTCACGGCCTGCGGAACTTCCGCTTCAACCAGGGCCTGATCGAAATGCTGAACAACGTGGAATCGCTCTCGCCCTCCGTGCGCGCTTCCGGAGAAGAAGCTTTCGATATGGTAGTGCCGGCCATGAAGGTGCGCGACTTCCATTTCACCGAAGTAACCCAATTCTAGGTGCGCTCTACCGCTCCGATGACGGACTCGTTACCGAACCGCGGCCGCAAGGGAGCGTGATATGGCTGCGATCCGCTACAATTCAGAAACTACAGGAGCATCGATGCATCGCGCCCAGCTATTTTTCACCACGCTTTTCACAGCGGCCCTGCTACACGCCCAAACCGCCGAACCCAAGACTGCCGAACAGGTCTTCAAGAACATTACTCAACTAAAAGGCACACCAGCCGACCAGTTGGTTCCCGCCATGACGTTCATCGCCGCTTCACTCGGTGTCGAGTGTTCCTTCTGTCACGTGGAAGGCAAGAGGGAACTGGACGATAAGGAAACTAAAAAGACGGCGCGGGAAATGATCGCCATGACCGCGGCGCTCAATAAGAACAGCTTCGGAGGCAAGCGGGAAGTCACCTGCTACTACTGCCACCACGGCGCACACCTTCCGGCGGGAACGCCGCCGGTGCTGGAATCCGATTTGCCGGCGCATTCTGAAGCCGCCTCCAGACCGGCCGCGGGCGACGGTCCGAACGCGAACGAAATTCTTGAAAAATTTGTATCCGCGTTGGGCGGCGCCGAAGCGGTCCAAAACATTACAAGCCGGGTGGAAAAAGGTTTGATTCTGGTGGGATCGAGCGACACGCCCATTGAATTATTCATGAAGGCCCCCGCGAAGCGCATCTCCGTCACGCACATGCCGAAGGGCGAAAGCTACACCGCGTTTGACGGAACCGCCGGATGGCTGGGCAGTACGGGCCGTCCGCCGCGCAGCATGTCGCCCGCTGAATCGGAAGCCGCTGGGCTCGACGCTGAATTTTATCTCGCGCTGCGCCTGCCGCAAATCTTCCAACAACTGCGCACCGGCCGTCCGGAGTCCATCAACGGAATCGAGTGCCAGACGCTGATTGGTTCGCGCCCGGACCGGCCCCCGGTCCGGTTCTATTTCGAAAACAAATCGGGCTTACTGCTGCGCCAGGTGCGCTACGGCGAAACTCCGCTCGGCCGCAACCCCACGCAGATCGATTATGCGGACTATCGCGCGGTCGACGGCGTCAAAGTTCCATTCCGCTGGACGCTCTCGCGCACCAATGGCCGCTTCACCATTCAAATCTCGGAAGTAAAGAACAACGTCTCGGTAGAGGACGAAAAGTTCGCGAAACCCGCCGGCGAAGTGAAGTAGCACGGCCTCCGGCATGCGCCCACAGTTGTTCGAGTTTGAGGATCAGAGCTGGTTTCCCTCCTCGCTCCGACACGCCATGACGTCCTATCTGGCGGCCGCTTATAAAATCACCCCATTCCCCAAGCTCTGGGCGGATCGTATTTCGAACGTCCTCCGCCCAGATCGTCTCAATGAAATTGTCGACCTGGGATCCGGCGCCGGCGGCCCCATCGCTTTGGTGACCGGCGAGTTGAAACGCAGAGGTTTCGACACCACCGTAACGCTGACGGATCTGTACCCGGACACTCAGTGTCCGCGCCGCACGGACCCGGCCATTCGATACTGGCCGCAGCCGGTGGATGCCGCCGCTGTCCCACCCGAGTTGACCGGCATCCGAACCCTGTTCGCGGCGTTCCACCACTTCCGCCCGGTGCAAGCGCGCCGAATCTTGCAGGATGCGCTCCAAGCCAGGCGATCCATCTGCGTTTTCGAGGCCACATCCAGAAGTCCTCTTCCGATCGCAAGCACGCTTCTGATTCCCTTGTTGGTTCTGCTGCTCATGCCGCGGGTTCGTCCACTCTCATGGCAACAGATTCTGTTCACCTATCTGGTACCCATTCTGCCGCTGCTCATTTTCTGGGATGGCTTTGTATCCCAGCTTCGAACCTATTCCACGGCCGAGTTGATTGAGATGACCAGCCATCTGCCGGCGCCGGATTACCGTTGGGAAATTGGAACAATCCAGGCGCCGGGTTTGCCGGTCGGCGTGCCGTATCTGATCGGATATGTGTTGGAGGGTTACACTTCGAGCCAGCCGAAGAAGGAGGCTTTGTGGTGACATGTCCCGCGCTGCCGGGTTTGGTCACGGAGGGTGACACGCTAGAGGAAGCTCGCCCAATGGCCCAGGATGCGATTCTCGCCTATCTGGAAAGCTTGAGAAAGGACCATTTGCCGATCCCGTCAGATAGGCTGCCGGTGAAGGAAGAAGTCCGTGTGCTTTTGCCTGAATCGGCATGAGCCGGCGATTTCCCACGCTGAAACCTAAGGATGTTCTGCGACTACTAGAACGGGAAGGTTCCAAACAGCGAGTTCTTGGCGTTGCTCAAATAGAATAACAAGGCGCGCGGCTCTAGCTTCGGCCAAGCCGACTACCGGCTACGCACCGTCTTGACTGTCAGTCAGAGTTACAATCAAACGGATGTTTCAAATCAGCAGTAAGTCAACCGTCTACGACGTAGTCATTATCGGATCCGGGGCCGGAGGCGGAACCGTTACAAAGGTCCTCGCCGACCTGGGCGTCTCTGTCGCGCTGCTCGAAGCCGGGCCGCCGCTTGATCCCGCCAAGGATTTCAAGGAACACATGTGGCCTTACCAGGTCTCCCATCGCGGCATCGGCGACGGCGGCCAAGGCTACTTCGGTCCCACGCCGTGGGACTTCGGCTACTTCACCGCCAGCTTCGGCGGCTGGAAACTGGCGGGCGAACCTTACACCGTGAATCCGGGCGACAAGTTTTCCTGGTTCCGTTCCCGCGTGGTGGGCGGGCGCACCAATCACTACGGCCGCATCTCGCTGCGCTTCGCCGATTACGACTTCACGCCTTACACGCGCGATGGTCTGGGCACCGATTGGCCCATCACCTATGACGAGATCTCTCCCTACTACGACAAAGCCGAGCGCTTCATCGGCGTGACCGGCAGCCGGGAAGGAATCCGCAGCGCGCCCGATGGAATCTTCCAGCCTTGCCCGCCGCCGCGTGTGCCCGAGATGCTGTTCCAGCGCGCGGCCAAAAAGTTGAACATCCCCTGCATTCCGGCTCGTCTGGCGGTGATCACTCAACCTACTAACGGCCGGCCGGCCTGCCACTATTGCGGGCAGTGCGGCCGCGGATGCATCAGTTCCTCCAACTATTCGTCCAGCCAGGTCCAGGTTTTTCCCGCCATGAAAACCGGCCGCGTGAAACTCTTCACCAACGCCATGGCGCGCGAGCTCATCACCGATAGCTCCGGAAAAGTGACTGCCGTTTCTTATGTCGATAAAGCCACGCGCACCGAAAAGCAGATTCGCTGTAGAAGCGTAGTGGTGGCTTGCGGGGCCTGCGAATCGGCGCGCCTGCTGCTCAATTCGAAATCGCCCGCGCATCCCAATGGTCTGGCGAACGGCTCCGGGCACGTTGGACGCAATCTCACCGATAGCGTCGGCTATGGCCTGGAAGCTCACATTCCCGCGCTCGACGGGTTGCCGCGGCACAATTCCGATGGAATGGGCGGCATGCACATGTATGTTCCCTGGTGGCTCTGGGACGCCAAGAACAAGGATTTTCCGCGCGGCTACCACATCGAGATCGGCGGCGGTTTCGACATGCCCGGCATCGGCACCTTCCACGGCGACTGCTACCGGCACGAGGGTTATGGCAAGGATCTGAAAGCCGCCATCCACAACGAATACGGCGCCTGGTTTGGAATGGCCGGCCGAGGCGAGCAAATTCCCAACGAGAATACCTTCTGCGAGCTGGATCCCGATGTGGTGGATCAATACGGAACTCCCGTGCTGCGCTTCCACTTCAAGTGGACCGATCAGGAACTCAAGCAGGCCCAGCACATGCGCGATACTTTTCAATCGCTGCTGGAAACCATGGGAGGCAAAGTCACCACGCCGCGTCCCAATTTCATGGCCGGCGAAGGCATTTCAGATGGAGGCGAGATCATCCATGAGCTGGGAACGGTGCGTATGGGAAGCGATCCCTCCAAATCGGTCCTCAACAAATATTGCCAGGCGCATGAAGTGAAGAATCTCTTCGTTGCCGACGCTGCGCCGTTTGTCAGCAATCCGGATAAGAATCCCACCTTGACAATCATTGCGCTGGCCTGGCGGACGGCCGAGTATTTGGCCGAAGAAATGAGGAAAGGCAATGTCTGAAGTCACTCGCCGCGATCTGTTGCAGCGCATCGCGCTGTCCTTCGCCGCCGGACAGCTTAGCCTGGAAGCGGCTCAGCATGTGCACGGAATTGCCGCCGAAGAAAAAGCCGCGCATGGTGTTTATAAACCCAAGGGGTTGAACGCGCACGAATACAAGACGCTGGAAAAGCTGGCGGACTACATCGTTCCCCCCGATGGCGTGGCCGGCGGGGCAACCGCCGCCGGCGCACCCGAATGGATCGATCTGATGGCCAGCCAGAATCCGCAACTGTTAGCCATTTATACCGGCGGCATCGCCTGGCTGGACCATGCCATCCAGCGGCAAGGCCCTGCTAGTTTCGTGGATGCGAGCGTCCCCCAGCAAACCGCCATGCTCGATCTAATCGCCTACCGCAAGAACGAATCGCCCCAGCTGGGGCCGGGCATCAAGTTCTTCGAGTGGGCGCGCAAGATGGTGGTAGATGCTTATTACACCAGCGCCATTGGGATCAAAGATATCGGCTACATGGGAAACACTGCCCTGTCAAAATTCGAGGTCCCGCAGGAGGCCATCGATTACGCGCTGAAGCGCAGCCCGGTGTAGCGCTGCGCAATTCGGCAAAACATTCTTGCCAGCGGGGATCACTTCGCGAATTCCTCTTCAGCTACTGGCGGCCGGGACTCGTCGTAGCCGTCGACGCGCCGAATTACGTCGATCAGCGATTTGATGTCGGTGGTGATCGGTTCGAGCGCACTGCCAGCTCGGATCGATTCTTGGGCCCGTCGGGCGGGTTGTGAAAGGGGCGCAAAGCCATATCCGCCGGCGGTTCCGAGAAGATCGTGGACCACCTTCTGCAGAGCGGTCAGGTCTTGGTGTTCGAGAAGCTCGAGCATTTTACGTACCTGGCCGGGAAGCCGGTCAACGAAGCCCGGTATGATGGCGAGCATCCTGGGATCGCCTGCCAAGCTGCTCTTGATTAGGCCGAAATCCTCGCTGGTGGGTGCGGGGGGACCAGCGTCGCTTGTTCCAGAACTGTCGCCGGGTACGAGTGAACCGCTATTTCCGAGTTGCTGATTAACAGCGGCCAAGAGTTTCTCCTCGTCAGCGGGTTTAGTTAGGTAGGCATTACATCCACAAGCCAGGCATTTTTCGCGGTCTTCCGCCATGGCGTGTGCCGTCAAGGCAGTGATTGGAACTTTCACTCCCCTGCGGCGCAGCTCCCTAGTGGCGGCATACCCATCCATCACCGGCATCTGCATATCCATCAGGATCAGATCGAACTTCTGTGCTAGCGCCAGTTCGATGGCTATCTTGCCATTCAACGCGCTCACCACCGTGGCCCCAGCGCCAGTCAATTGCATCCGCAGCAGCCGCTGATTGTCGGCTCCATCCTCAGCCAGAAGAATGCGTCCGCGCAGATGGATTTCGGCTCGCTTGTGCCGATCCATCCCTAGGGGTAGTGGCGCCTCGGGTAAACTTTCCAATCGTTCCACGCCAACCGAGGAGCCGGCCCGGATTCTTATGGTGAATGTACTGCCTAATTGCGGTTGGGAGGTGACCGTGATGTCGCCACCCAGCAGTTTGGCGAAATGCCTGCTGATCGTCAAGCCCAATCCCGTGCCTCCGAACTTGCGCGTGATGGACTCGTCGCCCTGAGTGAAGGGCCGAAAAAGCCGTTCCAGCACTTCCGGCGTCATGCCGATCCCGGTGTCGATTACGTCCACACGCAGCACGAGAGTAGGGCCGCCGACTTGTTCTTCCATGATCCGCATGTCGATCTTTCCGGTTTCGGTGAACTTTAAAGCATTGCCTAGAACATTAGTCAAAATCTGCCTGAGCCGCGTTGGATCGCTTTGGATGACTCGCGGGATGGGGCCCTGCAACGTAACTCCGAACTCCAGCCCTTTTTCCACTGCCCTGCGACGCATGATGGAGATTACTTCCGACAATAGCGCCGGTAGGTCGCAAGGCATGCACTCCACCTTCATCTGGCCAGCTTCGACCTTTGAGAGATCCAGGATTTCATTGATGAGTTCCAGCAAGTGCAAGGCGTTGCGCTGAATAATATCGGCCCACGCGATTCGATCCGCGTCGCTCTCGTTCCTATGCAGCAACATAGCTGCAAAGCCGACAATCGCGGCCATTGGAGTTCGAATCTCGTGGCTCATGTTTGCCAGGAACTGGCTCTTGGCCACATTGGCGGCTTCGGCGACTGACTTGGCTCGCTGCAACCGGGCATTCACGACGCAGCGCTCTGTAATGTCCTGGATCATCCCCGTGGCTTCGATTGCCAGGCCATTTACATCGCGCAGGATTTCTCCGCGAATATGCACAAAATGTGCCGCCGGGTTCGGGCATGCAATCGCGCAATCTCGCGCGATCAATGTGTCATCGCTTGAACCCAGTGCCGTGTAAATCAGCACTCGGTCATCGGCCCGAAGAAAGCCCATGAAGTGGTCGAATGTTAAACTTGCTTCGCCGCTCTGACATCCCAGAATTTCCCTGGCTTCGTCCGACCACACCGCCAGGTTCGTTCGAAGATCTACGTGCCAGGTCCCCAAATGGGCCAGGCGCTGAGCGGCGGCGAGTTGGCGTTCACCCTTTTGCAACTGCCGGTCCGTGTATTCGGCTTTGCGACGTCCCTGCGCATCGTTGAGTTCACGATTGATTGCCGGTACCAGCCGATGCAGGTTCCCTTTGAACAAGTAGTCGTCGGCGCCGGCCTGCATGGCCTGGACGGCAGCTTCTTCACCTACCTCGCCCGATATTAGAATGAATGGGATGTCCTCCGAACCTCCACGTGCCAAGGCGAGGGCTGCGGGTCCGCTGAAATATGGCATCGCATAGTCGGAGATAATCAAATCCCAGGGATGCGCATTCAGCGCGGCGGTCATTCCTTGAGGCGTATCTACACGTTCATGAATGACCTCCCAGCGCCCGCGCCGCAATTCCCTCAACAGCAGCGCGGCGTCGTCGGCGGAGTCTTCGACGATCAGGACACGCAACTGCCCCGGACTGTCGCCCTTACTAGCATCGATCAAGGTGACACCTCGTTGAGCATCAACCAATACAGCCCCAATTGCCGAACCGCTTCTGTAAATTGAACAAAGTCCACTGGTTTGCGGATGTAACTATTGGCGCCCAGATTATAACTTTTGATGACGTCTTGCTCCTCTTTGGAGCTGGTCAACACCGTCACCGGCATGCGCCGCGTCCGCTCATCGGCGCGAATGCGCCGGAGCACCTCCAGCCCGTCGATCTTGGGGAGTTTCAAATCCAGCAGCACCAACCCGGGGCGAGCCGCTATCGCACGGCCGGTATAGGGGCCGGTCCCGAATAGATAATCCAGCGCTTCCACGCCGTCGCGCGCGATTACCAGGCTATTACTCACATTGTTCTTCTTGAGCGCCCTCACCGTCAGCTCTTCGTCATCAGCGTTGTCTTCGACAAGAAGAATGGTCTTTTCGATCATAATTAATTCCTTTTGTGCGTTCAGCACTCAAAACTAAATGCGATGGCTGTCCAGGTGTCTACAACGTGAAGTGAAACGTTGCGCCTTGCTCGACTTTCCCTTCCGCCCATACCCGGCCGCCTTGGCGCTGGATGATGCGTTGCACGGTAGCCAGTCCAATTCCCGTTCCCGGGAAATCCTTAGCCGCGTGCAGGCGCTGAAAAGCACCAAACAACTTACTGGAGTACGCCTGGTCGAACCCCGCGCCGTTATCTCGCATAAAGTACTCCTTGCCGCCGTTCTCGCCCGTAGAGCCAAATTCAATGCGGGTATGCGGTTGTTTGGCGGTAAACTTCCAGGCATTGCCGAACAGGTTGGTCAGCACGATCCGCAACAGGCGCGGATCGGTTTCAGCCGTGAGACCCTCGGCAATCACGAATTCAGCGTCACGTTGTGGCGCGGTGGCTCGCGTTTCGTCGGCCACTTCATGCGCCATCTTGCTCAGATTGACCTCCTCCCGGCACATCTCATCTCGCGATAGGCGTGACAGGTTCAACAAGTCGTCTATCAGTTGTCCCATGCGCTGACTGCCCGCGCGAATGCGGCCCAAATAGTTCCGGCCCTGGGCGTCCAGTTTTTCGGCGTAGTCCTCCAGCAGAGCCTGGCTGAATCCGTCGAGAGTGCGCAGCGGAGCACGCAGATCGTGCGACACCGAGTAGCAGAAGGCTTCTAATTCCTGGTTGGCGGTTTGCAGTTGCGCCGTGCGTTCAACAACTCGCCGCTCCAAGTCGGTGTTCAGTTGGTGAATCACGTCCGCGACCCGCGTGCTTTCAGTGATGTCGCTCATCGTGACTACCGCCATCATTGGCTGGCCGTCGGCGTCCTGAACCAGCGTGCCGCTGTAACTGAAGACCCGCTGCCAGTCCGAATTCGCTCGCCGGATGCGCACCTGCACGCTCCTCAGCTTCTCGCCGCGCAGGATGCGAGCCAATGGCCATTCGTCCTGCGGCAATACCGTGCCCTCTATCCCCCAGATTTCGAACGTATCGACGAACTCCCCCAGTTGGCGGGGGCTTTCGATCAGACCGGCATGGCCGTACAACTCCTGCACAGCATGGTTGGAAAGCATCCATTCGCCATTGAGATCGGAGACGATTACGCCCTCGACCAGGTTTTCAATGATCGCCTTAAGCTGTACCTCTTTCTTTTGCAGAGCGTCATCTGCCTGTTTGCGCGCGGTATTGTCGGTGCCAATCAGCAGATAGCCGATGATGACTTTCTGTGCGTCGCGCAACGCCGTAACCGACACCACCGCCGGGAAACGGCTGCCGTCCTTGCGAACGTAGGTCAATTGGTAGATGTCCTCTATGCCGCGCGACGCCTTGAACACCAACGCCTCGAAGCCCGGCGTAATGGGAGTTCCGAGTTCGAGGCTCAATGCCGCGGCGCGCGCTATCACCTCTTGCGGATCGGAAATGTCGGCCGGCGTAATTTTGTTCATCACTTCTGCGGCCGTGTAGCCCAACATATGCTCTGCCCCGACGTTGAAGATCTGAATGATACCCTTCGCGTCGGTGGCGATACTCGAGAAATTGGCGCTGTTGAAAATCGCATTCTGCAACGCTCCGGCCTTAAGCAGCGCTTCTTCCGCCTGCTTGCGCGCGGTATTGTCGGTGCCGATCAGCAGATAGCCGATGATGGCTTGCCGTGCGTCGCGCAACGCCGTAACCGACACCACCGCCGGGAAACGGCTGCCGTCCTTGCGAACGTAGGTCAATTGGTAAATGTCCTCAATCCCGCGCGACGCCTTGAACACCAACGCCTCAAAGCCCGCCGCAATCGGAGTTCCGAGTTCTAGGCTCAATGCCGCGGCGCGCGCTATCACCTCTTGCGGATCGGAAATGTCGGCCGGCGTAATTTTGTTCATCACTTCTGCGGCCGTGTAGCCCAACATATGCTCGGCCCCGACGTTGAAGATCTGAATGATGCCCTTTGCGTCGGTGGCGATACTCGAGAAATTGGCGCTGTTGAAAATCGCATTCTGCAACGCTCCCGCCTTAAGCAGCGCTTCTTCCGCCTGCTTGAGCTCAGTGATGTCACGCGTCAGTTTGGAAAATCCACGCAGCTCCCCGGCATCGTCCTTCAGGGCCGTGACCAATACACTAGCCCAGAACCGCGTGCCGTCCGCCCGAACCCGCCACCCATTGTCCTCGGCGCGCCCCTGTTCGGCTGCCTGCTTCAAAATCCTGGCGGGCTTGCCCGCAGCCACGTCCTCGGGCGGGTAGAACACCGAAAACGATCGCCCGATGATTTCCTTAGCCTTGTAACCCTTCACCCGCTCGGCGCCGGCGTTCCAATTGACAACGTTTCCCTGCGGGTCGAGCAATACAATGGCATACTCATGCACCCCTTCCACAAACAGGCGGAAGCGCTCCTCGCTCTCTTCTAACGCATCCTCGGCCCAAACCCGAGCTGCGGCGGCCCGGTAAATAATACGGCCCGCAAGGATAGCTGAAATCACTGATAGGACCGCGCCGCCGGTCGCCATCGCCAAGCCAGGGTTGGTACTTGAGGCCATCCACCCCACCAGAGCAAGACCTGTCAAAGTGGCGATCGCGACCAGAAGCCACAACGAGCGTCCACTCCCCCACCTGTTTTCCAGAAATTGGACCACTGGTCCCCCTTTGCTGACGGATCTTGAGCGGACTGGATCGAGCGTAATGAACTTTCGACCTCTTTATTCCATATCGCCGTTGCAGCACCATGCAATAGCGTCCGTCAGCACAAAGCATCTGCCGTGTAAGCCTGCCCAATTCGGCAAATGTGGTGACAGGCTCGAATTTCCGCGCTTTTCATTCCGAACCGCGAACCCGTTCCTCGCGAAATTCCGTGCCAGTTTGCCAGGCTCCACAGGCTGCTAGAGAGCCAGTGACGGTGTGCCTTTGAAGCGATCCAACATGTCCGCCAGATCATTATTGCCGAGCGGCTTGCGCAGAAAGCCGGAACAGCCCGCGCGGGCGGCACGCTGGCGCTGCGTTTCCAGGTCGTCGGAGGATAGGATCACGATGGGTGTGCGGGCGTTCGCGGTTCGAGTTTCCCAATCGCGGATTTCCCGGATCGCGGTATAACCATCCATGCCGCTCATGTGTATGTCCATCACCACAATGTCGAAGCGCTGCTGCTTGACCATCTCGATCGCCTCCTCGCCATTGCGCGCGCGCCACACGTTTTCGTTGCGTAACATCAATTCACTCAGAGCATAGCTGTCGTCGCTGTCCTCCGTCACTAGTATGTTCAGCTTGCTGGGCCGGAATTCCGGACGGTTCGCTTCCTGGTCTGGCTCGAGCGAAGGTAGAAATGCGGCCAGCTGCGCCGGCTCTCCCGGATCGCGAACCATCCCTGCGGATCCTCCCAACAGCCCCAGCCCCTTTCCAGCTACCATCACCGCCAGCGAGATCGGCATGTCGGGGAGATCCCGAAAGCTGATCTGCTCCGGATCTGCGTTCATCCAATTCTCCAGGCGCGCGGTGAGGCCGGAGTCGGCAGGAGTGATCGTGAATCGAACTCCATCCAGCGAACCATCGCCGGAAGCCGCCCGGCCGGCTGACACGCAAATTTTCCCGCTGGGCGTCAATTTCAGTACCGAATCCAGGATTCGGGTGAGCATGTGTTCCACCGACTGGCGGTGTTGCCGCAGCGGCAGCGGTTCCACAGGCCCTTCCAGAAGCATGAGGCTGGCTGGGTTTTTGCACGCCAGGTTGAGCAATTCGACGGTTTCGCCCAGGCACAGGCCCAGGTCGAACTCTTCCACTGCATCCGATGGCGCTGACTGCGGGGAAAACAGATCGCGGAAATCGTCGATCGCTCCCAGTAGCTGGTCCGCGCTGGAACGGTTGATGCTGAGATAGGTCTGCCAGGCCGGGACCAAGGGCGTCAGTGGTTCCATCACACCGAAAGTTGCCTGCATCGAATTCCTAGCTTCGTTGCACAAGTGATTCAGAATGTCCACCAGGGTGGTATTGGTCATGCTATTTTCCCCTTCTTGGTCATGGTTCCACTTCGGTGCCGCGGGTGGCGCTAATCGAAAAATAGTCGACAAAACGCCGGACCGGGTTGGATTTCTTGCCCGAAGGCCGGCTGCTGACCATGTCGCCGGCGATGCGGGCGATCTGTTTGGCCAGCCCGGAGGAGCCCTCTATCACTGTCCCTTTTTGCACAGCCTTGGCCACTTCATTGGCGCTGGTCGGGACCAGATAACGCACCGGCAGTTGCACGATACGTTCGATTTCTTCCACCGCCAGACCTCCGCGGCGCTCGGCGCAATTCAAAATCAGCGATACTTTGTCGGTTAGCCGCACGTCACGGAACCAGGCCGCCTTGCGCCGCGCCAGGTGCAGTGCGCCGATGTCCGGCGTGCACACCAGGAAAATCCGCGTGGCCCGCATCAGCACTTCGCATTCGTAGTCGTCCATGGAGCCCGGCAGGTCCACCGCCACCACTGTGTACTGCCGGATCGCGAACTCCACCAACGCCGAGAAGCGCTCCCCCAGGAACGGTCGCGAAAAGTCCACCGGGCCCGATCCCAGCAAATGCAGGTTATCGATTCGCGACACCAGGGTGTCCCAGATGCCGCGGTCCAGATGATCGGCCTGCAATAAGGCGTCCACAATGGTGTGAGTTCCTTCCGATTTCAACAGAAAAGACGTCACACCCAGGCGGATATCGAAGTCCAGCAACAACGTTGGTTCCTTGGCCAAACGCGCCGCCACCGAAGTGGCCTGGGTGGCCAAGGTGCTGGCGCCGCAACCGGGCTTGGCCGGAACAAAGGCGAATAGATCCGCCAGCAGTTCTCCGGCACAAGCTAAACTCGCCGCGGCCCGATTGGCGGCATGCAGGACCTCGCGATAGCTGAAATGCGGCAGAACATCGCGGACACCGGCCTGCATCAGCTCCAGCATTTCATCCCGGCTTCCGCCCCCTCCCACTGCGATCGTCGCAAGGTGCGCTCTGCCATCCACCGATCGTGCCACCGCCATGGCTTGAGAATCACTGAAGTCGAGGATGACAATGCACTTCTGTTCCACCGGGATGCCCCGCAGGCGGGCCGCTTCGCTATAATCCAGGTCCCAGGTGTTATCCACGCGCAGTCGCCCGTCCAGGGCTGCTCGCACCTCCGCATGAAATGCACGTTGTGATGAGACGGTTGCTAGGATCAACTTTTCCCTCTCCGGCGGCGGTCCGCCGCATGCAACGCTTATCGGCCAGAGGTCAAAGAATTTGAGAAGTATCTTCTAAGACTTCACCGCTCCTCGCCGATACCAGGAGTCATGACTACACAAGTCGTCGAAAAACGGTCTCCCCAGCAGACCGCCCTCCAGTGCTCCGACACCACTGTGTTGATTGTTGATGATGACCAATACTTCCGTGCATTGGCGAGATCCCTTTTGGAGCCGGACGGTTTTGAGGTGCTGGAGGCCGATGGGGTGGCAACCTGTCTGGCAGCCATCCGGAAGCACACCGTGGACGCTATTGTTCTCGACATGGTCATGCCGGATCGTGACGGCATTGAGGCCTTACGGGAACTGAAGACTTTGTATCCGGAGACCAAGATCTTGACCATATCCGGCGCCCGGGATTCAGATCTGTTTCTGAATGTCTCGGCCTACCTCGGCGCCGATGCCTCGTTGAACAAATCGGAGATCACCTCACTGGCCGCCATGTTGGATCTGGTCATGGATCTGTAGCTATGCCGCGGCGAGCGATATGGCCGGGTCTCCGGCTGCCAACCAAGGGGCTGCTCGTGATCGCGGTTCCGGCCGCGGCCACCCTGTTGATCGCTTGCGCGTCTTATATCCTGGGCGCCCGAACCCGCACCACCCAACAAGCGGTGGCGCGTGGTGTCCGAACCAGCTTGCAGATTCAAGCGCTCAGAACCGATCAGCTCCAGGCCGGCGCGCAGGTGCGGGCGTACTACCTCACCGGTGACGAAAACTTCGCCAACCAGGCGCGCCAGGCGCTTATCGCCTTCGATATCGCTTTGAACCAGCTCTCGGAGTTGGCGGCGGGCGACGCATCCCAGTCCCGGCGCGTCTCCCAAATCGCGGCGTTCCAGCGTTGGCGGGTGCAGCAAATCCTCACCGTCACCGCCAGATTTCAATCCGGAACCCTGCCGCCGGAAGCCTTGCGCGCCTCCATATGGGCCGATGAAGCGCAGCGCGTCTCCAGCAACAGCATTCTGGACGCGATCGAGACGCAACAGAATCGGTCGCTCGACGTCCAATCGCGGGATGTCGAGCGGCTGCGTATTACCACGCGCATTACCACATCGATCTGTGTGTTCTTTGGCGTGCTGGGAGGCGTCGCGGTCTCCCTGCTGTTCGCTTCCGGCATCACCAGCGCCGCGTTGAGTGCAGCCGTCGTTCCCCTGCCGCAATATCTCGCATCCAAGCCCAAGCAGATCGAAGAAGCCCGCGCCTGCCGGGCCGCTGCCGCACATGCCGAAGTCCGCATCGCCGAGCAGTTGGAAAGCCTGCTGCGCTTCGTAGCACCGTAGCGCACGCACTCGTGCGTGCCGCGTTCACACTCGTGTGAACGCCCGGGATTTGGTGCGTTCTGGTTTTCCCATCCCACTCAGCCAGACAAAGACGCGCGATGCCCCATTCTCCGTTCACCAACCAGTTTTACGTGACCCAACGCCGTCGCGAACAGCGTTCCGGACCAAAACCCGCGCCGCTTCCTCTTCGTGCCGCTCCGTATGACGGCACGGCCCATTCGGCAGCTTGGCGGCACACGCAGAGGGCTCTGGCGAAGATCATTGAGGAGTGAATTTGCCTGACGCGTCGCGAACCATTCGGGAGCTCAATTGCCAGGCGGGCCATAAAGCTCAGCGAGCCGCCTGTTGTGTTGCGTGCGGTGAGGTCAAAGATTTGGATACTATCATCAGTGGTGCCTTGCGCCGCCTGATGGTTAGCGGCTCAAAATCTGAGACAATGCTCTTCATCGGAGGGTCAAATGCGGAAGAACAATATCAGGATTACAGCGTTAGCTTTCGTTTTTCCGATTCTTTTCCTCTGGCCCACCTGTGCCGGAGCGCAAGCTGCGAAGGCTCCCTATCCGGTCCTGGCTCCTCTCGATCAGTATTTGATTCCGGACGAGAAGGCTGAGATAGCGCTGGCCCGCAGTTCCGCTCCGGCATCGATTTCGGATGCAGCCGAAGTGATGGTGCTGCGACGGGACGGCTACGCAACGGCCGTGAAAGGCTCGAATGGCTTCGTCTGCATCGTCCAGCGATCCTGGGCGAAGGCGACCGATGACCCGGAATTCTGGAACCCTAAGGTCCGCGCCCCGAATTGCTTCAACCCGGCTGCCTCAACGACGTTTCTGCCCATCTTTCTGAAGAAAACCAAACTTGTGCTGGCGGGAAAATCGAAAGCACAGATCCTCGCGGCTACTACGTCCGCATTGGAAAACAGAGAACTACCCGCGCTGGCTCCGGGAGCGATGTGCTACATGATGGCGAAGCAGCAGTACTTGAGCGACGACGACTTGAACTGGCATCCTCATGTCATGTTTTTCGTTTCCGGTAATGCCGTGAAGAGCTGGGGAGCCAATCTCCCTGGTTCTCCGGTAATGGCGGGGAACGATCCGGAAGAACGGGTGACCGTCTTCATGGTTTTGGCCGGCAAATGGTCCGATGGGACGCCGGGGCCATCCACGATGCACTGACAGCCGAGCGCGAATGATGCCACGGCATTAGATCTTTCCAAAGCTCCCGAGATATAGACGTTCGAGCCGATTACTCCCGAAAAGTGCACGCCGTCGCAAACAGCGTCCCGAAAGGCTAACCGGACGAAACCCCGCGCCGCTTCCTCTTCGTGCCGGTCCGAATGACGGCTCGCTCAAGTGTCAACACAGGGCTCGGGCGGGTTTGAGTGAAATCACGGAACTGGCTCAATCGTTCATGACCGCCTTCCCGGATCTGCGGCGACCTCTGCTACCGTTGTATCTACGTTTCAATTGAGGGGCCGGAACACAATGTGGAAGCATCTGATAGCAATCGCTGCGAGCTTCCTCTCACTAGCCGCCGCGGCTGACCAAAACTGGCTTGTCCATGGCGGCACGCAAACCGCACAGCAGTTCAGCCCGCTGAATCAAATCAACGAGAAGACTGTCACCAAGCTCGGCCTGGTGTGGGCCAAGGAGCTTGGTACAACACGCGGCCTTGAAGCCACGCCCATCGTGCAAGATGGCGTCATCTACACCACCGGCGCGTGGAGCGTGGTTTTCGCCTTTGACGCGAGAACCGGCCAAATGAAGTGGACCTACGACCCCAAGGTTCCCCGTGAGCGTGCCTATTTCTTCTGTTGCGACGTCGTCAACCGCGGAGTCGCGCTCTATCACGGAAAGATCTATCTCGCCACCCTCGACGGCCGGCTCATCGCGCTCGATCAGCGCACCGGAATCCTGGTGTGGAGCGTCCAAACCACCGACCCCACCAAGCCCTATTCCATTACGGCGGCGCCATGCATCGCGAAAGATAAGGTGGTCATCGGCAACGCAGGTTCGGAGTACGGAGTGCGCGGTTATATCACCGCCTATGACAGCGAAACCGGAAAGCAGGCCTGGCGCTTCTACACGGTCCCAGGTGATCCGAAAAAGGGCTTTGAATCGTCTTCCCTGGAAGCTGCGGCCAAGACCTGGCATGGTAAGGATTGGTGGAAAACAGGCGCAGGCGGCTCGCCATGGGAAGGCATGAGCTACGATCCCGATCTGGATCTTTTGTTCTTCGGAACCGGCAATCCATCCACCTGGTATCGCGCTCTTCGCGGTGAGGGCGACAGTCTCTACACGTCCAGCATCCTCGCCGTGAAAGCCGGCACAGGCGAACTCGCCTGGTATTTCCAGACGACTCCCGGCGATAGCTTCGATTACGACGCGACGCAACCCCTCATCCAGGCCGATCTGGAACTGAACGGCAGTCCCCGGAAAGTCATCCTGCAGGCAAACAAGAACGGCTTCTTCTACATGCTCGACCGCCGGACCGGCGAGTTCCTCTCCGCAGCGCCTTTTGTCAGTGGAATCACCTGGGCCAGCGGAATCGACCCGAAGACCGGACGCCCCATCGAACTCCCCGGCGTCGTCGACGCAGGCGCAAAGCTCATATCGCCCGAACCCACCGGAGCCCATAACTGGCACCCTATGGCGTTCCATCCAAACACCGGCCTTGTCTATATCCCGGTGCGAGTGGGCACGCAGATGGTGCACGTAGCCGACAAGACCTGGAAATACGATCCAAATCGTTACAACCTCGGAATCGACGGCAGCTACGAAGGGCCAGTTTTCGCGAAAATGCTTTCAATGCCGCCACCAACAGGTGAGCTCCTGGCATGGGACCCAATCGCGCAGAAGCCAGTATGGCGAGCCAAGCACGCCGTAGACGGCGGCGGCGTCCTGGCTACCGGCGGCAACCTGGTCTTTCAAGGCCGGGCGGATGGCATCCTGGCTGCGTTTCGCGCCACTGATGGCGGGCTACTGTGGCAATTCGACGCCGGCACCGGCATCATGGCGCCTCCGGTCACCTACACAGCCGATGGAGTCCAGTATGTGACTGCGATGGTGGGCTGGGGCGGGGCCGCCGGGCTCATGAATATTCCCGCGCTGGGCGCGCCGAAACCCGGCTGGGGCCGCATCCTCACGTTCGCCCTGAACGGCAATGCCACCCTACAAACACCGCCATATGGACACAAGGACCCGCCCGTCCTCACGGCCATTACCACGAACCTGAATCCGCAGACAGTGCATCAGGGAGGCGTCCTGTTCAGCGACCACTGTTTCATATGTCACGGGTTGAATGCGGTAGCCGGCCCCCTGCCCGATCTCCGCTATGCGAGCAAAGAGACACTCGATTCGCTCGAATCGATCCTGCTCGGAGGAGCGCGCGCATCCGACGGGATGCCTTCGTTCCAAAAGATCCTCACTGCGAAAGATGTGGCCGCCATCCGGGCGTATATCATCTCGCGTATCCAAGAGAGTGCAAGACCGTTGCCAGCATCGCAACGACGGTAGGAGGGCTGCTTGAGGCTCTGGCTGTCCGGAAAACTCCACTGCTCAACGATCTTTCCAGCGACAACTCTGTAGATGGCAGCCTCATGGATGGTCACCTTTTCGCCGTTAGGTGCGACTCCTGCGAACTCGCCTCGCTGGGTTCTGCTTGATTTCCACTCTGTTCCCCCAACAAAGTGGCAAATAAAGTCAGCGCCGTACAATTCATCTGCCACGTCGAGGTTGCCCTTGCTCCATAGCTCGGCCTCGGAACGGAGCACGATCGCTTTATTTTCCGGCAAAATCTAATTCGGTCGAGCAGCCCAGCCGGCGAGGCTCGCAACGATAAGGGTGGTCGAAACCACGAGAAGAGTCTTCATGAAGCGTAAGTGTAACCCACCTCGCGAGCGGCTCGAGGAAAGGTCCCGCCAAGTCGTTAGCGCCCTATCGAAACTGCCTCGGCCCCAACAGATCACCGTACCCGTATCTTTGCCGCCGAGGCAGTCCCGATAGGGCGCTAACGACTTACCAGGACCATAGTCGAACGGGCGACCAAAAAGGCGACCATTCTCCGAGTGTCTGACAGTCCGCTCAGAGCTGGGCCCTACACTTCCCAGATCGCCCTTTGAACGAAGCCGCTCGCACGGCAGACGCTACGCGTGCTTGTTGGTCGAGGCTCTCTTCGATCCGCTTGCCTGCAGTGCGCTAAATCTGTGCGCCTCGCATTTAACCGCGCGGCAACTCGCCTGATAGGCAATCCGGACGCCCGCTTCCTTCATGATTCCATCTAGTAGAATAGCCAGATGCGAGTGACGCGAGTTGGAGTTCTAGTGAGTTTCGGCTTGCTCCTATCGGCAAGTAACTGGTTGCTTTTATCACGCCCGAGCAAGGCGCCAGTGCGTCAGCAATTGATCGGTGCTTGGCGGCTGGTGTCAGACGAGGAAACCGTTAACGGGACGCTTACCAAGCTGGACCAGAGCGGCATCCTGACTTACACCAGCGATGGCCACATGTCGGTCCAAATCATGGACCGAGACCCGAACGCCATGCAGTCCGGCAGTCCCGTGCAGTATAGAGCCAATGGATACGAAGGATACTTCGGCACCTTCGACGTCAGGGAAGCCGCTCACTCTGTTACACATCACGTCGAAGGTGCTCTTGTGCGCTCACTTATCGGCAAGG
>Ga0302326_10003964_pt1 | contig 34579 bp, 27 predicted proteins | sample Palsa_T0_3_FD_202264 | JGI IMG/M metagenome (GOLD analysis project Ga0302326, IMG submission 202264) | Peat permafrost microbial communities from Stordalen Mire near Abisko, Sweden - Palsa_T0_3 | ecosystem: Environmental > Terrestrial > Soil > Palsa > Peat permafrost | place: Sweden: Abisko...
CCGCCCTGGCCATGGCGGCGATAGCGGCCGCCGCCTCCCAGCTGCCCATCTACTGGCCGCTGCACCATCTCGGCACGCCGGGCGACAACTTCCGCGCCCTGCGCATCGCGGTCCAGCACGCGAGGACGTCGGTCATCGGGCTGGCCGGCCGGGTCGTCGGCTGACGCTGGCCCGGGCTCAGCTGGCCCGCCGGTCCTGCACCTGCGCACCGATCGTCGCATTGGCCGGCAGGTCCCCAGACACCGGCTGCTGTGCCGGGGACGGCTCGGGCTGCCCGGTCGGCGGCAGCGGCCTGACAAGCCCGAGGGCGACCACCTCGTTGGCCAGCCGGACCCGCCGGTTCGTGCCCTCGGGAATGCGGAACTTCTGGTACAGGCGCAGCAGGTGCTGCTTGACCGCGGCCTCCGTCACCACGAGATCCGAGGCGATCTCGCGTGCCGTCGCTGGCGCCACGAACGCCTCGTCGGACAGCGCCGGGCGGCAGAGCGAGGTCAGCACGTCGAGCTCACGGCGGGTCAGCTCGGGCGCCGCCGATCGGCGCAACTCCACCTCGGCGGTGAAGTCCTCGCGCGCGATCCCGCCGACCCGGCAGCGTGCCGACCCGAACGTCAGCACGTCCCCGTCGTCGAGAACCCGCCGGGCGACGAGGCGCCCGTTTACCCTGGTGCCGTTCCTCGATAAGCCGAGGTCGGTCACGTAGGCGTACGGGCCGCGGCAGACGATCTCGGCATGAAGCCGTGAGACACTCGGGTCACTGAGGCGGACGTCGACGGCGCGGCCGCGCCCGATGGTGGTGACATTCTCGCGCAACGGCACTATCGCGCCGCTTTCCTCGATGCGGATGAATGGGTGCTCCATGACCCGTTCCTCCTGCCTGTCGGAGTAGTCACTGTTGTCTCACGTTCCAGCTACCCTGCTGGATGGATTCCTACCGTGTTTGACGCAACAGGTTAGGGCGGAGACGGGCACGCGACCGGCCGGACCGTGACCAGGGAAACGTAGCGGGGCACGGGGGGCGGCACTGGCGGCACTGCGGCTGTCGCGGAAGTACACTTCCGACGAGCCGTCCGGGAGGAACACATGGCGGGAAAGCCGTCCAAGGGACTGGCGGACGTGGTCGCCGCTTCCACCGCGCTGAGCGACATCGACGGCCGGGCGGGCCGCCTTTTCTACCGCGGCTACGACATCAACCAGCTCGCCGGATCCGCGACCTTCGAGGAGACCGCCTACCTGCTGCAGCGCGGATCGCCGCCCGGCCACGGCGAACTGGCTGGCTATCGCGCGGAGATCGCGGCCGGCCGCGCGCTGGGGAAGCTGGTGACCGCGAGCCTGCCGGAGATCGCCCGTGGCCAGGAGCCGATGGAGGCGATGCGCTCGCTCGTCTCGCTGGCTAGCGCCGACGACCCGGACAAGGATTCCAACGAGCCGGGGCCGAATATGCGCAAGGCCGCCAGGCTTACCGCGCAGCAGCCGGTCCTGGTGGCGGCATACGACGCCGCGCGGCGTGGCCGCGAAAGCGGGCCGCCCGATCCGGGGTTCGGGGTGGCGGCCAACTTCCTGCTCCAGATCACCGGGACCGCGCCGTCCGAGCGGGAAACGCAGATCCTCGACGCCTGCCTGGTGCTGCACGCGGATCACACCATGAACGCATCGACCTTCGCGGCCCGGGTCTGCGCGGCAACGCTCTCCGACATGCACTCGGCGGTGGTCGCCGCGATCGGCACCCTCAAGGGGCCGCTGCACGGCGGCGCCAACGAGCAGGTGATGCGGGGCCTTGAGGCGGTCAGGAACACCGCAGGGAGCGACCCGGTCGGCGCGGCAGGGGCGCAGGTCGCCGCCCGCCTGCGGCGGGGCGAGAAGATCATGGGCTTCGGTCACCGCGTCTACAAGGCGGAAGACCCGCGCGCGGCGCATCTGCGCCAGATGTCCGCGGAGCTTGCCGGGTTGTCCGGTGACGACACCTATTTCCGCATGTCAAGAAAGATGGAAGAGGTCGTCTTCGCGGAGAAGGGCCTTTACCCGAACGTGGACTTCTACGCTGCCACCGTGTACCACTACCTGCGCATCCCGACGGACCTGTTCACCTCCGTCTTCTCGGTGAGCCGGATGGCCGGATGGACCGCGCACGTGATGGAGCAGCACGCGGACAACCGGCTGATCCGGCCCGACAGCGAGTACATCGGTGACCGCGGCCTCACCTGGACGCCGCTGGACCAGCGGTGAGGCATGCGGCCCGCGGGCCCGTTCAGCTGACCGATCCGGTACCGCCGGCCGGGCGGCTGCCGCAGCCGCCCGCAGGGCGCGACGGGCCGGCCGGGCGCCGGCACCGGTCCGGCCTAGCCGGGCGCCAGCGCTGGGGCGCCGCCTACCTCGGTGTGCTGTGCGGGGTGGCCCTGAGTTTGTGCTACCTGTGGCGGGGCCCGCAGAATGTCAGGGGTGGCACGCTGGCGGTGGCTGGCATGCTCCTCGCGGCAGCGGTGGCCAGGCTGGTTCTGCCAGAGCGCCGCGCGGGGATGCTCGCCTCCCGGCGGCGGCTGACGGACGTCGCCGCGTTCTCCGTTCTCGGCATCGCGCTCCTGGTCGCCGGCCTGGTGTTTCCTGCCCAGAACTGATATTCGCCTGGCGCGGCGCGGGTAGCCTCGCGTCCGGTGAGCTTGGCCACGGCAACGACGCGGCGTGAGGAAGGGAAAGCGAGAGCATGTCCAAGATCAAGGTATCCAATCCCGTGGTGGAGCTCGACGGCGACGAGATGACGCGGATCATCTGGCACTTCATCAAGGATCAGCTGATCCTGCCCTACCTGGACATCGAGCTGAAGTACTACGACCTGTCGATCCAGCAGCGGGACGCCACGGACGACCAGGTGACCATCGATGCGGCGAATGCCATCAAGGAGCACGGCGTCGGGGTCAAGTGCGCCACCATCACGCCCGACGAGGACCGCGTCGCCGAGTTCGGGCTGAAGAAGATGTGGCGGTCACCGAACGGGACCATCAGGAACATCCTCGGCGGGGTCGTGTTCCGGGAGCCAATCGTCATCTCCAGCATCCCCCGCTTCGTTCCCGGCTGGACCAAGCCGATCATCATCGGCCGCCACGCGCACGGCGACCAGTACCGTGCTACCGACTTTGTCGTCCCTGGCCCCGGCTCCGTGACGCTCTCCTACCGGCCTGACGGAGGGCAGGGCGACCCGATCGAGATGGAGGTCGCGCGGTTCACCGGTAGCGGCGTGGTGATGGGCATGTACAACTACGACGACTCGATCCGCGACTTCGCCCGGGCCACCATGCGCTACGCGCTGGTGCAGGGCTACCCGCTGTACCTGTCCACCAAGAACACGATCCTGAAGGCCTACGACGGCCGGTTCAAGGACATCTTCGCCGAGGTCTTCGAGTCCGAGTTCAAGGCCGAGTTCGAGGCCGCCGGGATCACCTACGAGCACCGGCTGATCGACGACATGGTGGCCCAGGTGATCAAGGGCGATGGCGGCATCGTGTGGGCGTGCAAGAACTACGACGGGGACGTCCAGTCCGACGTGGTGGCGCAGGGATTCGGCTCGCTCGGCCTGATGTCCAGCGTGCTGATGACGCCGGACGGGACATGCGTCGAGGCGGAAGCCGCCCATGGCACCGTGACCAGGCATTACCGGCAGCATCAGCTGGGCAAGCCGACCTCGACGAACCCGATCGCCTCGATCTTCGCCTGGACCCGCGGGATCGCGCACCGCGGCAAGCTGGACGGAACACCCGAGGTGACCGCGTTCGCCGACACGCTCGAGCGGGTGTGCGTGCAGACCGTGCTCAGCGGAAAGATGACCAAGGACCTCGCGCTGCTCGTCGGCGAGGGCACCCCGTTCCTGACGACGCAGGAGTTCCTCGCCGCGCTCGACGAGAACCTGCGGTCCGCCATGGCCAGGTCCTGACGGGGACAAGCTGACGGGGACAGCTGACGGGGACAGCTGACGAGGACAGGCTGACGAGGACAAGAAAGCAAAGGAGATCACGGCAGATGGCCCGCACAGGGAAGGTAACCGTCGTGGGAGCCGGCTTCTACGGCTCGACCACCGCGCAGCGGCTGGCTGAATACGACATATTCGACGAGGTCGTGCTCACGGACATCGTGGACGGCAAGCCCGAGGGACTGGCTCTGGACATGAACCAGTCACGGCCCATCCAGGGCTTCGAGACCAGGGTGACCGGGCAGACGACCGGGCCGGCCGGGGAGGGCTACCAGGCGATCGCGGGCTCCGGAGTGGTGGTGATCACGGCTGGACTGCCGCGAAAGCCCGGCATGAGCCGGATGGACCTGATCGGGGTCAACGCGAAGATCGTCAGGAACGTGGCCGAGCAGGTCGTCAAGCACGCGCCGGACGCGGTGCTGATCGTGGTCTCCAACCCGCTGGACGAGATGACCGCGCTGGCCGCAAAGGTGTCGGGCTTCCCGCCGCACCGGGTGATGGGCCAGGCAGGCATGCTGGACACGGCCAGGTTCAGCTACTTCGTGGCCGAGCGCCTCGGCGTCCCGGTCGCCGCGGTCCGCACGCTGACCCTCGGCTCGCACGGCGACACCATGGTGCCCGTCCCCTCCGCCTGCACGGTCAATGGCAAGCCGCTTGCCGAGCTGCTCCCGGCCGCGGGCGTTGACGCTCTGGTCGAGCGGACCCGGGCCGGCGGCGCGGAGATCGTCGCCCTGCTCAAGACCGGGTCCGCCTACTACGCCCCGTCCGCCGCCGCGGCCTGGATGGCGCGGGCGGTGGCCCAGGACTCCGGCGCCGTGCTCCCAGTCTGCGCCTGGGTGGACGGCGAGTACGGCATCTCCGGCGTCTACCTGGGCGTCGAGGCGGCGATCGGCTCATCAGGAGTGCGCGAGGTGGTGGAGCGGGACCTGGCCGACGCCGAGCTGACCGCGCTGCGGGCGGCCGCCGACGCCGTCCGGGCCAAGCAGGCCGACGTCGCCAGCCTCTGAGTCGCTAGAGGAGTAAATTACGAGACGCAACGTTGCGTCTACTGCGACACTATCCCCACTGCCGGAATGGCGCAACACGACGTTGCGTCTTGCTCGGATACGATGCCTGAGTGCCTGATCCACCTGTCTCAGCGGCGAGCAGCATGCGCCCGCGCCCGGGGCGTGCGCCCCACCGGCGCAGCAGCAGGGCTCGTGACGCGGTCCTCGAAGCCGCCGATGACCTGCTCGTCGAGCGCGGGTATGCGGGCGTCACGATCGAGGGCATCGCGGAACGGGCAGGCGTGGCCAAGCAGACGATCTATCGCTGGTGGCCGTCGAAGTTCGAGATCCTGATGGACACCTTTCTCGAAGACGCCGAGAACGAGCTCAAGATCCCGGACACCGGCAGTACCGCCGAGGACCTGCGCAAGCACCTGCGCAGGCTGGCCCGCTTCCTCACCAGGGAACCAGCAGGCCAGGTGATGCTCGCCCTCATCGGCCAGGCCCAGCACGACCGCGCCATGGCCGTCGTATTTCAGCAGCGATACTCCGATGAGCGCCGCGCGCTCGACCGGAGCATCCTCGAACGCGGCGTTGCCCGCGGCGACGTCCGGGACGACGTCGACCTCGACTTCGTGGTCGACGTGCTGTACGGGCCCCTGTTCCACCGGGTACTGCTCGCGGGCCTGCCGGTGAACAGCCAGTTCATCGACGCCCTCGTGGACGACGTCTTCCCATCCCTGGCCGGCCGCCCGCCGGGCCCGCAGTAAGCAGGAGGCCGCGCGGCAGGCCGTGCCGGGCGGCCAGTCCTCAGGAATGAGACAGCTTGACACAACGCAACGTTGCGTCTACTTTTGTGGCATGGCCAATACCCTGGATACCCCGCAAGTCCAGTCCGTGCTCGGACGCCTGTTCGCGGCCGCGGCGCGCGACCACGAAAACGAGCCCGAGACCGTCACCCCCGGCTGGCTGGCCTCGGCCAGCGCGCGGAAGCGGGCCGACGCCCTCGAGGCGATCTACATGCCGATCTCCGAGCAGGGCGGACGTCTGCTGTACTCGCTGGTACGCGCGATCCGGCCGGCCACCGTGGTGGAGTTCGGCACGTCGTTCGGAATCTCCACCATCCATCTGGCGGCCGGCTTGACCGACGTCGGCGCCGGCCAGGTGCTGACCACGGAGCTGAGCTCGGCCAAGATCACCGCGGCCGGCACCAATCTTGCCGAGGCCGGCCTGGACCAGGTGGTGACCATCATCGGCGGCGACGCCCGGGACACGCTCGCCGACGTGCCGGGGCCGATCGGCCTGGTGTTCCTCGACGGCTGGAAGGACCTGTGCCTGCCGGTACTGCGGCTGCTGGAGCCACGGCTGGCGAGCGGCGCTCTCGTCGTGGCCGACGATGCCGAGAACCATCCGAATATGGCTGATTACCTCAGTTACGTCCGCGATCCCTCGCACGGCTACGTCACGGTCCTGTTCCCGGTCGAGGACGGCATGGAACTCAGCTGCTGGACCGGATCCGCGGCGCAAACGAACCTCGTCGGCTGATCACGGCACCTCTCGCATCGGCAGGTCAACGGCAGTTGTCGACGACCACGCCAATCCCCTAGGACCAGGGCGGACGCACCTGCGCATGCAACCCTGGCCCGCGTGCAAGCGATAGCCGCTCAGGCCGGCGACCGCGGGTCCTCGCCGCCATCCGCGGGCAGCCAAGCGGATCAGCCGCGGCTAGCGACGGACCCCCGCGGCTAGCGGCGGACCCCCGCGGCTAGCGGCGGACCCCCGCGGCTGCCAGGCGCCGCAGTGCCAGCTCGGCGTAGAGCGCGGCGCCGTCGCCGAGCACTGCGTCGTCGAAGGCCGCTTCCGCGGAATGGTTGAACGCCGCGGTCGCCGGGTCGGTGCCCTGCGGGCAGGCGCCCAGCATGACGAATGCGCCGGGTACCTGCTGCAGGACGAACGAGAAGTCCTCTGACCCGGTCAGCGGGAAGAGCTGGGTCAGGCAGCGCCCGCTGCCGAACAGCTCCGTCACCGTGCGCTGCGCGAAGGACACCTCCTCGCCGTCGTTGACCGTCACCGGGTATCCGGCGCCGAAGGCGGCCGTGGCGGTCAGGCCATGCGCGGCGGCGATCTCCTCGGCCAGCCGGACGGCATGGTCCATCGCGCGCGCCCGCGTCTGGGCGGAGAAGGTCCGCAAGGAGGCCAGCAGCCTCGCGTCGTCGGGGATCACGTTGTCTGTCGTGCCGGCCTGGAAGCTGCCGACCGTCAGGACGACGGGGTCGAAGACGTCAAACCGCCTGGTCACCATGGCCTGCAGGGCCGTCACGATCTCGCAGGCGACGGGGATCGGATCGGCGGCGCGATGCGGCTGGGAGGCATGCCCGCCACGCCCGTGCACGGTCACCTCGAACACGTCGGCTGCGGCCATCATCGTGCCCGGCTTGGTGCTGTAGACGCCGCGGGGCAGGATGGAGGAGGCGACGTGCAGGGCGAAAGCGGCGATCGGCCGGTCGCCGGCCGCGTCGAGCACCCCTTCGGCGATCATCTGACGCGCACCGGCAAAGCCTTCCTCGCCGGGCTGGAACATGAAGATCACGTTTCCGGCGATCTGCTGCTGCCGCGCCGACAGCAGCCGTGCCGCGCCCGTCAGCATCGCGGTGTGCAGGTCGTGCCCGCACGCATGCATCGCCCCGTCGATCTGCGATGAATAGGGCAGGCCAGTGCGCTCGGTCACCGGCAGCGCGTCCATGTCGCCGCGCAGCAGCACCGTGGCGCCCGGCCGGCCGCCGCGCAGCACCGCTGTCACCGAGCTGAGCTGCTGCCCCCTGCTGATCTCGAGCGGCAGCCCGCCGAGCGCGGAGAGCACCTTCGCCTGCGTCATGGGCAGATCCAGGCCGATCTCAGGCTCGCGGTGGATCGCGCGGCGCAGCTCGGCAAGCTCGCCGGAGATCGCCACGGCGTCCTGGTGCACCTCAGCGAGCATCCGTCGTGCCTTTCTCGTCGACCGGCTCCGATGCGTCCGTAATGGCCCAGTCAAGGATCGCACGGCCGGCCCGGTCACGCAGCGCGGCCGGCCACCCGCAGCATGCGATCGGGCTGCCAATAGACCGGGCATGGCCATGCCCGGTCTAGACTGTCCGGACACCGCGCGGCCGTGCCGATTGCCGAGGTCAGGGATCAGGAAGTGAACGAGGTCGGCTGGGACATTGTCATTGTCCTGGTCATAGTCATGATCGGCGGCTTCTTCGCCGCAGCCGAGATGGCGCTCGTCTCGCTCCGGGACGGCCAGGTGCGTGCCCTGGCGCGACGCGGCAGGCGGGGCCAGCGGGCCGCGAAGCTCGCGCAGGACCCGAACAGGTTCCTGTCCACCGTGCAGATCGGCGTGACCCTCGCGACGCTGCTGTCCGGCGCCTTCGGTGCGGCGACCCTCGCCAGCAAGCTGATGTCAGCTCTGAAGCACCACCTGTCGCCGGGCGCCGCGTCAGTCGTCTCGGTCGCGGTGGTGACGCTGGCGATCTCCTTCTTTACTCTGGTCCTCGGGGAGCTCGCGCCCAAGCGCCTGGCCCTGCAGCGCGCCGAGCGGGTGTCGCTGGCGGCCGGCCCGCTGCTGGACAGGATGTCCACGCTGGCCCGTCCGCTGGTATGGCTGCTGTCGAAGTCGACGAACCTGGTGGTCACGTTGCTCGGCGGCGACCCGGCAGCCGGGCGGGGCGTGATGACGGAGCAGGAGCTTCGCGACCTGCTGGTCGGCAACCAGGCCCTGAGCCCGGACGAGCGGCACATCGTGACCGAGGTCTTCGATGCGGGGAAACGGCAGATCCGCGAGGTCCTGGTGCCGAGGACCGAGGTGGAGTTCCTGCCGGCCACCATGTCACTGCAGGACGCGGCGAAGATCGCCGTGGCCGCGCCTTACTCCCGCTTTCCCGTCTACCAGGAGTCCTACGACGACGTGATCGGCTTCGTGCACGCCCGCGACCTGCTCGATCCCGCCGCAGGCGGCGCGCGCCTGGTCAAGGACCGCTGCCGGACGGTCAAGCTGCTGCCGACCACCAAGACGGTGCTCTCGGCCCTGTCGGAGATGCGGAAAGACCGCGCGCACCTGGCGATCGTGGTGGACGAGTACGGCGGCACCGCCGGCATCGTGACCCTGGAGGACCTCGTCGAGGAGCTGATCGGTGACATCCAGGACGAGTACGACACCGGCAACGGGCAGTCCAAGCAGCTGATCGGCGGCGAGCTCGAGGTGGACGGCCTGCTCAACCTGGACGAGTTCGCCGAGCAGACCGGCATCGAGCTGCCGGAGGGCCCCTACGAGACCGTGGCCGGCTACGTACTCGCCGTGCTCGGCCATCTCCCCGGCGACGGCGAGGCCGTCGAGGCCGCTGGCCGCAAGCTGGTGGTCACCGAGATGGACGGCCGGCGGATCGCCCGGGTGCGGGTAGGCCAGCCTCCGCCGGCTGCCGTCGATGCAGATCAGAAACCGGGCCCGGCCAACTAGACTGGCCCCCGGCCAGGCCGTCCGGCCCGGCCGGCTGCTCGGGCCGTGCACGGCGGGTGACGCCGGGGCCGGCGGCCGATCCGCGGGAAGGCGGCACTGGTGCGCTCTGGTGACACGGACACCGGCACTGGCACCGATACCGGCACGACCGGCGCCGGCACCGGCACGACCGGCGCCGGCACCGGCACCACCGGCGCCGTCGGCCACGCCGCGACTGGCGCGCGTCCTGACACCGTCCTCGTGGTCGATTTCGGTGCTCAGTACGCGCAGCTCATCGCACGCCGGATCCGCGAGTGCCGGGTGTACTCGGAGATCGTCCCGGCTACCATGACCGCCGCCGACATGCTGGCCAGGAAGCCGGCGGCGGTCATCCTGTCGGGCGGCCCGGCGTCGGTGTACGCGCCCGGCGCGCCGCCCGCTCCCGCTGGCCTGTTCGAGGCCGGGGTCCCCCTGCTGGGGATCTGCTACGGCTTCCAGCTGATGATGTCGGAACTCGGCGGTGCGGTTCAGCAGACCGGCGGCGGCGAGTACGGCGCCACGGAGCTCGAGCTCGGTTGCGGGCCGCCCGCCGGGGGAGCGCCGCCTGGCGCCGGGCCGCCCGCCGGTGCCGGGCCGCCCGCCGGCGGGGTGCTGCTCGACGGCCTGCCGGCCCGCCAGCAGGTCTGGATGTCGCACGGCGACACCTGCGCCGCGCCGCCGCCCGGGTTCACCATCACGGCGCGGACCGCGGCGACGCCGGTGGCCGCCGCCGAGGATCACCGGCGGCGGCTGTACGGCGTGCAGTTCCACCCTGAGGTCATCCACAGCGAGCACGGCATGCGGGTGCTGCGCCAGTTCCTCGCGGCAGCGGGCTGCCGCCCGACCTGGACCATGCGCAGCATCGTCGACGAGCAGGTCGCCGCGGTCTCCGCGCAGGTCGGCGACGGCCGCGCGATCTGCGGCCTGTCCGGCGGGGTCGACTCGGCGGTCGCCGCCGCGCTGGTCCAGCGGGCGATCGGATCCCGCCTGACCTGCGTCTTCGTCGATCACGGGCTGCTGCGCAAGGGCGAGGCCGACCAGGTGCGGAAGGACTTCGTCGCGGCCACCGGCGTCGACCTGGCGGTCGTGGACGCGGCCGGCGAGTTCATCCGGGCGCTGGACGGCGTGGTCGATCCCGAGGAGAAGCGGAAGATCATCGGACGCGAGTTCATCCGCGCGTTCGAGCAGGCGGCCATCCAGATCAACGACGCTGCGGGCAGTCAGGGCTCCGCCGTCGGCTTCCTGGTCCAGGGAACGCTGTATCCCGACGTGGTCGAGTCCGGCGGCGGCACCGGCACCGCCAGCATCAAATCGCATCACAACGTCGGCGGCCTGCCAGACGATCTGGCGTTCGAGCTGGTAGAGCCGTTGCGGGCGCTCTTCAAGGATGAGGTGCGGCGCGTCGGCCTCGAGCTCGGGCTGCCGCCCGAGATCGTCTGGCGCCAGCCCTTCCCCGGGCCGGGGCTCGCCGTCAGGATCGTCGGCGAGGTGACGAACGAGCATTTGCGGATAGTCAGGGAAGCCGACGACATCGCCCGCGCGGAGCTGTCTAAGGCCGGCCTGGACCGGGAGATCTGGCAGTGCCCGGTGGTGCTGCTCGCCGACGTGCGGTCGGTCGGGGTCAAGGGCGATGGGCGCAGCTACGGCTATCCGGTCGTGCTCCGGCCGGTCACCAGCGAGGACGCCATGACCGCCGACTGGGCGAGGCTGCCGGCCGACGTCCTCGCGACGATCTCCACCCGGATAACCAACGAGGTCCCGGAGGTCAACCGGGTGGTGCTCGACGTGACCAGCAAGCCGCCCGCCACCATCGAGTGGGAATGATGCCTGTCGGTGCCCCGGGCTGCTTACGGGCTGAGGTGCCGGGCACGGTCCACGGGCGGTCAGGTCACCCGTGCAGGCTCGGCCTGCAAGCCTCGGTAGGAGCCGTCCTCGGCGATCCGCCGGAGCGTATCGAGCGCGTCCCAGACGTCGGTGAACCGGCTGAAGACGGGGGCTGGGCCGAGCCTGAGCCGGTCCGGCGTCCGGTAGTCGCCGACGATCCCGGCCCTGATCAGCGCCTGGCTGATCAGGGCGGCGTCCCGGTGGTGCAGGGTGACGTGGCCGCCGCGGCGCGCGCTGTCCCGCGGCGAGGCGACCGTGAACCCGTGCGGCGCGAGCCACTCGTCCGCCAGGCCGATCAGCAGCTCGGTCAGCGCGACTCCCTTGGCCCGCAGCCGTCCCATCCCGGCCTCGCCGAGCAGCCGGGCGCCCTCCTGCACCGCCGCGGTGCCGATGACCTGCGGCGTCCCGGTCAGGAACTTCTCGATCCCCGGCGCCGGATCATAGCGTGGACCCATCGCGAACTGATCGCGCTGGCCGAACCAGCCCCAGACCGGCTGGCTCACGGCGTCCTGCAGCTCGCTGCGCACGTACAGGAACGCCGGCGCGCCCGGGCCTGCGTTGACGTACTTGTAGGTGCAGCCGACGGCCAGGTCGGCGCCGGCGGCGTCCAGTTCGACGGGCACCGCGCCGACTGAGTGGCAGAGGTCCCACAGCATCAGCGCGCCGGCCTCGTGGGCGATCCCGGTGATCTGGGCCATGTCCGCCAGCGCGCCACTGCGGTAGGCCACCTGGGAGAGGCTCACCAGCGCGGTCCGCTCGTCGATCGCCGCCCGCAGCGCGTCCTCGCTGACCCCGTCGTTCATGCCGGTGCGGATCATCCGCAGCTCGCAGCCGCGCTGCGCGGCGATCCCGGCGAGGACGTAGCGGTCGGTCGGGAAGTTGTCGTCGTCGGTCACGATGACGCTGCGGCCGGGCCGCGCGTCCAGCGCGGCGGACGCCAGCTTGTACAGGTTGATCGTGGTCGAGTCGCAGACGGCGACCTGCCCCGGAGCGGCCCCGACCAGGTGCTCGCCGATCAGGTCCCCGGCCAGCCGGGGCAGCTCGATCCAGCTGGCCCAGGACCGGACGAGCCCGGCTCCCCATTCCTGGCGGACGACCTCGGCGATGCGGGCCTGGGTGGCGATCGGCAGCGGGCCGAGCGAGTTCCCGTCCAGGTAGATCAGCGACTCGTCGTCGCGCACGAAGCGGTCGCGGAACCCGGCGAGCGGATCCGCGGCGTCCAGTTCCCCGGCATAGGCCCGGTCGGTGCGGATCGTCGTCATCAGCGAGTCGTCTTGCGCCGCCGGGAGCGGAAACGCAGCACGACCGCGACCGCCACGACGACGCCGGCCAGGACGGGAACCGCGCGCTTGAGCACCGGCAGGCCGGCCACGCTGAGCAGGTCGATGGCGTCCTCTTCCGGTGGCCTTGGGTCAGCCGGGGCCGGACGCGGGCCGGGTGGCGGGGCTGGCCGCCCGGAGTCGCCGTTGGCAGCGGCCCTGCTCGCCGCCGTCCGCCCGACGGCGCTGGCGCCTGCGGCGGAGGTTTGGGTGGCGCCGGAGGTGCCCGCGGTGCCAGGGGTGCCCGTGGCTCCTGCGGTGCCTGCGACGCCGGGGGTGCCCGCAGTGGTGGCGGCGCCTGCGGCGATGGTGCCGTTCTCGGCGCCGGTGGCGGTGCCTGCCGCGCTATCGCGCAGCGACAGGCCCCGCGCGGCGAGCTTCTGCCTGATCTCCTGCACGGAGGCCGGGCCGATGTGGTCGATGGCGAGCAGTTGCTGCTCCGTGCGGGAGGCAAGTTCCCCGACCGTGTGGATGCCGTCGCGCCGCAGGCTGTTGTGCGACCGGAGGGCGAGCTGCAGCTCCTCGACCGGCAGCGCCAGGTCCTCCGCCGTTCCGGCAGTTGCTCCGGTAGGCGCCCCGGCGGTTGCTCCGGTGGCCGTTCCGGTGGTTGCTCCGGCTTTGTCCGGGTCGCCGGGGCCGGCCGCGCCGGGGCTGGCCGCGCCGGGACTGGCCGCGGCAGGGCTGGCCCCCGCCGGCTGCTCACTCGCGCTGTCGGCCGTCAGCATCTTCGCGAGATTGGCGGCGAAGATGCCGATCAGCTTGCCGCTCACCTCCGTCATCACGCCCCGGCCGAACTGCGCGGGCCGGCCGGTCACGTTCAGCGAGGTGTGCACGACGACGCGGGTCTCGTCGCCCTCGCCGTGCAGCTCCGAGCGCACGGTAGCCGACGCCGTGCCTGCCCCGCGGGTTTCCTTGCCGGATGCCTCCAGCTTCATCACCCCGGCGGCGGCGTCCCGCTCGGTGAAGCGGGCCGTGCCCGTGTACACCATCGAGATAGGGCCGACCTTCACCTTGATCCGGCCCTTGATCTCGTCGCCGTCCACCGAGTCGAGGGAGGCGCCCGGCATGCAGGGCGCCACCCTCTCCACGTCAAGCAGCACATCCCACGCCCTGTCCAGGGGGACAGGAACGGTGAAAGAGTGCTCTAGTTCCATCTGTCAGACTCCTGCCGCCGCCGCGAGCGCCCTTCCTGTCAGCACCCGCGCCAGGTGACGCCGGTAGTCGGGCGCGCCATGCAGATCGGCGGGCGGCTCCGTTCCGTCGTCCGCATGAGCGGCGGCGGAACGCAGCGCGTCGCGGGTGGCCGGCGCGCCGGCCGCGGCCGATTCTGCCACCGCGGCCCTGACTGGGACAGAGCCCATATTGGTCAGCCCGATCCTAGCCTCGGCGACCACGCCGTTCGAGCGCCGGGCCAGCGCCGCCACGCCGACAGTCGCCCACGACTGCGCCGTCCGGTGGAATTTCTCGTACCGGAAGCCCCAGCCTTCGCCCAGTTTGGGGACGGTGATCGCGGTGAGGATCTCGCCGGGCTGCAGCGCGGTGGTCAGGTAGTCGACGAAGAAATCGGCGGCGCTGATCTCCCGCTCGCCGCCCGGCCCGCGGACAGTGAGCGTCGCGTCCAGCGCGAGGATCACCGCTGGCAGGTCGCCGGCCGGGTCGCCGTGCGCGAGCGAGCCGCCCAGCGTGCCGCGGTGCCGCACCGCGGGATCGGCGACGGTGCCAGCCGCCTCGGCGAGCAGCCCGCAGTGCGCGGCGATCAGCGGATCACCGATGATGTCGTAGTGCGTGGTGCGGGCGCCGATCCGCAGCGCGCCGCCCTGATCACTGACCCCGCGCAGTTCCGCGATGTCGCCGATGTCCACGAGCAGGTCCGGGTAGGCGAGCCTGAGCCGCAGCAGCGGCAGCAGGCTCTGCCCGCCGGCGATGACCTTCGCGTCCTCACCGCCATCGGCCAGTGCGCTGATGGCCCCGGCCAGCGTGGCTGGCCGGACGTAGTCGAACTTCGCCGGGATCATGCCGCGCCTCCGGTCTGCTGTGCCTCGTCGTTATCTGCGGCGATGCCCGAGGGGCTGTTGCCCTGGGTCCTGTCGCTCTGCCGGGCCTCGTGCTGCTGGGCAGCACTGTCCTGCTGACCGCCCCGGGCGGTCTGGATCGCGCGCCAGACGCGCTCTGGCGTGCACGGCATCGTGATGTCCCTGATTCCCAGCGGCCGCAGGGCGTCCACGATCGAGTTCACGACAGCCGGGGTGGAGGCGATGGTGCCGGCCTCGCCGACGCCCTTGACGCCCAGCCTGTTGGCCGCCGGGCTCTCGGTCCGGCTGGTGACGTAGGACGGCAGGTCAGCCGCTGACGGCACCAGGTAGTCGGCGAGCGTGGTCGTCAGCAGGTTGCCCGCGTCGTCGTATACGGCCTCCTCGTACAGTGCCTGCGCGATGCCCTGGGCGAGGCCGCCGTGCACCTGGCCCTCGACAATGAGCGGATTGACGACCTTGCCGATATCATCCACCGCCACGTAGGAGCGGATGGTGACCATGCCGGTCTCGGTATCCACCTCGGTCGCGCACAGGTGCGTGCCGTGCGGGAAGGAGAAGTTGTCCGGGTCGTAGGTGGCGTCGGCGTCAATGGTCGGCTCGACGCCGTCCGGCAGGTCGTGCGCGGCGAACGCGGCCAGGGCGATCTCCTGGATGGTCTTGGATGCGCCGGAGGAGTTGCGGGCACTGAAAACGCCTGCCTCGAACTCCACCTCTTCCGGCGGCGCCTCCAGCATCGCGGATGCGATGACCTTGGCCTTCTCGATGACCTTGTCGCAGGCGGAGACCAGGGCCATCCCGCCGACAGCCAGCGACCGGGACCCGTAGGTGTCCATGCCCTTTGGCGCGATCTGGGTGTCACCGTGCAGCACCCGGATGTCCTCGAACGGCACGCCGAGCTGATCAGCCACGATCTGGCTCCACGCGGTCTCGTGCCCCTGGCCGTGCGCGCTCGATCCGGTGACTACTTCGACCTTGCCGGTCGGCAGCATCCGGATGGAGGCATGCTCCCACCCGCCTGCGCCGTAGGACAGCGAGCCGAGGACGCGGGACGGGGCGAGCCCGCACATCTCCGTGAAGGTGGAGACTCCGATGCCCAGCTGCACCGGATCGCCGCTGGCCCTCCGCCGCGCCTGCTCCTGGCGCAGCGCGTCGTAATCAAAGAGTTCGCGGGCCTTCGCCGTGGCTGCTTCGTAGTTCCCCGAGTCGTAAGTCAGGCCGCAGACGGTGGTGTAAGGGAACTCCTCGTGCTTGATCCAGTTCTTCTCCCGCACCACCAGCGGGTCCACGCCGAGTTCGGTGGCCAGCTCGTCCATGATCCGCTCGATAGCGAAGGTCGCCTCGGGCCGCCCGGCGCCGCGGTAGGCGTCGGTGGGCATCTTGGTGGTGAAGACCCCGGTGCAGCGGAACGAGTAGGCGTCCATCTTGTAGATGGCGGGGTACATGAAGGCTCCGAGCAGCGGGATCCCCGGTGTGACCAGCATCAGGTAGGCGCCCATGTCGGCAAGCAGGTCGACTGACAGGCCGCGGAGCTTGCCGTCGGCGTCGGCAGCGATCCTGATCCGCTGCCACTGGTCGCGGCCGTGGTGCACGGTCATATTGCCCTCACTGCGCGACTCCGTCCACTTGACGGGCCTGCCGAGTCTGCGGGCAATCAGGACAGCGAGCACTTCCTCCGCCGTGACCTGCAGCTTCGAGCCGAAGCCGCCGCCGACGTCAGGTGCGATCACCCGAATGTTCTGCTCCGGGATGCCAAAGAATGCGGCCAGCGCGAACCGCAGCACATGCGGGATCTGGGTGGATGTCCAGAGGGTGACCTCGCCACCCACGCAGGAGCAAACCACCGCGCGCGGCTCCATCGCGCAGGCGATCAGCCGCTGCTGCCGGTAGTTCCGCTCAAGCACGATCGGGGCATCACGGAACGCGGCGTCCATGTCGCCGTTGGCGAAGACCCACTCGTAGCTCTTGTTGCCCGCCTCGTGCACCTTCGGCGAGCCGTCGTCCAAGGCGGTCCTGATGTCGAGCACCGGCTCCAGTGGCTCGTAATTAATGTCGATAGATGCCAGCGCGTCGGCGGCTGCGTACCGGTCGCGGGCGACGACGCAGGCCACCGCCTCGCCGACGTAGCGCACCTCGTCGACTGCCATCGGCGGGTGGGCCGGGATCACGATGTCGGGCGTGACCGGCCACGCGCAGGGCAGGCTGCCCTGCTCGTCGGCGAAGTCCGCGCCGGAGTAGGCCGCGATGACCCCGGGTGCGCCGCGGGCGGCGCTGACGTCCACCGAGGTGATCCGCGCGTGCGCGAACGGGCTGCGCAGGAACGCGATGTGCAGCATGCCGGGCAGGGTGATGTTGTCGGTCCAGTTGGTCTGGCCGGTGATCAGGCGTTCGTCTTCCTTGCGGAGGCGGGCCTTGCCGAGTTCCGCGCCCGGTGCCTGCTGGGTCTGCGTCGTGGTCATTCGCTGGCTCCCGCCTCGGCAGCGCGCCGCACGGCGCGGACGATGTTCTCGTAGCCCGTGCAGCGGCAGAGGTTGCCCTCCAGGCCGTCGCGGATCTCCTGGTCGCTCGGGTGCGGATTCTCCTTCAGCAGGTCTGCGGCCGCCATGATCATGCCCGGCGTGCAGTAGCCGCACTGCAGCGCGTGCTCGGTGTGGAAAGCGCGCTGCAGCGGATGCCATTCGCCGTTCGCCATGCCCTCGATGGTGGTGATCTGCGCGCCGTCCGCCTGGACGGCCAGGACGGAGCAGCTCTTGACCGATGCCCCGTCCATCAGCACGGTGCACGCACCGCAGTTGGACGTGTCGCATCCGATGGGCGTGCCGGTCTTGCCTACGCCTTCTCTGAGGTAGTGGACGAGCAGCGTGCGCGGCTCGACGTGGTCTACGTAGCTAACTCCGTCGACAGTGACGGTGATCTGTGCCATCCGCGGCCTCCTCCTAGGAAACACCAGGTACGCCTGATGCCAACCTAGGACCGCCGGGCCCGGCGCACCAGTACCCTGCCTCAGCCGAAACGCCCGTGCACGTAGTCGGCGGTCCTCGGGTCGGCCGGGGAATCGAAGACCCGCTCGGTCGGCCCGGACTCCACGATGTGCCCCGGGGTGTTCTCCGCGGCCAGGAAGAAGGCGGAGTTCTTCGAGACCCGCTGCGCCTGCTGCATGTTGTGCGTGACGATCACGATCGTCACCTGGCCCTGCAGCTCGGCGATCGTCTCCTCGATCCGCCGCGTGGACGTCGGGTCGAGCGCCGAGCACGGCTCGTCCATCAGCAGCACGTTCGGCTCGACCGCCAGCGACCTGGCGATGCACAGCCGCTGCTGCTGCCCGCCGGACAGCGCGCCGCCTGGCGATTTCAGCCGCCGGTGCACCTCGTTCCACAGCCCTGCCCGGCGCAGGCTGGACTCGACCACGAAGTCCTTGTCGCGGACCTTGATACCGGCCAGCTTCAGCCCGCTGGCCACGTTGTCGTAGACCGACATCGCGGGGAACGGGTTCGGCTTCTGGAAGACCATGCCGATACGGCGGCGGATGTCCGACGGGCGGCGGCTGGGGTCGTAGATGTCCTCGCCGCCGAGCAGCACCTCGCCGCCCAGTGCCGCTCCCTTCACCATCTCGTGCATCCGGTTCAGTATCCGCAGGAACGTCGACTTGCCGCAGCCCGACGGCCCGATCAGGGCCGTGACCGTGCCCGGTTCCATTTGCAGCGACACCCGTTCCAGCACCTTGTGGTTGCCGAACCAGGCCGACACGGCCCGGGCTTCCATGCCGACCAGGGGACCGGCCGGGCCGACCAGCGGACCAGCCGGGCCCGGCGCCAGGCCAAAGCCGTTGGCTTCGAGCACGGTGGTGTCCGCCGCGCCGCCGCGCCGCGGGGTCTCGGGCTGGTGGTCGAAGTGCTCGGCGGCGACGTCGCTCATCCGCTGGGCTTCGCGCCACGGCTCGTGCGGCGGAAACCCCGGCTGCTCGCCGACGTGCTCGGCGGCAAGGTCGCTCATCTGCTGGGCTCCGTCGTTCATCTGCTGGGCTCCGCTCCATGGTTCGGTCATCGGGTCACCGGTGGCCTGTCAGTACACGTTCGGCAGGAGCGCGGCAAGGTCCTGGTACAGGTTCCACAGCACCGCCAGCACGAGCGGCGCCGTCGCAAGATATGCCAGCCATGGCGACCATCGCGCCGCGGCGACCGTGCCCGTCGCGGAGACGATCACCAGCGCCAGCCCCCACACCATGGTCAGCACCAGGGCGCCGTCATCACCGCTCAGCGGCGTCTCGGCGGGGGTGATGGCGGGCAGGCCGCCCGGATCCTGGTGCGTGGCGGAGGTAAGGTCCGCATCGACGTAGGTGTAGTAGCTGGGGACGTAGGGCGAGCCGGCGGTCAGCAGGACGAGCCTGTTCGGTGCCGGGTCGCGCACCGTGAGCCTGCTGCTGCCGAGCGCCGCGACCGTGTAGGAGGACGTGCCCTGGCCGGTAATGACGCTGATCCTGTCGCCGCGCCGCAGCTGGCCAAGGCGGGCGAAAGGCGCGCCGAAGGTGGCCCGCCGCCCGTATATCGCCGACACCCCGCTTTGACCGGGCAGCGGGGTGTCGCGCAGATGCCCGGGCCCGAGGGTGAGGTTCTCCGGGCTGGTGCCCTCCACGACGACCATGTTGCGCACGCCGATGCTCGGGATGTCCAGGATCGCCACCGGCGCTCCCGGCGTCGTCGCGCCGAGCGGTGCGACCTGGTTCGCAAGCTTGATCTTCAGCGCCGAGTACAGGATGGTCTGGCTGCGCGCTTCCTGCACGCCGGACAGGCCGTAGAGGTAGGCGGCGAAACCGAGCAGGAAGACGCCGAGCAGGGTCAGGCCGAGGCCTACGCCGCGCAGCACGGGCCGCTGCGTGGCTTTTGCCGGGCCGGTCGTGGCCTTCGCCGGGCCAGTCTCGGCTTTCGGCGGGCCGTCGGCCGCCGCCAGGTGGCCAACGGCTGCTAGCGGGTCGCCAACGGCTGCTAGCGGGTCGCCAACGACCACGGCCGGCCCCCCGCCGATGTCCGCGAGGCCGGCGCCGGCCATGGCTGTCCCCGGTCCGGCCGTGGCCGGACCGGGCGCGTTGCCGTTCAACGCCTTCTCGGTTCCCCTGAGGGTCGCCATACGCTCCTCTGCGCGTTGCTGCTTGCTAGGCCGGGCCGGTTGCCGGCTGGCACCCGGGGCACGCGGGCCCGGTGCCAGCCGGCGGGCTCGGCTAGCCAGGGGCCCGGCTGCGCCGCCGGCGCAGCCACATGCCCAGCGCCGGGGGCATGGCGACCGCGGCCAGGATCGCCACCGCGGTGAGCACGCTGAGCAGCGGCCGGTCCGCGCTCGCGTCTGCCACGTTCACCACCTGACCGGTGACGTTCACCGCGGCCGTGCCGGTGCCCGTGGCCAGCGACCCGGTTCCTGGGTCTATCGGCCCGCCGGCCCCGCTCGCCGATCCCTTGGTCTTCTTTGACTTCGTCGAGCTGGTGCTCGACCCCGACGCCTTGCCGTCCCGCACGACGCAGTTCAGCGGCTCGCCCACCTTCTGGCACGGTGAGGGATAGGGCGCGTCCTTCAACAGGGTGAGCACGCCGTGGGTGAAGGTCGGATTGTCACATCCGGCCAGGGTGACGGGGTTGGGCGTCCGGACGTGCCCGGGGATGTAGTTGACCTGAAGGAGCCCGCCCTTTACCAGGTTCAGCGGCAGCGGCGAGTACCCGAGCGCCGCCATCTGCTGCTGGCCGCCGCAGAGCAGGAAGTTGATGAACGTGCTGAGCGTCTTTCCCTTCGCCGTGCTGAAGTTGGGCGGGATTGTGGTGTGGGTCCGCGGCACGATCAGGTAGCTGTAGCTGGACAGCGGGTAGGACCGGGGATCGGTGTAGGTGTAGACGCTGTCGAGGTTCTGCTGCAGGAAGTTAACGCTGTGGGTGTCCTCGTTGATAGCCGCCTTGGTCAGCGCGACGGCGACGTTCGACGCGGTGGGCAGCACGTAGTAACCCGCCGGGTTGAGCATCTGCACGACCGGGTAGTGCGAGTTGAGCGCATAGGCGTACTCGTCGTAGCCGATGGCGCCGTCGGCGTAGCTGGACGTGATGTAGGTCGCGACGTTGTTGGAGCCGTTCTCCGCCTTGACGTTGCCCCAGCCGGACGTCGGATAGAACTCGGTCTGCCCGCAGTTGGTCTTGATCCTGCCATGGGTGACCTTGTCGCAGAACGCGTTCCACTCGCTGGGGAACGTGTGCGCCATCCAGCGGGTGAGGAAGAAGGTCGCTCCCGATCCGTCCGAGCGAACCACCGGCGTGATCGGCAGGTTCGGCAGCTGGGCACCGTAGTCGTGCGTGATCTCTGGATTGTCCCAGTTCGTGATCTGGCCGGTGAAGATCTTCATGATGGTCTTGCCGGACAGGCGCAGGTTGGTCACCAGGTGGCCGGCCACCACGATGTGGTACATGAACGCCGTCCCGCCGGCCGTGTCGGGGATGTAGGAGTAGCCGTAGGGGACGGGGAGCTGGCTCTGGGTACCGGCGAGTTTGTCGTCCCCGTTGCGGAACGGCGGGTCCGATGCGGCGAAGTCGTCCTGGCCCTGGATGTAGTCCTGGCGGCCCGCGGCGGAGCCGTCCGGGTCGAAGTTGACGGTGATACCGCTGGACTGGACATCCTGTGACCATTGGTCGAGCGCGACCTCGCTCCACGAGGAGCCGGAGCCGTTGATCGTCACGTAGCTGCCCGCGCTGGCAGCCGCCGGCATGCCGATCAGGCCGACCGCCGCGATCGCGGTGGCACCGGCGACTCTCGCCAGTTTCCGCCGGAAGTTTGTCACGACTACCTCTTCCTCTGCCGAACCGCATGGTAGAAGTGCCGCGGGCGCATCTGCCGAGCCGCGCGGGACAAGCGCCGCAGGCGCACGGCGACGGCACCGGAGCTGCCGGCCAGCAGGGACGCTCCGCCGAGTGCGGCCAGGCCGCCGATGAGCAGGATGACCGGCAAGACGTACCGGGTGATACCCGCGGCTTGCGGGTCCCGGTCCGCGACGGTCGTGAGCTTCGGGCGGACCGCCGGGAACGAGACGCTGGCAGACGGGGACGCCTGCACCGACGTGGCCGGGCTGGGCGAGGCAGACGACGACGGACTCGGGCCGGAACCATGCGGCGACGTCGTGGCCCCGGTCTGGTGCTGTACGGCGTTCGCCGCCGTCAGCGTCTGCGCCCGCATCCGGGCGGTGAGCGGGAGGTAGCCGGTCGGCAGCTGGCCCGGCGCGGTGCCCTGGACCTGGCCGGGTCCGGCGACGTAGCGCAGCCACCGGGCGATGGTGGCCGCCTTCGCGGTGGAGACGCCGCCGGTCGGCACCATCGCGTAGATGACCATCGTGAGCGGGTACTCGGCCGGGTTGCTGCTGCTGAGGTTGACTTGCTGGGTGATGCCGTTGCTGCTGGTCGTCATGGACTTTAGGGCGGCGGCCATGGATGTGGGCGTCGGCGTGACGTAGCGGCCCGCGTGGTTGAGTATGCCCGCGGTCGGCATCAGGAAGGCGGCGGTGTCGCCCTCGTCCAGCACCGCGAACAGCGCGCGCGTGCCGGGCAATTCCTGGGTCAGCCGGGGGCAGTTGGGCGGCAGGCCGCTGCCCACCGAAACGCACCCGTTGTCGGCGTCGCCGGGCGGCCAGCCCTGGACCATGTCGCTGGCCGCCGAGCTCAGCGGGAACACCGGCGAGTAGGCGTGCGCTGCCTGCGGCGTGGGGTCCTGTGGGACGAACACGTCCGTCGGGTACTTGGCGTTGCTGTAGTAGCTGTTGACCCGCATCCCCCAGGGATCGGGCTGATCGGCCAGGAACTGGCTCGCGGCAGGGTTCGCGGCGATCCAGCGCGTCGTCTCGTAGGTCATGTCGCTCGGGCCGGACTGCACGATGGGGACGTCATTGGGCGACGTGGCGTTGCCGGGATCCACATCGGTTATATCGGGGTTGAGGCTGGTGAACTCCGGGTCGGCGAAGATGTCGAAGGGGTTCCCGTCGACGGCCGCGTCACAGTCTGTGCCAGGGTTTGCGGTGCAGCTCACGTTCTCCAGGTTGTAGGACGTGGTGAGCATCTTCGCGAGCAGCCGGGGGTCGAGCCTGAGATTCGTGTACGGATCTCCGGTCAGGCTGTTGTCCGCCCAGTAGGCGATCGAGACTGCGGAGACGGCCACCGGCGCATAGGTGTACCGCCGTTTGCCTGCCACCGCCGAGGCGGCGGGCAGGGTGGTCAGCGCGACGTCGTCAAGGCCCGACTGGACGGCGGAGATGGCGGCCGGCTCGGGCAGCGCCGAGCTGTACGAGACCGTCAGCGGGCGGGCGCCCGCGCACAGCCCGGCGTCCCACTGCTGCATTGCCCGGTCCAGCATCGGCGAGCCGATGATCGTGACGTTCGCGTTCCGGAGCGGGCAGTCGTCCGCGCTGGCCGCGAAGCGGAGCGGGACGATGATCCGCTGGTCCCAGGAGCACGTGGGGACGCCGGGCTCGGGCGCCGTGAACGCATATTGTCCCCACGCCCCGCCCTCGCTGTCGTACAGGTGGTTCGCGCAGCTGTAGGGCGGCGCGATGTCGTTGCCGCCCTGGGCCGGGACGATGGCAAGTGAGCACCGGTGGGTCTGATCACAGTCCAGCGACTTGTTCTGCGCCGAGGTCAGGATCGGGATGTCGGCCGTGCCCGTGCCCGGGCCGTTGCCCGTAGCGGGGGCGCTGGTGGTGCCGTAGACGGTGTTGATCGGTCCTGGCGGCAGGGTGCCGCCCGGCACGCCGCCCTGGGTAGCCCCGTAGCAGTCGTTCATGCTGCTGGGGTCGTCGCCGCGGCACTCGGCGATCATCACCGGGTAGAGCGTGGAAGAGGCGGTGTAGGGCAGGGTGTCGGCCGGGGTCGGGGTGAACCCGGTCCACGACACCTGCACCATCTGGTTGACCAGGTCCGTGGTCTGGCTCACCGTCACCGTGCTCGCCTGGGAGAACGTCGATGCCTTCCCGTTCGGTTCGATCGTGGCCGGGTTGAGCATGTGCGGCCCGCTGACGGTCACCGCGGAGCCGCGGGCCGCCGCCCGCGGGCTGGCGTGGGTCACGGCGAGCGAGCTCGGCGCGGCCGGGAGCAGCACCAGGCCCAGGGCCAGGGAAACGACGCCGGACAGGGCCAGGATCCTCCTGGGCCACCGCGCGACGTTAGCAGCTGAGCGACGCATCACTTTCCCTAGCTAGGTGATAGGACAATGATATGCGGTGAATCCTCCTGTAGGCGAGACCGCATCATGCCCTGGCCGCCTCTGCCCTGAGCCGGCGTCGCTGCCGCCTGGTCGGTTCGCCCGGTGCCGCGCCGCCGATCAGCCGCGCGGTGGTGAAGAGGGCAAGCACCAGGACCACGAGCACGAAGGCTCCGCCGAAGCCGCGCGCGTAGTCAGCCGGAATGTCCCCCTCGTTGTGTACGTAGTTCCAGACGAAGAGGGGGAGGTTGATCTGCGGGCCGCTGAGCGGGTTGAAGTTGAGTGTCTTGGTGAATCCGGCCGTGAACAGCACCGCGGCGGTCTCGCCGATGCCCCGCGCCATCGCCAGCACGGTCGCCGTGGCCAGGCCGGAGCGCGCGGTGGGCAGGATCACGTTCCAGACCGTCCGCCACTGGCTCCCGCCGAGAGCGTAGGAAGCCTCCCGCAGCGTGCCCGGCACGAGCCTGATCACCACCTCGGACGCCCTGGTGATGATCGGCATCATCGTCACGCTGACCGCCAGCGCCGCCATCAGCCCGGACTTGAAGAAGCCCAGGGAGAGGATGAACAGGACATAGATGAACAAGCCAGCGACGAGGTCGGGCAGTGCGGTCATCGCCTCGACGATGGTGCGGACCGGACGGGCCAGCGGGCCGCCCACCTCGGCCAGGAACAGCGCCGCGGCCAATCCCAGCGGCAGCGAGAACGCTGTCGCCAGGCCGATCTGCTCCAGCGTGCCGACCATCCCGCCCAGGCAGCCGCCGACCGACAGCGGCAGCAGCGGGCCAGACTTCGCCATGCTGGTGGTAAGGAAGCTGAGGTGCCTGACCGCGGTCGAGCCCTTGAGCAGCGTGTAGGCGACGATCGCGACGACGATGGCGAGCGCGAGCGCGCCGCCGGTGCCGAACGCGACCGCGCTCACCCGGCTCGTTGCCTCCAGCCGGTCCCACTGCAGCGCCGCCATCAGGCCGTAGAACAGCAGGAATATCGCGTACCAGCTTAGCCAGAAGCCGAGCACGCCGCTGAACGGGAGCACCCGCTCATAGAGCACCCAGGTCAGCCCCAGCGCCGCGGTTGCGGACCCGGCGACGGTCGCGGCGCCGGCCGCGCTTACCGAGGTGATCCGCACCCGGGCCTCGGGCCCGGCTGGCGCCGCGGCTGCCGCCGTCGTAGCGTCCTTGTTCTCTGGCATCAGGATCTCGGCCACCGCGCTCAGTCCGCCTCGGTGGCGGCGCCCGACCGTGAGCGGTTGATCACGATCGATGCGAACGAGTTGATCAGCAGGGTCATCACGAAGAGCGTGAGCGCGGCGGCCAGCAAGAACGAATCTCCCTTGGGCGAAAATTCCAGCAGGTTGTTGGCGATCTCAGCGGTTATCGAGTTCCCGCCGCCCTCGATCATGTGGTAGTTGAACACGTCAGTCGGCGGAGTGAGGATGAAGGAGACGGCGATCGTCTCGCCGAGCGCCCGGCCAAGCCCGAGCATGCTCGCGCCGATCACGCCGGCCTGGCCGAAGGGCAGCACGACGGTCTTGACCATGCCCCAGCGCGTGGACCCCAGCGCGTACGCGGCCTCGCGCTCGCCCTGCGGCGCCTGGGAGAACACCTGTCGTGACAGCGACGTGATGATCGGGATCACCATCATCGAGACCACCACGCCGGCGATGAACGACGAGCCCACGAAGTTGGACGGGCTAAAAGTGAGCCGGAAATGGAAGATCGGGATGAAGCTCAGGTGGCGGGCCAGCCAGCTGTCCGTACCGATGATCTCGGGCATCAGGAAGATCAGGCCCCAGAGGGCGAAGGCGATGCTGGGGATCGCCGCGAGCAGGTCGATCACCGCGATCAGCGGGCGGCGCAGCCGCAGCGGCGCGTACTCGGAAATGTAGATCGCTGCCGCCAGGCCGGCCGGAATCGCGATGGCGAGCGCGATCAGCGCGATCAGCACGGAGTCGGGCAGCAGCGCGGCGACGCCGAACTGGTTCGTCCCGTAGTTCAGCGTCGAGGTGGTGAAGAAGCGGAAACCCTCCGCACGGAAGGCCGGCATCGACTGCAGCACCAAGAACACCAAGATCATGGCGGTGATCACCAGGACGGCGATCCCCGCGCTGCGCAAGATCCCCCGGAATACCTGGTCGCTGGCCGACGCCCGGGAAACGACCGTGCGCGGCACGTCCTGCTCCGGCGGCGCGGACGAGGGCCCAGGGGTCAGCGCGACGGACATGATCGGTTGCCTCCCCGCGCTCTCTCGGCTCCGCTGCGCTTAGCGCTGCTCGTCCTAGGAATTTCATACTGTTCGAGAAGGATGACCATATGGGAAGTGTTAAGTGAACGGAAGGGAAAGAGATCCGCTATTGCCGGGTCGCTGACGTGGCGTTGCCGGATGGCTGGCGTGGCGTCCTTCCTCGCCCGTGCCGCGGGAGTGGTGACCGGGTACAAATTCCCGGGCCCCACGCCGACGGCTCTGTTTGCCCTGCGGGCTAGGAACCGGATCCGCAGAGGATGGTGGTATCGAACCCGTAGGCCTCGATGACGGACTGCTGCGCGGTCTGGCAGAGGTAGCCAGGCGTGGAGTAGCTCGCCGCGGCGAAGAACGGCTCTAGGTAGGGGGGGATGTGATTAGTGGTGGCCGTCGAGTACCTGACCACGTCGTAGAGCGGCAGGATGAAGTCCGGGGTGAACGACGGGTTGACCGTCGTGCTGGAGCCCGACCCAGTGGTCGGGCTGGTGCCGTTGATGTCGTTGAGGCCGAGCTTGCCGTTGACGTCGCACCCGAACGCGTTCGTGCCGCCCGAGCCGGCGTTGCAGATCTCGTGGTGGGAGTTCGTTGCGCAGGACACGTTGAAGCAGGGCGCCGAGTGGTATGCCTGCGCGATCCACTTGCCGGTGGAGAACGGAATGATGATGTTCTTCTTGTTCGTGCCGGTGAAGATCGCGTTGACGCCCTCGTTCTGCTGCAGCGTGGACGGCTGGGTCACGCACGAGCCAGGCGTGCTCACGCCGATGTCGGTGAGGAAGGAGGACGCGATGCCCGAGCCCGACTCTGGCAGGTACGGCTTGATCGTTTGCGTGCTGGTGCCGCCGACCGAGGTCCACGTGGTGTCGCTGCAGTCGTAGATCCCCTGCAGCTGCGTGTTGCTGAGGTTCGTCGGCGCGTTGCTGCCCGAGTCGATGCTCGCGTAGGTCACCGCGTCGGTGGCCAGCCGGACGAACTCGATGCCGCCCTTGTGCAGCCCCGGGTCGGTGGACTTGCGCCCGCGCGCCGAGCGCGCGTAGTCCACGCAGTAGTCGCTGGTGTCCGCCGGGTCCTTGATGTTGGAGGCCAGCGTGGTGATGCCGGCCGACGAGCCGTCCGGCCGCGCGATCTTCTTGCAGCCCGCCTTGGTGGCGATGGAGTCGCCGATGGCGCCGGTCGTGGGGTTGGTCGCGTCCCAGCTGTAGAGGCTGGGGGAGCCGTGCGTCGCGTTGTAGTTGATCGACAGCTGGTCAAGCAGGTTCTCGGTGGTGTCGGCGCCTACGCCGACGACGTCGCCGGCCGCGGGCGTGGTCCCGGTGGGGGGGTCGGCGAGAGCCGGTCCCGCGGCCACCATCGTCACGGTTGCCACCACGGTGGCTCCCGCGAGCAGTTTGCTGAGCATGCGCATGTTTCCGGTTCCTCCTGCAGACGAGACAGCGCGGATGATGCACGATGCATGGTTGTGCACCGATCGGCCCGCTGGCCGACCGCCTCATATTCCTATATTACCTACTCAGATTCAAGGTATCGAGAGAAAAAACTTCCCGTCCGGGCGAAAAGTTCTGGTTGGGGGGATGAATCGCGGCCGTCGGCCGGACCTCGCCCGCCTGCCGGGATGAGCGGAGCGCCGGGGAGGTGAGCGGAGCGCCGGGCGAAGAACGGAGGGCCGGGGGAAGAGCGTGCAGGCGCCGGGGAGAAGCCCGGAAACCGGTCGAACGGAGCGGCCCAGGCGCGGGCCGCTCCGTTCGGCTGTGCTAGTTGTCTGTGCTGCGGGCTAGGAACCGTTTCCGCAGAACGGGGTGGGCAGGAAGCCGTAGTCCTTGAGGACGGACTGCTGGGCGGTCTGGCAGAAGTAGCCAGGCGTCGCGGCGCTCGCCGCGGCGAAGAACGGCTCCAGGTAGGGGGGGATGTGATCAGCGGTGGCCGTCGAGTACCTGACCACGTCGTAGAGCGGCCGGATGAAGTCCGCGGTGAAATGCGGGTTGACCGTCGCGCTCGCGCCTGTCCCGGTGGTCGGGCTGGTGCCGTTGATGTCGTTCAGCTTGACCAGGCCGTTGACGTCACAGCCGAACGCGTTCGTGCCGCCCGAGCCAGCGTTGCAGATCAGGTGCATCGAGTTCGGTGCGCAGGCCGCGTTGAAGCAGTGCGCCGAGTGGTAGGCCTGCCCGAGCCACTTGCCGGCCGAGTACGGAATGATGATGTTGTTCTTGTTCGGGCCGGTGAAGATCGGGTCGACGCCCTCGTTCTCCTCCAGCGTGGACGGCTCGACCACGCAGCTACCGGGCGTGGTCACGCCGATCGCGGTGAGGAAGAAGGAGACGGTGCCCGAGCCGGCCTGCGCCAGGTACGGGTGGATCGTCGCGGTGCTTGTGCCGCCGACCTGGTTCCAATGGGTGGCGGTGCAGTCGTAGATGTCGGTCAGGTCAGCGGTGGTCAGGTTCGTCGGCGCGTTGCTGGCCGGGGTGGACGCGTAGGTCACCGTGTCGGTGGCCAGCCGGATGAACCTGATGCCGCCCGGGCCATTCCCCGGGTCGGTGGACTTGCGCCCGCGCGAGGAGCGCGCGTAGTCCACGCAGTAGTTGGCGGTGGCAGCTGGATCCCTGACGTTGGAGGCCAGCGTGGTGATGCCGGCCGACGAGCCGTCCGGGCGCGGGATCGTCCGGCAGCCCGCCTTCGTGACGATGTGGTCACCGATGGCGCCGGTCGTGGGGTTGGTCGCGTCCCAGCTGTAGATGCTGGGGGAGCCGTGCGAGTTGTCGTAGTTGAGGGACAGCTGGTCCAGCAGGTACTCGGTGGTGTTGGACCCTACTCCGACGACGTCGCTGGCGGCGGGCGTGGTGCCGGACGGGGGGTCGGCCAGAGCCGGTCCCGCGGCCAGCGCCATCACGGTCGTCACCATGGCGACTCCCGCGAAAAGCTTGGTGATGATGCGCATTTTTCGGTTTCCTCCTGCAGGCGAAATAGCGCGGACGATGCACGGTGCAGGGATCTGCGCCGGCCGGCCCGGTGGCCGACGGGGCCAGCCTCCCTTGGCCCTGATCGGGCGACAACGAAACGCCGGCGGACAGATAGCTGATTTCTAGCCGAACCGCAGCCATACAGACGGCAAAGTCGCAGGTCAGGGCATCGCCGATCGACCAAGCCGACTGGCGTGAGTCCGCGTCAGCCCGTCTGCAGGACCTGGAACGCCTCCGCGAGCCGCCCGTCGGGCAGCCCGGCTGCCGTCGCGGCGCCGGCCAGCCAGCCGCGCAGCCGTGCCTCGATCCCGTCCGGGTCGCTGAGCTGGCTCTCGTGCGCCCGCAGCGCCGCGACCTTGCGGGAGAACGTGTCCGTCACGTCGACGTAATGATCCGGCGTCGGGCCCCCGGCGATCCAGACTTCCCGTGCGGTCCAGGGGCCGAGTTCCTCGTCGGCCAGCAGGCCGGGAAACGCGAACGGGTTGCGGGCGTCCGGGTAGACCGCGTCCAGGGCCGCGGAGCCGACCGCACGGTGATCGGGGTGACTGGTACCGATCCGCGCGTAATTGCGCTCCGGGGACGGGCAGACCACCCGGTCGGGCCGGACCTGCCTGATCACCCTGGCCAGGTCCTTGCGCAGCCCGAGCGTGGCCTCCACCTGGCCGTCCGGATAGCCGAGGAACCGGACGTCGTGCACGCCGACCTGCTTGGCCGCCGCCGTCTGCTCGGCGCGTCGCAGCGTGGCCATGTCGCTGCGGGAGACGGACGGGTCGCTGCCGCCCGCGTCGCCGTCGGTGACGACGCAGTAGATCACCTCGATGCCCGCCTCGGTCCAGCGGGCGACCGTGCCGGCGGCGCCGAAGTCGACGTCGTCGGGGTGCGCGGTGATGACCAGGATGCGGCGGATCTCGGCGTCGTCAAGCACACTGCGATCTTACTGGCCGCGCAGCCTTGCGGCGGCTGCCGCCCGGGCCGGACTGGGCGGTCAGTCCAGGGACGACATCACGTGCTTGATCCGGGTGTAGTCCTCGAACCCGTACATCGACAGGTCCTTGCCGTAGCCGGAGTGCTTGAAGCCGCCGTGCGGCATCTCGGCGACCAGCGGGATGTGCGTGTTGATCCACACGCAGCCGAAGTCCAGCCGCCGCGACACCCGCATCGCCCGGCCGTGGTCGGACGTCCAGACCGACGAGGCGAGCCCGTAGTCCGTCCCGTTGGCCCAGCGCAGCGCCTCGTCCTCGTCGCTGAACTGCTGCACGGTGATGACCGGGCCGAACACCTCGTTCTGCACGATCTCGTCGTCCTGGCGCACTCCGTCCACCACGCTGGCCTCGAAGAAGAAGCCGCGCGACCCGGTCTGCCTGCCGCCGGTGACGACCCGCGCGTGGTCCGGCAGCCGCCCGATGAAGCCGGCCACCCGGTCCAGCTGGCCGGCGTTGTTCAGCGGGCCGAAGTCGGCGTCGAGCACGTCGGGCCCGCCCACGGTCTGGCCCTTCGCCTGCTCGGCCAGCGCCTCGACCAACTCGTCGTGCACCTGCGGCCCGGCCAGCACCCGGGTGGCCGCCGTGCAGTCCTGGCCGGCGTTGAAGTACCCGGCGACCGCGATCGCCTCGGCCGCCTTCGCCGGGTCGGCGTCGTCGAACACGATCACCGGGGCCTTGCCGCCGAGCTCCAGGTGGACCCGCTTCAGCCCGGCGGCCGCGGCGGCCGCGACCTCACGGCCGGCCCGCACGCTGCCGGTGATCGACACCATCTGCGGCACCGGGTGCGAGACGAGCGCCCGGCCGGTGTCCCGGTCGCCGCAGACCACGTTGAACACGCCGGGCGGCAGGTGCTCGCTCATCAGCTCGGCCATCAGCAGCGTGCTGGCCGGGGTGGTGTCCGACGGCTTGAGCACCATCGTGTTGCCGGCCGCCAGCGCGGGTGCCCACTTCCAGACCGCCATCATCATGGGGTAGTTCCACGGGGTGACCGCGGCGCAGACGCCGACCGGCTCGCGCCGGATGAACGAGGTGAAACCGGACATGTACTCGCCGGCCGAGCGTCCCTCCAGCATCCGCGCCGCCCCGGCGAAGAACCGGATCTGGTCCGCCATCGGCGGGACCTCCTCGGACAGCGTCAGCGCTATCGGCTTGCCGGTGTTCTGCGACTCGGCGGCGACCAGCTGCTCGGCGTTGGCCTCGATCGCGTCGGCGATCCGGAGCAGCGCGAGGCTGCGCTCGCCGGGGGTGGCGTCCCGCCAGCCGTCGAACGCCTCGGCGGCCGAGGAGAACGCGGCGTCCACCTCGGTCCCGCCGGAGACCGGGGCGGTGGCGAAGACCTCGCCGGTGCTCGGGTCGACCAACTCGGCTCGCTCGTCGAACGCCGTGTCCGTCCACCGGCCGCCGATGAAGTTGCGCAGATCGTCCACCACAAGGCCTCCGTTCAGGATCTTCAGGGGTTTCGCTGCCGTCAGGGACGGGCTTGGGTCAGCTGCCCGCCGGCCTGCGCTCCTGGCACTCCCACGGTGAACCGTAGTCGGTGAGCAGGTCAAGGAACGGCTGCGCAGGCAGTGCCTCCGGGCCGAGCACCCCGGTGCCGGACCAGGCGCCCGAGTCGATCAGCTCAAGGGCGACGACCGGGTTGACCGCCGTCTGCCAGACCACTGCCTGGGAGCCGTACTCGGCCATCGACCAGGCGTTGTCCACCACGTGGTGCAGGTAGACCTCGCGCCGCCCGCCGTCCTTGCCCTTGCCGGTCACCCACAGGCCCGCGCAGGTCAGGCCGCTCATCTTGTCCCCGAGCGTGGCCGGGTCGGGCAGGCAGGCGGCGACCACGTCGCGCGGTGACACGCTGACCCCGCCTGCCCGCACCGGCTCGGTGGAGTCGAGACCGAGCTTGTGCAGCGTCCGCAGCACGCCGATGAACTCGGCGCCGAGGCCGTACTTGAAGGTGACCCGCCGCGCCCGCACCCAGCGCGGGATCAGCAGCACCTCCTCGTGCTCGACGTTCACGCACTCGACCGGGCCGATGCCGGCCGGGAAGTCGAACACCTCCGGCTCGCTGAACGGCTCGGTGGTGAACCAGCCGCGGTCGCGCTCCCAGATCACCGGCGGGTTCAGGCACTCCTCGATCGTGGTCCAGATCGAGAAGGTGGGGGCGAAGTCGTATCCCGCGACGACCAGGTTCGCGCCGTCCCTGACGCCGGCCTCGTCGATCTCGCTGAACAGCGTGTCGGCCGCGTGCCGGGCGAAGACGTCGGACAGCCCCGGCTCGACGCCGATGCCGACCAGCGCGAGCTTCCCGCGCTCCTCCCACTGGCCGGCCAGCGCGAACTGCTCGTCGCCGAGCTTGACGCCGGTCTCGCTGTAGGGCTTGTCCGGGTCCGGGCGCGACAGCGACATCGCCATGTCCAGGTAGCCCGTTCCGGCCCGCAGCGCGGCCCGGTAGAGCGGCATCACGAAGCGCGGGTCGGTCGCGTTCATCAGCACGTCGCAGGAGTGCGCCGCCAGCAGCGCGGCCACCTGCCGCTCGTCGCGTGCGTCGAGCTGCAGCGCGAGCGACGTGCCGCCGGCCGCGCGCTGCGCCCTTTCCAGGTCGTAATCGGCGATGACGAGCTCGGCGAACTTGCGGCGGGCGGCGATGCGGGCGAACGCCGTGCCAACTCCGCCGGCACCGACCAGAAGGATGCGCATACGGGCGATCCTAGCCCCGTGGCCCGCATCGCCCGTGGGCCGGCGTGAACTACCGGACTAGTGGCGAAATATAGCTGTTACAACCGAAATCGTTCCCAGGGAGAATAATCCGTGCTAGAACCGTCGCACTGGGGTGCCGTCGAAGTAATGCCTGGTACCCGAATCGTCGCACTCGGTGCGGGCCGCATCGCCGCACCCGCATGCCAGACCCGGCGCGCGCCGGGTCACTGCCAGGAGGGGTGAGCATGGCCACCACGGCGTCAGACCTGCAGCCGATGGAAGAAGCCGTCGGCAAGGGGCTTAAAACAGGCGCGCTAGGGCTGATCTCGAGCACTGTCATCGCGACTGCCTCGGTTGCGCCGGCCTACAGCCTGGCCGCGACGCTGGGCTTCGTGGTGGTGGCCGTCGGGCTCAAGTCGCCGCTGGTCGCGATCCTCGCTTTCGTGCCGATGATCCTGACGTCCATCGGCTACAGCGAGCTCAATAAAGCCGATCCCGACTGCGGGACGACCTTTACCTGGGCCACCCGCGCGTTCGGCCCGAAGACCGGCTGGGCCGGCGGCTGGGCCATTGTCGCCGCGGACGTGCTGGTCATGGCGAGCCTGGCGCAGGTCGCAGGGCAGTACATCTTCCTGCTCTTCAACGCCAACGGGATCGGCCACAACCCGGCCAGCAGCTGGGTGCTGCTCACCGGGATCTTGTGGATCGTCTTCATGACCTACATCTGCTACCGCGGCATCGAGGTCTCGGCGAACTTCCAGAAGGCGCTGCTCTCGGTCGAGATCACCATGCTGCTGGTGTTGTCGGTCGTCGCGCTGATCCGGGTCGGTAGCGGCAACCACCCGTCGCTGTCGATTCACCCGAGCTGGTCCTGGCTGAGCCCGGCCGGCCTGCCGTTCAGCGCGTTTGCCTCCGGGTTGATCCTGATGGTCTTCATCTACTGGGGCTGGGACACCGCCCTGTCGGTGAACGAGGAGACCAAGGACCCGGCGAAGACGCCCGGCAGGTCCGCCATCCTGTCGACCCTCATCCTGGTCGTCACCTACGGCATCGCGATCTTCGGCGCCCAGTCCTTCGCGGGCATCGGGACCAAGGGCATCGGGCTGGCGAACCCGAACAACTCCAGCGACGTGCTCTCCGTGCTCGGCCACGCGGTCTTCGGTTCCGGCACCGTCGGCAATGTCTTCTACCGGCTGCTGCTGATCATGGTGCTGTCGTCCGCGGCCGCCTCGACCCAGACCACGATCCTGCCGACCGCCAGAACCACCCTGTCGATGGCAACCTACGGAGCGCTGCCGGAGTCGTTCGCCAAGATGCACCGCCGGCACCTCACGCCGACCGTGTCCACGCTGGTGATGGGCGGCATCTCGATCCTGCTGTACGCGGGCATGAACTACATCTCCGGCGGAAGCGTGATCTCCGATGCGGTCACCAGCTGCGGCGTCTTCATCGCGACCTACTACGGCCTGACCGGCTTCACCTGCGCCTGGTACTACCGGAAGAACCTGACCAGCAGCGCCCGCAACCTGTGGATGCAGGGCATCCTGCCCGTGCTCGGCGGCGCGATGCTGTGGTTCCTCGGCGGCTGGAGCCTGTACCTGGACTACAACCTCACCAGTCCGTACGAGGCGTCGTACACGACGTTCACGATTCCCGGCACTGACGTCCATATCGGCGGCGTCTTCATCATCGTGTTTGTCTCCTGGCTGATCGGCCTGCTGGTCTTTATCTACCTGCGGATCAAGCAGCCGCCGTTCTTCAAGAAGCAGACGCTGACCAGGGCCACGCCGACGCTCGTCCCGGACGAGTAGCCGGC
>Ga0302326_10003968_pt1 | contig 34562 bp, 35 predicted proteins | sample Palsa_T0_3_FD_202264 | JGI IMG/M metagenome (GOLD analysis project Ga0302326, IMG submission 202264) | Peat permafrost microbial communities from Stordalen Mire near Abisko, Sweden - Palsa_T0_3 | ecosystem: Environmental > Terrestrial > Soil > Palsa > Peat permafrost | place: Sweden: Abisko...
ACGCCGACCCGCCGATACGCCGACCCGTTTCTCCCGATCGCCGATACGCCGATACGCCGATACGCCGATACGCCGATACGCCGATACGCCGACCCGTTTCTCCTCACACCCGTTTCCTCCGAATGCTGATACGCCTCATCCCTTCGGCCGCACTGGTGTTCTGTTTGTGCCTTGATTCGTGTGCGGTACGATCGGGGACGGAGCAGATAGAAGCGTCTGCGAATTGGGGCGAACAATTCTGGCGGACGGTAGAGAAAGCGGATGTGGTTTATGTCGGTGAAACGCATGATATTCCGGCTGATCATCGTTACGAGTTGGACCTTGTTCGCGGTCTCCTGAGACGAAAGATGAAATTCGCGATTGGGTGGGAAATGTTCGATAGAACCCAACAGGGTGCGATGGATGCTTGGGCCTCCCACGCGATCTCGTTGGAAGAGATGTTGGCAAAGACCGATTTCCAGAAGCATTGGGGAATTTATTCGCCGGCCTACCAGCAGATTTTGCAAATTGCCGGCAACGCGGACGTGCCGAATCTGGCGCTCAACGCGCCGCCCGAACTGCCTCGAAAGATCGCTCGGGGCGAACCATTAACGACGGAGGAGATGGCGATGGTTCCGACCGGGTTCGTTGCCACTCAACAAGGTTATAGGAATTTTGTTGCCATGATGGGGGGCCATCCGGGGATGCGCGAAACGGATCAGCGGCGTTTTTTTGACGCGCAAAACGTTTGGGAGCAGACGATGGCCAGCCGAATTGTAGAGTTCGAGGGTCGAAACCCGAAAGTCCTGCTGGTAGTCTTCACCGGCCGTGGTCATGTCTCGGGTGGCTATGGGATTCCCTTTTACGTGAAACAGAAAGCGAACTTGAAACAGATCATCTTTCTGGCCGCCCGCCGATAGGTTTTCCGCTATTGGCTATGGAGATCATACAGACGACCCCATGAGCCTTCGGCGACCAGTCGGCAGCTTTTTTCCCATTGTTTTTCAGAATCCGGGTAGTTTGTTTCTTCGAGTGGTCCCCAGAACAGGTAATCGGCGCCCAGTTCTTTTGCGATATTTTGCCAACCGGCCTCTGAATTCATCAGCACCAGGAGTTTTACTTCGATGGGTGGATAGTCGAGTCCATGACTCCAGAGATGCCCGGGGAACCCCATGACGACACGATGCCCGCTTACCAAGACCGGATGATTGTAGGTCGGGTACGTCGCGAACACGGTGCTCGCAGGGAACGAACTGGTTGCATCCGCCACCTGCAGCCATTCGCTCGCACGGCCAATCCCATAGCCTTCGGGATCGGCACAAATTCCGCCGATCAGGGTAATAAAGCCGGAAAAAAACAGGCCGAAAATGACGGGAGCTCGCAGGAGAGGGTGCCACTTCACGAGGAACGCTTCCCAAAGACAGAACATCATGACAAGATAGGCCCAAAAAAAGAGCTTGGTATTATCCCATTCCCAAGGAGCAAATTTAATCACGGAACAGGCAAGAAAGACGACTGTTGCAGGAAAGAATAATAATCGAATTCTTTGCTTGGCGTCGCGCGCAAGCGGTTTGGCAGGAATCAGGAGATAGACCAGCAGCGCGAGAGACGCGGGCAGAAAGAGGCCAAAATTTTGGAGCCAGAACCACCACGGGGCCTCGTTCGGGCCGGCCATCCAGTCCAGTTTCCATCCGATCGCTCCGGTTTTTGCGAACCCGGTGACAACGTACACGCAGTACGTGGCAGGAATGAGTGAGAGCAGAATCAATCGAATGAAATGGCCGCGCCAGTTTGGATCTCCAAACAGGAACCACCAAAACAGAAGGAACGACAAAAAGAGAAATGTGTGGAGATGAAACAGCGGCATCGTGCAGTAGAGAAGCCATTCGGCCCAAGCGGGCATCCCTTTTTCCCGGCGCCTGTCCAGCAGCGTGATTCTCCAATGATGCAGCAGCAGCAAACCGGCTGGTACAGCGTAGAGCAGACCGCGTTGCGTCACGAACATTGCCAGCGGAATCGATTTCCACGCCACGTCCGCCTGGTAATCTTTTAGAGTGTAGGATTGGAAGAAAAGAAAACCGGCGAGTCCGCCGTTGAAAAGAAAAGCTGCAACTCCGAACGAGCCATTAAAAAGGAACAGTGCACGCAGGGTTATCAAGGACCCGACCATCCCAAGGAGGATGATACCCAGCTTCGGCTCGATCCCGACCAGTTTCAGTTCGGCGTTGAATAGATTCAAGCCGATCGGGTATCGCAGCTTGTCGAAAGCGAAGATTGGATTTTCCGGCCAGAAATGCGGGCCGCTAGCCAGATAGTTGATTTGTGTGAGGTGTAGGCAGATATCACCGAGATTATTGGGGGAGATCACCCGGATCTCATCTTTCGCTACGAAGATGACCTGCCCGAATTCCCGTACGGCGAAAACAAGAAAAAAAACTGATATGGCAACTGCGATAAACTGGCGACGACCGGGCGGGTCGAGTCGAGTATCGCCTCGCTGCAGGAATAACGGGATCCCGGCCAAAATCAAACCGAGTAAAAGTGCGACAACGGAAGTCGAAGTTGTTAATTCAAGAGACGAGTAGCCAAAGAATATCCCGAGGAGGGTCGAAATAGCGATCCAACAGAGAACAGCGAGCGCGACATTCATTCGTGCGATTGACTTGGCTCGAACTCCGGTTGTCGACCTGGAAAAATGTCCTGAAATGTGTCGTAACGAAAATAGGCGCGACATTCATCCATCCCGTCGCGAAGGAGAAAATCCGTTTTGAAATATCGGTTTTTCAATCGTTTTTCCAATTCGTCCGCTTTATCTGCATCGACTGCGATAAAATCGGCGTCGAGTTTCTCGGGCCAATTATCTTTCGAGGTGTAATACCCGATATTGGGAAAATCGCCTAGGACCCACGGAATGGGGAAATAGCTGGACAATAGGACGGTGCCCGCCATCTCGTGCCCTGACGCGGGATTTTCAGCGGCTTTTTTCAGGATTGGATCGATGAACTTATGGTAGTCACGAAGGGTCTGGACATACACATATCGCTCTTTCGGATTGTCATATCTGACCAGGTTCAAGTCGTACGACTTCCAGGTTGCCTGCGCGAACAGCGGCACCGTGACGAGCACCGCTAACAGCCGATTGAATCGTTCCGCGAGGAATTCGATCAGGGCTGCTCCGAGAAACAAGAAAGGCCACATGATCGAAATGATGCACCAAGGAGTTTTGTAAGGGACGATGCTGTAAACAAAGAGGACGCCCAGGCTGTAGATTGCGAGGTACCGAAGGGCTGGTTGGCCGCCGAAGAAGAATCGTACTGAAAACAATAAACCGGCTAGGGCGAACCACTCGTAGTCCAGCATCAGGCGAACCCAGTACCAATTCAGTTTGAGGTTCGCGAATCCTCTGAGAATCGGGAGGTGTGTGAGAAATGGCGGAATTAGCGGGAACAGATCGAAGGTTGCCTTGCCGTGTCCAGCCGCATCGATCCCTGTTTTGGTCCAGGGAAGAAACGCCTCGTAGAGTCCCGCCAATCCGTTCCAGTTTCGGAAATTCCCCGAGTAGAAGAAGATGATCAGCGACACGCCCACAAGGAGTGCCGCGGTGATGTGTTTGCCGGGAAGTGGCCCGGTCGGTCGATCCAATGGCCTCTCTTTCGTCAATCGGCTCCATATCAGCGCGAGACAGCCCGCGGCGGCAAACGCGGCGACATGAATGATGTATGTTTCCTTCGTCAAAATCATTCCGGTCAATCCCAGGATAAAACCCCAGAAGTATCTCGGGTCTCTGGTGGCCGAAATTCCGAGAATTCCCCAGAAAGTGACAATGAGAAACAGGACCATCCATGATTCATGAATGGAGTAGCGATCGTAAAAGATGAATCCGGGTGAAATGGCCATTCCGAGCGCAGCCAGATAGCAGACGATCCGGCTGAAGAACGGCCGGAAGAGGAAGATCCAGAAAATGGTGATCAAACTTGCGAGGACGACTGGAAGCCGCAATGCCCATAGATTACGGCCGAATAGTTTCAACGAAGCATAAAGAACATAGAAATGAAGGGGTCCATGGTAATTGGTTGGGTCGTAGGCGTAGTACCCGGTTTTCGCCATCTGATCGCAGAACCAACCATTGATCCCTTCGTCGAAATGCGGGGGTTTTATGTCCAGAGATGTGAAGCGAACGACCGCTGCGAGCAGCAGGATCAGCGCTGGAAATAGGAGTTGACGTTTCGCCATTCTGAGCCTTTAGGGAAGAGGCGCAGATATATATGCGAAGAACGCGATATGTCCAACCAGATTCGACCTCTCCTTTCACTCGTTATTCCCGCATATAAGGAAGCCGAACGGTTGCCCGCCACGCTTCAACGAATTCAAGAACATCGGCTTTCGTGGAACTTTTCCAGTGAGATTATCGTTGTCGTTGAACCGAGTGAAGACGGGACGCTCGTCTTAGCCGAAAAGGTGGCCAGAGCCGATTCCCAGTTTGTGGTCTTGACTCATCACGAACGACGCGGAAAAGGTTTTGCGGTTCGCAGCGGGATGTTGCGCGCGAAGGGTAATTTCATCTTTTTCACCGACGCGGATCTGAGTACGCCGCTCGAGGATCTGGATGCCAGTCTTCAGCGATTCAGGAAAGATCGATCGATCGACGTGATCGTGGGGAATCGCCAGCATCCCGAAACTCGCATCCTGATGCACCAGAACCACAGCCGAGAGTTGATGGGGAAAATCTTCAACCGGTTTGCACAAAAGTTCACCGGATTAAATTTCCGGGATACCCAGTGTGGATTCAAGGGATTCCGACACCGTGCTGCGAACGAGATCTTTGGCCGCCAGCGAATAGATGGATTCTCTTTTGACGTTGAGGTTTTGTTGTTAGCTCAGGCGATGGGTTTTTCGACGCTCGAGGTGCCAGTTCACTGGACAAATTCCCCTACATCGCGGGTGCGCGTTTTGCACGACAGCGCCGGGATGCTTCGCGATCTTTTCCGGATCCGGCGACTCGTGAAAAAGACAATGCACGAGTTTCCGTATAAGTAGGGAGACAGGAATTGCAGGAGTCAAAAGTCAGGAGAAGGCAAATTGCTCATGCGCTGTACCTGGCCCTCGAGCTAATCGGACGGCATCCACTCCCGATCCTCGTGTTACCGTCGATATGGTTTTTTATCCTTTACCTACCCTTCTGGAAAAGCTCCGATGTTTTGTGCCAGCTCGGTGATCCCTTTACGTCGGAAAACATTCTACTTGTCCCTCCGATTTATTGCATCCTCGGCCGGATCCCCATCTGGTTGACAGACACGCTCTTACTGGGCTCGTCACCAAGCATTTTTGCTTTTCAACAACCTTCCCTCGCTGCGATTTACGCTTTGATTGTCTGTCAACACGTCGGCCTCTGGCTCGCCTTGCGATATTTTGTACTGGCCGTCCCCGCTCCGGATACGGGTCGTGGCGTGATCACAATTCTCCTCGTTTCGATCGCAAGTTTCTATTCGTTTGCTCACACCGCCGGAGCTGAGGCAACAACAGCGATCACGTGGTTCGCCTTATTTGGAGTCGGACTTCGTGTCTTAAACAGTTGGGCAACCTGGAAAACCTGGCTGCTGTATGTCTTGGTCTTGCTGCTCTGTATCGGGTCGCGACACGTCAGCGGTCTCCTCCTCGGTTGGATGCCGGTGACCGCATTCCTTCTGCTCGTTGTTCATGTACTTGGGAGGAAGGGATCATCTTCGCCCCTGCATTTAGCTAAGATCGCCGGAACCGCTTTGCTGCTGAGCGCACTGGTCCTTGGGATTGAAAAAACAATCGTTTCGGTCATGTGCGAGAACTTCGGTGTGATTCAAAGAGAGATGGTGGGCCGAACGCTTTGTGAGCGGATTGGAAACTTCTTAGATTCCCTGTCGCCTGCGGAAAAGGAGCAGGTGGAACGCCGGGCATCGCGGAACGACGATGAACCGAGCTTGAAGCTCGCAATAAATTCTCTGATTCGAGTCGGCACCTACTATCAAGGCACGAACGAAGTAATTGCGCAGGCCTTGACCAAGCGCGGTTTACAAGGTGAAAAGCTTCAGGCCGAAGTCGATAGGACCACTTTCAAGGCGGCGCTACGCTATTATGAGACTGTTGATCCGCGCCTGATCAGAATCATCCTAAAGGAGATCGTAAAAGGATTTTATCCGACGAACGACCAGGGAATTGCTTTAACCGGTCCAAAGGCAACGTATTATTCAGTCGCAGATATCGAGAAAGATCCAGGGGCGTGGAGTGGACTTCGGTCGCTCTCGTTTTTTGAGCCTTCGGTCGCTCACGGCACGCTAGAACGCGCGTTCCACGATGATTACATTCGGCACTGGCGTTTTCTGCCGATCGCGGCTTGGTGTTTGCTGTTTGCGACGATCGGCGCATGGCGAATTGGCCGAGGAAAACTATCGGTGGACTTGGCTATGGTGGCGGTCTGTATATTCGCGATCGGCTTGGCTGTTTACGTGGCAACCTGCATTTGTAACCTCTCGCAGCCTCGCTACGCTCTCCCGCTATGGGTCGGGACCGTAGCTTCTGGTTGCATTTTAATAGCTGGAACGCGGATCGATCTTAAGCACTCTCCGGGCGTCTAACCAAGGCAAAGACTTATCACATCGCTGGAGTCAGCAGGGCAAAGACCTTTTTGTTGGTGGTTATAGCGACGAGTCGGTACCGGCTTTGGACGAATTTGGTCATCTGCGCGGCCCAACGCGAGAAGCGTGAATCGTCCGTACCATTGATCTTCCAGTCATCGATGATAATCACCGCCGGGCGATATCGTTGGATTTTGGCAATTTCGACTTGCTGCCAATCTGGAGAATGGATCACGTCATCGATGTACAAGTTGGTTTGATAAGTTGGGCGCGCAGCAATGAAATTGACACCCGGCAGGTAAGGATAACAGACGACATAATCCTTCTTTGTGCTGTTTAACACAGTGGCTGAAAAGAGCGTGTTTACCTCGTCGTATTCTCCTTGATTGAGAATAACGTCGACTCCGTTGGCGCCACGGAATTCCGTGTGTCGATTCATCCGGAGGAAAATTGTGCCGCCGTACGGATTGGGCAGGGTGAGCGCAAGATACGAGAGACCCACGATTGCGACCGCGACTGCAAAAAAAATGGAGATTCGATCTTTTCCCAGGCTCGACCAGAGGAGCCAGCCGGCGCATGTCAGAGCGACAAGGCCTCCGTTCATGAATTCAATCAAATGCGGGAGATCAGGGCGAAATAGAAAAAATTGAGGAAACGCTGTTAAGCAACCGGCCAACAATGCGGAAAATAACAACCAGCGGTCGATTGCGATTCGTTTGGATAGGCAAAGGTAAAGACCTGTCAGCAGCAAGCCGCCGATCAAAATCGCCGGAACGTACGTCTGAAACGCGAGAAGCCGCTTCTCGACTGTCGGCGACTTCAAAAATATTTCGTGGAACGGACGTCGCTGAAGAAAGTTTGGGGATTTGTCGACGGGTCGAGCGTGATTTTGATCGCCGGGAGCGGACGCCACGGGGACATGGGCAAGCCCTGTTGAAGGCTCGCTTCCGCTCGATATTTGCGTTTTGTGCGGAAATCTCGGGCTGACGATCAGGCTTGCGACGCTGGAGTACTGGCTTACAAATGCCGGCAGAAAATGTCTGTGGTAGGCGTCATAGATAAAGGGCAAATGAATAGTCGCGACACCAAGCAGGAGGTCGCACACGGCGATCACATTGAAGAGAAACCGACGATGCAGCAATAGCGCGTGGAGCAAAATAAGGCAGAACCAGACCACGGTAAAAAAAATTCCGAGATCGATTCGGATCAGATACGTGGTTCCGAGCAAGACACCCGCGCCAAGACTCAGGAGTAGTTTTCGTTGGCTGGTCAGGAAGAGGGTGATCGCGAACAAGTTGGAGAGCACCAGGAATGGTATGTAGGCCTTGAAATATTGGCCGGTGATCGAAATCACGATCAATCCCTGGGCGAACGCCAGCCAGAGCGGAGCGTCCAATCGGCGAAGCAGCAAGAAAGCGATGAGGCCTGAGCCAGTTGAAATAGCATAGAAATACGCTCGCATCAGGAGCAGGTGGGTGCCGAACACCCTGAACAGAGCGCTAATCGGATAAAACCAGAGCACATTGTATCCCGGTGAAACGTCTAGGAACGGACGTTCACCGTGCATCAAACGTTGGCTGATCAACGCGACATTTCCTTCGTCCGCGAGATTTAAGCCAAATCGAAAAATCAGGCTATAGTAGACCATTGCAAACAAGATCAGAGCCGAGGCGGCGAAGAGGCTGTTCCTTCCTCGATTCAGTGCATCCATCTCAAATTTTGGAGTCGCTCCGCGATGTCAGGAGTGGGTTCTTTTGATTTTCGGGTGAAATCATGTAACGCTCAGAAGAGTGTATGACGAGAACAATCGACCCCAATACGACGATGGCGGAGCTCCTCAAGGAATACCCGGCTGCTCAACGAGCCCTTTTCCGAGCCTACCATATCGGCGGCTGCGCGAATTGCGGGTTCAGCCCAAATGAAACGTTGGCATCTGTGTGCGCGCGCAACGACAGTCTTCCCGTGGACGAAGTCGTCGCCACCATTTTTGCCGCACAGGATGCGGATCAACAAACGCAGATTTCGCCGGGAGAAGTAGCTGAACGCCTGCGATCGGGCGAGCAGGTCCCGTTGATCGATGTTCGGAGCCGGGAAGAATGGGATGCTGTTCACATCGATAGTGCCACCTTTTTCACTCAAGAGCTGATGCAGGAGATCATGTCCGAGTGGCCAAAAGATCGGGAGATCATTTTTGTTTGCCATCACGGCGTCCGGAGTCTGGATGCGGCCTCCTACTTCGCGGGTCACGGCTTTCAACGTGTCCGGTCGATGACGGGTGGCATCGACGCCTGGAGCTTAGAGGTTGAATCTGATTTGCCACGCTACCATTTGGGATGAACGAATGAATCCAGCAGACGATTTTAGCAACAGGATCGAAGAAGCGATCAAGCACCCAAAGAACCTCGGCGAGCTTGACGGCGCCGATGCAGTGGGCACCGTCGGGAGCGAAGATTGCGGGGATATGTTGCGCATGTGGGTGAAATTCAAAGAGGTCGACGGAAAGCGAGTCATCGACAAAGCGACCTTCCAGACATTCGGCTGCGGAACAGCAATCGCGGTCGCAAGCGTGGCAACGGAGCTGATTTCTGGCAAGACGATTGAAGAAGCCCTCACGATGAGCGGCGAAGATCTATCCGCGCCGCTTGGTTCGTTGCCGCCGTTAAAAATTCATTGCGCGCAACTTGTTGAGGAAGCGCTGCGGTCGGCGCTAGCTCCTGATGCACAAGCGCCGAAGGAGAAGAATGTCGCTCCGACGTTACTGCAGCGGATGCAATCGCCGGCGCAGGAAAAAAGGAAAATAATTTTAGGACCTTCAGATGAGTAGTAATCACGAAATCGAATTGAAACGGGATTGCGAGGCAATCCAGATTCCGGCTGGACTGAAAACGACGATTCCGGCGGGAACCAAGGTCATCATCACACAGAGTCTTGGGGGCAGCTACACGATTGCGTGCGATTATGGACTGTTCCGGATTAGCGAAGAAAATGCCGCTGCTCTCGGCCTCGAACCTCGGGATTTGGAGGAGAAAGCCGAAAAAGTAGACGAACATGTCGATGAGGAAGACGTCTGGGAGCAGCTTCGCACCGTATACGATCCGGAAATCCCGGTAAACATTGTGGACTTGGGTTTGGTTTACGATTGCCAGGTGTTGACCGTTCCCGCCACCGGCACAAAGGTGGAAGTCAAGATGACGCTTACCGCGCCAGGTTGCGGCATGGGTCCGTCGATTGCTCAGGACGCGAGATCCAAAATCTTGACGATTCCTGGCGTTGACGAAGCAGACGTCGAGTTAGTTTGGGACCCGCCATGGAACCAGCATATGATCAGCGAAGCCGGCAAAATGAAGCTGGGGCTGATTTGAATTAGAACTGTCCGGCAGTCGGCGATACGCATTGTGGTGTGGCTGGTTGAGCAAATGGCGTCGAGACATTCGATGTTACGAACTCTCAAGTTGATTTTATCTAGCTCCAGCGTATGGTCGCGCCCTTCACTTCAGGAGAGTTTTTATGTCACAGCATCGCAGTTTAAAAGGCGCAAGCACCATTACCACAAAACGAAATGTGCTGAAGCGCTTTGAGAGGGTGGAACTGTTAAAAAAGCGAGGATTGTTTAAGCCGGGCGATAAAGTCATCGGTTTGCCGAAGACGAAGCCGGAAGCTTAGCCTCGCGTCTTGTCCCCAAAATGGATGCTTATTTCGGTGACCGGACACTACTATCGTGCGGTTGAATCGCTTCTTAGCGTTAGCAGGTATCTCCTCACGCCGGGGCGCCGAGGAATATATACGTCGCGGCCGCGTCACGGTGAACGGCGAACTCAGCACCGATCTGGCGACGCAAGTGGCCCCGGCCGACCAAGTTAGGGTCGATGGAAAGATCCTCCGCACTCACGAGTTTATCTATGTCCTCCTGAACAAACCCCCGGATTTTTTAACGACCCGATCAGATGAAAGGGCCCGAAAAACGATCTATGATCTGCTCCCCGGCGATCTCCCGAATCTTGCTCACGTCGGACGTCTGGATAAGGAGTCTGAGGGCTTGCTTCTACTGACGAATGACGGCGATCTCGCCTTTCGAGTCACTCATCCAAAATTCAAGTTAGAGAAAGAGTATCTGGTCACGCTTGATCGGGAATTTCAGGCGGAAGACTCGCTAAAAACAAAAAAAGGGGTCTATCTTTCTGATGGCCGCGCCCGGTTCGATTCGATCGTTAAGGTCAATCCGCGGCAGGTTCGGGTGGTGCTCACGCAAGGACTGAAACGGCAGGTTCGCAGGGTTTTTGCGGCGATTGGGTACAAAGTTAAACGACTGCAGCGAGTTCGCATTGGGCCGCTGACTGATCAAGGGCTCCGGTCAGGCCAGGTACGATTGTTGAATAAGAAAGAGGTCGATTTACTGACGAAGCGGCGGCCGACTCGTCGCGTTGGCCAGACCAAGCCTTGAGCCTTAAACGCAAATTTCGAATTCTAAACCGCAGATTAGATGTTCATACCCGTAACCTCCTTGGCTTCAGTCATCTTTGTAATCTGTGAAATCTGTGGTTTATCTCTGATTTTCGGCTTTCTGGCTAAAATCGACGGCGGAAGGCCGCAATCAGGAAATCGACAGAGGCGTCCGCGGGAACGAGTTCGTACGGTGGACGACGGAACCAGGTCATTTGGCGTTTCGCGTAGTTTCGCGTTTGTTGCTTGATCGCATCTTTGCAGCTTGAAATGTCGATGGTTCCCGCAAGCAGCGAACGGATCAATTGAAAGCCGATGGCCCTCGAGGCGGTCGACCCTATTGCCTCCACGGAGACGACTTCAGCAACAACGCCGCGTTCGAACATTTCGTCGACGCGTTGGTTGATTTTTTGGATGAGAACGGTGCGAGGTCGCTCAAGAACGATGCGCGCAATCGGAGGATCGGAGGTGGTTTCCTCCAAAAAACTCGAAAATGGTCTCCCGGATAAGAGACAGACTTCCAAGGCGCGGATGATTCGGCGTCGATTGTGCCGGTCGATTCGATTCGAGGCTACCGTGTCGCGCGTCTCCAAATCCCCAAGCAACTCTGCCGTTGACAGACGATTCAGCTCCGCCCGGAGCGCGAGATCTGCCGGAGGCACCTGCGGAAATCCGTCTTCGAGTGCCTGGAGATAGAAGCCGGTGCCCCCAACAACCAGCGGAGTGATTCCGCCTTGATTCAGCGCCGCGATCGTCTGGCGGGCGAGAAGGGTGTATTTGTGGGCGTCACACAACTCAGTCAGCGCGAGAATCCCGACCAGATGGTGCCGGACAGCCGCTAACTGCGAAAAAGTCGGCTTACCAGTCAGGATGTCGAGGCCTCGGTAAATCTGGAACGCATCCCCGCCGACGATTTCGGTCTGCAGCTCTTGCGCGATGCGGATTGCAAGGTCAGTTTTGCCGACCGCCGTCGGGCCGGCCAGCACCATGTATCTCAATTTGCCCATGAAATGCAAAAGACCCGCGCTCTGTTAGAGAACGCGGGTCATGTGGAGTTGCGAAGACTTTGATCAGTTCAGGCTGCCCGCTCCATATCCGGAGTTTTGGCGCCGCTGACGACCAACTTGCGGCCAAGAAACTCTTTATCGTGAAGTTCCTGAACAGCACGTCGAGCTTCCTCGATCGTTGTCATCTGAACGAAGGCAAAGCCTTTGGAACGTTGTGTATACTTATGACAGACGACCTCAGCATTCTTAACTTGGCCTACCCCGTTAAATAGTTCGAGTAGGTCACCCTCCGTGGCATCGAATGACAAATTGCCCACGTATAGTTTCGGGGAGGTAACCTCCACTAACTCGGGTTTCCGGCTAATCTTCTCTCTCGTTGTCGTCGTCGTCTCGCTGGGAACCGGCTTTACTCCATTTTTTGGAGGTTCTTGGGCAGGACCCTTAAAAAACGCGACGATTTGCTGCCAGAAAGTAGCCTTTTTGGGTGGCGGAGCGACTGAAGTAGTGGCTCCTCGGCTTGGTCGTCTGCGACGTCCCCGATGAGATCGCCGCCCTGTGTTATGCGTTGATTGAGATTTCATTTGAACACAATTCTGAAGTGCAACAGGCGAAGGACGTGCATTACGCACACTGAGAAAGAACAGTTTGGGTTGAAGTTAACCCTTAAAACCCAAGACCTTCACCGCAACTTCCGGGAGCGCTCGAGCACCTCGGAAGGTGAGCACCAGTTTCAGCTATCCCATGAACAGTCTACCGTAGTATCCTGGACATTAAGGAAGAGCCTGAGACGATGTGCAATGAATCCCAAATAGATTCGGGGCCCACGACATCCTCAAGCCCGGGATCTCCCGTGTTACAAACGGTATATAATCGACGCTTTTGAATCCGGCAACCCTTTTTAGGACAGGAGGGGGATTGGAGTGGTTGGAGTGGTGGAGTACTGGGGGATTGGAGTGTTGGAGTAGTGGAGTATTGGAGTGGGGATACTGGGCGGGTCGGAGTATCGGGGCTGCTGCTGCAGCTTAAAAATGTTGTCAGACAATCGAATCGTCCGCAGCAAAGAATTCGTTGCGTCGGGCGAAGAAAACAGCGCCTGAACGGTAATGTAGGTTTTTTGCGAATCCCACCACTCCAACCCTCCACCACTCCCATCCCCTCGCGGCTCACGCCTGTCTTCCGCAGCAGTTTTTGTATTTCTTTCCGCTGCCGCACGGGCAAGGGTCGTTCCGACCTACTTTTGGAGCTTCCCGTCGCACGGCGGGTATAACCAACTCGAGCTCGTCGCCGTTTTTCTCACCATGCTCGTCACGGGCCAATGCAAGATTCTCCCGTCGCGGTACTGCACCCGCCGGAGTCCGCGGCAATTGCCCGGGTTCGGGGCGCTGAGGAACGTTGAAAGGGAGCGAGGACAAAAATTGCTCGAACGCCATCAGATTCGTGGTGCTCCGGAACAAATTCGACAAAACCTCGTTCTTGATGCTCGCCATCAGCTGGCTGAACATGTCGTACGCCTCAGTTTTATATTCTACCAATGGGTCTTTTTGACCGTAGCTGCGTAGATAAATTCCCTCCCGGAGCCCGTCCATTGCATACAGGTGCTCCTGCCAGAGGCGATCGATCGCGTTGAGAATGATGTAGCGCTCGAGGCCGGCCACCGCTTCAGATTCCTCGTGACTGACTTTCCGTTCATAGGATTGTTTGATGCGGTCCACGAGGAACTTTGTGTTTTCCTCGGGCGTCCGTGTTTCAAACTGTGCTGAGTTCCGGCTCAGACCCAGTGGGAACGTCGTGTTGATCCATTGCAGCATGCCGTCGAAATCCGGATCGCTTCCGTCGGGGGGCTGCAAGTATTCTTGGACCCTGAGCGGAATTACCTCGTCGACAATCTCAAAGATCAGCTTCCGCGGCTCATTGGTTTCGAGCGTCTCGTTCCGGAGTGTATAAACCACTTCGCGCTGCTTGTTCATGACATCGTCGAAGTCCAATGTCCGCTTGCGGATCAAATAGTTTCGTTGTTCGACCCGTTTCTGGGCCGTTTCGACGCTTTTGTTGAGCCAGGGATGCTCGAGTTCTTCCCCGTCTTTCAGGCCAAACCGTTCCATCATCGATGTCATCTTTTCGGAGGCGCCGAAATTGCGCATCAAGTCGTCTTCGAAGCTGACGTAGAAGCGAGAAGAACCCGGATCACCTTGACGCGCGCAACGACCTCGTAGCTGACGGTCGACGCGCCGTGACTCGTGACGTTCGGTACCAAGGACGTGAAGTCCGCCGAGATCAGGAACCCCATCGCCCAGTTTAATGTCCGTTCCGCGGCCGGCCATATTGGTGGAAATCGTCACTGTCCCGCGCTGTCCTGCACGGGCCACAATCTCGGCTTCCTGCCGGTGGTATTTTGCGTTGAGCACATTGTGCGGAATCTTTTCCCGCTTCAACATCCGGCTTAAGAGTTCCGACGCCTCGACGCTGGCGGTGCCGACGAGGACCGGTTGGCCTTTGGCGTAGCAGCCTTTGATTTCGTCAACAGCCGAGCTGTATTTTTCTCGACGTGTCTTGTAGATGCGGTCGTTGTTGTCCTGGCGAATCACCGGACGATTCGTCGGGACAACGGCAACATCCAGCTTGTAGATATCATGGAACTCGTTGGCCTCTGTCTCCGCCGTGCCGGTCATTCCGGCCAACTTGTGATAGAGCCGGAAATAATTCTGAATCGTGATTGTGGCGAGTGTCTGTGTTTCACGGTCGATCTGCACACCTTCTTTTGCCTCAACGGCTTGATGCAACCCATCGCTCCACCGACGCCCGGGCATCTTTCGCCCAGTGTGCTCGTCGACGATGATCACTTTGTTTTCTTCAATGACGTAATCGACATCTTTCTCGAACAGGCAGTAAGCCCGGAGAAGTTGAGCGATATTGTGGATACGCTCCGCCTGACTGTCACAATACTGCTGGCGCTGCTTTTTGGCTTCGTCCTTCTGTGCCGGATTCAGCTTCGAGTCCAAATCAATTTCGGTGAATTCGGTGATAAGGTCGGGCAAAACGAACGCGTTCGGATCATCCGGATTCAGGAAAGAACGGCCGATCTCGGAAAGGTCTGAGTCTTGATGCCGCTCATCGATAGTGAAAAAAAGCTCCTCTTTCAAGGCGACTAGTTCCTCTTTCCGGGAATCCTGATAGAAGGAAAGCTCGGACTTATCGATGGCCTTGCGGTTTTCCGGCTCTTCCATCATCCGCAGGAGCCCTTTATTGCGGGGTTGGCCTAGCTTCACTTTGAAGAGAAATCTTCCTGCTTCCTCGACTTGGCCCTTTTCCAGCAGCTCCTTGGCCTCCGAAACCAATCGATTGCATTGCATCGTTTGTTTCCTGACCAACTGTTCAACGAGCGGCTTAAACTTGTCGTACTGGTGAGAAGAGACCGTTGCAGGCCCGCTGATGATGAGCGGCGTCCGCGCTTCATCGATGAGGATGGAATCGACTTCGTCGACAATGGCATAGTAGTAGCCGCGCTGGACCTGCTGTTCTTTCGTCGTCGCCATTCCGTTATCGCGCAGGTAGTCGAACCCGAACTCGCTGTTGGTTCCGTACGTGACATCGCAATCGTATTGCTCTTTGCGAACAGAAGGCGATTGGTCGTGTTGGATGCAACCGACGGTGAGCCCGAGCATTTTGTAGATTTCGCCCATCCACTCCGCGTCGCGACGAGCGAGGTAGTCATTCACGGTCACGAGATGAACGCCGCGTCCGGTCAACGCGTTCAGGTAGATTGGACAGGTCGCGACGAGAGTTTTACCCTCCCCGGTCGCCATTTCGGCAATCTTGCCTTCGTGCAGGACGATTCCGCCGATGAGCTGAACATCGAAATGAACCATGTTCCAGACGATTTGCTGGTCACAGACAAGAATCGTTTTGCCGCAGAGTCGCCGTGCCGCATCCTTTACCAGAGCGAACGCCTCAGGGAGAATCCCGTGCAAGCGGCGCGCGAGTTCGTCGGGATCGTCGATGTTCGCAAGATCCTTTTTCCACTGAGTCGTCTTCTCGCGGAGTTGCTCTTCCGTCAGCGCCTGAAACTCCTGCTCGAACTGGTTGATCTTTTCGACGAGCGGGCGAATTCGTTTAATCTCCCGCTGGTTCTTTGACCCCAGAACCTTCCGCAAAATCCAACTAACCATAAAAAAACTTTCTACTTGCTGCCGGGTCGGTCCGCCGGGATAGCTGCGAGTTCTGGAGGAAGCTTGTCGGGATCGAATGTTTCGACATTTAGCTTTACCAGGCTCACAAATTTACATCCAAAATCCGGTGATCGATCACCGCTCCGGTCGACCATACAACCGACTGCGACGACCTTGCCGCCCAAACCTTTAACAATCTCGATGGTCTCCTGAACTTTCGTGCCTCGCGTGACGACATCTTCGGCCACGATGAATCGCTCGCCGGGCGTAACTTTAAATCCGCGCCGCAAAACCAATTTTCCATCCTGCTTCTCAGCAAATATATGACGCTTGCCAAGGTTTCGACCAACTTCTTGCCCAACGATAATGCCGCCCATGGCTGGTGAAATAATTGCATCGCACGGTATATTCGCTAATTTTGCGGCGAGATCCGCGCAAATTTGCGCAGCGACTTCGGTGTGCTGCAGGACCAGAGCGCACTGAAAATATTGCCCGCTGTGCAGGCCGGAACTCAGGATAAAATGCCCGTGCAATAACGCGCCAGTTTTCACGAAAGTCTCTAAAATCGATTGATTCACGTCTGTCTAAAAGGGTTTTATGGCAATCGCCTCGATTTCTACGTTAGCACCCTTCGGCAGAGCTGCGACTTGGATTGTTGAGCGGGCTGGGGGATCGCTCGGGAAGAAATTGGCGTAAACCGTGTTCATTTCGCCGAAATTGGCCAGATCAGTCATAAAGACCGTCGTTTTGACCACATTTTCCATCCCAAGACCGTGGGCGCGCAGGACCGCAGCGAGATTTTCAAGAACGCGCTTGGTCTGGCTCGAAATGTCGCCCGCGATCAAACTTCCCGTGGTGGGCGCCAGTGGGATCTGTCCAGAGCAAAACACGAACGGACCGGCTACGATGGCCTGTGAGTAGGGACCGACAGCGGTGGGAGCTTCGGCTGTCGAAATCACCGTTTTCATGAGGAGCGATGAAGACTATCCATGGCTGCTGGGGTGTCAACCCGGTTTAATCGTCGCCGTCCTTGGTCCTCGATCCCTTCGGGAGCAAGCTGAGCCAGCCGGTCACTGACAACTGACACTGACAACTGACACTGACAACCGACAACCCTTCCTACAGCTGCAACGAGTTCAGCTTTTTGGTTAAGTCCGCTACCTGCTGTCTCAGTTCCTTCAGTTCGCGGGAGATTCTCGGGAGGCGTCTGATCTGAACCTGTTGCTCGAGAAACCGCCGTTTTGGTTCCGCGGGAGAACCGATCACGATGCTCTTTGCGGGAACATGATTGCTGATTCCCGACTGGGGATGCACCAGGGCATCGTCCCCGATAGTCAAGTGATCCGGGAGCCCGGCCTGGCCGCCAACGACGGCGCGGTGGCCGACTTTTGAGCTGCCCCCCAAGCCGACCTGCGCGACGATGAGACAGTTTGTGGCGATCGTCACGTTGTGGCCCACTTGGACCAGGTTGTCCAGTTTGGAGCCTCGACCTACCCGGGTTTCTCCCAGACTTCCGCGGTCAATGCACGTGCCGGCGCCGATCTCGACCTCATCCTCAATCACTACGTTCCCGATGGAATTGATTCGAATAAGTTCGTTATTGAAGCTGCGGACCTCGCCGGTCGCGCGAGCTGATTCGATGCTCCCTGGCTCCGGTGTCACATAGGCGAAGCCATCCCCGCCGATCGCAGCATTCGGTTGAACGATCACCCGATTACCGATCTGGCACCGATCGCCGATCGTCACGCCGGCGTGCAGAAGTGTCTGTTCACCGACCGTAACGTCGGCGCCGATGCTGACATGAGCCACAAGCCTGCAATGATCGGCGATTCTACTATTCGGACCGACCCAGCAAAATGGTCCGATCGACACATTTTCGCCGATCGTTGCGCTCGAGTCAATTACGGCGCTCGGATGTACGCCGGGAGCGACGTGGACCGGACGCTCGAATAGTTCCAACAGCCTCGCCAGAACCAGCCTCGGGCGCTTAACGACAATTTGGTTCGGCGTTAGACGACCCTCCACCTCCTCTGGAAGCACGGCATTCGAAATTTTGCCGGAGGCAAGGATGGATGCGGCGCTCGGCGAAAGGACCAAAGCGAGATCGGTACCGTCCTGGACCAGAGCAGGATGAACGACGCGTCTTATCGGTACAGAAGCGTCGCCGAACAATTGGCCGCCGACATAGCGAGCGATCTCACCCAGAGTTTTCATAGGGTGTTCACTAATTCGAATTCGATTACGGAACCGTCAAGGATTACGGAGGAGAATTTTGGCAGACAGGAGACAAGGGGATGAATCACCATCCAAAAACCGGAAAGCAGCCGGTCTCCCATGGGGTGCTTACGTCCCATAACATTGCGCCGGGTCGTTAGCCGGATTGAGCGGCTTTCGCGAGTTCGAGGACCGTGTCGAATTGCTCTTTCGTAAGCTGCATCACGGACAGCCTGGAATTCTTCAGCAACGGCATCTCGGACAGCCTGGACTCTTCCTTGATCCGGTCAATTTTGACAGGCGGTTCGACCGATTTCACTGCCGTGAGTTCGACTGCCGACCAGTCTCCCTCGGCTGCGGTGGGATCGCGAAAGGCCTCTTTCGTTACCTCCGCGATTCCGACAACGGCCTTGCCGTTGACGCTGTGATAGTAAAAGACCGGATCGCCGAGCTTCATGGAGCGCAGATTATTTCTTGCCTGAAAATTTCGCACTCCGGTCCAATCTGTCTTTCCGTCTGCAATGAACTGGTCCCAGGAATAAGCGGTTGGTTCCTGTTTCACCAGCCAGTATTGCGACATGACGCAGCGATAGCACTTACAAAGGAAATTGAACAGCAGGAACCAGAGTAGCGCCTCCGGCCTGCCCCGGTTCCTGCTGTACAATTTCCTTTCTTCGGTGTTGTGTTTCGTGAGCCGCCGGCTTATCGGCCACTGGATGCCCGGTCTGTTTGTCACATTTGAAGGGGGCGAAGCGTGTGGAAAATCCACCCAGGTCAAGCGCTTGGTGCGCCGACTCGAGAAACAAGGTCGAACAGTCTTGGCCGTGCACGAACCAGGCTTTACAGAGATTGGATCAGCTATTCGACAGCTCCTGCTCCATGCCAAGACGGGAAATCCCATGCGGATTGAGACGGAATTGCTGCTTTTCGCGGCCAGTCGCGCCCAACTTGTTGGCGAGACTATCCGGCCCGCGATCGAGAAGGGATTGGTTGTCGTATCGGACCGATTTTATGATTCAACCACTGTTTATCAGGGAATTGGCCGAGAGTTGGATCTGACGTTTATCAAGGCTCTGAATGAGTTCGTCGCTGGAGGATGCAAGCCTGATCGGACGATATTACTGGACCTCGACGTTGCAGTTTCCCGTGCCCGGCAGTTGCGCCGAGTCCGTCCAGTTGGTCAACAGGATCGCATGGAGCGGCTCTCGGACGAATTTTTCGAACAAGTTCGACGCGGATATCTGAAAATCGCTCGGGCAGAGTCCGAACGGATAAAAGTTATTGACGCTTCCGGGACCGAGGACCAAGTGGAAGAAGCGATCTGGAACGAAATCGATGGCGTTCTCAGTTGAACGGGCTTTGGCGTATCTGACCGAGGCGAACGCCCAGCGGCGGCTCGCGCACTCGTTTCTTTTCTCTGGACCTGAAGGGTGCGGAAAACGCCGTTTGGTGGCTGAGTTTTTTCGCACCGTCAACGGGAATCTGACAGATCCGGCCGACTTTCACGGCATTGAGCCCGAATCCAAGTCCAGAAAAATTCTCGTTGAACAGATTCGCGAGCTTGAAGCTTCCCTTCGGATGCATGCAACCCGGGCCAAGGTGAAATTTGGAGTTGTGTATGAGGCGGACCGGCTTATGGCGCAGGCCGCGAATGCCTTTTTGAAAACGTTAGAAGAACCGCCCGATCATTCGCTGTTGATCCTCGTGACCGCGCTTCCCGAGGCGTTGCTCGATACGATCCGGTCTCGCTGTATCGAGGTCTCATTGCGCGCTCCCGGCGCGAAGGCCCTCACAGCCGAACAAGCGGAACTAGTGGGAGAACTCTTTCGGATCGTTGCGGCCGATGGATTTTCCGTCGGGACGGCGCTGGGATTTTCCCGGTTTTTCCTCGGAATTCTGGGAAAAGTACGAGGAAAGATCGAAACGGAGCACAGCGACTTGCTGACAAGGGATCAAACGGTGTACAAGCAGACCACGGACGGCCGTTGGCTTGGGGAGCGCGAGGAACGCTTGTCCGCGCTCACCGAAAGCCGGTATGTGAAGGAGCGGGCGAACTTGATTCTGAAAATGATTGAATCTTTCGGAGATGCACTGCGGACCAAGCATCAGAGCCCGTTTCTGGACTTAGTCGACTACCGTAGCGCCGCGGTGACTCTGGCGGGACGCGTTTCGAGCGTCGAATTGTTAACGCGGCTTGATGCCCTCCAATCCCTGCTGGATTCTCTCGCATGGAATGTTCAGGAGGCGCTTGCAATTGAAGTCGCTTTCCTGAAGGCGTTTGGTCCATCCGCACAGAACCCGAACGGACGCCTTGTCATCGAACGTAACGCTCAATAATTAAGGGAATCTCCTTCATGCACCTTTTCCTACTGCGTCACGCCGAGGCTGAACCGAGCGCAGCCAACGATGCGGGGCGGGCTCTAACCGCAAAAGGCTCGAAACAAGCCGAGAGTATCGGCAAGTTCTGTCTCAGACACGGTTTTGTTCCAGAGGCGATTTTGTCAAGTCCCCTGACGCGAGCCGAAGAAACAGCGCGAATCGTTGCACGCGAGCTGAATGTTCCGAGGCTCGTCCAGATCGAGGAGTTTCTGCGGGCGGGCATGACCGCGGAGCGGGCTTTGTCCGGGATTCGCGAGTTTTTTAACGAGCTGATGAAGCGCGAGAAATCCCCAGAAAAGGCGACTATCCTGTTGGTTGGCCATGAGCCAGACTTCAGCAATCTGGCTGCAGTGTTGATCGGGGGCCGCGCTGAAAGTGTTCATTTTCGAAAGGCGACGCTACTGGGCGTAACTCTCCAAGAGTTGAAACCGGGAGCTGGGACGATCGAATTTCTCATCCCGGTGAAATGCGTCTGACGCCGTTCACCGTTCGCGGTTCGCTGACACTGACAACCGACACTGACAACTGACAGCCTCGCCAACTCGTGATACGATCGCCGGATGGGAATGTCACCCGTAGGTTTTGCGATGAGCGAACTCAGTAAGGTCGTCCAACGGTGCAATCCGGATTTTGACGCTGCGCGCGCGATCTCGTGGCAGGTCGAAGGGCCGGTGGCAGAAAGCTGGCAGCAGTGGATGAAAGGCTTATTCGAGCCGCTCCTCCTTCCACATATTTTGAGAGTGCTGGATTTCTCGGCACGCCAATCTGCGAGGGAGATCATTCTCCTGGACGCGGAGTTGCACCGCAGCTTGCAACCGTGGCCGCGGCAGCACAGCCTTGAGGCCGGTCGATCTCTGCTTCAGCAGAGCACGCCCCGCGGCGAACGAGTGACAGCCCGGCTGCAAGAAGCCATTCAAACTGGCGCTGCATTTGGGCATTTTGCGACTTTGTATGCCGTCCGATGCGGCGCGTTTTCGATTCCTGTTCGGACCGCGATCCTTGGTTACCTGGTACAGGAGCTATCTGTCGGCGCGCCGGACGAAGCCGGTCGGTCGAAATTACTTGAAGCCTCTGTCGGATCAGTAAACGAGTTCTTGCGTATATCCTCAAACGGACCGACTGAGGGTTTGCGTTTCCATGGCTGAGACAGTTGTTGAAACGAAAGTTGAGACGTCGCTCGGAACTCCGTGGAACGTTGTGGTGCACGACGATCCCGTGAATCTGATGAGCTACGTTACGATGGTATTTCAGCGGGTCTTCGGATTCTCAAAACAGAAAGCGCAAAGTCACATGCTGGAGGTCCATCACAAAGGGCGCTCGATTGTTTGGACCGGCGCACGTGAACGCGCGGAGTTTTATGTCCAGCAGTTGCACGAGTATCTATTACTCGCGACGCTGGAGAGAGCGGAATGAGATGTTGATTCGCCGACTCAAAGAGAACTCGATCGAGCTCGTCGACATTGAACCAATCGAAGCGGAATTGCTTCGGCAGGTCCCCGGTGTTTGCGAAAGCGGAGGGGACCCTCGATCCGAAGCACGTCTGTTCAGCAGCCCAGCCGATTCCAGCGAAAGTCAATTTCTGAATGATTGGGCTGAATACGTGCGGCCAGAGCTTAGGCATCTGTTTCTTGCAGCAAGGAATACGGTCAAGGAGGATCTCGAGAAACTGTCGGATTTTCCCGGCCGCCTCGGGCGGCTCATCGTTCCAAGGGTCCACAGTGACGCGTGGCTGAACGCCTTGAATCAAGCTCGGCTGATTCTGGCGACGAAGTTCAATTTCAGCGATCGAGAACTTTCGATGCACGAAGCCCCAAAATGGTTTTCGCGGCGCGACCTGGTCCTGCAGCAAATTAACTTCTATGCGGAGATCCAGGAGCGGATTATGGATGCAGTCGAGGACGAATGAGCGCCCCGGATTTCCCGTGCGTACGGACAATTCCGATCTTGAAGCGATGAGGCGACTGGCTAGGCTTGCGCTATGAGTAAACCCGTTGTCGAAGTGCAGGTTCGCGCTGTGATTCCCACGAGCGGTGGCTGCGCAGTTTTTGTTGGCAACGAGCAAAAAGTCTTTGTGATCTACGTTGATCAGGGCGTAGGCGCGGCGATCACCATGTTTATGCGAGGCACGCAAAAGGAACGGCCGCTGACGCACGATCTGCTAGCGAACATTTTGAGGGCGCTCGGCGCCAAGGTCGAACGGGTGATTGTCAATGATCTGAAGCGAGGTACCTATTTTGCCAGATTGATTCTCAGCGCGGAGAATGAGTTGCAACAAAAAAAGATCATCGAGATTGATGCGCGACCGAGTGACTGTATCGCGATGGCAACCCAGCAAACGGCGCCCATCTATGTGAGTCGTGAAGTCTGGGAAGAAGTGGAGGACATGAGCGAGGTCCTTCGTAAGATGGAAGAGGAGAGTTCTCAATCCGAAGAGCCGGACGAGGAAGAGTGAGGGTGAGCGGAGTCAGCGGTTTCGGTCCAGTTTTTCGCAGCTCCTGATTGAATTTGAAACCTTGTCACATAGTGTGGCATCGCAATGACTGAAACATGGGACATTCCTTCCGCTATCGCCCTCTACAATATCGATCGGTGGGGTAGCGGGTACTTTAATATTAACGCTGCCGGGAATGTCCAAGTGATGCCAACTCAGGCATACGGCCAGGCGATCGACCTGATGGACATTGTCAATGAAGCACGGGATCGCGGGATGGCTTTCCCTCTCGTTGTACGGTTTCAGGATCTCCTCAGGCACAGAGTCGAGACAATCAATCGTGCGTTCCAGTCAGCGATCTCCGAAGCAAACTATCAAAACGTTTACAAAGGAGTCTTCCCGATCAAAGTCAATCAGCTTCGGGAAGTTGTCGAAGAGATCATGGATGCAGGCAGGCCATTCAATTTTGGCCTCGAGGCGGGCAGCAAACCGGAATTAATAGCCGCTTTAGCCGTTCACCGTGATCCCGATGGCCTGATCATTTGCAACGGGTACAAGGATCCGACATTCATCAAGAACGCGTTGCTCGGCCGCAAGCTGGGCAAACAAGTGATTATGGTGGTTGAGAAACTGGAGGAGGTCCGACAGATTCTGCAGGTCTCTAAAGAGATGAGCGTGATGCCGCTCATCGGTCTGCGGGTTCGTCTCCAGTCGAAGGGTTCGGGAAAATGGGCAACCAGCGGGGGAGAAAATGCGAAGTTCGGTTTGTCGACGGCTGACCTGATTGCCGCCAGCAATTATCTGAAGAGCCAAGAGATGGCCGAGGCTTTGGTCCTTGTTCATTTTCACGTCGGTTCTCAAGTGACCGACATCGGGGTGATCAAGCGCGCCGTGCGGGAAGCAGCTCGCTTTTATGCGAAATTGTCAAAGATGGGTCATCCGATGCAATTCATCGATGTCGGCGGAGGGTTGGGCGTCGATTACGATGGTTCGAGGACGGCGTCCGACAGCTCCATGAACTACACGCTGCACGAGTACGCCAGAGACGTCGTTTATAACATCATCGACGTCTGCGAATCGGAAAAAGTGCCGCATCCAACTATTGTCAGTGAGGGCGGACGTGCAATCGTTGCTCATCATTCGGTCCTGGTAGTGGAGGCTTTCGGTTCAATCGAGAAGGTAAGCGCCGACTTATCACTTGAGAGACGGGAGACAGATCCGAAGCTGTTTGATGAGATGGTTGAAACCCAGAAAGCTCTGACGAAGCAGAGCCGCATGGAGGTGCTGCACGACGCGCAGCAGATTAAGGAGCAATGCCAGTCGATGTTTGAGCTTGGTTTGCTGGACTTGGAAAGCAAAGCCAAGATCGAGACGATCTACTGGCAGATCGCCCACTCAGTCGTCGAACTTTGTCGGGGGATGCGGTATGTCCCGGACGAAGTCAAAGAGCTTGAAACTGCGCTAGGAGATCAGTACCTCTGCAATTTTTCGGTGTTCCAGTCCTTGCTGGATCATTGGGCGCTCGGACAACTGTTTCCGATTATGCCGATTCATCATTTGGATCAACCACCAGATCGTAATGGGACGCTCGTGGATATCACCTGCGATTCAGATGGAAAAGTGAGCAGTTTCATCGATTTGCAGGATGTTAAGGAGACACTACCGCTGCACCGGATTCGATCTGGGGCGCCGTATTATCTCGGATTTTTTCTGATGGGCGCCTACCAGGACATCATGGGCGATCTTCATAACCTTTTTGGCCGGGTGAACGAGGTGCACGTTTTCCTGGATGAAGACGAGGACTCGGGATGGTACATCGAGGAAGTGATCGAAGGCAGCACCGTTGGAAGCGTTTTATCGATGACCCAGTGGGATCAACCTGAGCTGATTCGCCTGGTGAAAGCGCAGGTCGATGCGGCGATCAAATCAGATCGCCTGAAACCGAACGAAGCGATGCGTCTTTTGAGCGAGTACGAACGCGGCCTGAAAGGTTATACCTATCTGAATTTTCAGAACGGGGGGAGAGGTAGTTAGCGCACGGCAAGAGAACGGGAAGAGATCAACCACAGATTGCACAGATTTCGCAGATTTTTAGGAGGGGGCGGAAACGTTGCCGGCGTGGACTTTCCGACCACAGTGTGGACTCCACACCACCCCAACAAAACCTCCTCAAATCTGCGAAATCTGTGCAGTCTGTGGTTTGATCCCCCGTCTTCTCTCTCATTCACCCGCCGAATAAATGGCGTAACGATCGGAGCAAATGGCTTGTGAAATCTTCGCTTTCGCCGCGCTGTTCTCGGGCGCCACTGGATTCGCCGAGCCGTCGACCCTCGTGAACCGGACAGGACTGAGCCGGTACAATCGATTGAGGCAGCGTGATCTCGTAGGAGTCCCCGGCGGCAGCGCAAGCGTCTGTGGCCAGGCGGTTGGAGACTGAGCAGAGCCGGGTGCGCACGAGTGGTTCCGGCGCTGGAAACGGCCCGTCTGGATATTTTTGCCGGGAAGCCTTCTCCATGACCTTAACCCAGATCGGAAGCGCTAGCGTTGCACCGTACCCATGTTCCTGGATTGTTTGCGGTTGATCAAAACCTACCCAGACACCGCACGTGAGCGAATTGGTGAAACCCGCGAACCATGCGTCCTTGTAGTCGTCAGTCGTGCCGGTTTTTCCTGCGGCATAACGGCTAAGGCCGAGCGATTTTGCCGATGAGGCTGTGCCATGTTCGATCACCGCTCGCACGGTTTGAGCGATCATCCAGGCGATCGCCGGGGACATCACCTGCTTATGGCCGGGGTGAGCCTGGTAAATGATGGTTCCGTCCGCGTCGTCAATCCGTTCGATCAGGTAGGGTTCCTTCCGTTGACCGTGCGCGGCAAAGGCGGAATAGGCGGCCGTAACATCTTTTAAATCTGATTCGAATGCGCCGAGATAAATCGCAGGAAGGCGTGGAATAGTTCGAGCGAATCCGGCGGATTCACCGATCGAAATCACGCGGTCAAGCGTCGCCAGTTCACCAACGCGGATTGTCATCGTATTTCTCGAGAAAATCAGACCGTTCCGGGCCGGCAAAATTCCGTGGCTTTCACGATCTGAATTGTCGGGATGCCAGTTGGGAGCGGCTGATATTTCTCCGCGCCGCAAGGGAGAGTCGTCGATCCGGGTCCCTGGCATCATTCCGCGACCATACGCTGCAGCGTAAACAAATGGTTTGAAAATTGAGCCCACCTGACGGTACGCCTGGAGAGCACGATTGTACTTGCTGTCGCGATAGTCACGTCCTCCGACCAGCGCCCGAATCGCTCCCGTGCGATTGTCGATCGCCACAACCGCACCCTGGAGGTAGGTAGTTTGTTCCTCCGCCACGCGGGATTGCTCGGTAAAATCGCTTTTTTTTGGATGTTTGTAATTTGGTTTGTTCTCGACCTCGGTCAAAAGATTGTCGGTCGCCTGTTCAGCCGTGCGCTGGAGATCCGGATCGAGCGAGGTATAAATGCGCAATCCGCCGCTATCGATAGCGTCCTGGCTGACGATCCCTTGCAGGTCCCGATAGATTGCATCCATAGCGTAGTTCTCCTGCGTTGTGGTTGTGGTGCGCCTGTTTGACAGATGGATCGTTGCATTTTTCGCACCGCTGGCTTGCGAAGAAGAGATGAGTTTCAATGCTGCCATTCGATCGAGCACATCGTCTCGCTGGTTCAGCGCACCCTGCATGTTGGTCCGCGGCGAATACCGATTCGGACTGCGAATCAGTCCAGCGAGCAACGCCGATTCCGAGAGATTCAAATCGGCGGAAGATTTTGCGAAATAGGCTTGGCTAGCAGTTTCAAGGCCGTAGACGCCTGAGCCGAAGTAAATCCTGTTCGCATAGAATTCCAGGATCTGCGCCTTCGAATAAGAGGACTCGATCCGGATCGCTACGAAGGCTTCCAGAATTTTCCGGCTCAGATTCCGTCCGCCGAGAGGAAAGCTGTTCCGGGCCAGTTGCTGAGTAATTGTGCTCCCTCCTTCCCGGACTCGAAAGTGAGCAACATCGCGCATGAACGCTCGGGCGATTCCGACTGGGTCTATTCCGTGATGTTCGTAAAAGCGCGAGTCTTCCCTTGCGAGCAGTGCCGACTTGAACGCCGGTGAAATCGTGCCGGACTCGATCAGGATTCGGTTTTCGCCTCTGAGTCGGCTATAGACTCTTCCGTCCATGTCGTAGACCGATGATCGCTCCGGGATCTTGCCAACGTCCTTCAGATCGAAAGTCAGCGACCACGCAAAGTAAAAAAAAACCAGTACCAAGAGGCAGATCGCGCCTGACAATACGGATCCGATAAGAAGCGTGCCAACAAATCGGGTCTTTCTGTTCATCTCGGATGAAGGCTGGGCACAGGCACGATCAGGAACCTTCCAGCAGATCCGGGCGCCGCTCCTCTGTTTTTTGACGGGCCTGATTTTCGCGCCACTCACGAATTCCGCGATGATTCCCGGAGCGCAGGATTTCTGGAACGTTCCAACCCCGGAACACCTGTGGGCGTGTGTACTGCGGGTACTCCAAGGTCCCAGACGAAAATGAGTCGTCACGCGCCGAATCGCCGTCTCCAAGCACACCGGGAATCAATCGCGCGACTGCATCGACAACCACCGCGGCAGCTATTGCACCGTTAGAGACAACATAATCGCCGATCGAGAGTTCGTCGTCCGCCAGATATTCGGTCACCCGGTGATCAACTCCTTCGTAGTGGCCGCAAACGAATATCAGATGCTCTTTCCGGCTGAGATCCGAGGCTACTCCTTGAGTAAACCGACGACCACCCGGTGTCATCAGGATCACGTGCGAGCGCTCGGTTCTGAGTGATTCGACAGCGGCGAAAATTGGTTCCGGTTTCATGACCATCCCGGGTCCTCCCCCGTACGGCGGTTCATCGGTCACGTGATGTTTGTCGGTAGCCCAATCCCTTATATTCAGGCAACGGACCTGAATCAGGCGGTTTTCCTGGGCCTTTTTCAGGATGCTTTCTGTAAAAGCGCCCGCGCAGAGCCTCGGGAAGAGTGTCAAAATGTCAAAACAAGTCATACTCGATTCTCATTATACCTCTCTATCGCTTCTGCACCCCCTTTTGCGCGCTTGAAACTGAGTCAGGTCGCAGGAGTCCAAGAGGCAAACACCAATGGGGTCGAACAATTCCACGCGTCGAATGGACGCGATTAACCCTGTTCCCGAATTACCCGCTATTTCGGGGGGCAGCGCACTGGTCCGCACGAATTACGCGAAAGCCGAACCGAGGAACTGATTGCGGGCCAGAGTGGACGAATCACGATCCACGGACCAGAAAGCCGCTTCCCAATTTCTGCAACTCCCGAACTCCCGCCTTTTTGGTTTTCAACGCCCCAACGCGTTGATCAACGAACTGTCGATCTGACCGGTCACAGGCAGACCTTGATGCGCCTGGAACGACCGAATTGCGCTCCGGGTCTCCGGTCCCATCACCCCATCGATCCGGCCACTATAGAAGCCGCGCCATGCGAGTGCCGCTTGGACCGCTCGCGGGGAGTTCAATCGAGGGCCTTGGTCATCGTCGGACGACCCACTATTATACGCATCGGACCCGTAGTATCCGTAGTAAGGGGAGGGATAATAGGGATAATCCCAACCCCACCACGGGTATCCGCCATAAAACGCGAAACCCGGGCCAAAAAAACGACCATGAAAAAAATGGCGGCCGTGACCGTGAAAACCACCGGAATGCCAGCCGCCGTGAAAGTTACCGCGACCGCCTCCGCCACCTGTACCTCCGCCGCCGTGAGCCGACGCATCGGGCACCGAAATCAGCAAGGCCAAAGCCAGCAGACCTGCGAGGAGAAAATGCAGCTTCATACCATCGATTCCTCTTTTTCGTACTATCGCCCGATTGGCGCGACGTGCCACCGAAATCGTCGAAGCAGTTGTCAGTCGACCTGGAGCGGAACGATTCATTAAGTATCCGCGTTCGGCGATACGTTACGCCGGTGCGAGCCCTAAAGATCGCAATCCAACTCCAGCGCCAATAACAAATCTCTGATCACCTTTCCCTGTTGATCAACCACTTTGACCAAGGCTTCAATACCGTCGCGAAAATCATCCTTATCGCCCGCGTAGAGCCTTGCCATCGTGATCGCGTGATCCACCGTCTCAAGTTCCTCGAGGAGTTTACCCACGAATGAAGCACTGATGGCTTTCTGTCGAGTCGGAGGGTTTGGTTTTTGGAGTTTTTTAGGTGTCGTCATTGCTGCAGAAGTAAGACCAGCTCATCCCGAATTTTACCGGCACTTTTCCGGCATTGGCTTAGACGTTCGCCACCTGATCCGGAAGCTCGATCGCTCGTAGACCGTTTGCTGACGCGCCTTCGCAGTTTATTGAGATCGGATCGGGGCGACACGATTTGAACGTGCGACCTCCTGGTCCCAAACCAGGCGCTCTACCAAGCTAAGCTACGCCCCGTTTTCCGGAAAGGGGCTAATATGAGCGAGCAACTGCCAAATGCCCAGCGATTTTTCTGCATGGCATCCGCTTGTTGAGATTCGTTCCGCCAATCTCCAAATCCAGCTGGCGAAATTCCAAGGTCTGCGCTTCAATCTTTCCTCGATGGAGTCATCGTCCGAATACCTCATCGTTTCCGGGTCGCTCCGCTTGAAAAGCCGGAGCCGGGCGATGGCACATTTCCTGACCGATTGTTACCAGTCGGAGGGCATCGCGGCACAGACAATCGATCTTCGCGGCTTATCTTTGCCTTTCTGTGACGGAGAAGACGCTTACGATCATCAATCCGTCCCCACTCTTTCGAAAGCAATTTCCGCTGCTCGCGTCGTGATCATTGCAACGCCGATTTACAATTTCGATGCCAGTGCGGCATTAAAGAACCTGATCGAATTGACCGGCGACTCCTGGGAAAACAAAGTCGTCGGATTTTTGTGCGCCGCAGGCGGATCGATGAGCTACATGTCGGTCATGAGCCTCGCAAACAGTCTCATGCTCGACTTTCGCTGTTTGATCATCCCGCGGATTGTTTATGCGACGAGTGACGATTTCACAGACGGGCATCTGAGTTCGTCCGAAGTGCGGGAGCGGGTCCGGGAATTAGCGGTCGCGTCGACCAGGATCCGCAACAGTTACATTTAAAGTCGCCGACGGACACATCCGTCTTGGCGGAGTCTTCAACGAGCTGAATCTTTGATCGTTTTCTCGACGGTTTCGCGCAAGTTGACTTGATTGTTTTCCCGTGAAAGGAGCTAAATAGCCAGTACGTCACCCCCCCGATCAATGAAGATAGGTTCCTCGTCGAAAAAGCAGGAAGAAAAGCTCGATCTGGCGGCGCGTGCCGCGTGGCTCTATTATGTCGCCGGTAACACCCAGCACGAGTTAGCGCGAAAGCTGAAGATCTCGCGGCCGGCTGCTCAGAGACTTGTCGCCGTCGCATTGGAACGAGGCATCGTCAAAGTGCAGGTTCACCACAAAGTGACCTGTTGCCTGGAAGTGGCAACGATCCTGCGTCAACGGTATGGTCTTGCCGTTTGCGAGGTCGTTCCGTCCAACGAAGACAGCACCGATCAGGTTCTCCGCAAGATAGCGGTCGCCGGCGCCCAGATCATGGAAAGCTACCTGAGTGAACCGCAGCCAAGAATCGTCGCTCTCAGCTCCGGGCGAACGATGAAGGCGGTGATAGATGAGTTGCCCGCAATCGTCAGAACGCAACATCGCCTTGTTTCCCTGGTTGGGGCAATCGCGCACGATGGCTCCAGCAACCGTTACGATGTCGCACTCCGAACCGCGGAAAAGACAAGCAGCAAATATTTTCTGTTGCCGTCTCCCTTCATTGCGGATTCCGCGGAGGAACGAAAGCAGTGGTGCCGGCATCGTTTGTACCGTGTCGTGGAGATGCTTGCCGGTCAGGCTGACGTGGCCTTTGTCGGTATCGGGGAAATGGGTGTCGGTTGTCCGATGCATCGTGACGGGTTCATCAATGACGCGGTAGCGCATGAACTCGTGGAAGCCGGAGCGGTTGGTGAGATGTTGGGCTGGGCCTTCAACCGATCAGGGGAGCCGGTGCATACCTCCATCCATGAGCGTGTCACGAGCATCCACTTGCGGCGCCCGCCAAAGAAGCCGGTGATCGCTTTTGCAGCCGGTCTGTCGAAAGCCGAAGCCGTTCTAGGGGCGCTGCGCGGGCATTGGATCAACGGGCTAGTCACCGATGAGACCTGTGCACAGAAGATCCTGCAGAGCGATTGACAAGTCGAACGTGCTTGGCAGCTGAATGCTTTTCCTGCTTGAAAATGCCACTTCGGCACCGCATCTTGCGCTTCTCTGGCGTCGGGCCGTAGCACAGCTTGGTAGTGCGCTTGAATGGGGTTCAAGAGGTCGTGGGTTCGAATCCCGCCGGCCCGACCATCTCGGTTTGATATCTTGAATGTGAGTCGCTTACATAAAGGAGATGGGCCCGTCTTGGAATGGGGCTGGTAACAATTCTCCTCGGATGCTGGTAACACGTCCATAAATTACCACGCGGGTTTGCCGATCTTTGGGGACTTCTGATTGTGAACGAATTACCACCTCCCGCTGGTGCCAGCCCCTGTCGGTTCGCCTGATCTTGTAACCGGACTCCATCCGCGTAACCGAGGCGAGGTCGAGATCCGCTGCGGATCCCAAGAATTCGAGTAACTTGTTTGTGCTCGTCCGATAAAACGCCAGCGTCGCCGGCGAAGGATGTGAATAACACAGGAATTCAAAAAATGCAGAAACGCAAACTTGGAAAGAGCAACTTGGAGGTTTCGGCTATCGGGCTCGGCTGCATGGGCATGAGTTACCATCGCGGGCCCGCCCCCGACAGGAATGCAATGATAGCGCTGATCCGCAAAGCAGTGGAGCTTGGCGTTACCTTATTCGATACCGCAGAAGTCTACGGCCCGTTCGTCAACGAAGAACTTGTGGGCGAAGCGCTTTTTCCTTTCCGCAAGGAGGTGGTCATTGCCACGAAGTTCGGGCACAACTTTGAGAACGGAAAGTCGGCGGGTCTGAACAGCCGACCGGAGCGTATCCGCCAAGTTGCCGAAGAATCTCTCAAACGGCTCAAATCCGAAAGCATCGACCTCTTCTACCAGCACCGCTTGGACCCCAACGTGCCAATCGAGGAGGTAGCGGGGACCGTGAAGGATTTAATTCAGCGAGGCAAAGTGAAGTATTTTGGTCTTTGCGAAGTGGGCGAACAAACGATCCGCCGCGCCCATACCGTTCAGCCACTTGCCGCTGTTCAAAGCGAATATTCCCTGATGTGGAGGCAGCCCGAAGAGGAGGTCCTGCCGACACTGGAAAAACTCGGCATCGGTTTTGTTCCTTACAGCCCGCTCGGCAGAGGTTACCTCGCCGGCGCTTTGAACGAACAGACGAAGTTCGACAGCCGTAACGACAACCGCGCCACCTTGCCCCGCTTCACCGCAGAGGCGATGAAAGTGAACCGGGTTCTTGTCGATCTGCTCAATGAATTTGGTCAACGGAAAAGAGCGACCGTGTCTCAAGTCGCGCTCGCCTGGCTGCTTGCTCAAAAACCTTGGATCGTTCCCATTCCGGGCACCACCAAGCTGGAGCGTCTGGAAGAGAATTTGAGATCGGTAGACTTGGAATTCACTCCCGAAGAATGGCGCGACCTTAATCACGCTGTCTCAAAGATTCAGTTACAGGGGGATCGATATCCCACAGATCAGGAAAAACTAGTCGGACACTGAAAACGTTACCTCAATGGCATCGACATGACTGCGAGAGTCATCTTTGTGTTCTGCCCTCGTCGCAAATTCTTAAAGGCCGTCGGTGCTACCGCCGCCTTTCCGGTGATTCTGCGTGCGCAAGCCACCACATCATTAACTCAATAAGAGGAGCTCGATATGGAAATCAAAAGAAATGGTTCTCAACCATCCGGCAAAGGCCCCGCTGACTGGTTCACCGGCACGGTGCGCATCGATCCGCTGTTCCAGGCAAACGCTCCGGCTCGCGCGAACGCTGCGAGCGTGACGTTCGAGCCGGGTGCTCGCACCGCGTGGCACACACATCCGCTCGGTCAGACCCTGCTTGTCACAACCGGCTGCGGCTGGGCGCAGCGCGAGGGCGGTCCAATCGAGGAAATTCGGGCTGGCGATGTGGTGTGGTTCCCGCCTTGGGAAAGGCACTGGCATGGCGCGGCGCCGGCAACAACCATGACGCATATCGCCATTCAGGAACAGCTCGATGGGAAGGTCGTCGATTGGATGGAGAAGGTCAGCGACGAGCAATACCGTAAGTGACGGCAACACCGAGAAATCTCTGCCGCATGCCATCGTAAAACGCTGGCCCGGCCGAGATCACCTGCGGAGTCTCGGTTGACTTCCGGCGCTGCCTGCCGTTAGCATCCGGGAAGCACGCAAATCAAAACGATGAGGCTTCTGATATCGTCGCTGACCGTTGTCCTATTGGCTTTTGGAGCCGCTTCGGCCCAGGAGACTGAACCGACGCCGAGTGCCACAGCGCCGCAAAGCAGTCCGACACCCGAGGAACAGAGCGGGCGGACAGATACCGCGTCACCGACGCCTGTTGTTTCACCGACGCCAGAGTCTCAGGAGTCGCCTCAGCTTTTGCCGGAATCCAAAACGCTGCCGGCCCAACCGGCCGAAACGGTGCTTCCGCGTGATCTGATCCCGGAAGGAACCAAGCCCCGGATTCCTGGTTCCATCCTGAATCCGACTTCTGCAGAACAGTTGGAAAAGGATAAGTTTCGATTTCGCCAGCTTCGGACGATCGCAGTACGTGACCCGTATGCGGTCTATTTCTGGCGACGAGCCAGGTTGGAACACACCGACGAGATGAAACGCGAATATTTGCGCGTGTACTATCTTACGATGTGCGACGAGATGCGGAAACTGGAACCTCGCCTCAAGCCGATGATCGACGCGTTCGAGAATTTGAACATCGGGCGTTTGTCGCAAGTCGCCTCACGGCCCACGGTCCCGGGGCGAGACGTTCCTCGCTTCGAAGCTTCACAACGACATCAATAGGGCGCGCCAAATCATCTGGAAAACGTTGGCGCTAGTGTCCTGTCCCCGAAATACGAGGTATATTGCCGGCGGTCAGTTGGCTGTTTTTCAAGGCGCGAGCGAAGCGCCCATATCTGAGTCATACGGGTCGAGCGAGCAACGCGGAAAAACAGCCAACTGGCCCCGGCCCGGAGGGTTGCGATGAAAATGGGCCGGCGGCTGCGTTGCTCGTCGGTCACGTATCGGTTCAGATATGCTCCCTCCTCACGCCTTGCCGGCGGCCCATTTTGATCGCAACAATATACCTCGTATTTC
>Ga0302326_10003969_pt1 | contig 34552 bp, 31 predicted proteins | sample Palsa_T0_3_FD_202264 | JGI IMG/M metagenome (GOLD analysis project Ga0302326, IMG submission 202264) | Peat permafrost microbial communities from Stordalen Mire near Abisko, Sweden - Palsa_T0_3 | ecosystem: Environmental > Terrestrial > Soil > Palsa > Peat permafrost | place: Sweden: Abisko...
GTTTTCGGCGCATCCCGTAGAGCCGTCCGACCATGGTCAGGTTCTCGAGGCCGGTGAGATTCTCGTCGACAGCCGCGTACTGGCCGGCGAGCCCGATCCGCTCGCGCAACTTCGCCGCGTCACGAACCACGTCGAGGCCGGTGACGGTCGCAGTCCCAGCATCGGGTCGAAGCAGCGTCGCGAGAACCCGCACCACGGTCGTCTTGCCCGCCCCGTTCGGGCCGAGCAGACCGAGCACCGTGCCGCGCTTCACGTCAAGGTCGACGCCGTCGAGCGCGCGAACGTCCCCGTAGGCCTTGCAGAGCCCGCGCACGCTGATCGCGAGGTCACCGTCGGAAGCGTCGGTACTAGCCGGCAGATCGGCTGGAAGAGACGCGTCCATATCAAGACAGTACGGACCCGCCCCGACGGGTGGCGTGCCGGCGCTGATCAGGATTCCGGTGCGATTTCGGGCCGGGGCCTGGACGGTGGGCGGGGGCGGAACGGACGAGGCGGCCGGGACGATAGGCGGGGGCGGAACGCGCGCGCCAACCCTCACCCTGCGCGTTCGGCGTTCCGCTCGATCGCGCTGAGGACGAGAGGCCAGGCCCAACGGGGCAGGTCATGCCCCATCCCGGGGACCTCGACGAGCTGGGATTTCGGGATCGCGTCTGCGGTCGCGCGGCCGCCGGATGGCAGGATGACGCGGTCGCGGAGGCCGTGGATGATGGTGGCGGGCAGCGCGAGGTGGCGGAGGTCGGGAGTGCGGTCGCGCTCGGCGAGGATCGCGGCGAGTTGGCGGCCCGATCCGGTCCCGTCGCTGCGATCACGGGCCATCGAGCGGCGCATCGCGATCCGAACATCCTCGTCGTCCTCTGCGGTGCGTCCGACCGAACCGATCCGGCGGAAGTTCTTGACGAGGTGCTCGACCGCGCGACCTGGATCGGCGGGCGTCGCGCGGAGGAACTCCGGGAGCATCGTTTTCCCAACCCTGCCGGTGCGCTTGTCGCCGGGGCGGCCCATGATCGAGACGAGCGACCGGACGCGCTCGGGATGGCGGATCGCGAGCTCCTGGGAGATGAACGCACCCATCGAGGTGCCGACGACGTGCGCCTTCCCGTCGGGTGAGAGATGCTCGATCAGACAGGCGGCGTCGTCCGCCATGTCGGCCAGCGTGTATGTCGGCGTGGCCGTGCGCCGCAGAAACTGCAGCCCGGAGACGCCAGGGCCGTGGAAGTGGGTGGAGCGGCCGACATCGCGATTGTCAAAGCGGACCGCGCGGAAGCCACGCCCGGCCAGACGGGCGAAAAACGCGTCACGCCACCAGCAGAGATCGAGCCCGAGGCCCATGATCAGCAAGACCATCGGCTTCGATTGGTCGCCGCGCTCCTCGAAGCAGAGCTCGACATCCGGTGAGACGCGTGCGTACTTCTCGCCCCCGGCGAGGTCCCGCCCGGCGAGGTCGCCCCCGGCGCCCGCGGCGAGGTCGCCCCCGGCTGCTCCGTTCTGCTCGGTCATCTCGGCGGCAGCGGGAAGAACCCGGAGGTTCGCTTGATGTAATCGGCGTACTCCGGCCGGCGCTTTCCGATGTCACGCTCGAGCATTGCCTTGCCTGAGACGCGGACGAGCAAGAGCGTCATCACCAACGGGCCGACGACCGTCCACCAGACGCCGCCGGCGGGAAGGGCGGTGAGCCACAGGCCCCACCACACGCAGGCGTCGCCGAAATAGTTCGGGTGGCGGGTGTAGCGCCAGAGGCCGTGGTCCATAACCCTGCCCCTGTTCGCAGGGTCGGCTTTGAAGCGACGCAGCTGCTCGTCGCCGATCGACTCGAACGCGAGGCCGATGAGGAAGACGATCACGCCCGGGATGGCGGTGGGGAGCAGTGCCGCCGGACGCTCCGCCGCGACCTGGAGGGGCAGCGACACGATCAGGACGAGCAGGCCCTGGACCCCGAAGATCGCCCACAGACTCCAAAAGGCGAAGGCGTCGCCCTTACGTTCGCGCATCACGGCGTAACGGCGGTCCTCCACGAGCTCGCCCAGCTTGCGCCTGGTCAGGTGGAAGCCGAGCCGAAGCCCCCATGCCGCCGTCATCGCGAGCAGCAGCCACCGGCGGGTCGCGTCACCGTGACCGGCGACGGCGGCGACCAGCGCGACGACGACGAACGCCGGTCCCCACACAGGGTCGATGACCGACACGTCCCGCAGCCGAACGCTGAGCGCCCAGACGATCAACATCAGCACGGCGACGGCCGCGGCCGACAGCGCCAGGACGCTGCCGGGACCCGCGATAACGGTGGCGATAGGCATCACTCCAACCTATTACGCACTGCGGGACCGATCGGTTGCGCGGGGGGGCAGCGGCGCCGCACCAATCAGCCGCGCGGGCGGGCAGCGCTGCGGGACCGATCGGTTGCGCGGAGGGGCAGCGGCGCGGCCGCGATCCGCCCCTTACCCCAGCAACGCGCCCATGTCGCGCACCGCCCTGAACGTCCCGCGGGCGCTGCCGGTGACCTTTGACCTGCCGCCGAGGCGGGGGCCGTAGCTGACGCGGGTCTCGAGGATGCGCCAGTCCGCCGCGGCGGCGCGCAGGACCATTTCGAGTGGCCAGCCGAAGCCGCGGTCGCGGAGGCCGAGCTCGAGGAGTGACTCGCGGCGGACGGCGCGCATCGGCCCGATGTCGGTCAGGGCCAAGCCGCAGCGGCGCTTGACCTCGAACGCGAGTACGCGGTTGGCGACGCGGGCGTGCCAGGGCCAGGCTCCCGGTGCCGAGGTGATGCGCGATCCGAGACAGAGGTCAGCCCCGCCGCTCAGCACTGGGCGCGCGACCATCAGGAGCTCCTTCGGATCGAGTGAGCCGTCGCAGTCCATGAAGCAGACGACACCGGACCTCGCGGCGAGAAGACCCGCGAAGCACGCGGCCCCGAAACCGCGCCGCGGCTCGGACACAACCCTTGCCCCGCAGCGCGCGGCCACCTCCGCCGTTCCGTCGACCGAACCGTTGTCAACCACCAGCGGCACGAAGCCGGGTGGCATCGCCGCGAGCACCCGAGGGATCGCCTCGGCTTCGTCCAGCGCCGGCAGGATGACCTCGATCACACCGCAAGGCTACCCGGGAAACGGTTGCGTACACCTAAACAAATGCCCAATCGGTTAGCGCAGACTCGATCGGTGCCGTAGGTTTCGCGACTCAATGATCCTCGTCACCGGCGGCGCCGGCTTCATCGGTTCCCACATCGTCGACGAGCTCGTCGACGCGGGCCATGAAGTTCGCATCCTCGACGCGCTCCTCGACGCCGCCCACGCGGTCACGCCCGACTACCTGAATCCGGGCGCCGAGTTCATCGAGGGCGACGTCGCCGACCCGGCCGTCGTCTCGCGAGCGCTACGAGGGGTCGACGCGGTCTGCCACCAGGCGGCGATGGTCGGGCTCGGACTCGACATGGGTGACATCACCGACTACGTGCACCACAACGATCTCGGGACCGCGATGCTGCTCGGCGCGCTCGCGGGGAGCGGGTTCGAGGGGCGGTTGGTGTTGGCCAGCAGCATGGTTGTGTATGGGGAGGGCGCCTACCGCTGTCACCGCCACGGCCTGGTGGCGCCGGAGCCGCGCGCCCGCGAGGACCTCGAGCTCGGCCGTTTCTCCCCGCGGTGCAACGTCTGCGGCGGCGACCTCGAGCCGCTGGCCGTCGACGAATCGGCAGCACTCGACCCGCGCAACGTCTACGCGGCGACCAAGGTCCATCAGGAGCATCTGTGCTTCGCGTTCGCCCGCGAGACCGGAGTGCCCGTCACCGCCCTGCGCTACCACAACGTCTACGGCCCGAGGATGCCGCGGGACACCCCCTACTCCGGGGTGGCCGCCATCTTCGCGAGCGCGCTCGCGGCCGGTGTGCCGCCGCACGTGTTCGAAGATGGCCACCAGCTCAGGGACTTCGTCCACGTGCGGGATGTCGCGCACGCGAACGTGATCGCGCTGACGCGAGACGATGCGCTCACGGGCGCGTTCAACGTCGCGAGCGGCGATCCCCGGAGCGTTGGCGAGATGGCCGATGCGCTCGCCGACGCGGCCGGCCCCGACGCGCCACGACCGCTGATCACAGGCCAGTACCGCCTCGGCGACGTCCGCCACGTGTTCGCCTCCGCCGAACGGGCCGAGCGCGTCCTCGGCTTCAAGGCCCGGGAGGACTTTCGGGCTGGGATGGCAGAGTTCGCGGCGGCGCCGCTGCGGGTCGCGTAGCTCCGGCATACCGGACCGACGCAGGTCGGCCGTCGGCTCACCGAGCGTCAGCAGAGCGGGGAAGGCGCGGTAAACGCGCCGAAGAAGCTGTACTGCCCGTTGATCCCGATCGACGGCACCTGGTGCGCGAACCAGGACAGAAAGGCCGCGTCCGACAACTCGTAGCCGTCGATCTCGCCGGCAACCTCCGTGATCGGATCGCTCGTTTCGAGCAGCGACGAGCAACCATAGACGGCCGCCGAGAGCGGGTCTGGGGAGAGCCAGGACGGCACCGTGTTGTTCAAGAACGGGTCGTGCAGCCATTCGGAGATCTCGTGGCTGAGGACATCGGTGTTCTCGAGGATCCCCGGCAGTTCGGTGATCGTGCTGGGGTCGGCGTACGACGCCCAGATGGCCGTCTGGATCCGCTCCGTCGAGCCCACAGTGCGGGCCAGCGCGGTGTGGAAGCCGATCGTCGGAGCGCCATAGGGGATCGGGTCGGTACTGAGCGCAACGTTGCGGCTGAGCACGATCGGCAGTGTTCGCGGAGCGATCGTCGTGCCCAGCACCGAGTCGAACTGAGAGTAGAACCACGATGCCGAGACGACGCCGGCGTCGACCGCCAGGTGGAAGCCGAACGCGGGCGGTCCGGAAGCATCGCCGCCGTGCAGGAACACGCCGTCGGCGGCAGGGACATGCAGGGTCACCGTCGGCAGCACAAGCGGGGGCGCAAGTAGAACGTGATATCCCGTGTTCGCGTCGTACTTCCAGAACATCGCGCGGCGCACAGCGTCTCCGTACTGCGTGTAGCCGCTACTGAAGGCTGCCGGCTTGAACAGCGGCGAGGCGAGCACACGCGCCACTGCGTCACCGGGATCGGAGACGTTCCCGTCGGCGAACACGAGCCGCAGTGGCACGATCACCGTCGGCACGACGGTCGTGCTCTGGCTGGTACGGGGATCGGTGCCGACCATGTCGTACGGATAGGTCACACCGTCGAAGGTGAACGAGTCGCTGAAGTAGGGGATCGACAGCACACCGCTGTTCGGCGCGGCTCGCCCGAGCGTGGTCGTGAGGCCGCCGGTGTCGGCGGCGGCGACCGCCGTCGCGAGCCAGCCGAATACGGCGAACGCGATGACAGCAACCAGCCTCGATCGCACCACAGCTCTCCTCCACGCAGTTCACGCCGAGCGCAGCCCACCCGAACGTTTGGAGAGCCCCCTCACCGGCGAGCGAGGACACCAGACGCGACCCTAACGCTTGCCCGGCTTCGAGTGCAACCGCTCGATCGTCCCCCGCGCCCGCCACACGGAGAACGCATATGCAAGCCCCGACAATCCATATAGCACGCCGGTAGCAGCGAGCCAGCGCGCAAAGTAGACGTGGTCCGAGAGTCCCGTGTAGCTGTGGAACGACGAGTGCGGGGCCCTCAAGATGAGTGGGAAGAACGTGATCAGCAGCAGCCCGCTGAGCATTGCCGGGACTCGCACATACGGGACCGCGCGCAGCCCGATGAACCATCCGCGGCGGCGGGGCGGGGCGGCCGCTTGATCGCCGGGACCGGCCGCGGCTTCACTTCTGGCTCGGGAGAAGACCGCCCGGTCAAGCGCGGAGCTGAGCGGGAACAGCACGAGTTCGTAGAGGAGCATCACCGCGATCAGCCACGCGACGATGCCTGGCAGATCGACGTGCGCCCACCCGATCACGCCGGCGCCGGCGAGCGCGAAGCAGGCGATCAGCACGAGCAGGTGCAGCGGGCCGGCGCCGTAGGAGCTGCGGAAGCGGCGGGTCACGTCAGCACCGGGCTGAACGCGAGCTTGGAAACCCACTTGTGGCAGTGCGTGCCCGGCACCGCGGGGCTGATCACGCGCGCCGGGTAGCCGTGGTCGAGCGATAGGTCCACACCGTTGACACGCAGCGCGAGCAGCGACAGCTCGTCGGCGACCTGCTCGGAGCCGAGGGTTACGACGTAGCCGCCGTTGAGGTCGGTCTGGACGGTGCTGCTTGTCACCGTCGCCGACTCGTTGACACCTGCGAGCGCAGCGAGGTCGCGTAAGCGCACGCCCGTCCATCGCTGGGTCGTCGACCACCCCTCGGTGCATGCGATCGGGAGGTCGTATGTGTGCTGAGGCATCGCCAGCAGCTGCTCGCGGGAAAATTGCAACGACCTCGTACCGACGACGTCGAGCCGCCAGGCGGCGCCGACGCTCGCGGGTGTGATCTGAGCCGCCGCCGCGGTCTCGGTCACGGGAAAGTCGAGCGGCCCCGACCCGGTATAACCGTGCGGGCCGAAGAACGACAGGAACCTGAAAGGACCGCCGATGGATCCCCCGGCCCCCTGGAGAAGCAGCAGCAGTGAGCCGGCGCCCACGGTCCCGAGTAGCACCCGCCGCGACATCGTCACCGGCCCGGGCGAGACCGCGGCGAGCGAGGTCGGCCCGGGCGAGGCACCGGCCGCCTCCATCACATCCCCGCGCGTCCTCAGCCCTCGCCGCATCGTCCCGAACTTGAGCAGGACGTGGGCGCCGAACGCGGCGATGAAGACCCATGCGCCGTAGTAGTGCGCGGCCGTGAAAAAGAACGGGAACGGGTAGTAGAACTGCATGACGACGATCCCGCTCACAAACTCGAACAGGGCGCTCCCGACGAGCAGCGCGACCGACAGCCGCTCGAGCGCGTGGGCCGGGCTTCGCACCGGCGGCCACTCGAATAGCCGCGGAAACACGGACCAAAGCTTGACCAGCAGCACCGGGAAGAGCGCGAGCCCGATCGTCACGTGCAGACCCTCAGTCAGCGCATACAGCCACACCGGCCTCGTCGGCCACGTGAACACGTAGAGGTCGAGCGGCGACAGGTTCGTGCCGATCGAGTTGCCTGCAAGGAGCGGCTGGTAGGCGGCGTTCGAGATCAGCCCCGTGACCACGACGATCGGGGTCCCGATCATGAGGACGAGCCCCAGAAGCGCGGTCAGCCACGGACCGCGCAGCGGGCTGCGCCAGAAGTCGGGGCGAAAGGGGCCTCTCGGGGTGCGCGTGAGATCGACTACGGGAAGACGCACGAGACCAAGCGTGGCACATCATGACCGCGCCGACCCCAATCTTGACTCAGGATCGCGTGGCTAGCCGGGCGCGGGCGGCGTGGCCGGGGCGGGCGGCGTGGCCGGGGCGGGCGCCGTGGCCGGGGCGGGCGGCGTGGCCGGGGCGGGCGGCGTGGCCGGGGCGGGCGGCGTGGCCGGGGCGGACGGCATGGTCGGGGCGGACGGCGTGGTCGGGGCGGGCGATGCGGGCGGGGTGGCCGTGGTGACCGGGGAGGCCGGGGCGGCTGAGCCCGCGGGCGGCCGAGCCCGCGCGACCGCCGCCGCGTAGCTCACCCCCGCTACCGCGAACATCACTCCGCTCGCCAGCAACCACCTCGCGAGGTAGCCGCTCTCCGGGATGCCGGTGGCTGAGAGCTCGGTCTGGGTGCCGAGCCCGAGGATGACGGGAAAGAAGACGGCGAACAGCAGGCCGCTGAGCACTACGGGGATCCGGATGTACGGCGTGGGGTTGACGAGGTGGGAGAGCTCGCGGCCGCGGCCGGCCCGCCGACCAACCCGACCGAACGCGATCCGGTCGAGCAGCGAGTAGAGCGGCAGCAGCACCGCGTCGTGAAGCACGATCGCCGCCGCGAACCAGATCAGCACGCTGACGACGTCTCGGGGCCGCTGGAACCAGCCGACTACCGCGGCGGCGGCGATCGCGAAGCTGGCTAGCAGTGCGAGCAGGTGAAGCGGGCCGGCGCCGTAGAGCGACTTGAAGCGCGAGAGCGGTCTCAATCGCGCACCTCGGTGAACTTCATGTTCGTAACCCACTTCGTGCAGTGCACCCCCGGCACGGCCGGGCTGATCACGCGGGCGGGGAAGCCGTGGTCGAGCGGGAGGTCGAAGCCGTTGACATGCAACGCGAGCAGCGACTCATCGGCGGCGACCTGCTCGTGGCCGAGTGACGCCTGGCCGAACGTGCCTGTGTCGAGCGAGTGCGTGGTGACGGTCGCCTGCCCGTGCACGCCTGCGAGTTCGGCAAGGTCACGCAAACGTACGCCACTCCAGCGCTGCGTCGTCGACCATCCTTCGACACATGCGATCGGCAGGTCGTAGGTGTGCTGTGGGAGCGCGAGCAGCTGCTCGCGCGACAGGGACACCGAGCGGCTGCCGACGAGCACGACACGCCAGGCGCGACCGACGTCGGGGGCTGAGACACCGGCGGCCACAGCGGTCTTATTGACTGGGAACCCAAGTGGGCCCGGGCGCACCCGCCCGCGCGGCAGCAGGAACGCGAACACACGGAGGGGGCCGCCGATCGACTGGGCCGCGCCCTGCAATCCGAGCAGAGCGGAACCGGCAGCGACCGTTCCGAGCAGCGCCCGGCGCGACATCGACGCGGGCGCCGGAGACGACGCGATGAGCGACGGAGATCCCCCGTGAGAGGCCGCGTCCATCACCTCGCGGCGGGTACTCAGCGACCCGCGCATCGTCCCGAACTTCAGTATCACGTGCGCCACGAACGCCCCGGTGAACACCCATGCGCCGTAGTAGTGCGCCTGGGTGAAGAAGAACGGGAACGCGTACCAGTACTGGATGTTCAGAATGCCGGTGACGAACTCGAACAGCGCGCCGCCGACCAGCAGCGCGAGTGAGAGCCGCTCGAGAGCGTGCGCCGGGCTGCGGACGGGCGGCCACTCGAACAGCCGTGGAATCACCGACCAGAGCTTCGCGAGCACGACCGGGAACAGCGCGAGCCCGACCGTGACATGAAGGCCCTGCGTCACCGCGTACAGCCATGGCCATCCCGTCGGCCATCCGAACAGGTAGACGTCGAGCGGGCCGCCGAGGTCGCGGCCGAGCCCGTTCGCGCTGCTCAGCCCGGGCTGGTAGGCGTCGTTGGACAGCAGCCCGGTCACGATCACGATCGGCAGGCCGATCAGCAGCACCAGCCCGAGCAGCGCGGTCAGCCGCGGGCCCCGCAGCGGGCTGCGCCAGAAACCCTCCCGGAACGGTCCCGGCGGCGGCTTCGAGGGATCGATTCCTGGGAGCCGCATCGAGCCTCAGATTGACACACCAAGCGCGCCCTGAGACCGGGTTGGGAGCCTTGTTAAGTCATTGTTCACGAGTGGGACAGATCAGGCGCCAAACCGTGAACAGAGTCTTACGGCGCGCTCAGCCAGTTCTCCTTTCCCGACCGGATCGGTTTAGCTTGCGCACGTGCAATCAGCCGTGACACCGGTTCTCCCTCCTGCGAGCGAGGCCCAGCCGGGGGCACCGCAAGGGCCGGCGCCGACGCCCGCCGCTCGCAAGACGAGCCTGCTCGTCGGCGCCCTGATCTGCGTCGCGGCGGCGGCACCGATCGTCATCTATGTGTGGATCGCCCTGCACCGGATCGGCTACCCGTACGAGCTCGACTGGATGGAGGGCGGATCGGTCGAGCTGGCCGCGCGGGTCGCGGACGGCCAATCGCTTTACGCGTCGCCGACGCTCGCTTTCGTGGGCTGGGCGTACACCCCGTTCTTCTACTGGGTCTCCGCCGTGGTGGCGAAGATCATCGGCCTCGGGTTCGTGCCCCTGCGGCTCGTGTCGTTCACCGCGTCGCTCACCTCGATGGCGACGCTCGCCTGGATCGTCACGCGCGAGACGCGCGACCGGGTCGCGGGAATCGTGGCCGCCGGCCTGTTCGCCGCCACGTTCCAGATCTCCGGCTCGTGGTTCGACATCGGGCGGGTCGACTCGCTGTTCGTGGCGCTGACGCTGCTCGCGATCGCATTTGGCCGCGAGGCGCGCACCGCGCGCGGCGGGGTCGCACTTGGGACGCTCGCGTTCCTCGCGTTCTTCACCAAGCAGACCGCCCTGCTCGCGCTGCTGCCAGTGATCGTCTATCTCGCCGTCACGCGCCGGCGCGTCGGGATCCCCGCGCTGGTGACTCTGCTCGCCCTCGTGATCGGCTCAACCCTCGTTTTCAATGCCGCGACCGACGGCTGGTACGGGTACTACGTGATCGGCGAGCTTCTGCACCAGCCGGTGGCATATCAGCTGTGGGTGGGGTTCTGGGTCAACGACATCCTCCATCACCAGTGGCCGCTGGTGATCCTGATCCTCGCGGGCGCCGCGATGCTGGCGTGGCGCGCAAAGCAGCGCCCGTCGCTCAGCTCGCCCGCCGTCTACTACGCGATCGCGGCAGCGGGCCTACTCGGCTCGGCGTGGGTATCGCGGCTGCACAGCGGCGGCTACCTCAACGTCCTGATACCTGCCTACGCCGCGGTCGCGCTGCTGGCAGGGCTGACCTACGGCGCGGTCGTACGTGGACGCCGCGGCGCGATCGCGCGCCCGGTGCTGGCTGTCGCGCTGCTGCTGCAGCTGGCCCTGCTGATCTATCCGATCGGCGCACAGATCCCGACCGCGTCCGATCGCGCGATCGGCGCCCAGCTGATCGCCCGCCTGCGCACGCTGCCTGGACGCGTGATCGTGCTACGCCATCCGTGGTACGCGACCCTCGCCGGCAAGACCTCCTCCGCGCAGGAGGAGGCGATCGCCGACGTGCTGCGCTCCTCCGACGCACGCGGATCGCGGGCGCTGCGGGCGTCGCTTCGTGGCGCGCTCAACGCCGAAGACATCCAGGCACTGGTGCTCGACTTCCCGACGGACACGAGCTTCTTCGGCGCTGAGCTGACCGATGACTTTCGGCTTGCGCGCGAGCCGATCACAGCGTCACCGCTCTACCCGCTGACCGACCTGAGCTCCGCCCCGAGACAGCTGTACCTGCGCGTGCGACCCGCGTCGCCTGAGGGCGCAAAGAGGCCGCCCAAGCGGCCGAAGCGCTGACACGTTCGTATTTCGTAATTGAATGCGGCGCGTCAGCGACTAGGTTGGGCGCGTGGAACGTGTCGCACTGCTTGTCATCGCCAAGGACCCGCTGCCGGGCCGCGCCAAGACGCGGCTGACGCCGCCCTGTAGCCCGGCCGACGCCGCGCGCCTTGCCGAGGCGGCGCTGCTCGACACCCTCGACGCCGTCGAGCGAACCCCGGCGGATCGCAAGGTACTGGTGCTCGAGGGCGACGCGCGGCGCTGGCGCCGACCCGGGCTCGAGGTGATCAGCCAGCGCGGTCACGGCCTCGCGGAGCGCCTCGCCGCCGCGTTCGAGGACGTCGGCGAGGCGGCGCTGCTCGTCGGCATGGACACTCCGCAGCTGACGCCCGAACTGCTGCTCGACGGCATCGACGCGCTGCGTGCGCCCGATGTCGACGCGGTCCTCGGCCCCGCGCTCGACGGCGGCTACTGGAGCATCGGCCTCGCCAGGCCGGTCGAGGGCGCGTTCGTGGGCGTCCCGATGAGCTCGCACAGCACCTGGATCCGGCAGCGCGCCCGGCTGCGCGACCTCGGCCTGCGAATCCACGAGCAGCCGCACCTGCGTGACGTCGACACGATCGAAGACGCCTGGGCCGTCGCCGGGGAGTCCCCGGGCTCCAGATTCGCTGCGGCGCTGGCATCGATCCGGCCCCGCGGACAAACACCGGCGCCGACCCGCGGCGAAGCTCACAAGGCGGCCGCCTGATGCATCCCCTCCGGCTCTACGCCGACTGCCTGCGCAGAGGCACAGACCACGGCGAGCAGCTCGCGCGCTTCAGTGATGGCACGGTAGTCCCGCTCCGGGTCGACCGCTACCTGGGACTCGCGGATGAGACCGACGAGCTGCTGCTGACCGATGTGTGCGGCCCGGTGCTCGACGTCGGCTGCGGGCCGGGCCGTCACCTCCACGCGCTCGCCGCGCGTGGCGTGTTCGCGCTCGGCGTCGACCTCTCGCCGGTCGCCGTGGATCTTGCCAGAGGACGTGGAGCTCGCGCGATCGTCGGATCGATCTTCGACGAACTGCCCGGCAGCGGCACGTGGCGCAGCGCGCTCCTGCTCGACGGCAACATCGGGATCGGTGGCGCCCCCGCGAGGCTGCTCGCACGGATCGGGACCCTGATGTGCGACGAGGGCGAGATCCTTGTCGAGCTCGACCCGCCCGAGACCGCGACGGCCACGGTGCGCGCTCGAATCGAGACCGCTCAGCGCGCGAGCTCGTGGTTCCCGTGGGCCCGCGTGTCCACGGCCGGCATCGAGCCGGTCGCGGTCGCGGGCGGCTTCGAGGCGACCGAGACATGGTCGCTCGGCGACCGCTGGTTCGCCCGCCTCACGCGATAATTCGCCCGATCGGAGCCTCCGCCCGTCCCATCCCTGAGCTGCCAGGGGTCGAGCACCATTTCGTCGACGCCGGCGGGCTGCGCGTCCACGTCGCCGAGGCGGGCGCCGGCGAGCCGCTGGTGATGCTGCACGGGTGGCCGCAGAACTGGTTCACGTACCGGTTGGTGATCCCCGCGCTTGCGGAGCATTACCGTGTGATCTGCCCGGACATGCGCGGATTCGGCTGGACCGAGGCGACGCCGGACGGCTACCGCAAGCACCAGCTCGTCGCCGACCTGTTCGCGCTGCTCGACGTGCTCGGGCTCGAACGCGTGCGGCTCGTCGGACACGACTGGGGCAGCATCATCGGCTTCCTTGCGTGCGTCGAGCAGCCAAAGCGCTTCGCGCAGTACCTGGTCCTCGCCGGCTGGCACCCGTGGCCGAAAGTGGACGCGCGGGGCGTCTTGGCCGTGCCGCGGTTCTGGTATCAGGCGGTGGTGGCGACACCGGCGCTCGGTCCGCGCTACGCCGTCGCGAGCCAGGCGTTCCTGCGGCTCCTGTACCGGTCCTGGAGCGGGACGCCTGACCTCTGGAGCGAGGCCGAGCTCGACGCGCTGCTCGGCCAGTTCGACGAGCCCGCTCGCCGGCAAGCAGCATCGCTGATGTACCGGACCTGGCTGACGCGCGAGGTCGGCCGGCTGGTCGCGAGGACCTACATCTCCGGCCGCCACGAGACCCCGACCCTGTACCTCCACGGCGCGGTCGACCACTGCATCGGTCCGGCGCTGTCACGCGGATCTGCCCGTTACGCACCGAACATGACCGTCGAGATCCTTCCCGGTGTCGGCCACTTCGTGCCCGAGGAGGCGCCTGAGATCGTCGTCGCACGCGCACTCGAGCTGTTCGGCGACATTTCCTAACCCCTCCAAGGGGGAAAGACCAGACCCCCCTGGCCGATGCGGCGCACCGCGCGAGCATCGAGACTTGCCGCGATTCATTTGGCACGCCGGGGATCCGGCACGATCGGGCCGGTCGGATCAGGCTCAAGGGGGGCAACGAGATGAGGACTAGCGACCGCGTGCGGGGCACCGGAAAGGTTGGTCCGGCGAAGCTGGCTACCGTGGTGGCGTGCGTCGCCGCCGTGTGCACTCCGACTGCCGTGGCATTCAGCTCGCAACCGCTGGGGCCGAGCTTGCACGGACGTGTAGCGATCGCGACACGATCCGACACGCCCGAGTGCCGTCCCCACCCGGGGAAGTGCCGGTAAGAGCGCCGGTATTCCGCGGCTCGGCGCCGCGGCCAGGCGGGCCGCGAGCGATACGGCGGTGGCGGCACCCCGCGCATTCGACACCGCGCGGCGCCAATATCTACCATGGCCCCCGCCCGTGAGCACCGAGCAGAGGGACCCGCCAACCGTCGCCGATGTCATCGGGGCCGCGATCGCCGACCAGGGCGTGGTCGACGCCTTCGGGGTGATCGGTAGCGGCAACCTCGTTGCCACCAACGCCCTGGTCGCCGGAGGTGCGCGGTTCTACCACGCGCGCCATGAGGGAGGCGCGGTCTGCATGGCCGACGGGTACGCCCGCGTCACCGGCCGGGTCGGGGTCGTCAGCGTCCATCAGGGCCCGGGCCTGACGAACACGATCACCGGACTCACAGAAGCCGCCAAGAGCCGGACGCCGCTACTGGTGCTGGCGGGAGAGACACCGGCCGCAGCGCTCAGCTCAAACTTCCGCATCGACCAGCACGACCTGGTCGAGTCGGTCGGAGCGATCGCCGACCGGGTCTTCTCGCCGGCGAGCGCGGCCGATGACGCCCAGCGCGCCTACCAGCGCGCGATGATCGAGCGCAGGCCGGTGGTGCTGATGATGCCGATCGACATCCAGTCGATGGCTGCCCCGGACGCGAAGCCGGCACTGCCTCCGCTGCCGCATCTCGAGCCGGCGGCGCCGGCGCGAGGGGCGATCGACGCCGCGGCAGAGATCCTCGTGGGGGCCGAGCGACCGGCCATCATCGCCGGCCGCGGCGCGGTGATCACGAACGCCTCCGACGAGCTCGAAGCTCTCGGGGCTCAGATCGGTGCCGTGCTCGCGACCTCCGCCCCCGCCAACGGTCTGTTCGCCGGTCTGACCTTCGCGCTCGGCATCTCGGGCGGGTTCGCGACCCCGTTCGCGGCCGAGCTCCTTCCGCAGGCCGATGCCGTGGTGGTGTTCGGCGCCTCGCTGAACGATTGGACGACCAAGCACGGTGCGATGATCGGCAGCGGCGCCCGGGTGATCCAGGTCGACATCGATCCGCGCGCGATCGGGCGCAACCGGCCCGTCGACGTCGGCGTGCTCGGTGACGCCGGCAAGGCAGCCGCCGCGCTGACCGCGCGACTCGAAGAAGCCGGCCACCGGAGCCAGGGCTTCCGCACGCCCGAGCTCGCGCACGAGATCGCTTCGCGCCGCTGGCGCAACGAGCCCTACGAGGATGCCTCGACCGAGGAGTGGATCGATCCGCGGACACTGAGCATCGCCGTCGATCGCCTGCTTCCGAGGCAGCGCCAGGTCGCCGTCGACTCGGGCCATTTCCTCGGCTACCCGTCGATGTATCTCGACGTGCCCGACGCCCGCGACTGGGTCTTTCCGAACGGCTTCCAGGCTGTCGGGCTCGGGCTTGGCAACGCGATCGGCGCGGCGATCGCACACCCGGACAGGATCACGGTCGCCGCGATCGGCGACGGCGGCGCGTTCATGGCGCTCGCCGAGCTCGAGACCGCCGCGCGCTTCAAGCTCGACAACCTGCTGGTCCTGATCTACGACGACGCCGCCTACGGAGCCGAGGTGCACCACTTCGCCCCGATCGGCCACGATGTCGGGCTGGTCCGCTTCCCGGACACCGACCTCGCGGCGATCGCACACGCCGCCGGCGCCCACGGCGCCACCGTACGCAATCCCGTCCAGCTGGAACACGCCCTCAACGGCTGGCTCGCGGAACCTCATTTCCGGCCGCTGGTGATCGACGCGAAAGTCAACCCGACGATCTGCGCAGAATGGCTGGAGGAGGCCTTCCGCGCCGGCTGACCGGCCTCAAGCACCACCACTCAGAGGAGCCACCGATGTCCACCACCCAAGTTGCCTCGCTGATCGACGATCTCGCTTCTGGCGCGGTCGAGGTCGTCGACCTCACGCAGCCGCTGAGCGAGTCGACGCCCGTGATCAAGCTCCCGCCGCCGTTCGCGAACACGCCGGCGCTGTCTCGCACCGAGATCAGCCGCTACGACGACCGCGGGCCGGCGTGGGCGTGGTACACGCTCGAGATCGGCGAGCACACGGGCACGCATCTCGATGCCCCGATCCACTGGGTCACGGGCCGGGACGGCGCCGACGTCGCCTCGGTTCCCCCCGCGTCGCTCGTCGGCCCCGCGATCGTGATCGACAAGACCGCCGAGACCGAGGCCGACCCGGGCTACCTGCTCACCGTCGCGGACCTCGAGGCGTTCGAGGCCGATCACGGCCGCATCCCCGAGCGCGCCTGGGTGCTGCTGCGCACCGGCTGGGGCTCGCGCGCCGACGACGAGAGCGCGTTCCTGAATGTCGGCGAGAACGGGCCGGTGACCCCCGGGCCGGACGTTGAAGCGTCACGCTGGCTGGCGAACGAGCGCCCGATCTCCGGCTTCGGCGTCGAGACGGTCGGGATCGATGCCGGGTCCGCCGGTGGCATGGAGCCCCCGTTTCCGCTCCACAATTTCCTCCTCGGCGCCGGCCGCCTCGGCCTCACACAGCTCGCGAACCTCGACAAGCTGCCGATCACCGGGGCGCTGATCGTCGTCTCGCCGCTGAAGCTCGTCGGCGGGACGGGCAGCCCGTCACGGGTGCTGGCGTTCGTCCCCCGGTGAATAGCCCGCGCTGTGCCCGCGGAACTCCGCGATCGGGTCGTCCCCACCGCGAGTAACGGAGACGTCGTAGATGCCCTTGCGTCCGATCCGGCGCCGCTCCTGCGCCTCGGCGACAAGCAGATCGCCGAGGTGTGCAGGGGCTAGGAACTCGATCTGGCATGACCGCGCGACTGCGTTGGCACCGTAGGAGTTGCAGGCGATCGCGAAGGCGCTGTCGGCGAGCAGGAAGATGAAGCCGCCGTGCGCGATCCCGACCCCGTTGACCATCATCGCGGTCACCGTCATCGAGACCTTCGCGTACCCCGGGCCGACATCCGCGATCTCGATGCCGAGCGCGCGGGTGGGGCCGTCCGTTTCCGCGATCCGCCGCGCCACCTCCCAGGCGGCCGACACCGCTGTAGCCCCGTCTGGCTCGTCCACCGACACGCCGGCCTACGCTAGCGCCCCGACCGTTTCTGCCACGACCAGCAGCTCCGCGAGGACGTCGATCGCGTCCCAGACCTCGACGAACCGGGTGCTCAGCGGCGAGAGCCCGAGCCGGATCACGTCCGGCGCGCGGAAGTCGACGATCACGTTACGGTCGCCGAGCTGCTCGCACAGCCGCCGCGCATCGGGGTGAGCCAGCGCGACGTGGGCGCCGCGACGTGCGCAGTCGCGGGGTGAAGCCACGCGCACGCCCCGCTCGGCGAGCCGATCGTCCGCAAGCTCGATCGCCAGCTCGGTGAGCGCGATGCCCTTCTCCCGGATCGGCTCGATCCCGGCCTCCTCCACCAGGCGGACGCCTTCTTCGACTGCGGCCAGCGCGAGCACCGGCGGTGTTCCCGAGAGCCAGCCGCGGATGCCGGCGGAGGGAACGTACCCGGGCGCTCCCCCCACTCCAACTCCACGACCCGCTCGAGCCGCTCGACCGTCGCCCGCGGCAGCCGGCCAAGCGAATTACCGTCGAGGTAAATGGGCGGCTTCGCCGCCTTGGGAGTTCGCCGGGCGGCGAACGTCCTGGGGGGCTCCGCCGCCTTGGGAGCCCGCCTGGCGGCGAAGACGAACCGCTCGCGGAACGTGCTCAGCGGGTCGGCAGCGTCGAGTCCGAGCGCGCGCTCGCGCGCCGCCAGTTCTTGACTTTTGATCATTGATTCCGATACTAGAGCGACGATGGAGTCGCCACTCGACGTGCTCGCACCGGGTGATGCGGGCGCCGGGCCGCGGACGCTCGCCGAGAAGGCGTTCGAGACGCTGCACGCGGCGATCATCACCGGGCATCTGCGCCCGGGGGAACGCCTGCCGATCGAGGAGCTCGCCGGCGTACTCAAGATGAGTGCGATGCCGATCAGGGAGGCCGTGCGTCGCCTGGACTCGGCCGGCCTGGTCGAGAACATCCCCCATCGCGGCGCGCGCGTAACCGAGCTTTCGATCCACGACCTCGCCGAGGTCTACGAGGCCCGCCTCGCGCTCGAGACGCTCGCGATCCGCCGGGCGGCCGAGCGCTTCGACGACGAGCGCGAGGAGCTGGCGCGGCGCCGGCTGACCGCGCTCGAGGCGAGACCCGACGACAGTTCGGCCACGACGTCGGCAGCTCACACCGCGTTTCACCTCGCCCTGTATCAAGGCGCCGACTCGGCCTGGCTGCTGCGGCTGATCCGCCCCGTGTGGGAGACGAGCGAGCGCTACTGCCTGGCCTTCCCGGAGAGCCGGCAGCTCGCCGAGCGGGGGCACGAGCACGAGGCGATCGTCGCGGCGTGCTCGGCGCATGACCCGGACAAGGCGGCGCTCGCGCTGCACGATCATCTGGCCACGACGGCCAACAGCGTCTCGATCGCGATGGGCGGCGAGCCACTGTTGGAGCTTGGCGCGCGGGCGCTCATCTAACCCGCTGGTAGTAGCCTCAGCTGATGGACCGGGGCAGGGCGGCTGAGCGGCGGAGGTTCAGGCCTGAGCTCTCACCGCTCGGACCGTATGTGCCGTCGCTGGTCGCCGACTGGCTGCGCGACGAGCCCGGCTCCCGCTACCGGTCGTTCGACGGGACGCTCGTGTTCGCCGACGTCTCCGGCTTCACCCGGATGACGGAGAAGTTCGCCGCCACCGGAAAGGTCGGCGCCGAGCACATGTCAGGGCTGATGGACGTGCTGTTCGAGCACCTGGTGTCGGCAGCGTACGACTATGGCGCGGGCGTGATCAAGTACGGCGGCGACGCCGTCCTGGTGCTGTTCGAGGGCGATGGGCACGTTCGCCGCGCATGCCGCTCGGCGGTCGAGATGCAGGCGGTGATCCGGCGGGAGGGCCGCGTCGAGACGAGCCGTGGACCAGTCCGCCTGCGGATGTCGGTAGGCGTGCACAGCGGCAGGCTCGAGTTCATGCTCGTCGGCTCGCGGTATCGGGAGCTGATCGCCGTCGGCCCCGCGGTGACGACGGTCACACGGATGGAGTCGATCGCGAAGCCCGGCCAGATCGTCGTCAGCCCGGCGACGGCCGACGCGCTCGCGCACGCCGGCGAGCGGCGGCCCGTGCTCCAGTGTGACGAGGGCCTGCTGCTACGCACGAAGCCGGAAGCCGAGCGGATGCGCGCGCCGCTGCTCGACGTCGACTACGGCGACCTCGACCTGGCGCTGACGATGTGTGACTCGTTGCGCGACCAGATCCTCAGCGGCGCGATCGACAGCGAGCATCGCCGCGTCACGACCGGCTTCATAAAGTTCTCCGGCGCCGACGAGATGCTCGCCCGCGACGGCCCCGGGGCACTCACCGACACGGTCGAGTGGTTCATCAGCGCCGCTCAGGAGGCGGCCGCGGCCAACGAGGTCACGCTGCTCGGGTCAGACATCTACGCCGACGGCGGCAAGGTGCTGCTGATCTCGGGCGCGCCGCGCCAGCTCGGGCACGACGAGGATCGGATGCTGGCGACGGTCCGGGCCGTGCTTGCATCCGGCGGGCCGCTGCCGTTGCGAGGCGGGGTCAACTCCGGACGTGCTTTCACCGGCCACGCGGGGCCTCCTTACCGGCGCACTTTCTCGGTCCTCGGTGACTGCGTGAACCTCGCTGCACGGCTGATGGAGCACGCACCGGCGGGTGAGCTGCTGACCACCGGCCAGGTGATCAAGCAGGCGACGGGCAACTTCGTTATCACGGCGATCGCGCCGTTCGCGGTCAAGGGCAAGCGCGAGCGGGTCCAGGCGTTCACCGTGGGGGAATCGTTCGAGCGCCGCGCCGCGAGGATCGAGGCGGATCCGATGATCGGCCGCGAAGCGGAGATGGAGGTGCTGCTCGGGGCCGCGGCCGACGCCGCCCGCGGTGACGGTCGCGTGGTCGAGATCGTCGGGCCGCCTGGGATCGGCAAGTCGCGGCTGCTCGCCGAGCTCCGCGCCCACACGAGCGGCGAGTACCTCGAGGCCGACGGGGACATCTATGCGGCTGCCACCCCGTACGCGCCGTTCGAACGCCTGCTCCGCGAGCGGCTGGGCCTCGGCGCCGCGCCCGACCCCGGGATCGTCGCAGGCGCCCTGGAGGCGCGGTGCCGGGAGCGTGCTCCGCATCTGACCGCCTGGCTGCCGCTGTTCGGGATCGTCGCCGGGCTCGATCTTCCGGCCACGCCCGAGGTTGCCCAGACCGACCCGGCGGTCCGCAAGGAGCGGCTCGAGGAGCTTGCGAGCGAATTCCTCGCCGCGGTGCTCGACGGACCCGTGACGCTCGTCTTCAACGACGTCCACCTGATGGATGACGCGTCCGCCCATCTGATCGCGCGGCTGGCCGCCGACGCCGCTCCGCGCCCGTGGCTGGTCGTGATCACCCGCCGCCCGGCCGACGACGGCGACGTCGTCGTCGCAGAAGGAGTAACCCGGATCGACCTCGAGCCGCTCGGGCCCGATGCAGCCGAAGCGCTGCTCGCGCAGATCACGGCCGGTTCGCCGCTGCCGCCCCATCGGCTCTCGATGCTGGCGCGCCGGGCGGGCGGCAACCCGCTGTTCCTGCGGGAATTGGTCGCGCGCGTGCGCGAGGGAGGCGACCTCGACGACCTGCCCGAATCGGTCGAGGCGGCGATCGCAGCGAGGATCGACCGCCTCGCCCCAGATCACCGGCGGCTGATGCGATCGGCGTCGGTGCTCGGAGTGATCGTTGACGTGCCGCTGCTCGCCGAGGTGCTGCGCGGGGACATGGGCGGCGCCGGCGGCACGGCCGTGCTCGATGCGCTCGACTCGCTCGATGAGCTGCTCGAGCCGGTCGGGGCCAGCCACCGGCGTTTCACCCACGAACTCGTGCGGACCGTCTCCTATGAAGGGCTCCCCTACCGCCGCCGCGAACATCTCCACGCGCGCACGGCAGCGGTGATCGAGCGCGCGGCAGGCGCCGAAGCCGACCAGCAGGCGGACATCCTCTCGCTGCACTGCCTGCACGGCGCGCGGTTCGAGTCCGCGTGGCGCTATTCGCGGGTCGCTGCCGACCGAGCGCGATCGCGCTACGCCAACGTCGAGGCTGCGGACTGCCTCCAGCGTGCGCTCGCGGCATCGCCGAACGTGCCCGCGCTCGACCTGATCGATCTCGCCGAGGTCGACGAGGCGCTCGGCGACACGTACTTCGAGCTCGGCGAATTCCGTGCCGCCGACGCATCGCTGCGCCGAGCTCACAGGCGCGCGGCGGGACGGCCGGCGATGGCCGCAGGGATCGGCCTGAAGCTCGCCAGGCTGCGCGAGCGCTCGGGCCAGCACGATGCCGCACTGCGCTGGATCACGAGAGCGACGCAGGCGATCGACGCGACGGACGACCCGGCGGCGCAGATACTGCGCGGACGGCTGCTGGCGAGACGAGCCCGCATCAGGTACTTCCAGGGCCATCCGAGCGACGCACTGCGCCTGGCGCGCGAGGCGATCGAGCACGCTCACGCCAGCTCAGATCTGGAGGCGCTGGCCGAGGCGCTCGAGCGCGCCGACATGGCGGAGATCGCGATCGGGGTCCCAATCGCCACCACCCGGATCGAGCGCGCAATCGCGATCTACGCCGAGCTTGGCGACCTCGGCGGCGAAGCGCGGGCCAGGAATGCGATCGGTGCGATCGCGTACTTTCGCGGTCGCTGGTCAGAAGCGCTGGATCACTATCGAGCCGCTGAGGAGCTGTACGAGCGCTCGGGCCAACGGTGGGCGGCCGCGATCAGCGCATGCAACATGGCTGAGCTCCTTGCCGACCAGGGCCATCTGCAGGAGGCCGAGGACGCGCTCGAGCAGCCGATGGTGACCCTGCGCGGAGTCGGCACGGCGCCTGAACTTGCGTTCGGGGAGTGCCAGCTCGGCCGGGTCGCGGCCCGGCGCGGGCGCACCGAGGACGCGCTCAGGTATTTCCAGGCGGCGCGGGACTATTACCGAAGCGCAGGCGAGTCGATCGAGGAGATATTCGTCGACGCGCTGACTGCCGAGAGCCTCGTTCTCGCCGGCGAGCACGGCGATGGGCTTGCTCTCGCGGACGGCGCGCTGACACGCGCGATGGCCCTCGAGGGGATCGCCGCGGCGACGCCGCTGCTGGCGCGGGTCAGAGGGACGGCGCTGCTCGGGCTCGGGCGGCCAGGCGAAGCCAGGAGCGCCCTCGAGCAGAGCCTCGCGGCAGCCCGCAGCCGCGGGGCCCTGCACGAGATCGCATTCACGCTGCGGGCGTTGCTGGCAGCCGGTCCCGCGGACGAAATCGAGCGGTCCGGCTGGCGCTCGGAACTCCAGCAGCTCGAGCAGCAGCTCGGGATCGTGGCCTGATCCGCCAGGTCACGGCCCTTCCCTCGGCTCACTGAACCCCGGGACCACCACGACGTCGGTCTCATACGCGCCGTCACCGTCGGAGTTGAAGCTGCCACCGTCATAGCACGGGGGATTCTCGACGCCGCCGTCTCCGTCCACGCATGCCGCCAGTACGCCCTCGTAGGTCCCGTCGGGCTGTTTGGTCGCCGGGGCCCCCGAGGCGGTGATGAACGGCGTCGGCGAGTCGTAGCAGACGTGACCGCCCTCGCCGTCCGAGTTGATCGGATGTGCATTCTGCGCGTTCTGACCGGACGTGCCGTAGGTGTCCATCACGACGTAGTCGGGGGCGGTGGGATCGGAGATCGCCCACACGGCGACGTCGCCGGTGTTGGGCGTCGAGCACGACAGTGGCGTCGTCGTGAAGCCGATCGCGATCGACTCACCGTCAGGATTGTCCGACCCCTGCGACTGCACGTCGAGCGCGGCGGTCCCGTCGGCGCTGCTCCCGTACGCCTCGCAGTAGCTGTACTGGCCGCAGAGGGTCTGGTAGCCGATCCCGCTGCTCGGCTTCGAAACGAGATCACCGTTATATGACGCCCAGATCGTGTTCACACCGCCGGCCAGGCTCGAGCTCGGGATGTTGACAGTGGCCGTGCACGATCCCAGTGACAAAAGGCACGGTCCCGTCAGCGGCACCGTTCCGAGCTTTACGCCGTTGCTCTCATCTGTGAACGTGACCGTGCCCGTCGGTGTGAGCAGCAGCCCGGTGCCGACGGTCGCCGTGAGCGTGGCCCCAGAGGCGGTTATGCCCGACGAGGTGACGACCGTCATCGTCGGAAGCAGTCCCTTCGCCACCGCGGAGCCGACCGCCGGTCCGATGCCCAGCGCCGCCGCCGCCAGGGTGGAGATCAATCCGAGCCGGCGCGCGGCTCGGGTGAGCAAATTCATGGTGCCTCCTGTCCGTATGCCGACGCATACCCTCGCCCCGGCGCGAAAACCTACCACCCAGCCGAGCGTTGCGCCAGGCGCGGGCACCTACCCCCCGAGGTACGCGCGCTTGAGGTCCTCGCTCGCGAGCAGCTCCTTGGCGGTGCCCGACAGCACTATCTCGCCGGTCGAGAGCACGTAGCCGCGGTCGGCGATCGAGAGCGCCATGGTCGCGTTCTGCTCGACCATCAGCATCGCGACACCCGACTCGTGGACCTCCTTGATGATCCGGAAGTTCTGCTGCACGAGCGCGGGTGAAAGGCCCATCGAGGGCTCGTCCATCAGCAGCAGGCGCGGTCGCGACATCAGTGCTCGCCCCATCGCGACCATCTGCTGCTCACCTCCGGAGAGCGTCCCTGCGAGCTGGTCGCGGCGCTCGTGCAACCTCGGGAACAGCGTGTGGACACGTTCGAAGTCCCCGTCGAGGTTCGCGCCGCGTCGCAGCACCGCGCCGAGCTCGAGGTTCTCGCGGACGGTCATCTGCCCGAACAGACGCCGGTTCTCGGGAACGATCGCGAGACCTCGCGCGATTCTTCTCGGGACATCCCAGCTGTTCACCTCCTCGTCGTCCAGCAACACGCGCCCGGACCGCGGGCGCACGATCCCGAGCACCGTCTTCAGCGTCGTCGACTTCCCCGACGCGTTGCCGCCCAGCAGCGAGACGAGCTCGCCCGCCTCGACGTGCAGCGAGACCCCCTCGAGGATCCGCATCTGACCGTAGTAGGTGGTGACGTCCTCGAGGCTCAGCAGCATCGTCACTCCCCGGCGAGCTCGCCCGGATCACGGCCTAGGTAAGCCTCGACGACGGCCGGGTGGGTGGCGACGGACTTGTAGCTTCCCTCGGCGATCTTCACGCCGTGATCGAGTGCGATCACCCGGTCAGAGATGCCCTCGACGACGTGCATGTCGTGCTCGATCACGAGAATCGCGAGGCCGCGTTCGTCGCGCAGGCGGCCGATCAGCTCCGTCACCTCGTGTGTCTCGCTCGGATTCATCCCCGCGGCCGGCTCGTCGAGCATCAGCAGCCGTGGCCCGGTCGCCAGCGCGCGCGCGATCTCGAGTCGCCGACGGTTCGCATAGGAGAGCACGTACGCCGGCTGTTCCCAGCGGTAGCCGGTGAGCCGCTGGCCGAAGAACGACAGCACCTCTTCGGCGAGCGCGTCCACCTCGCGCTCCTCGCGTCGAGCGCGCGGCAGCCGCAGGATCGACTCGACCGGCGACGCCTTGGTGTTGCCGTAGGTGGCCGACTTGACGTTCTCCTTCACCGACATGTTCAGGAACAGCCGCAGGCTCTGAAACGTGCGGGCAATGCCGAGCTGGGTGATCTTGTGCGGCCGCCGGCCGGCGATCGACTGACCGCCGAGCCTGATGTCGCCTGTCGTCGGCTCGTACACGCCGCTGATGACGTTGAACACGGTCGACTTCCCCGCGCCGTTGGGTCCGATCACGCTGACGATCTCGTGCGCGCCGACGTGCAGGTCGAGCTCGTGCAGGGCGCGCAGGCCTCCGAAGGAGAGCGACACGCGATCGAGCTCGAGCAGGGGAGGGTCGCTCACGGCTGCACCGTCTCCACCCGTGCAGTCCCCAGCAGCCCCTGCGGTCGTGCCGCCATCGTCACGATCAAGATCGCCCCGATCATGATCTGGGTGGTGATCGATGGGTTCACGATCAGCCGCGACTCCCAGCAGCATGCGGCGATGTAAACCGTCGGTATCACCGCGAGCAGGCGGCGGTTGCCGTGCAGGCGCACGATCGCGACCAGCGCGCAGATCAGCACCACATAGAGGATGTTCCCGTAGGTAGCGGGGTTGGCCGGCACGATCACGTAGTCGCGGAGCGCCGATCCGATCCAGCCGCCGCTGCCCGGGCTGCCGGCCACTGCCGACGACGAGATCGCGCTCACGATCCCGTGCGCGGCGAAGCCGATCGCGAGCACCCCGGCGAGCACCGCCCCGAGCTTGCGCCAGGGGCGAATCCGCACCACCAGCGCGATCAGGATCAGGCCGTAGAAGAGATAGCCGGCATCGTTGGGGCTCGAGAGCATCTGCTCCCCGATCGTGACCACGAGGCCGCCCATGATCGCCCCGGCGATGCTGCCGACACCACCGAGCACGAGGCATGCGTAGATCAGGATCAGGACGTTGGCGGTGAAGTTCGTCGGGAAGACGGTGTCCTGCTGAGCCGCGAACAGGGTGCCGGCGAGCGCGCCGACGATGGCACCGAAGCTGAACGCCATCACCTTCAGCTTCTTCACCGGAATCGTCATCGCCGCGGCCGCGAGCGGGTCGTCGCGCAGCGCTCGCCACGCCCGCCCCGTGCGGGAGGTGTCCAGCAGATGCATGATCGCCGCCAGCGCCGCGGTGATGATCAGCGCGAGGTAATAGAAGCCGAGTGGACTCTCGATCTTGCCCCCGAAGCTGTGGAGCGGGTCCAGGCCGTAGAGGCCGTTGACGCCGCCGAGCGTTCCGGGATCGACGTTATTGACGACCTCCATGAATGCCTGGCCGACGAACAGCGTGACGATCGCCAGGTAGTCGCCGGAGAGCCGCAGCGCGATCAGGCCGATGATCGCCCCGACGATGCCGGCGGCGACCAGGACGATCGGGATCGACTCGATCGCGGGCAGGTGGGCCCCACCCGAGCCGTCGGAGCCGAACGCGGTCGAGGAGAACACGGCATAGCCGTATGCGCCGAAGCCGAAGAACGCGATGTAGCCCAGATCGAGCAGGCCCGCCCAACCGACGGCAATATTGAGTCCGAGCGAGAGGATCGCGTAGAGCAGGCTGTTGAAGGCGACCGTCTGCACGTTGACGTTGTTCAGCAGCTGGCCGACGATCAGGCCGAACAGAGTCACCAGCGCAAGCCGCTGCCACCAGCCGATACGAGACTCTGCCTGCCCCAGCAGCTTTCGCCAGCCGGAGCCCTGGTCGCGCCGGTCACCGCTGCGCGCGACCCATTGGTCGACGCCGATCGAAGGAGAGTCGTCAGCCGCTTCGCTCACATCACACCTTCTGCAGCGGCGGCCGTCCGAAGATGCCCTGGGGACGGACCAGCATCACCAGGATCAGGATCCCGAACACGATCAGGTCCGAGTACTCGGTCGAGATGTAGCTGAGGCTGAACGACTCGCACAGGCCGATCACGATCCCACCGATCATCGCGCCAGGAACGCTGCCGATGCCGCCGACGACGGCCGCGGTGAATGCCTTCAGCCCGGCGAGGAAACCGATCGTGTTCGTGATCTGGTCGAAGGCGAGCCCTGACATCACGCCCGCGACGCCGGCCATCGCCGAGCCGATGAAGAAGGTCAGCGCGATCGTGCGGTTGACATTGATGCCGAGCATCTCCGCAGCCTCGCGATCGGAGGCCACCGCCCGCATCGACTTGCCGAGCGTGGTGCGATGCACGATCTGCTGGAGTCCGAGCATCATCAGCAGGCTGACGACGATGATCATGATCTGGACGGTGTCGATCGTCACACCCCCCAGATGAATCCCGCTCGAGATCGACACGAAGCTCTCGGTCTGGTAGCTCCGGGTGAAGCCACCGAACAGCAGCAGGACCGTGTTCTCGAGCATGAACGAGATGCCAAGCGCGGTGATCAGCGGCGCGATCCGCGGCGCATCACGCAGCGGCCGGTACGCGAACCGCTCCATTGCCACGCCGAGCAGACCGCAGCCGATCGACGCGACGGCGAACATGATCAGCAGTAGCAGTGGCACCGGGATCACGATCGCCGTCGGACCGCCGAACCAGTGCATCACGAAGTAACCGATGAACGCCCCGACCATGTACACGTCGCCGTGGGCGAAGTTGAGCAGCTTCAGCACCCCGTAGACCATCGTGTAGCCGAGCGCGATCAGCGCGTAGAGACAGCCCGTGGTGAGGCCGTTGACGATGGTTTGGATGAACTCCGTCATTGCATCCGGTGCGGTTTAGGAGCAAACGCCCGGCGGCGCCGCCCGCCCGGGGGCGAGCGGCGCCGCATGAGCGCTAACCGTTACGGGTTCAATCAGTGATTCGGGATCGAGACGTACGTTCCCTTGCTATTGATGTGGAACAGGTATCCCGGCGCGCCGGTGAGGTCACCGCCCGGCTGGAACGAGATCACGACGCCCATCGGGTTGTCGGCCGCTGGGATGTCGGTCTTCTTGATCGCGGCGAGGACGTTCGAGCGGCTCGGCGTCTGTCCCGCCTTGCAGACCGACGCGATCGCCTTCATCACGACATCCGTGGCCTCGTAGGTCGGCACGCCGAACGCGCCGTACGGACCGTACTTCGCGACGCCGGAGACGATCGACTTGTCGAGCGTGCTGGTCGAAGTCGAGATGTCGGGCCCGAAGTTCGACACGTAGGTGCCCGGGATCTTGAACTGTGTCGGCGAGTCGGTGCCGTCGGTACCGAACAGCGTCGTCGTCTTGTGCTGCTGCTTGGCGTCGAGACCGAACGTCTGCGCGTTGGCAGCCGTCTGCCACGGCAGCATCGTCACCGTCTCGGCCGGTGTCAGCTGCGAAGTCACCAGCGACGACAGCGCGTTCGCGAGCGTGGCGCCGGTGTCAGTGCCGTTGTAGGTCTGATGGTTGACCTTGATCCCGGCCTTCTGCAGGATCGGCGTCATCACCTTGACCAGGCCCTGCGAGTAGGCCTCGTCATCGTCGATGATCAGGACCGCCTTCGGCTTGAGGTGATTGATCACGTAGTTCGCGTCCTGCGGACCCTGGACATTGTCGTCCGGGACGACGCGGAAGAACGTCGGGTTCTTGCCGCTGGAGGCGAGCGCCGGGAGCGTCGCCGAACCGGAGATGAACGCGATCCCTGCCTTACCGAAGATCGGGCCGACTGCCTCGACCTCCTGACTGCCCGCCGGTCCGATCGCAGCCACCGCCGGCGACGCGACGATGGCATCGGCCTTAGTGACCGCGATCGACGGCATCAGCTGGGTGTCGTCCTGATTGAGGGTCACATTGGTCTTGTTGGCCGCGTTGTCGTCGGCCACCGCCAGCTGGGCGAAATGCAGCTGCTCGAGGCCGAGCTGGGCGACAGGGCCCGTGAACGGACCCTCGATCGCGATCGACGTCGTGCAGCTCGTGCTGGCCGACTTGGTCGTGCTGGTGGTACTGGTCGTATTGCTACTGCTGCCGCAGCCCGACGCCGTCAACGCGGCGAGCGTGACTGCGAACGCAAAGATGCGTTTCATACTCCTCCTCCTCTGTGGGACATCACTTGTGTATGGGTCACGATTGCTCCATGTACGCGGGCGAGCCGTCCGGGTAGTACGCCGCCGCCGGCGAGCCGGCAGGACGGAACACAGCGACCACTCGCATCACGCCGTCCCCGGTGTTCTCCAGGCAGTGCACGGTGCGCGCCGGCAGCTGGATGCTCGATCCGCGGGACAGCGGGTGATCGGCTCCGTGGACATGCATCACGCCCTCGCCGTCGAGCACGTAGATAACCTCGTCATAGGTGTGAAAGTGGTCGGGGGCCCGCCCCGGCGGGATGTCGCCGACGAAATGCGTCGCCGACCGCAAGCCGCTGGCGGGGTCGGCGACGATCCGGAACTCGCGCTGCGCCGTCGCCGTGGCGCGTTCCTGGTCGGCGAGACGGCGCACAACGGGGTGGGCGGGCGCCGCGGGCGCTGATCCGCCGGCCGGGTCCTGGTCGGGCTCCGGGACCGTCACCGCCACCAGCCGCAACGGTGAGGATCTGAGATTCTCGAGCTCGTAGCGCTCGCCCGAAGCGAGATAGGCGCCGCTCTCGGGCTCGAGCGAGTGCGCGCGGCCGGCGACGTGCAGGACGCCCTCGCCGCGAAGCACGAACAGGACCTGCTCGCATGCGCCGGTGTCACGTGGGTGTGAGCGCCCAGAAGCGCACTCGAGCACGGTCTGCTCGAGCGCCGGAAAGCCGGTGTGGGGGCCAAGCAGCGGGTACGCGATAACTGTGTCGCCGTCTCGCGGCTGCGCGGTGCCGCCGTCTCGCGGGTGCGCGCCGGCGGCGTCACCGGAGACGACGCGCGCCCGCACCTGGGCCGCGAGCCCGGACACCTGTGGGTGATTCATCTCTGTCGTGCTCAGATCTGCTACGCCTGCGCGTGCCCCGAGCGGTACCCGGGGCGCCAGATTCCCAGATTCGCCGGATCCCGGTCAATCACCTTTGCGTGAGCGTTGCCTTAAGCGTGATGTCGGTCCCGGTCAGTGCCAGCGAAACGGGGCAGGTCGACTTGGCCTGATCGGCGAGCGCGGCGAACGTAGCGTCGTCCATGCCCTCGGCCTCGCCGACGGTGTCGAGCTCGATCCGGGTGATCCTGAAGCCCGGCTCGAGCTGTTCGAGGTGGACGCGCGCGGTCGTGTTCAGGTTGGCCGGCGGATGCCCTGCCTCGCTCATCAGGTTCGCGAGCGACATCGTGAAGCAGCCGGCGTGGCCGGCCCCGATCAGCTCCTCGGGGTTGGTCGCGGGAAGTCCTTCTTCGACCCGCGCCCGGAGCGTGAAGGTGCCGTCGAAGGCGCCACTGCCGACCGCGATCCGGCCTGCGCCGTCCGCCACGGTTCCCTGCCAGCTCGCATGCGCGACCCGTACTACGTGAATGCCCACTTGCCCTCGCTCTGGTTCGCGTCGCCGACCCCGACCGGTTAGCTCTCGCCGGCAAAGTTTGATTTTGTACTCTTGATCAAATCAGGTCAACCGGCCAATTGTCGCGTGCCGTAAGCCCGGTGCAGGCGATCACTAACGACGGCCTAACGAGAGAGGAAGCGCGCATGGCGCAAGTGCTCGGTGTCGGCGACGTCACCGCCGTCCGCGGAAGGTTCTCCTCGCTCCAGTCCGGATTCGCGTTCTTCGACGCGCCCGGCGGCTCGCAGGTTCCCGACGAGGTCGGCGACGCGATCGCACGCACGCTGCGCGAGGCGAGCGCGAACATGGGCGCGCTGTACGAGACATCGAGGCGAGTCGGCGAGATCGTGCTCGAGGCGGAGGGCAACGCCGCCCGCTTCCTTGGCTGCCGGCCGCACGAGGTGATCTTCGGCCCGAACATGACCTCGCTCAACTTCACGCTCTCACGGACCGCCGGCAGGGAATTCGCGCGCGGGGACGAGATCCTCGTCTCCTCGCTCGATCACGACGGCGGCGTCGCACCATGGCTCGAGCTCGCCCACGATCGCGACCTGGTCGTGCGCCACATCGAACTGCGCGACGATACGACGCTCGACTACGAGGACCTTCAGAGCAAGCTCTCCGAGCGCACGCGCGTCGTCGCGTTCGCGTGGGCGTCGAACGCGATCGGCACGATCGTGGACGCCCGGCGAGTCTGCTCGCTCGCCCACGAGGCCGGTGCGCTGGCCTGGATCGACGCCGTCCATTACGCGGCCCACGAGCCGATCGACGTCGAGGAGATCGGCGCCGACGTCCTGATCTGCTCCCCATACAAATTCTGCGGCCCCCACCTCGGCGTCGCTTTCGGCCGCGAAGCGTTACTCGAACGCTGGCGCCCGTACAAGGTGCGGCCCGCCCCGACGACGCCGCTCGGCCGCCGGTTCGAGACCGGCACGCTCCCCTACGAGCTGCTGGCCGGCTTCAACGCGACGATCGGCTACCTCGACTCGATCGGCGGGCTGGAGGCGATCCGCCCCTACGAGCGTGAGCTCGGTGAGCGCTTCCTCGCCGCGATCCCGGACCGCGTGACCGTGTACGGCCTGCCGGGCATGGAAGGGCGCGTGCCGACCTTCCTGATCAACGTCGAGGGCGTGCCGGCCGCCCGCGTCGCACAGCAGATGGCGGACCGGGGGATCGGCGTCTGGGCGCACGACTCCTGGTACTCGCTCGACCTCTACCGCCGGCTCGGCTACGAGGACCAGGCTGTACGCCTCGGCTTCATCCACTACAACTCGGCCGACGAGGTCGACCGGCTGGTTGCGGAGCTCGACCGGCTAGCGCAGTGAGCCGAGGACGGGAAGTGACAGGCCGCAATCCGGCTGAAACCCGGGAGCGTCGGCGCCCAGGGGTTAGCAGAATGTGACAACGGCCAGCTCAGGAGATCCACGCATCATTCCCTTCGCATAGCGGAGGTGTTGATGCGTTCATCCCTGCAAACTGAGCGGATCCGGGCACTCATCACGACCCCAGGGCCCCGTCGTCGCGCTCGGAGTCAAACAGCTCCACCAGCCGCGCCCGCGCCTGCCACAGCTTCGGCAGGCCACGCTGCGCGACGAGCTTGCCGAGCACCTGCACCGGCGTGCCCTGCGTGCCGGTGGTGTCCTCCCCGATCGCGCGCGCGACGACGCTGTAGTGCCTGAAGCGCCACACCCAGACGCGCTCGTCCCACTCGGTCAGCAGCTCGGCCAGCTCGTGCAGCTGCTCGAGCTCGCGCCCCCGGCGATACAGCTCGGTCAGCTCGATTCCCGACCGCTCGAGCAGACCGTCGAACGCCACCGCGATCCGCCGCGTGACCCGGGAGACCTGGCGGAAGCCGGGTGAGTCGAAACCGCTTCCGTGACCGAGCACGACACGGACCTGCTGGTACTCCCAGGGATCCATCTGGCCGAGCATGTCGAGCTGGGTGGTGATGTACTGGATGCACAGCACCGCGCGGCGCAACAGGCGCAGCGCCGGATCGATCTCGTCGCGCTCGACCAGCGCCGCCGCCTCCTCGAGCTCACTCGTCGCGAGCTTCAGCCACAGCTCCGATGACTGGTGAACCGTCTGGAACAGCAGCTCGTCGTGGTGCGCCCGCTGATCCGCCGGCTTCTGCAGCGACAGCAGCTCGTCGGTGCGCAGGTAGCGCTCGTAGTCGCTTGCACCCTGGCCCGGCAGGACCGGTGCGTGGAAATCCTCCGTCTCCATCTGTCCCACCTCCTTTCAGCCGGGAGTCGCGCCGCCGAGGATCTCGGCCAGCGTGCCCGGGTTGATGTTGCCGCCTGAGACGATGCAGACGAGCCTGCCGGTGCCCGCGCGGCCGGACAGCGCAGCCGCGAGCGCGAGCGCACCTGCTCCCTCCGCGACGACCCGGGCGCGGGAGGCGAGCGTCCGGATCGCCGCCGCCGTCTCGTCGAGGGAGACGGAGAACGCCCCATCGACGAGCTCGGACACGCGGGGCCACATCGGTTCGAGCACGGAGCGGCTGCCGGAGCCGTCGACGAACGAGGCCCGGTAGTCGACCTCGACAGGTCCTCCGGCCGCCAATGCGGCGCCCAGCGCGGCGCCGGTCTCTGGCTCCACGGCGTAGATCTTGGTCGCCGGCCGGAGAGCCCGGATCGCGCTGGCGATCCCGACGGTCAGGCCACCGCCGCCGTAGGGAATCAGGACCGCGTCGGGGTCGGGTAGATCCTCGAGGATCTCGAGCCCGATCGTGCCGTTGCCGGCCATCACGGCCTCATCCTGAACGGGGTGGACGAAGAGTCCGTCGACGCCCTCGACACGGCTCGAGACGATCACCTGCCACCAGTCCTCGTAGGGCATTTTCAGCACCCGCCCGCCGAGACGCTCGATTGCGCCGAGCTTGGCCTCGGGCGCATGCTCGGGAACGGCGATCGTCGCGGGGAGACCCAGGTCCCGCGCGGCCCAGGCGACGCCTTGAGCCATATTGCCTGCGCTTGCGGTCACCAGCCCGGCTGCGCGCGCGCCGGGCGGGGCCTTCAGGATCGCGTTCGTCGCGCCGCGGATCTTGAACGACCCGATCGGCTGCAGGTTCTCGAGCTTGCACCAGATCTCGGCCGGCGCATCGTCGAGAGGCAGGTGGATCAGAGGGGTCCTGACCGCCGAGCCGGCGATCCGCTGTCGCGCCGCTTCGATCTCGGCAAGGTCGATCACAGCTCGACCTCGGTTCCGCGGCCGAGCCGTCGCGCACCCGCGAGCGCGACCTCGGCGGCTGCGAGGTCCTCGACCGCGAGCCCGAGTGAGCGGAACAGCGTCAGCTCCTGGTCGTCCGCGCGTCCTGGCCGCAGACCCGCGAGCACCTCGCCCAGCTCGGCGCGCACGTGGTCCTCGCCCGCGATCAGGCCCTGCTCGACGGCGAGCCTGTATTCGCCGGCCTCGTTACGCAGAGACTCCCGGCTGTCGGCGAACAACGCAGCCGCGGCGAGTGTCTCGACATCGATCTCGCGCGCGTTCGGCGTGCTTGCGCCGACGGCGTTCAGGTGCGCGCCTTCGGCGAGCCACTCGCGCCTCAGCACCGGCTCGCGCGAGCTCGTGACGGTGACGACGACGTCCGCCCCCCGGACCGCCTGCTCCGCGCTCGCTGCGGCTGACACCGGCACCCCCGGTCCAGCGGTCTCGATCAGCGTGCGAACGTGGCCCGCGGTTGGCGCGTACACCCGCACGGCTTCGAAATCCCGCACTCCTCGCAGCGCCTCGATGTGCGTCGCCCCCTGCACGCCCGCGCCGATGATCGCCAGCTCGCGGGCATCCTCACGGGCGAGCACGCGCGTCGCCAGCGCGGTCACCGCGGCGGTCCGGATCGCCGTGATCGCCGACGCGTCGAGGATCGCCGTCGGCTGACCGGTCTCGCCGTCGAACAGCGTCACGGTCCCCTGGTGCGCGTCCAACCCGCGCGCCGGGTTCCCTGGCATCAGGCAGATCGCCTTGAGCGCGAACACGGCACCCTCGCCACGGTCGCCCCGCCAAGCAGGCATCAGTCCCATCAGTCCCGCCGCACCGGAAGGGCGCATCACCGAGCGCAGCGGCATGTAGGCCTCGCCGCGAGCCCGGGCTACGAGCACGTCCGCCATCGCCTCGGCGCATGCCGCGGGCGTGAGCGCGGCGCGGACATCGTTGCGTGAGAGGACGAGCACCCGCATCAGCGGAAGACCGTCCCGAGCTCGTCGCGCTCGGCGAGACTCAGTGGCGCCGAAATCGCCTCCCGCACCGGGTCGAGGTGCTCCGGGCGCCCCGGTCCGACGACGACCTGCGCCACCCGTTCGTCGGCGAGCAGCCATGCGAGCGAGAGCCCGGCCATCGAGATCCCGCGCTCACTGGCGATCACTTCCAGGCGCTCGAGCGCCGCGAACGTGCCCGGGCTGACGAGGCGCTCGTACGGTTCTGGCCGCTGGGTCATCCGCGACCCGGCCGGGAACGGCCGATCACGCCGGTACTTGCCCGTCAGCCATCCGCCAGAAAGCGGCCCGAAGGCCAGATACGCGATGCCCCGCCGCGTACAGAGCGGCAGCAGGCGCTCCTCGTCGGCGCGCTCGAGCAGCGAGTGGGCGTTCTGGATCGCCTGCGGGTGCCCTGCGTCGAGTGCGGCCTCGAGCTGGTCGGGATCAAAGTTACTGACGCCGTAGGCATGGATCGTCCCCGCGGCGAGGAGCTCGTCGAAAGTTCCGAGCGTGTCCGCGAGCGGCGTCCCCGGATCGAAGTCGTGCGCCAGGTAGATGTCGGCGTGGTCAACCCCGAGCCGTTCGAGGCTGGAGCGCAGCTGGCGCTTCACCCGGGCCGGGGCGAGCCCCTGGTCGGCGCCGGACGACATCGGGTTGAACGTTTTCGTCGTCAGCATCGGACGGACGCCCCTGGACGAGATCCAGCGCCCGATCGCCATCTCGCTGCGACCGCCTCCGTACGCGTCGGCGGTGTCGAAGTGCGTGATCCCGAGCGCCCAAGCAG
>Ga0302326_10003970_pt1 | contig 34548 bp, 37 predicted proteins | sample Palsa_T0_3_FD_202264 | JGI IMG/M metagenome (GOLD analysis project Ga0302326, IMG submission 202264) | Peat permafrost microbial communities from Stordalen Mire near Abisko, Sweden - Palsa_T0_3 | ecosystem: Environmental > Terrestrial > Soil > Palsa > Peat permafrost | place: Sweden: Abisko...
TTCGTCGTGCGGCTGACCGACGACAGCTGCCTGATCATCGAGACCAAGGGCCAAGAAGATCTCGACGTCGCCCTCAAGGACCGCCGCGCCCGGCGCTGGTGTGAGGACGCAACACGCCTCGCGGGCCGAGAATGGGCCTACGAGAAGGTCGGCCAAGCGACCTTCGACGCCTACACCGGACAGGACTTCGACGGTCTACGACGCTTCATCGCCGCAGGCGACAAGAGCAAGTCATAGCGTGAGCGCGAATACCGTCCCAAGCCGGTGGGAAGATAGCCCCTAAGCTCTAAATGGAGGGGCCCTGGTCCATGCCACCACCTACCGACACCCAGATCGATCTCTTTGCGTGGGCTCGCGAGCTCGAGCAGGAGAACGAGCGGATCGCCAAGGTCAACGATGAGCGCGCACGTCGCCGCGGATACCTGGTGTTCGCCACCGACCCTGCCGTCTCTCCGGAGGACCCAAACTACTGCGAGATCTACGCCACCGAGGCAAGAACACCCAACCAAGCGGCCGGCAAGATCCGCCCGCTGGCAGCGGGCCGGCGCCTGCACGCGTATCTAGCCACCGGCAAGTACAAGCACGAGCTCGCAGACGCCCGCTGGGTCGCCTGAAGCCACAGAGACAAGCTGCGACCCGAGCCTGGGCAGCACGGTGCCCCGCCAGGCATACTTCGTGGCCGTCCTCGTCGCGGTAAAGCTCTCCGACGCAAAGCTCCGCCTCTTGCTCGATGGTGGTCATTTTCTGGCTCCTTGGCTCGGGGCCGATGGGGTGCTGAACACGTGTGGCTCTGCTCGGACGGAAGGGCAAGTCCCCGCCCTCGTGGGCGAATCACTTGACCTTTATCGCGAGTAGAGCTAGACCTGTCGGTTGTGAGAAAGCGACACCGGCCGCCAGCCAAAAGGCGGATGCAGCGGCCCCCCGACCGCGACCCGCGAGCAGGCGGGCCCTCGCTGCGGTCGGCCGCGACGCGGCCCCGTTCGCGCCCTTTCCGCCCGACACCGATGACGGTGAGACCGACCAGGCCGAGGCCGAGCCCTGCTGACCGAGGCTTGGACGCCCTGTCGTTCAGGCGGGGATGGGCGCTGTAGCCCGTCATGAGCTAGCCGCGGCTGTATCGGAGGCCGGCGTCTAGGGACGATCGGCGGCGCCCGCGCAGGAGCTCGCTGCGGCCCGGAGGCCCCGGATATCCATCAACTGATCCCCGCACGTCGCGAGCTGCGAAGTACGCTCTCCACGCCCAGCTTGCGTGTCGCCGGCAGCGACCGAAGGTGGCTGTATCCGGGGCCGAAACCCTGCCGAGACGTTTTCATTTGCTACGCCGGCGACCGCCGAGATCACCAGGGCTGACGCAAAGCGCGATCACGAGCTGATCGTCTCGACCTGTTCGGGTCCGGGGTGGGGTAGGTCATCGATTAGCGGTTCCGCGTAGGAGAAACTCATCACGTTGAACTGCTCGGCTTCGGCGGGTATATCGTTGTCGGCGACGATCAGTTGGAACGCGGCGTTGCCGTAGTAGTCTTGCAGGCGGCGCATCCAACGGTAGACCCGCTCGCTGGCCTGCGTGTCGTCGGGGTTGGAGCCGAAGTTCTTGCGCGGGGTGTCGATCAGCATCAGCGATGGCAAGAGCGTTTCGTTGGGTGCACGCAGTGCGTAGGAGAGGCCGGCGAGGAAGTACGCGTCGTTGACCAGCGTCTTCATCCCTCCCGAACTGAGGTCCTCCAGGCGCTTGCCCCCGACCATCGGCAGGTAGGTCTTTCTGTCGATCTCGGAGGGCTGGTACCAGGGCAGCTTGAGTTCCTGCAGGATCTCGTCGAATGCCTCGGAGAGTTCCTCCACGCGCGTCATCGCCTGCTCGCGCTTGGCCTGTGTCTCGGCAAGCTTGTCCCCAACGGTTACCTGGCGCTTCTTCAGCTCTTGCAGGTGGGCGTGGCGCCGGTCCACCTCGCCGCGGCTCGCGAGCGCCTTGAGGTCGCTGCGCCGCGTCGAGCGCAGCTCGCCGAGCGCCTCAGAGTGCTGCGCCACCTTGTCAACGAACGGCGCGACCGCCTGGCGGGAGCGCTCGTCGGCCTCGCGGCGCGCCTCGGCCGAACGTGCCTCAAGGTCTTGGATACGCTCGTCAGCCTGAGCGGCCTGGGCCTGCGCCTCGGCGAGCAGCTGGTCGGTCTCGGCGAGCTGTCCGTGCAGGCGCTCGAGCTCGTCTTCGACCGTCACGGATGCGACTGCGATCGGCTCTGGCTGGCCGCAGAGCGCGCAGGAGCCCGGGCTGTGGTCATGCCCGGAGACGGGCTGAAGGCAGCGGGGGCACGTACGGAACTCGATCGCCGAGAGCTCAGCGCCGGCGAGCATCGCCTTGAGCGTACGCTGCTCGTCGAGCGCGACCTGCGCGCGCAGCCTCTGCAAGTTCTCGACCTCGGCGAGCGCGCGCTCGCGTTTTGTAATTGCAGCCGTGAGCTCGTCGGCGAGCTCTTCTGCCGCGCGGAGCGCTGGGCTAGCCCCCGCGTCGGCGGCTCGCATCTCCTCGCGCAGGCGCGCGAGTTCACGCTCAAGCGCTTCGCTGGCTCCCTCGGCGCTCTTGATCCGCTCCTCAAGCTGCTCGCGCCCCGGTAGTTCCACCGCCGCCACGAAGGCGTCGATCTCGCGGACCGAGGTCTGTGCCTCCTTGATCTCCGCCTGCAGCGCACCAGCCTCTACCTGCAGCGCGGCCGTTTGCTCGTCGATCAGGCCGTAGAGAAGCTCGAAGGTCGAGCGGCGCTTTGGGTCACGCACCCCGTCGAGGTGGTTGATCGTGGAACGGTCGATCTCCGTCTGTGGCAGGTAGATGTAGTCGTAGACGTCGTAGAAGGAGATCGAGGTCTGTGGGCCGGCCGGCTTCACGCGCGAGCGTGGCACCGACACCACGGGGATGCCCAGGCGGGCGAGCAGAAAGCGCGAGATGCTGTTCTCTGCCAGGGGGCTGCCGGTCGCGGTGGTCGCGATGGCGCCGCCGTCGGCGTCACGGACCGAGACGCGCGACTTGTGGGCCGCGATCCCCCGCACTAGGAGCAGCCGCTCGCCCTGGATCTCGACTGTAAGCGCCAACTGGCGGCCGACCTTCTGGACCGCCTCCGACAGGCGGGCGCGGCCGCCGAGCCCGAAGCGGATCAGTTCGAGCAGCGAGGTCTTGCCCACCCCAACCGGGCCTTCGATCACATTCACGCCGTCGGCGAACTGCCACTCGTAGGCCCGCTCGGCCGCGATCAGCCGTACCTCCCGGATCTTGAAGGACGCTCTCACGACGCCGCCGGCTCCGTGATCCTTGAGCGCAACGGGCGGTTGAGCGCGTCGGGAAAGGAATGGTAGATCAGCCTCTGAAGGTTCGTCCCAGAGAGGTCGAGGCCGTGCTTCAGTGCCCGTGCGCGCCCGATCACCACCTCCCAGCCAGTGTCGGAGAAGGCCTCGACAGCCTTCAGGCCGGCGTCAGTGGCACGGAGCGCGACCGAGCCGCGGCCCTCCACCGGATCGACCAAGCCCTGGCCAATCAGCCGCCCGACCACTGGGTAGTAGCGGCTGTCCCAGGGGCCGTACTTGTAGCGGATCATCGCGCTCTCGAGCGCGAGGCGCTCTTCTGGAGAGGGGCGCAGTGCGGGGGCGAGCGGCCTGCCGCGGTCGTCGAGGACGCGCTCGAGGTAGCTTGGGTAACGCAGCAGGAAGTCGAGCTTCGCGAGCTTGGTGAGCCCATCCAGGTGGCCCTTGGTCCCGGTCGAGAATGCCGACACGAGGATCAACACGCGCGCCACGTGGTACTCGAACGGGTCGCGAGCGCTTGAAAGGGGAACGCTCACGCCTCACCCAGCTCGAACGCCTCGGAGAACCACACCTTGCACTCGTCGGTGAGCTGGAAGACGAGCCCCTGTAGCAGCTGGTCATCGAGCGCGAACGGGACCCCCGCCGGGAGGCGGTCGGTCGTAACCGTCTCGATCAGATCGAGATGCATCGTCTTCCCGTAGGGCGCCGAGGAGCTCACTCGCGACTCGCTCGCGCTCGCGAGCTGCGCTACGCGCAGGCGCAGCGCCTCGAACGCCGGGTCGCCTCCCGGGACGTTCGCGCGGCGGGTGCTCTCGAACGCATACCATTGCGCCCGCAGCTGGACAGCGCTCGCGATCATCGTGGGCCCGAGCTCTCCGGCGAGAAGCTTGCGCTGCAGACGGCTCGGCGGCGGTGGCGGCGGCGCGTGCGGATTAACGGGGACGAGGCTGGGCTCCGGCTGGGTGAGTGGGTGTAGCGCGTCGAACATGTCCTCTCTGGTGATCGTGCGGCGCTTGATCCGCCTGTCCCGTGCTGCCGCCTCGTCGAAGCGCCCAGGGTCGAGCAGCGCCTCACGGAGGTCCAGACGCTCCCCGATCTGATCGCGGTTCGCTCGCGCGATCAGATCGAGTACCCGCTTGTAGTAGGGGTCGGCGAGTGCCTGAACAAGACTCAATTCCTGGAGCGCCGGCCAGTACATGTCACTGATGTTGACCGCCCCAATGTGCTCCCGGCTCGGCAGCCCCGCCTCGACCGAGAGGACCAGGGTGAACTCGCGCACACGCTCGTGGTCCTCGCAGCCGAGCGCCACCGCGAGCTTGGCGAGGAAAGGCTCGATCCTCTCGCTCTCGCGCGACTGGCAGGCGTCCACCAACTGCTGCGCCTCGAGCGCACCAGTCTTAAGGCCAGCGTTGGTCATCACCCGGCAGAGCGCCCGCCGGCCGGTCTTAAGCCAGCGCTCGTACAGATGCTTGACACCGCCCTCGGAGCAGAGGGCCGCGTAGCTCCACGGGCCGCGCGAGACCTCGCGGTGCTTGACCGAGACGAGCTCGATCCTCCCGTCTGCGTAGATGACGATAAAGTCCTCGTGCTCCTCACACACGACGCTCGCCACGCGGTTATCGGGCAGCAGCATGTCGACGCAAGAGCGTGCGGTGCACTCGTGCTGGTAGCGGAAACGGCTCTGCGTCTGCGCGCCAGAGTCCTCGGCTGGCTCGCTTCCTGAGAGCCATTCGGGTGGCTGGACTTCCTCAAGGCCCGCGCTCATCACGCCGGAGCGTAGTTCAAGTGCGACCAGGGCGCTCTACGAGCGCGCTCGGCACTGGTGGCGCGCAGACTCGGAATTGCCTAGCATGGGACGGGATGGCAGCGCCCCAACGGCTGCAGCGGAACTCATTTTCAACTCACTGGGACCAGAGTGCGCGGCGTGAGCGGCAGACCATAGGTCGTCATCGCCAACGGGAACGGCTTGGGGCACGACACCCTGCCGTGAGATAGACCGCCGCCGAAAAAGTCGGATCCTGCCGGGTGGTCGGCGGCGGGGTTGATCTTCTTCCACGGGTAAAGGTAGACGTGTCTCCGCGCGAGCGGCTCCCGGCTCACGACCGAGTGCCACCATGAAGGCTATGTGGGGCACCTTCCTTCTTGAGGTCTACCGACGGCAGCACGCGCGCGACGTGCGCGACGCCATTGAGCGAGTGCTCGGCTTGGAGTCAGCGTCGAGTTGGTCGACTGGCGGCGTGTACGTGTTCTGGAACCCGGACACGCGTGAGCCCCTCTACGTGGGAATCGCCGGGGATATGCCGGGGCGCTTCGCCCAGCACAATGGACTGCGAGGCTGCCCAGCGTCCGGTTGTAAGCGCGACCAGATCGCTAAATACTTCGCTGAGGAGTGCGACTGGCTCGGCTACAGCGTGATCGCGCTGTCATCGCTGAGCCAGCCGAGCACGCGCCGACAGCGTGACTCGCTCGGCCTGGAGGATCGCGAACTCATCGAGCTCAACGAGGCGCTCTCCGCTGAAGCCCTAGACGAGATCCGCGCGCTGGAGGGCCGCATGATCGCGCTCTACGCTCAGCAGTTCGGAAAGCCACTCCGCTGGAACGCCTCACCTGGCCGTCTCCCGCGCGTCTCACCGAGCGCCGAAGACGGCACGCTCGCCACCGCCGTCGGCGCGCTCGACTGCCTGCTCCAGGCCCGCAAGACGATCCGCCGGCTCGCCGAAGACCCCGAAGCGATGATGTTCGAGGAGCACCTCCACGGTGCTCGTATCACTGCGGTGCGCGCGGCGATTCTCAACGGTCAGGGCTTCCGCAACGACCTACTACGCCGCCATCTGGAGCGCGGCTGGGCGGCACCGTTCATCCGCGACGAGATCGTGAACAGCGGCTACCTCGACCAGCGCAACCCCGTGACGATCGGCCCAGTGCTGGACGCACCGGAGGATGATCACGAGCCGCCGAGCGACGACTGATTCAGGATTCGCCGTCGCCGTCGCTTTCCACGTCCTCAACTGCAGCGGCATCGGATCCGGGAGCGGGTCTACTGGGCTCAGCGACAACCGACTCCGCGGTCAGGCCCGCCGCCTTGAGCAGCTGCGCGAGACGCCCAATCTCACTCGGCGCTGGCGTCGTCGTCAGTCGCTCAAGCATCTCGCCCCACATCTCCTGCAGCGTCAGGAAACCGACCGAGCAGCCGCTGAGGTTCGCCGAGATTGTCGGGTCGCTGTCCCACGCAGCGGCATCGCCCTTCAAGCGGGTTACCGCGATCCGGTAGTCGAAGTCGGCCTGCCCGGTCCGCTCCTGGATCGCCTGGCGGAACGCCTCGCTCCACTTCGGGATCCACAGCTCGCGAAAGTGGCGCCAGGTCGCCCGCTTCGGGTTCGTCTTCTCTCCCCTCAGCTCAGCGAGCTTCGCGGTGGCGTCGAATCCGCCCTGCCAGGACTTGCAGCTCACGACAACTACGCGACTTCTACCCTGTTCGCCAGGGTGGTAGCCGACGACATCGACGTCAGATGGAACGGAGTCGTCCGCAGCGTGGTACTCGGGATGGTCCGGGTGTGGGCGGAAGTGGACGTTGTGGATCGTAAAGTAGCCCTCGAACTGGAGATAGTCGTCGGCGATCTGCTCTAGCACATCCTCCTTCACGCGAGCAAGGCTCGCACGCGATGCGGACGCTCGCCGAACGCGAGACGCCAGAGGCTGGGCCCCGCAGGCGCGATCAGAAGTGCGGCGCGGCACGTCCACCCGGCGGCCATCGCCACGCGCTATCGGGGCCGACTCGTCGGCCCTCGCGATCCCGCTAGACCGACTTCGGGGTTTGTGTCGCCGACCCCCGCATCGCGGCACAAACCCACCGGAATCCGCTCGTATCCGCAGGTATCTCGGTGGACCGCACGGCCGGCGGCGACTGCTGACGGCGTCCCAAAACCGCCCGCAAACAGCCACTTTTTGCTACGCTCAGCCGAGCGGGTCAGGGCTGGCTGCCCCACCACTGAAAATCGAGGTGTCGGCGGTTCGAGTCCGCCTCTCGCCATGCGCTCGATCGGCGTCGTTTGCGTTTTGGGCTGACGAGCATCGCCGGTAAGGCCCCCCAAACCCCGTGTGGTGCCCTTTGGGTAGTTTGGTCGTATGGCGCTTGATGAGGCGAGGGGGAGTCGGGTTTCGGGCAGCACCGGGCGCCTCGCGCGCGAGAACTCCGTGCGCCAGCCCGGCCGCACGCTCGTGACCGCGCTCGCGCTGACGATCGGGCTCGGGCTGGTCGCGTTTATCTCGGTGCTCGCCGCGGGCACGAAGGCGACGATCGACCAGGCGGTCAGCCGCTCCTTCTCGGGCAGCCTGATCGTCCAGAACACCAGGACCGGCGAAGGAGGCATACCGGCTCAGGTCGCGCCCGCGCTTCGCTCGATACACGGCGTGCAAACGGTCACCGCGATCGCCATGACCAAGGGCAGGGTGCAGGATCTCTCCCAACCGGGCGCGCCGGTGATCGACGAAAACAGCCCCTTGACCGCGATCGAACCTGAATCGTTCAGGAAGATGTACACGCTCGAATGGGAACGCGGCTCCTCGGCGACGCTCGCGACACTCGAACAGGACGGCACGGTCCTGACGAAGAAGTTCGCGAGCGCCCACCACCTGATCGTGGGACAGCGCCTGCTGGTGCTGTCGGCGTCCGGCCATCGAGTCACGCTGACGGTGCGGGGCATCGTCAAGGACGAAGCGCTCGGCCTGATGTCCAACCTCACGATCTCCCGTTCGCTGGCGCGCTCAGCGTTCGGCAAGCGCGAAGACGGGGCCGACTTCGTCTCCTACGCCCCCAGGCGCGAACGGCACCGAAGTGCGCCGCGGCGTCGACGCGCTGCTGCGCAGCAGTTTCCCCCAGGCGCACTCGCAGACCGCGGCGCAATACACGCACGAAGCCAGCGAAAAAGTAAACAAGCTCCTCCTGCTGGTGTACGTGCTGCTCGCGCTGTCGGTGCTCGTCTCCTTGTTCGGAATCGTCAACACGCTCGTCCTCTCGATCTACGAGCGCACACACGAGATCGGGATGATGCGCGCGATCGGCGCCTCGCGCCGCCAGATCCGCCAGATGATCCGTTACGAGTCGCTGATCACCGCAATGATCGGCGGCATCCTCGGGGTCGTGATCGGCGTCGTCGGTGCGATCCTCGTCGCGACCCTCGCGCTGTCGGGCACGGGCTACGTCATTTCGGTGCCGGTCGGCACGCTGCTCGTGCTGCTCGTGCTCGCGGCACTCGCCGGAGTCCTCGCCGCACAACTACCCGCGCGACGTGCCGCCCGCCTCGACGTGCTCGGCGCACTCGCAAGCGAGTGATCGGGGCGGCAGCGTGCCTCGTGGGCGTGGCGTGCTCTGAGATGTGGCGCACACTTCACCTGCGAGGAACATGCGCCAGGCAGCGTGGTGATGCCGCCCGACATCGTGAGAGATCCCCGCTAAGACGAACCGTGGGTGCGACGAGGACGCGCCCTGCGGCTCGTTGATCGTCAGGACTCCGTTGGGGTTGGGGGAGCCTTGGGCAATAGGCGATGGCCGTCGACGACGGCTGTGGCGAGGTCGATGAGCTTGCGGTTATCGACACGTGACTGCTCGCGCAGCATCTCGAACGCGCTCGCCTCATCGATGGCGTGGCGCTCCATGAGGATGCCCTTGGCACGCTCTGTCAGCGCGCGGCGTCCGAATGCGCCTTGGAGGTCCTGGTACTCGGCGAAGCGGCGGAGCACGATATCGATCGCGCTCTGCCAGTCCTCGACGTCGGCGTCGCTGATGTGAGCGAAGACGCCTCGCTTGGACGCCTCGTTGATGAACTCGGGGTCGCGGGCGTGGAGCAGGACGATGACCGGGCAGGCGGCTTCTTGCACGATCTTGTCGATCAGTCCGAGTGCGTGCTCTGAGTTGTCTCCGAGTCCTACGAGCGCAACGTCGGGACGCTCTCTCGCGGTCGCTGGGCCTACGTCCTCGATGTCGATCTCGCGGGCGATCACCTCGTGGCCGAGTCCGACGACGATCGGAGCGACGAGCGCCAAGCGGTCCTTGCGCTCGTTGGCGATCAGGACACGCAGATGCTTGGTCTCGCGGTAGCTCATCAAATGTGAAACCGGCCACTCGCGGCCGGGCAGCAGTGCTACGCTAAATGTTAGCTCGCCTCAAATCTCGGCGGGCTCCGATCTTCCGGCTCCGACACTCGGCTGGCGTTTTGCGTGTTGACCTAAGCGGTCAAACGCCCCAACGCACGCGTCAGGAGCTCGTCATCACAAACCTCATCAAAGTGCCCGCTCAAAGCAGCCAGGTCGGTGGCAGCTCTCGTGAGGCGGGCATCTCATGAGGATCCCGACCGGGAACTTTCGTGTGGTCATCGCCGGCGGAGGAGTGGCCGCCCTCGAGTGTGCGCTCGCGCTCTCCCAACTCGCGCCTGAGCTGACTGATGTGACGCTGATCGCACCCAACCTCGAGTTCGTCTACCGCCCGATGGTCGTCCGTGAGCCATTCGCCTACGGTTCGGCAAGCCGCTATCCCCTGAAGGCAATCGTCGAGGACGCCGGCGCGAGACTGCTCGAAGAGCAGCTGAGCTGGATCGACCCCGAGAAGCACACCCTTCACACAGAGACCGGGAAGGCGATCGAGTACGACGCGCTGCTGCTGGCACTCGGCGCCCACGCCCACAAGCGCTACGAGCACGCGATCACGATCGACGACCGCCGCCTGGATGACACGCTGCACGGCCTGATCCAGGACATCGAGGCCGACTACATCCACAGCGTCGCATTCGTAGCGCCTGGACAGATCGCCTGGCCGCTGCCGCTGTATGAGCTTGCGCTGATGAGCGCCGGGCGCGCGTATGACATGGGCATCGAGCTGCAGGCGACGATCGTCACCCCAGAGGACAGCCCCCTTGCGATCTTTGGCGCCGCGGCGAGCAGCGCTGTCGCCGGGCTACTGACGAGCGCCAAGATCGAGACGGTCAACTCCGCCTACTGTGAGATACCACGCCCGGGGGAGGTGGTGATCAACCCCGGCGACCGCCGTGTGAGGGTCGACCGTGTGATCGCGCTGCCGGAACTCAACGGGCCTCGCGTGCGAGGTATCCCACTCAGCGAGCACGGCTTCATCCGTGTCGATCCCCACGGTCGAGTGCCTGGCGTAGCGGACGTCTATGCGGCCGGTGACACCATCGACTTCCCGATCAAGCACGGCGGTCTTGCTGCCCAGCAGGCAGATGTCGCCGCGCAGTCGATCGCGGCGCAGGCCGGTGCGTCGCTTACACCCGAGCCGTTTGACCCGGTGATCCACGGCATGCTGCTCACCGACGGCAAGCCGCGATACCTAACCGCCCACATCAGCGGCGGTCACGGCTTCAGCTCTGAGATTTGCGACACGCCCACGTGGTCACCTCCGGGCAAGATCGTCGCGCGGTACTTGGCGCCATACCTCGAGGGCCTGGATCACGAGAGGACCCGCAGCGAGACAACTCTCACTAGCGAGGGACCGATCACCGACCAAATCGATGCCCAGGCCGCGATGGCCGCCTCGGTAACGAGCACATGAACACATCTACAGAGAGACAAAAATGATCGCCTACGTCATCGTCGCCATCCTGCTCGTCGCACTCATCGTGCTGGCAATGTCGGTTCGGATCCTCAAGCAGTACGAGCGTGCTGTGATGTTCCATCTGGGCAAGGTCCGCGACGGGGCTCGCGGGCCTGGCCTGATCTTCTTCGCGCCGCTCATCAACCAGGTCCACCGAGTGTCACTACGGATCGTCACGATGCCGATCCAGTCGCAGGGCATCATCACCCGCGACAACGTCAGCATCGACGTCTCCGCCGTCGCCTACTACCGCGTCGATGACCCGATCCGCTCAGTCGTGGCAATCGAAAACGTCGAAGAGGCAATCAACCAAATCGCCCAGACCACGCTTCGTGCAGTGGTCGGCCGTCACACACTCGATGAAACGCTGTCTGAGACGGACACGATCAACAAGAACATCCGGGAGATCCTGGACGTGCAGACCGAGGAGTGGGGCATCAAGGTCACGACGGTCGAGCTGAAGGACATTCAGCTGCCCGACTCGATGAAGCGCGCGATGGCCCGCCAGGCCGAAGCCGAGCGCGAGAAGCGCGCCAAGATCATCGCCGCCGAGGGCGAGGCGCTAGCTGCCGGCGAGCTCGCACGCGCCTCTGATGTGATGATGGAGCACCCCCTCGCGCTGCAACTGCGCAACCTCCAGACACTCGTGGAGATAGCGGTCGATAAGAACTCCACCGTTGTCTTCCCGGCACCCCTGATGAGCACCATCCAGGAGCTCGGGGCGTTCCTCAAACGCGAGACCGTCGCCGCGGGAGATCTCCCTGCGGCGCCTGGACTGGCGCCGACTCCGTCCAACGGCTCGGCGCTCACCAAATGACCTCAGCCTTCTTCACCCGCGGAGGTTCGTCTCCGAGCGATTACGTCGGCAAACGACGGGTGTGGCTGAGCGCTCCCGGCGACATGGAAGACCAGTCAGAGGGCTCATGAGCACCAGCACGCAAGTTGACACGAGCTTTCGCTGCGGACATCTGAACTGTCCTCGATGTGGCCTGAGCATAGAAGTGCGTCCATCCCGGACGGCGATTCGTCACTGTCCGCGGTGTGTCGCGCGTAGTCGTGTGATCGTCGAGTTGTTCAGCTCGGCTCTGCCCGCGGTCGTGCTTTATGACGAGAGTTCGTTGCCTCGAGTCGATGACAAACTGGCTGCCTACTGCGAGTGATAGAGTCCGTGTTGGCTTCGCCTCAACCCTCGGCTGGCATCAGTACCAACGGCTCCAACGTTTGGCCGGCAGGACGCGAGAACCAAGTGGTCATCGCGTACATCCACCGGGAGGAGCCGTTTCATGCGTCGCAGAGTCTTTGACGTTCTCACCAGCGCCGTCGGGCTGGTCCTCGTAGTCGTCCTGCTCGTGGCAGGGGGGCTGCTGATGTGGGGCTACAGCTATGACCACAACAACGTCCACAACCAGCTCGCCGCACAGGACATCTTCTTCCCGCCGAAGGCGGCATTCGCTACCGCGAAGGCCGGTACCGAGATCACCCCCGCGATGATCCCGTCCGTCTCGCGGTACGCGGGACAGCAGTTGCTCACCGGCCCGCAGGCCGAGGCGTACGCCGACCACTTCATCGCGATCCACCTCTCCGAGATGCCATACGGGGGGATCTACTCGAAGATCAGCACCGCCGCGCGCGCCGAACCGACAAACACCAAGCTCGCGGCGCTGGAGACGACGTCCTTCCAGGGAACGACGCTACGCGGGCTGCTGCTGGAGGCGTACGGCTTCTCGAAGATCGGCACGATCATGCTGATCGGCTCGATCGCCTCGTTCATCCTTGCCCTGATCATGCTCGGGTTCGTTGCCCTCGGGTTCCGCCACGCAGAGCGCACCCCGGCCGAGGAGGAGCTGTTGGTGCCCAAGCCCAGCCCGGTGCTGGCGGGGGCACCCTCATGACGAGCATGTCAGCCGTCGCCACCCCCGAGCTCCAGGCGACGGACACATCGAGGCAGTGGTTCTCAGGACTGCTCTCCGGCGAGCAGGAGCAATCGTGAAGGCTCTCGTTTATCACGGTCCCGGTCAGCGCGGCTGGGACACCGTGGATGACCCGACGATCATCGATCAGACAGACATCGTTGTGAAAATCGACACCTCGACGATCTGTGGGTCAGACCTGCACATCCTCAAGGGAGACGTGCCCGAGACGACACCCGGCACGGTGCTCGGCCACGAGGCTGTCGGCACCGTGCAGGAGATCGGATCGAACGTCAGTACGGTCGCGGTCGGGGACCGGGTGCTGCTGTCGTGTATCAGCTCCTGCGGGCGCTGCCGGTTCTGCAAGGAAGCCCGCTATGGGCAGTGCCTCGGCGGAGGCGGCTGGATATTCGGGCATCTGATCAACGGCCTGCAGGCCGAATACGCGCGTGTTCCGTTCGCCGATAACTCTGTCTACAAGATCCCCGAGGAGCTCTCAGACGAGCAGGTTCTGTTCCTGGCCGACATCCTGCCAACGGCCTACGAGGTCGGTGTCTTGAACGGCAAAGTCACACCAGGGGATGTAGTGGCGATCGTCGGCGCGGGCCCCATCGGTCTCGCGGCGATCCTCACGGCCAGCCTCTACACGCCGGGACGGATTGTGGCGATCGATCTTGCCGACGGCCGCCTGGAGAGCGCCCGGCACTTCGGAGCCGACGTCACGATCAACAACGGGAGCGAGGACGCCCTCGCTGAGATCATGGAGCTCACCGACGGACTCGGTGTCGATGTCGCGCTCGAGGCAGTGGGGGTGCCTGACACGTTCGAGCTCGCGGCCGACCTGATCCGCCCGGGTGGACGGGTCGCGAACATCGGGGTGCACGGCCACTCCGCCACGCTTCACCTCGAGAAGCTGTGGACTCGCGACGTAACGATCACCACAGGTCTCGTCGACACTCGGACGATCCCTCAGCTGATGAAGCTGGTTGCCAGCGGCCGCCTGGACCCAACGGTGTTCGCCACACATCACGTCTCGCTGCAGGACACGATGAGCGCCTACGACACCTTCGCCGACGCCGCGAACACCGGCGCTCTGAAGATCGTGCTCCAGGGTGGCGAGAGTGACCGCAAGCCGGATGTCCTCGTTGGGGCGGCCTCAGCCTCATGACGCTCAGTACACCCAGCGCAGCGCGCGAAGTTGCTTCCGCGCCTAAGCACCGCCCGCCGCGCAAGCGCCGCCGGTGGCTTCTGGGCCTAGAGCCGATCTTTGAGGGAGGTTGGCTACACAAGGGCAAGCGCGCGGGCCGCTGGGATGTCGAGGGTGAGCTGTCTGCCGTAGCACTCTTCGGCGACGTGACCATCGACCTGTCGCAGACCAGAAGCGTTCCCTCAGAGATCGCGATCGATGCGTGGGCGATCTTCCGCGATGTCGATGTGACAGTCCCAAAGGGCACCCACGTCGAGCTCTCCGGCGGCGGCTTGCGAGGCCACCTGACGAACGAGACGCCCCCGGTACCCGAGGAGCGTCGCGATCGCGTCGTACGGATTCATGGCCACACGTTGTTGTGCGACGTCACGGTACGCATCGCCGAGTGACACCAGCGGAAGATCGAGGAGGTATACGTGCCCCAAACATCTGTCGTTAGCAGCCCCATAGCAGCGAGCCGTTCCGCGGCGCCATCGCCGTTCGAATGCTCATGGAGGCCGGGTGGCTCTGGTGCGGCGTGGGTACACATAGCTGGTGAGCTGGATCTCGCGAACACCCCCGAGCTCAGGCGGGTGCTGAGCGATGCGCAGCTGTATGCCCGAATGGTGGTGCTCGACCTGCGCAAGGTCACCTTCATCGAGAGCTCTGGCGTCCATGTCATCCTCGACGCCGCGGCAAACGTGCAGCCAGGAAACGGCCGGTTGATCGTGGTACGCGGTCCGACAGACGTCGACCGCGCGCTGACTCTCACGAGTGTCTCCAGCCAGCTATTGATCGTCGACCTCGACCCAAACGATCCGCCCGTCCGTGCGCTCTTGCATCTCGCATAACAGGTTCGTATGAGAGCCATCACCCAATGACAGCTGCGGTTGACCCTCTGGGTTTGGGTGCCCGCCGGTGGTGGGCGCTCGGCGCGGTGTTCCTGACGATCTTGTGTGTGGGGATCGACAGCACGGTGCTGAGTGTGGCGCTTCCCACGTTGGCGAGGTCGCTGCACGCCTCAGAGCCGGACTTGCAGTGGTTCTCCTCGGGGTACTTCCTCGTACTCGCGGCAGCGATGCTCCCGGCCGGACTGCTGGGCGACCGTTACGGCCACAAGAAGGTGTTCCTATTCTCCCTCGGGCTCTTCGGGCTCGGTTCGACCGGGTGCGCCCTCTCAACCTCGGTGGCTGAGTTCATGGCCGCCCGGGTGCTGCTCGGGCTCGCCGGGGCGGGTGTGATCGTGATGGCGATCTCCTCGCTGACGGTGCTGTTCAGTAGGGAGGAGCGGCCAAAGGCAGTAGGGATCCTGGGGGCTGGGAACTTCCTGGCGATGCCGATCGGCCCGATCCTCGGCGGTTGGATTCTGACTAACTTCTGGTGGGGCTGGGTGTTCCTCATCAACGTGCCGGTCACGTTGATCGGCTTCGCCGCTGCCGCCGTTCTGTTGCCGGAGTTTCGGGCTCCACGGCGCCCGGGTTGGGATTTGACCGGCATAGTCGCTTCTGTTCTCGGCCTCGTGGCGGTCACTTACGGACTGATCAGGGCGGGCGAGGATGGCTGGAGCGATCCGGGGGCCCTGCTCATGATCTTCGTCGGTATCGCGATCCTGGCCTGTTTCCTTGCTTGGGAGCGCCGGTTGACACACCGTCCCAGCGGTCAGCCGTTGCTGGATATGACGCTGTTCAGCTCGGCTTCGTTCACGTGGGGCGCGATCTTCGCCGCCATGTCGTTCCTTTCCTTGATCGGGGTGCTGTTCACGATGCCGCAGTACTTCCAGGGAGTGCTCGGCACGACGGCGATGGGTTCGGGTCTGAGGCTCTTGCCGCTGGTCGGCGGGGTCCTGGTCGGGGCCGTTCCGGCCGCTGAGGTCGCTAAGCTCGTTGGCGCCAAGATTGCCGTTGCGGCCGGGTTCGGCCTACTTGTGGTGGGGCTGCTCCTGGGAGCCAGCACGAGCGTCGATTCGAGTGGCTCCTTTGTCGCGATGTGGATGGTTGTTGTCGGGGCCGGAATGGGTCTCGCGCTGGCTACCTCGACCTCCGCGGCGCTCGTAGAGCTGTCCCCGGATCGCAGCGGGGTTGCCTCGGGAGTGTTGGAGGCGATCGATGAGGTCGGTGGGCCATTCGGCATCGCGATCCTCGGCAGCGTTGTGAGCGCCGGCTACGTCGCCCACCTCAGCCTTTCGGGCCTATCGGGGGGAGCCGCCAGCGCTGTTCGCCAGAGCGTCTTTGGTGGCGTGGCAGTCGCGCACCAGCTGCAGTCATCCCCGCTACTGACGTCCGTGCGAACCGCCTTCGTGGACGGCATGGACAACGCGCTGCTCGTCTCAGCCGGGATCGCGCTCCTCGGCGCCCTCCTCAGCCTGCTCTACCTGCCAAGGTCGAACGCCTCTCTGAATACCGAGCAGCCAACTGTCGGCAAAGAACTCGCTGTGGCGGCCGTTAGATGATTACCGTGCTGGCGGCCGTCTTCAACTTGAATCATCCCGCGCATGTCGTGGAATGGCATTTCATTCAGCTGTCCGTGGCGAACCTGATCGTGATCGCGCTGATGCTCGTGGTCTTCGCGATGGCAATCGCGTTGCCGTTCCCCGGCGCGCGTGCTCGTGCGACCGCTCGCCGGACTGGAGGGGACCCCAAGTGAGTGCCGCCCAGACTCCGAAGCCCACCTGGACTGGCCGGGTGCGGGACGCAGCGGTCGAGGCGCTGCCCCCGGAGAAGCTGCTCCCCGATGGGCAGCCGACCTATGTCGCGTCGTGGATTTACATCTTCGGCGTCGCCAGCATCGCGGCGCTCGTGGTGATCATCGGCTCTGGCACGATCCTGGCGCTGAAGGGTCCTGCGTGGTGGCATTACACGGGCATCGGGCATTTCTTCAACAGCATCCACCTGTGGGCGGTCGAGCTGTTCTTCTTCGCGATGGTTGTCCACCTGTGGGGTAAGTATTGGATGGCCGCGTGGCGGGGCGGGCGCACACGCGTCTGGATTACCGGCGCCGTCACGTTCCTGGTCGCCGTCCCGACCGCGTTGACGGGCTATGTCTCTCAGCAGAACTTCGACGCGCAGTGGATCTCAACGCAGGCGAAGGATGGCCTGAACTCCGTCGGCGTCGGCGCGTTCTTCAACGTCACGAACTTCGGGCAGATGTACAGCTACCACGTTTTTCTGCTGCCGCTGGCCGTCGTCGGGCTCGTCGCCGCTCACGTGCTTCTAGTGCGCCGCCACGGCGTCGTGCCGCCATTCGAGCTCGACAGGACCGCCCTCGCCACGCGCCTGCCGCAGGACGGCGGCCCGCCACCCGCGGCCCCCGACGACGGCGATCCCCCTCCGGGTCCGACGGGAGTGACGTCGTGAGCTTCCTTCGCTCGAAGGACGACACTGGGCCGTGGCAGGGCGCCTACGCCTCCTATGACCTCGTCAAAGAGCTGTGTATCGCCGTCGGCGTCGTCGCGCTACTGGCGATCCTGTTGACCGTGCTGTTCTCATCGCCGGATGAGAAGCCGAGCACGGTCGCGCAGTGGTCCCGGGCAATGCCGATCAACTTCGTCGCGACCGCCGCCAAGGAGCTCGACGGCACGAGCGACACCGCCGAATACGGCCCACCCTACAACCACAACTCGGGCAGCGTGCAGCACTTCCTGTTCCTGCACCCACAGCGGTGGCTCGGTGTGAGCCACCCGATCGACACGGCCCAGGACTACGTGATCGGCCCACTCGAGACAGTCCCCGGAAACCCGGGGCTACAGAGCGCCCTGGCTGCATACCGGGCGGCTCCGGAAAAGACACAGAAGGCATGGGGCGAAGCGTACGCCAAGCCGCTTGAAGAATACGAAACGGCTACCGAAGAAAAGAAGACGCCGCCCAAGACGGTCACCCTCGACCCCTCGAGTGACGCAGTCACGGTACAGGCGAGCGGAGCCGGACCGGTCCCGGCGCTGATGGGAGGGCTATTGAGCCTCGCCCAGAGCGGTGGACTCGACGGCGCCCTGCTGACCAGCAACCAGTTCTTCCAGACCGACTACACCAAGCCACTGCTGTTCATGGCCGACGGCGGCCTGCTTGGCGAACGCGCCGAAGGCGATCATCTCCTCGGCGAGCAGTGGGGAATGATGAACGAGACCGGCAGCTACCCGGGCCAGGTGTGGCTGTGGCTATACACCCTCTGGTACCAAGTGGAACCGATCAAGTCCTCCTCCAACGCCGATATCCAGGTGATGCTGATCATGGGCCTGCTCAGCCTCGCGTTCATCTGCATACCGTTCATCCCGGGCGTGCGCGATCTCCCCCGCCGCATCCCGATCTACAAGCTGATCTGGAAAGAGCACTACCACGCACAGAAAAACGCGTAGCAGCACTCTGACAAGGAGGCATGGTGAACAGCTGGGAGCTCAAGGCGCTTGACCTGGAGGCGCGGTTGCCGGAGATCCTCTCCTCCAGCGACGAGGCCCGCGCAATCGTGCTCGACCTCGCGGCGGGTGAGAGCCTGTCCGAGCATGAGGTCCACGAGCGCGCGTGGCTCGTCGTGATCGATGGCGCGATCGAGGTAACCACGGCCGCGGGCGAGCGCGCGAGTGGCGAGGCTGGGCTGCTGGTCGAGCTAGCTCCAGGAGAGCGCCACGAGCTCATCGCATCCTCGGCTACACGGCTGCTGCTGCTCTTGACTCCCTGGCCCGGCAACGGACATCCTGGTGCGATGACGATCCAGCAGAAGCTCTATACCAGGCGTCACGCAGCCAAGCGCGCCCTGTAACGCCTCGTGACCTTCTATCCGGGGTGCTGGCGCACGGCCAGCTTTCCCAGCATGTCAAGCGGCACCGCGCGTCCGAGGGCGACACCCAAACCCAGAAGGCCAACCGGCGCGATCATCTAGGAGATGCGCTCGGTGCCGAGAATGTCCTCCCCTCGCCTGAGCCGGTGGATGGGTGGCGGCGCACCGTCAGGTAGGCGACCACAGCGGCGATCGCGACGATCGCCAGGGCGAGGTACGGGAACTCGCTGTAGGGGGCTGGCTGCCCCGGCTTGCAGAGCTCGACGAAGGGGACGATCAGGGTCAGCGCCCCCAGGAAGGGGAGTGCCACGTGGCGCGGCGCGGAGAACGATTGACGGTGGCGGCGCCACATGAAGATCGGCAGCGACAGCGTCGTCAGGAAGTAGACGAACAGGATCACGATCGTGCCCATCGTGGAGCACTCGGCATACAGTCCGACAGGGTCCGTCGACCCTCCGTTGAAGCCGACCAGGTGGGATATCCACCAGAGAGCGATGATCGCCAGTCCTACACCTGCCATCCCGAGCAGTGCGTGCACCGGCGTGTTGTCGCGTGCGCGTGCGCGGCCGAGCCATGCCGGCAAGAGGCCGCTTCGCCCGCCGTCGTAGAGCATTCGTGCCTGGGAGTTCGCGCCGGCGACGAGCGTGGCGAGCACCGAGACGATCCCGGCCAGCCAGGCGAGGATCGCCAGCCCGCCGAGGTAGTGGTCTGAGACGCTCAGGAACGGGACCGAGGAGCGGCCGATTGAGGAGACGTTGTAGTGAAAGCCGGTGACGGTGGAGTAAGTGAAGAAGACGAACAGGAACGTTGCGAGGGCGATCGATATGAACAGCGCCCTGGGCACGGTTCGTCTCGGGTCGCGGCACTCCTCGGCGAGCGCCGGTCCATTCTCCCATCCGATGAACATGTAGAGAGCGAGCGGGAAACCCGCAGACAGGCCCGCCAATCCCCCAGTGAGGTGAGCCCAGGAAAACGGAATTCCCGAGAGCCGAGAGCGCTCGTCGATCAGGACGACGACGCAGACCAACAGCATGATCGCGACCTGCGCGAGCACGGCCAGGGCGACGGCCGTGGTTGAGAGGCTGACGCCTCGCACGGTCAGCCAGATCGCCCCACCCGTCAGAACGAGTGTGATCGGCTCCCACGCTGGATGCCACGAGGTGTAGTGCGCGAGCGTCAACGCCACCATGCCTCCCGACATCGTGAACACCCCCGCCATCGCCACCGTGTAGCCCACCGCGACCAGAAGAGCCACCACGACACCGGCCCTCGCTCCCAGCGAGGTCTCCACATAGGTGATGAAGCTCCCCGCCGAGGGCTCCACCTTGCTGAACTCCGCCACCGTGAACGCGAGCAGCACAACCGCCACACCCGCCGCGAGGATCGTAAGCGGCGCCGCGACACCCGCCGTGACGGCGATCACCCCGAACGCGAAGTAGAAGTCGATCCCCGGGCCGATGTTCGCGACCGTGGAGGCCGTAACCTCGGCCGTGCCCAACTGCGCCGCGGAGCTTTCCGGGCCGGCGCTCATGCAGTCCGGCGACGCAATGTAAGCGCCCCAAGTGCGAGCGCGACAAGTGTCGCGCTGAAAATCACACAGATATCGATCGCCATCCGGCCCCCTAGCGCGCCGGAGCGGGTTGCGCGCGCGAGGGCGTCGTAGGCGTAGGTCAGTGGCAACCCCCACGAGACCCCGTACAGCGCGCTGGCCATCTCGTGACGGTCCACGAACAGTCCACACAACAGCAGCTGGGGAAAAATGAGCGCGGGCATGAACTGCACCGCCTGAAACTCAGTCCTTGCGAACGCGCTGACGAACAGCCCGAGCGCCATCCCGAGCACGGCGTTGCCGACGGCGAGCAGCCCCACTAGCCACGCGCCGTGCGGCGCGTGCAGACCGAGCGTGAGAAACCCGACGAGGCACACGACGACTGCCTGGAGAGCGGCGAGCAAGCCGAACGCGACCCCGTAGCCCACCAGCAGGTCAACCTTGGCGATCGGCAGGCTCATCAAGCGCTCGAGGGTGCCGCTGGTGCGCTCACGCAGCATCGCGATCGAGGTGACGAGAAACATGATGATGAATGGGAACAGCCCACACATCGGCGCCCCGATCGCCTGGAAGGTCTGCGGCTGACCGTCGAATACGAAGCGCATCAGCACGAGCAGCCCGACGGGCACCACGAGCAGCAGCGCGATCGTGCGCGGGTCGCGCCGAATCTGCCACAGCACGCGCCTGGCCGTGGCCAGCGTCACCCGTGCGCTCATGAGGACGCCTGCTCGATAACCGCGAGGAATGCCCGGCCGAGATCCTGCTCGCCGGTCTGCTGGCGCAGCCGCTCAGGCGTTGTCTGCTCGAGCAGCGCCCCGTCGCGCATCAGTAGCAGAGCGTCGCACTCGCTTGCCTCGTCCATCACGTGGCTTGAGATCAGCAACGTGCTCCCGGCGCTGGCCAGCTCGTGGAAGGTCCGCCACAGCTCGGCCCGCAGCACCGGGTCCAATCCGACGGTGGGCTCATCGAGCACCAGCAGCTCTGGATCGTTCAGCAGTGCGCTGGCGAGCGATACTCGCGAGCGCTCACCGCCCGAGAGCGACCCAACGATCTGCTGCTCGCGACCAGCGAGGCCCACGGTGTGGATGACTTCGCCGACGCGCTCTTGGCCGACACCGACGACCGCAGCGAAGTAGCGCAGGTTCTCGCTGATGCTCAGGTCTCCATAGACCGATGGAGCCTGTGTCACGTACCCGACGCGCCGGCGCAACTGTGGCGAGCCGCCCGGTTCGCCGAGCACCATCACCTGTCCAGACTGGAGGATCTGCACGCCTACGATCGCGCGCATGAGCGTTGACTTCCCGCACCCGCTGGGACCCAGCAGGCCCGTCACCGACCCCGCGGCTACATGCAGGTCCAGGCCGTCGATCACGGACCGTCCGCCACGCACGACATGCAGATCCTCGATCTCGATTGCCGTGTCGGCCATTTAGCCGCACAAGTTATCCCCTGGGCTGTGCCTGCGCTTACAACCGGGCGGGTGCAGGCAGGGAGCTACATCCTCTGCGAAGACCGCGCGGCGCGCGCTGGCTGCCAAGGCTCGCACGAACTTCAGCGCGTCGACCTCGCATGAGTACGCCTCTCGCCATGCCGCGCCGGGGTTTTGGACGACGACCCCTACCCGTTGTCCAAAAGCCGCCCGCAACCGCGGGCAACCGGCGGTATCTCGACCCGCCAGCCGCGCAGGCTCGGGAATGGTTGGCCAGGGAAATCCCTGCAAATAGGCCGTTTATCGGCTGCACTTTCTCGCCTCTCAGTCGCAGGAGCGCACGCCTGAAAATCGAGGTGTCGGCGGTTCGAGTCCGCCTCTCGCCATCGCTTCGGCTGCGATGTTGCCGGCTCCCATCAGCAGGCCAATTCGAGGAGTAGGGTGATCGCACGCTGCGGACAGGCGCTCATTGAGAGGTTTCGTGGCTGGCGACGCGCGCTGAGTTCACCGGGGCGTCGAGCATGCCCGTGATGATGCGTGACGCTTACGCTCAGTGTTTGCTGTCCATGCCCCGTGAGTTCCTGATTGCCTCGTAGATGAACTCCCAGCGTTTGGCGGTCTGGGGCTGCTCGCCGCGGAAGCGGATCGAGGCCAGCATTTCAACGTCGGACTCGGGAATATCGTTTTCGGCGGCGAACTCGATGAGGCTTGGCGGGCGTTCGCTGTTGGGCGTGTGCAGGATCGGGCGGCCGAGCAGATCGGACATCGCAACCCCGAGGACCTCGGCGAGGCTGTACATCGTCTCCCCCGACGGTCGTCGCGAATGGGCGTCGCCGCTTTCAAGCGCGGACAGGTAGCTCTTTGCGATCCCTGCCTGCGCTGCGAGTTCTGTTGCTGTGAGGCCTGCCTCTTCCCGGAAGCGCTTGATGCGCCCGCCGATCGTGTCGTCGGCCGGATCTGCCATCAACTTCGTCTTGCCCGAATCGAAGGGGTCGTCGAGTCCTTTGTGATCATCGCGAGCACACGGTCGGGCGCACCGTACCGTCTGGCGCTGATCCGCACGGGGCCGGCATTGTCGGCGGCCAGGTCCCCGAGTGTGCCGATCTCCTCGACGAGCTCGCCGTCCAGCGCCCGGGCGAACGGCGAGCCCTCCACCGCGGACTTATGGCGGAGCGTGAATGGCCACGAGCCTTTGTGGTGGGCCCAGGCGAGGCGAAGCTTCGGCTCGAACTGCTCCTCGCGGCCGGCCTCGGCGGGCTTATGGGCGACCCGAAGAACGAGCAGTAGCGCATCGTCGGGCCACAACTCGACGCCACGGACGGCTGTGGCCTCGATGCTGCCCTGATAGCCGTCAGCCAGAGCTGCGATCGGCTCGGTGCCGAAGCCGGCGGTGATTAGGTCCGGCGCGAAGCTTGCGCGCGGGAAGAGTAGTTCACTCGCGGCGTGGTCGCAGAGCTGCTCCTCAAGTGTCCGTGGCCCTGCGCAGCGATACTGGGGCGCCTCGACGTACCCAGGAAGCAGTGTGTGCCCAGCCTCGTGCAGGATCGTGAAGCGTTTCCGGGGCGGGCTGTCGCCTTCGCGAATGTGGGCGACCATCTGGCCGTTGCGGTGGACGAGCATCCCGGCAGGGCTCTGGGCGGTCTCGTGGATGTGGGCGATCCCGCGCATGGAGGCCAGCAATCCAACGTTGACGGGGGGCGCGACTCCGGATTCGGCGAGCAGGCGGTCGCAGATAGCGCGAACCGCGTCGCGGTCTGACAGGCGGGGGTTCTCGAGCTTCTCGAGCTCGAACACCGACATTTGGTTGGGGTTGGTGTTCTTCATAGCGAACTGTGGGTCTCATTTTTGCAGGTCGCCCGGCGAGGTGCTACGGTTCTTGAAAGAGAACGCGCGTCCGCTATTTGCCAGTAGGCAGGGCGCGGTAGGACTATGTCAACCAGTCGATTCCCCGGCTCGGAGCCGGGAGAAAGAGCAACCATGAGCGCTCCAGCCGACCGCCTCGCCGCCGGGATCCTGCCTGACTCAGTCATCCGCACCGCGAACGCCGGCGCCAGCCTGCTGACGGTCACCCTCAACGAAGCCCTCACCGCCGAAGGCGTCCAGGGCTGGCTGACCGACGTCACCGGCCTCATCAACACGCTGGAGAGCGTGTTTGTCGACGGGCAGCGGGCCGCAACCGTCAACGTCGCCTTCGCCGCCTCGTTCTTCACGACCGCCGCCGGTGCGCCCCGCTTCGGGCTGACCGCGGCGCAGATCCCCGTCGAGCTCGCGACCCCGCCGTCGCTGCCGGCGCTGTCCGGCATCCCGGTGGTGCCCGGTGACGTCCTCTTCTACATTCTCAGCACCTCCGACGACGCGGTCGCCGCCTTCCAAAGCGGCCTGTCGGCTACGCACGGCAGTGCGGTCGTCTCGGTTTCGCTCGAGAACGGCTACCAGCGCCCAAATGGCCGCGAACAGTTCGGTTTCCGTGACGGGCTGCGCAACATCCCGATCCCGCAGCGCCCCGAAGTCGTGTTCCTGGATCCGGACCGCAGCCCCGAGGAGCCCGCCTGGGCCGCCGGCGGCAGCTACGTCGTCTACATGAAGATTCAGCAGAACCTCGAAGCGATGGCCGCCAAGAGCGAAGCCGAACAGGAACAGATCATCGGCAGGCGCAAGCCCGACGGCTCCCGCCTGGACCTGCCGCCCGGCACGCCGATCGCCCAGGAGGGTCCCTTCACCGGCACCGCCTGCCCTGTCTCCGCCCACATCCGCAAGGCCGGTCCGCGTGGGGAACTGCACGACGGCACGCGCATCTTCCGGCGCGGTGTCCCTTATGAGGGCATGAATCCGGACGGCACGCAGAACGCTGGGCTGCAGTTCGTCAGCTACCAGCGCTCGCTCGACGAGTTCGCCGCGATCTTCGGGCGGTGGATGACCAACCCGAGCTTCCCCGAAGCAGGTGCGGGCAACGACGCGCTGCTCGCGACCGGCGTGATCACGATCCTCAAGGCCGGGTTCTTCTTCTCCCCGCCGCACGACCCGCGCTATATAGGCGCACCGATCTTCGACCCGCCTCCGCCGGACCCATGCACGATCGGGCGGGTCGTCGTGCAGAAGGAACTGCTCGGCGAAAACGGCCAGCCCGTCCTCTCAGAGCTCGGCGGCATCAGCTTCCAGCTCCTGCAGGCCGGCCAGCCCGTCGGCGAACCGTTCAGGACCGACTCGACCGGTCGCGCGGTCTCCCAGCTCGTCCCGCGCGGCGCGCTCGTCATGCACGAGGTCTCACCACCGCAGGGCTTCCAGCAGGCGCCGGACACCGAAATCAACCTCACGAAAGCGCGAGAGCTCGTCCACGTCGCCAACCACGTCACCCCCGGCCCCGGACCCGGCCCGATCTACACCGGCTAGCCGAACGACATGCCTGCATGGCGAACATCCCCCCAGCGCCTGGCACTCCCGCCCGCGCCGGCGTGCCGCGCGCGGCACGCCGTCCATCGGGCCGATCAGATACAACTGTGGCGCTTCTGCTGGAACGCTTCGGCGGCCCGCCTGTACCCGGTCCTAACCACCCGGGTGGCGGGCCGCCAACTTTCCCTTCCGTGCTGTCCGCACCGGCTGGTTCCATGTGATGGTCGAGGGTGTGGTGCCCTCACGCGTTCTGACAGTCAAGCGATGGAGGTTCGATGTCCAGTTTCATGACTCGTACGACCGGCACGAAGGTCCCGGTCGATGGTGTCCTTCAGGAGATCCTGAAGGAGATCGCAGTACCGCTCCCGGTCCTCGCGGAGGCCAAGCGCCGCCGCGACCTCGTGCTCACGATTGCGATGGAGCATGTAGCTGCCCGCGCTCGCTACATATCCGGTTCAGTCGCCCACGGTGTCCACAACAAGCCACTCGAAGACGCGGACTGCGGTGTTCTGATCGATCGGCGCTTCGAGGAGTTTCGTGCCTTCGGCCCCGATGCTGAGGGTACCGGCCGCGGCCCCGAGGCATTTATCCAGCTGTTCGTCGAGTTCATCACACCGCGCTTGCAGGCCCGTGGCTACCCGAACGCCCAGATCAACCTCGACGGCAATCGCGCCATCAAGTTCGAATTCAATGAGTCTGTCGACATCGACGACTGGGGCCCCGTCGACCCCTACGTCGACCTGATCGTTGGCCTTGCCCGCGCAGACGGCCGCGGTCTGTGGATCCCTAACCGCCGCCTGAACAGCTGGGACGCGGCCGATCCCCAGCACCACACCTGGCTGATGACCGAACGCGACAAGAAGGCGCTCCGCGTGCATCGCGCACATGTCATCCGGCTCGCCAAGCGCGCCGTCAAGCGCGATGAGGTGATCCCCGGCCGAGTGAAGGTGATGTGCTCATGGAACCTCAGCGCACTCGCCCTCGAGCACATCACCGAGATCCGTCCGATCGGCGAGGCGCTCGCTGCCTTCCTCGCCGACGCTGCCGCCGCCGTCCAGATCGCCTTGACCGAGGACCCCTCGCCCGTCGTCGAGCGCCCGATCAGCCTCCCCGACGGTGTCACCGAGGCACTCGCTGCCGAGCGGCTCTACGAGATGTCCGACATCATCGCCACAGCCGCCGGCATGGCCAGCACCGCCGGTGCACGCGCCGAGCTCGAGCAGCTCTACGGCGCGGAGATCACCGCGATCCGCGAGAGCCAAAAGAACGTCCTCAACAATGCATTCAAAACATCTAATGCGGCGGCAGCAGCGTCCGCGCTCAGCATCCCGTCGCCCGCCAAGATGACCCGCTCCCACGGTGCATAGCGCCACCGCAGCGTGGTTCGAGCACACGGCCGAGCAGATCATCTTTGAGCGTCATGCCCGCCGCGCGGGCATGACATTCGAACGGAAGATCCGCACCGCCCCGGCCGCCCTGATCTACCGTTTCGCGATCGACGTGCCCGTCCACGACGACCAGCGGCTGGTCACCGCCATCTTCGACACGTCCCGATCTGACCCGACGGTATTCGTCGATGGGCCCATCTGCCGACGGCACCGCTGGGGTGACAACTCGCTCTGTATGTGGTTCGACGAGGATCAGTCGGACCACCGGTGGGTCCCCGACGATGGCCTGCTGGACCTTGCCGTCCACGTTGAGCAGCACACCTACTGCGAAGCCGAGTGCCGCGCAGGACACCCCTGGCCCAAAGAAGAGTCCCCGGGGCATCACCCACGACCGGCGAGGTGCCCATGCTGCTGACCGCCGCCGTCGTGACCATCAAGATCAGCGGCCCGGTCGCCGGTGCGATCATCGCACTCGCCGGGGCTCTGGTCGGCCTCTGGATCAGTGGCGATCGGGCCGAGCGCCAACGCCGCCGTGACCTTCATGCTCGCTCGCTCGCCGCGATCCTCGCCTATGCGGAGATGCCGTTCATGATCCGCCGCCGCAGGCACGAGCCCGAGCAGGCAAGTGCCGAGCGGGTCCGCCTCGCCGCACAATTCTCGACGGTCAAGGCCGAGCTGACGACCTGCCAGGTGCTGCTCGCAGCCGACAGCGAACAGCGACTCGCAGCCGCCTACGACACGCTCGTCGAGGTCGCCCGACGCACCGCTGGCCAAGAGGCCCACGACGCCTGGAAGGCCACGCCGATCACCACTGACACTGAGATGAACATGGGCGCCTTGTTCGACAGGATGGGTGACCTCCGCAACCAACTGGACATCTTTCAGGGCGACCTCACCCACGCGACACTGCCTCGTCGCATCCGTGCTCGCCAGCGCATCAAACGGTCGGGCGCGGCGAAGAAATAAGCCCCACGAGGTACATGCCTCGACAACGCGGAGAGCAGCCACAAGGTGGCCAAACCGCCGCAATCGCCGCCCGCCGGCGACAGGCACGGCGGCTCTCGGTGGTCCCAGAAACTCCGATCCAGCACCCAACATAAAGTCGACCCCTGAGCCAGGAATCCGCGTAGAGTTCTAGACCGCGACCCCCCGCAGTGGTCCTAAACCCAGCGGAGTCCCCGGTATCTGAGGGTATCTCGCCCGGGCCAGTCGTTCGCAAAATCCTGCAAATCGGGCTACTCGCCGGACTCTGGGCATCGTCACACTGAAAATCGAGGTGTCGGCGGTTCGAGTCCGCCTCTCGCCATGCGCTCGTCTCGCCCCGTTTTCGTTTGGGCCGACGGACCCCGCTCGTCGGCCCAAACCCCCCGGCATCTGCGGGTATCCGCCGGTATCTCGGCGGACGGCGCGGGCCTCAACTGCCGCCGGAGGCCGCGCAAAACGCCCGCAAACGCGGGTATTTCCGCTACTGTTCGCACGGCGGGCCGGGTCGGTCGCCCCACCACTGAAAATCGTGGTGTCGGCGGTTCGAGTCCGCCTCTGGCCATTCCTCTTTCCCCTGCTCAGAGGCACTTTGGGTAGGCTTGCCGCACGTCCTTCGAGAGAAAGGGAGCGTCATGCACGCAGTCGTCATCAACGTCAGCATCAACGATTTTCCCGCGGCCAAGGCTGAGCTGGACGGGATTGTGCCGCGCGTCTCTGGCGCGCCGGGGTTCGTCGCCGGCTACTGGGTTGCCCTGTCGCAAGACAAAGGCACGTCGATCGTCGTATTCGAGTCAGAGGCCGCGGCCCAGGCCGCCGCTGCCCAGGTCGGCGCTGCCGGCCCGGGAGCCGCGACGATGGACAGCGTCGAGGTCGGCGAAGTCATCGCGCACGCCTAGCGCAAGCTGAGCGGCGACGGTCGTGCCGGTAAGGGCTGACTGCCGGTCGCCGGTCACAGAGGTAGTTGGACGAGCCGCAAGCGGACGCTTGCCTACTGCGCGGTGGTCGAGCTTATGGAATGGGTGTTGGCTGCCGATCCGTTGAGTTGTCATGTCCGCCGCACGTTCGAGCCTGGAAAAAGGCGAGATTCCAGTCCCGGTGCCACCGTCCCCTTCAGCGGATGAGACGACGGAGGATCTCCGTCGTCTCGGCGAGGCGCTGAACGCTCGCGCCAAGGATGTGGTGGCTGGAACGGTCGCTCGAACCAGAGCATCGAAGCACGCACTCGACGCGGCCGTCGAGGAAAGCTTCGAGCGCGTCGGTATGGCTTCGACGGCGGCTGTGGCCAGCTGGATGGCGGGGCAGGGCCTGGAGGCGGCTCGCGAGGTCGGCATGGAGACCTGGCACATCTTCGGTCAGCTCGCCGCTGACCGGGTTGCGCCACTGCAAGAGGTCCTCAAGCGCTGTTTGCGCTGGCGTGATGCCGCGGCTGATGTGCTGCACGAGAGCGCGAAGGAGCTGGGCGTCGGAGCGGAGGTGCTCTCTCTGGCGCTCGCCGCGTTGCAGCGCACCTTGGACATCACGCTTATCCAGGTGGGCGAGTTCTTTGAGTCAGAGCGCCACCGCGCGGATGAGCAACTCGCGTTCCTGGCGACACACGATGCGCTGACCGGGCTCCCCAACCGCACATTGATCCTGGATCGCGTCGAGCAGATGCTCGCGCGCTCGCGTCGCAGCCAAGCGCCGGTCGCGGCGCTGTTCATCGACCTCGACAACTTCAAGGCGATTAACGACACGCTCGGTCATGGTGTCGGCGATGAACTCCTGTGCGCGGTTGCCGCGCGGCTCGACGGCGTCGTGCGGGCCGCCGATGCGCTCGGGCGCCTTGGCGGAGACGAGTTCGTCGTGATCTCTGAGGATCTCTCGATCGCGGCGGGGCCAGAGCTGATCGCGGAGCGTCTGCTGGATGCGCTCGATCAACCGTTCAAGCTTGGAGCGGGGAACGAGACTCGCGTGACCGTGACGGCGAGCATCGGGATCGCGGTGAGTGAAAAGGCCGAGGCCGCGGACCTCCTGCGCGACGCCGACATCGCGATGTACCGAGCGAAGTGGGACGGTAAGAATCGCTACGTCGTGTTCGAGACCAGCATGCAGGACAAGGTGCAGAACCACATGGAGCTCGAGATGGATCTACGCGAAGCATTGGAGAACGAAGAGTTCTTCCTGGCCTATCAACCCACGCTCAACCTGAGCAACATGACCCCCAACGGGGTGGAGGCCCTGATCCGCTGGAAGCACCCGGTGCGCGGGATCGTCCAACCCGACGATTTCATCCCACTGCTCGAGGAGACGGGGCTGATCGTCGAGGTCGGGAAGTGGGTCTTGGACGAAGCTTGCGCTCAGGTCGCCGCGTGGCGTCAGACGGGGTATCCGATCGGCATCGCCGTGAACGTCTCCGGACGCCAGCTCGACACCGACCAGCTCATCGGTGACATCGAAGGGGCGCTCTCTCGCAGCGGCCTGGACCCGGGAGCGCTGACGATCGAGATCACCGAGACGACGCTGATGCGCAACGTGGAGGCGACCGCTCGCCGGCTCACGGCCGTCAAGGCGCTCGGCGTGCGGATCGCGATCGACGACTTCGGCACCGGATACTCCTCGCTCGCACACCTCCAGAGGTTTCCCGTTGACGCCTTGAAGATCGACCGGTCGTTCATTCTTGGGCTCCAGAACAACCAGGAGGGCGAGACGCTGATCCACACCCTCGTGCAACTCGGCAAGTCACTCTCGATCGAGACGTTTGCCGAGGGCATCGAGCAACCGCAAGAGCTCTCCCTGCTCCGAGACGAGCACTGCGACAGCGGGCAGGGCTTCCTGTTCGCCCGACCGCTCGACGTGCAAGCCACCGAGGCGTTCCTTGCAGACTGGGCGGCGAAGGACACGCCCGCCCCGGCACAGCCGGCACAGCACGCGTAGGCCCCTCACCGCCAACGCCACATCACAACCGGTCTGCGGCATGCCGCCGGATCACTGGCACGGTCGCACTAAGGTCCGGGGATGATCTACATACCTCCACAGGAGATCCTCGAGCGCTATGCCTCTGTTCTCGTCAACTTCGCCCTCGGAGGTGGCCGGGGTGTGCAGCCGGGCGAGGTCGTGCGCGTGGTGGCGCCCGAGAGCGCCAAGCCCCTGTACGTTGAGCTGCAGAAGGCTGTGTGGCGAGCGGGCGGCCACGTGATCGGCTCTTATCAGCCCGACGACGATCACAGCTTCAACCTCTCGCGCGACTTCTACGAGTTGGCGAGCGATGAGCAGCTCGAGCGCTTTCCCGCCAAGTACATGCGCGGCCTGATCGACGAGATCGATCACCAAGTCTCGGTGATCGCCTCGGCCGATCCGCACGCCCTGGACTCGGTCGACCCGGCGAAGATCATGCGCAGGGGCGAGGCGCTGCGCCCGCTGCTCGACTGGCGCGGCGAGAAGGAGAACGCGGGGCGCTTCTCGTGGACGCTCGGCCTCTATGGCACGGCGGCGATGGCGTCGGAGGCGGGGATGGACGAGGCCGAGTACTGGGAGCAGATCGTGCACGCGTGCTTCCTCGACGAGCAGGACCCGATCGCCCGCTGGCGCGAGGTGGCAGTGCGTCAGGAGCAGACGCGCGCGCGGCTCGACGCGCTGGAGATCGAGCGACTGCACGTCGAGGGCGAGGACGCCGACCTGTGGATAAGCGTCGGCGAGCAGCGCCGCTGGCTCGGTGGGAGCGGCCGCAACATCCCCAGCTTCGAGATCTTCACGAGCCCCGACTGGCGCGGCACGGAGGGATGGATCTACTGCAACCAGCCGCTCTACCGCTACGGGAACATCGTGCGGGGCATCCGCCTGGCTTTCGCCGACGGGCGTGTGACGGAGGCGAGCGCCGAGGAGAACGAGCGCGTGCTCACCGAGATGATCGCCACCGAGGGAGCCGACCGCGTGGGCGAGTTCTCGCTCACCGACCGGCGCTTCTCACGGATCACCCGCTTCATGGCCCAGACGCTCTATGACGAGAATACGGGCGGCGAGTTCGGCAACACCCACATCGCGCTCGGGCGTTCCTACCAGGACGCCTATGACGGCGACCCCAGCGAGGTGACCGACGAGCAGTGGAAGCAGCTTGGCTTCAACAGCTCGAGCGTGCACACGGATGTTGTCTCCACGAGCGATCGCGTTGTCACGGCTCAGTTGCGCGGCGGCGGCGAGCGCGTCATCTACGGCGACGGGGAGTTCCAGCTCGATTAGATGGATCGGCTCCTGGCGGTGAGTCGCGGGGGCCCTCTCCTCCCCCGGCGGCAGCGGCCCGGGCGCTGAGCGCGCTCGACAGCGAGCAAACCTGACCTTACTTGACAGGTGACCTAAAGGTCACCTATACTGGTCGGGACATGAATCAGGACGAAGTGTTCAGAGCCCTGGCCGACCCAACGCGTAGGAGCCTGCTCGACGAGTTGTTCGCGCGGGACGGGCAGACGCTGTCGGCGCTCGAGCAGAGGTTGCCGATGTCGCGCTTCGGCGTGATGAAGCACCTGAAGGTGCTCGAGGCGGCGGGGCTCGTGAAGACGAAACGCAGAGGCCGGGAGAAGCTGCACTTCCTGAACCCGGTCCCGATCAGGCTCGTCCACGACCGGTGGGTGAGTAAGTACGCGGAACCCTGGGCCGCGGGGCTCAGTGGATTAAAGAAACGAATCGAGGAGGAACCGACGATGGACACGGGAACGCAGGAGAAGAGCGGCAAGCGACCCTGGACGGCCGAGCCGACAGAGAAGGTGTTTGAGATCTTCATCAAAACGACACCGGAGCGTGTGTGGGAGGCGATCACTGACCCGGAGCTGCGGCGGAAGTACAACTTCGGCGCGAGCGCCAGGTCCGACTGGACGTCAGGCTCCCGTTATGAGCTCGCTGCCGGCGACATGCAGCTCGCCGAGGGCGAGAACTTGGAGGTCGATCCCCCGCGCCGGCTCGTGCAGAGCTTCACCGCCGTGTGGAGCGAGGAGGTCAGGGCCGAAGGGACCTCGCGCGTTACCTGGGAGATTGAACAGGTCGAGAACTCATGCCGGCTGACCGTCACGCATGATCAGCTGCGCGAGAACGCTCACAGCGAGCTGTACGGTGGCTGGCCGATGATCCTCTCGGGGCTGAAGACTCTGCTGGAGAGCGGGGAGGAGCTGACGACGCCGGGGTCGCTGCGGTATTCGAGTTGAGGCCACTGGGCAGATCTAGCTGGGCGGGGCGGACTCTTCCTCCGGCCGGGCTTTCTTGCCGGTCGGAGGTTGACGTCTCGACCCCGCCCGCTTCGTGCCCGGATTCAGCAGACCCTTCGGATCGAACAGCCACTTGACGCCCTCGTGCAGCTCGAGCGCCTGCGTGTCCCACTGCACGCCGAGTTGGCCACTCTTGACCGTGCCGAGGCCGTGCTCTCCAGAGATCGACCCGCCGAGGCCGACCGCGAGCTCGAACAGGTCCGTCGCGGCGCTTACGGCGCGCGCGATCTCCGCGCGGTCGGACGGGTCGAGGAGCATCGTCGCGTGCAGGTTGCCGTCGCCCGCATGGCCCCAGCTGCACGCGGTGAGACCGTGGCGCGCGCCAATCTGCAGCGTGCCGTCGATCGCCTCCTGCAGCCGGTCGAGCGGCACGACGATGTCCTCGCTCAGCTTCCCGCCCCGTGGCGCCTGCACCGCGTAGGGGATCCCAGCACGCCAGCGCCACAGCGCTCTGATCCGATCGGGTGCGGTCGGTGCGTAGGTCTCCCGCGCATCGCTCAGCGCCTCCAATAGCTCGCCACGGGCGCGCAGTGCAGCGGCCTCCTCACCATCCACCTCGGCGAGCACCGCGAATGTCCCCGTCGCATCGACATCCGCCGGACACGCTCCGCCGGCGAGCGCCATCGTCGCGTTGTCGAGGTACTCGATCGCGGACGCTTCCACACCTGCCGCGAGGATCGCCCGCACCGCGGCCGTGCCTGTACGCGCGTCGGGATAGAGCGCGAGCACCGGGTAGGTCCGCTCGGGCGCCGGGATCAGGCGCAGCCACGCGGCGGTGACGATCCCGAGCGTGCCCTCGGAGCCGACGAGCAGGCTCCGCAGGTCATACCCCGCGACGTCCTTGCGCACGGCGCCACCGAGCCGCACGATCTCGCCCGGCGCCAGCACCACCTCCAGCCCCGTGACCCATGCGCCGGTGGAGCCGTACTTGAAGGTGTGCGGCCCGCCGGCGTTGGTTGCGATGTTGCCGCCGATCTGCGACTGCTCGGCGGCGCCGGGGTCAGGTGCAAACAGCAGTCCGTTCTCGCGCGCGCGCCGCTGCACCTCCGCCGTCGTCACTCCAGCCTCGACCTCGGCCCGCCACAGCGCGGGCTCCAGCGACCGCACGCGGTTCAGATTCCGCAGATCGAGCACCACGCCGCCGTCGAGCGGGACCGCTCCTCCGGCGAACCCTGTGCCTCCGCCACGCGGCGTGAGCGGGACGTCGTGCTCATAGCACCAGGCGAGCACCGCCGCCACCTCCTCCGCGTTGCGTGGCAGCGCGAGCGCGTCGGCATGTCCGGCCAAGCCGTGTGCCTCCGTGGCGTCACTCAGCTCAGCTCGGCCCGGCGCGGCGATCTCGATCGCCGGGAGCGCCTTCGCCAGCGCCACTTCGATTGCCCCTCGGGAAGGGGTCACCATAAGCTCCCGGGTCCGATAGACGCATAGTAGGCTTTGCCGTATGACCGCTTCGGTCGGCTCGCCAGTCGGCACCCCGACCTCTTACGCCGAGTGGCTCGACGCCTACGGCGTTACACCAGAGCGCGACGCCGAGTTCACGACGCTCTCCGATGGGGCCATAAGGCCGCTGTACACCGAGGCCGACCTGCCGGACTCCGCGCAGATCGGCCTGCCCGGCGGATATCCCTTCACGCGCGGGATCTACCCCTCGATGTACCGCGGGCGGCTGTGGACGATGCGCCAGTTCGCCGGCTTTGGCAGCGCCGCGGAGACCAACGAGCGCTTTCACTACCTGCTCGACCATGGCCAGACCGGGCTCTCGACCGCGTTTGACATGCCGTCGCTGATGGGCCACGACTCCGACTCGCCGCTGTCGGCCGGTG
>Ga0302326_10003971_pt1 | contig 34543 bp, 26 predicted proteins | sample Palsa_T0_3_FD_202264 | JGI IMG/M metagenome (GOLD analysis project Ga0302326, IMG submission 202264) | Peat permafrost microbial communities from Stordalen Mire near Abisko, Sweden - Palsa_T0_3 | ecosystem: Environmental > Terrestrial > Soil > Palsa > Peat permafrost | place: Sweden: Abisko...
CCGAGCGCTACATCGCGCAGCCCACGCTCGCGCTGTCCACGTGTCCGACCTTTGCGGAGGCGGGCTTGGCGCCGCGCCATATCGACCTGCGGCCCTTTGTGCTCTCGGGGCGCGATGTCACCATCGTTCCCGGCGGCCTGACTCGCGTGGCCCTGCGGGAAGGCTCGCTGGTGGTCAATTCCTCGCAAGGCGGCGGCACCAAGGACACCTGGGTGCTGGAAACCTGATGTTGAGCCGCACCGCCGATCATTTGTACTGGATGTCGCGCTACATCGAGCGCGCCGAGAGTCTTGCGCGCATGGTCGATGCACACTACCGCATGTCGCTGCTGCCGCACTCGCCCGAAGAGCTGGCCGGATCGCTGCAAGCGACCATGAAGGCGCTGCACATGGAAGAGGCCTACACCGAGCGGCACAAGACCATTGAGCCCAAGGACGTGTTTCAGTTCGTCAGCCTCGATCGCGACTATAGCGGCAGCATCTTCAGCTGCCTGCGCTCGGCGCGCGAGAATGCCCGCGCGGTACGCGGCTCCTTGACCTCGGAGCTCTGGGAAACCTTGAACTCCACCTGGCTCGACGCCCGCGCGCAATCGGCGCGCCGTTCGGTGGACATTGGCGAGTTCGTCGAGTGGGTCAAGGAACGCTCGCATCTTACGCGCGGCGTGACCATCGGCACCATGATGCGCGATGAGGCCTTTCATTTCACCCGTATCGGCACCTTCCTCGAGCGCGCCGACAGTACCGCCCGCATCTTGACCGCGCATCAGAGCGATCTCATGCCCGGTGCGGACGCGGGTGTGGTGCCGGATCCGTATCAATGGAGCGTGCTGCTGCGGGCCCTGTCCGCGTTCGAGGTGTATCGGCGCGTCTATCGCGACGTGATCACGCCCTCGCGCGTCGCCGAGCTTCTGATCCTGCGCGACGACATGCCGCGCTCACTGCTGCGTTGCTGCAAGGAGGTGTACGGCAATCTAAAATCCGTTGCCAACCAGCAGTCTGCGGAAACGGTGCGGCGCGCCGGCGAAATGCATGCCATCCTGCATTTCGCGCGCATGGAGGAACTCTTGAGTGTGGGCCTGCCGCGCTTTTTGGAGCAATTCCTGGCGAAGCTCAACGATTTGGGCAGTCGCATCGCATCGGATTTCTTGGTTCCCCCGGCGGAGGCTTAAATAGTATGCATATGCACATTCGGCACGAGACCCGTTATCGCTACGAGCGCCCGGTCAAATACAGCGTGCAAAGCCTGCATTTGACGCCGCGCCGGGATACAAGCCAGCGTGCGATCAGCTGGAGCATCGCTGCCCCCGGCCGGCGCCTGGAACAGATCGATGCCTACGGCAATATTGCGCACCTCCTCACCATCGAGGAGCCGCATCGGGAAATCAGCATCGTGGTACGCGGCGTGGTAGAGACCGCGGACACCGACGCGCGCCAGGACGATGGACCCTTATCGCCCTTGGCCTATCTCGCGCCCACCCAATTGACCGCGCCGAGTGAGGACATCAAGGCCTTCGCGAACGATGCGCTCTCGCGCACCAGCGATCCCAGAGAGCGCGTTCAGGCGCTCGCCGAAGCCGTATTGGGCGCCGTGCGCTACAAATCCGGCACCAGCGATGTGCAGGACAGCGCCGCCGTGGCATTCAGGAGCGGGGAAGGCGTGTGCCAGGATCACGCGCATGTGTTCATCGCCTCGGCGCGCGCGGTCGGCATGCCGGCGCGCTATGTCAGCGGCTATTTGTACACCGGCGATGCCAACGATGCCGCCAGCCACGCTTGGGTTGATGCCTGGCTCGGACCGGAAATCGGCTGGCAGAGCATGGACGTGACCCACGCCCGTCCCGCGGTGCGTACCTATTGCCGCCTCGCGGTCGGCCGCGACTACTTGGACGCAGCGCCCGTGCGCGGCATGCGCCAGGGCGGCGGCGGCGAGAAAATGGAAGCCAATGTGCTGATCGCCGAGTCGGCCCTGCAGCAGCAGTAAGGTACAATTTCGGGATGACTTACTGCGTCGGCTTGCTAGTCGACACCGGTCTCGTGATGTTGTCGGACTCGCGAACCAACGCCGGCGTCGATCAGATCAATACTTTTCGGAAAATGGCCACCTTCCAGCACGTTCACGATCGCGTGCTGGTGCTGATGTCGGCGGGAAACTTGGGCATTACGCAAGCGGTCATTAATTTGCTCGAGGCGCCCGACGACTCCCAGCAAAACACCCCCCTCCTGAGCGCCGGCAACATGTTCAATGCCGCGCGCGTGGTCGGCGACGCGCTGCGCGAAATCCACAAGCGCGATGCGGAGGGCCTGCGCGAGCATGGCTACGACTTCAACGGCACCTTCATTTTGGGCGGCCAGATCAAGGGCGAGGAGCCGCGCCTGTTTCATATTTATTCGGCCGGCAACTTCATCGAATCTTCCATTGATACGCCGTATTTTCAGATCGGCGAATCCAAGTACGGCAAGCCCATCATCGACCGCGTGATTACCCGCAGCAGCAGCTTGGCCCAGGCCGCCAAGTGCGCGCTGGTGTCCATGGACTCCACCATCCGCTCGAATCTGTCGGTGGGGCCGCCGCTCGATCTTTGCATCATCAAGCGCGACGAATTCAAATTATCGACGCACATCAGCATCGACATGGACAATGAATATTTCAAAATGATCCGTGAACGCTGGGGGTTCGCTCTAAAAGAGGTATTCAGCGAGCTTCCAAACCCGAACTGGTGAATCAATGCATCGAACCATAGGTTTGGGGCTCCTGCTGCTGTCCGCTATCGCCGTGGCGCAAGTACACGGTCCCGATCTTTCCTCCATGGATGAGAGAGTCGTCCCGGGCGATGATTTCTTCGCCTATGCGAATGGCGGCTGGATCAAAGCCACGGAAATTCCGGCTGATCGCAGCAGCTATGGCAACGGCGCCATGTTGACCGAGCTGACCGCCCAACGTGTCAATGAGCTGCTCAAGGCAGCCGCCGCGGCGAATGCGCCGCGCGCCGGATCCGAACTGCAGCAAATCGGCGACTTCTATGACAGCTTCATGGACGAGGCCGGCGTCGAATCCAAGGGATTCAAAGTGATGGAACCGGCATTCAAGCGCATCGACGACATCTTCAGCCGCAACGAACTCGCAGCCGCCTTGGGCGAAACCCTGCGCGCGGACGTGGACATTTTGAACAACACCAGCCTGCACACGCCGCATCTTTTCGGGTTGTGGGTGGCGCAGGACCTCAATGATCCAAAACGCTACTTGCCGTTCCTCCTGCAGGGCGGGCTGGGGATGCCGGACCGCGAATACTATCTCGGTACCTCATCCGCCATGGCCGCCATCCGGCCGCAATACCAGGCGCATATCGCCGCCGTTTTGCAGGCTGCCGGGATCGATGCTTCGCAGGCGCGCGCCGAGAAAATCTTCGAGCTCGAACGACGCATGGCGGAGGTGCATTGGACGCGGGTGGCGTCGGAAAAAATTGAGGCTGGCAACAATCACTGGAGCCGGGCGCAATTCTACGCCGAGGCGCCGGACCTCGATTGGCGCGCCTTCTTCTCCGCCGCAGGCTTAGGCGGTCAGAACGAATTCGTGGTCTGGCAGCCGAGCGCGCTCATCGGTCTCTCGAAGCTCATCGCGAGCGAATCGCTCGACACCTGGAAGGATTATTTGAAGTTTCACGCGCTCGAGGATGCCGCGCCCTACTTGCCTAAAAAATTCGTTGATGAGAATTTTGCGTTTTATGAGCGAGTGCTCAAGGGCACGCCCGAACTGAGCCCCCGTTGGAAGCGCGCGGTGGCGACCTGCAATGCCTATCTCGGCGATGCGGTCGGCAAGCTGTATGTGGGCAAATACTTCTCTCCCGAGCAGAAAAAGCGCGCCGCGGCCATGGTGCAAAACCTCCTGGCGGCCTTCGAAGCACGCATCGGCCGGCTCGATTGGATGGCGCCGCAAACCAAGTTGGTCGCCAAGGCGAAGCTCAAGGCCCTAAAGATCGGCGTCGGATATCCCGATCACTGGCGCTCCTACGCGGACTTGAAAATCACCCGCGGCGATACCTTTGGCAACTGGTCGCGCGCCGATCTGTACGCGTACCGGCGCCAGCTCGCCAAGTTGGGCGAACCGGTCGATCGCTCCGAATGGGTCATGAACGCGCAGTTGGTCAACGCCGTGAACCTGCCGGCGATGAATGCCATCAATTTCCCGGCCGCGATCTTGCAGCCGCCGTACTTTGATTCCGCACAGCCGCTCGTCATGGACTATGGCGCGATCGGCGCCACCATCGGCCACGAAATCAGCCATAGTTTCGATGATCAGGGCGCGCTCTTCGATGCGCAGGGGCGCCTGCGGAACTGGTGGCAGCCGGACGATTTCGCGCACTTCCGCGCATCGGGTGCCCGCCTCGCGGCCCAGTTTGATGGCTACAAACCGTTTGCCGACCTGCATGTGAACGGCGAGCAGACCCTGGGTGAGAACATCGCCGATGTCGCCGGATTGAATGATGCCTACGATGCCTATCGGCTCACGACTCAGGGCGCACCCGCGGCCGAGGTGCCGGGATTCAATGCCGATCAGTTGTTCTTTTTAAGCTTCGCACAAAGTTGGCGCAGTAAAATCCGCGACCCCGCCTTGCGCGCGCAGGTCATCAGCGACGGCCACGCCCCGGCAAAGTATCGTTCCTATACGGTGCGAAATCTGGATGCCTGGTACGCGGCGTTCGCGGTCAAGGCCGGCGAGCGGCTCTATCTTGCGCCGGACGATCGCGTTCGGGTGTGGTGATCCTAAAGCGCCTCAATTGATCTGACCCGTCGCGAAATCGTAGCCGGCGAGGGATTTAGGCTTGCCCAATAGATAGCCCTGCGCATAGTCGACGCCCAGGGAGCGCATCGCCTGCAGTTCCATGTCCGACTCCACCGACTCCGCCACGGTCTGCACGCCGAGGTCGCCCGCCATGCGCACGATCGCTGAAATCATCGCCCGCGCGACGCGGTCGGTCGGTGCCGCCTCGACTAAGGAGCTGTCGATTTTGAAATAATGCGCTGGGACGGATCGAAGATAGCCGTAGGAAGGCGGGTTGGCGCCGAAATCATCCAGCGCTACCTCACACCCTAACGCCTCCAGCCGGTTCATGGACTCGGCCACACTGATGCTGCCTGAGGCAGCGAATCGTTCCGTGATGTCGAAGCACAGCGCCTGCGGCGGCAGCCCGCTTTTCTTCACGCAAGCCTCGACGAAGCTCACGAAACTGTCGTCGGTCATCGACTGCGACGATAAGTTGACGGAGAACACCGAGGGCACGCGCGCCCACAGCTTGCGGTTGGCCGCCAGCCACACCAGCAGCGTGCGTACCACCCAGCGATCGATGTTCGGCATGAGCCGCTGCTGCGCGGCGCGCGCCAGGAATTCCTTCGGCTCGATCAGGCTGCCGTTCGCAGTACGCAGGCGCAGCAGCACTTCGAAATGCGCCAAACTCACATTGTCATGCAGCGAGCAAATCGGCTGCAGAAATAATTCAAAGCGTTCGGCATGCAGCGCATTCTCAATCTGCGTCCCTTCCGGGTCCTCGCTGATGAGCAGGGGAAATCCCTGGCGCCGTTCGAATTCCGCGGACAGGCACACGAACACCGGCGCCAGTTTTTGCTCCAGCGACTCGTCGGTGCGGGTGTCCTTGATCGAGGCATCGATGCTCAAGCGCACCGCGCCGTTGACCGAACCTTGCGCATCGCGCACCGGAATGGCGAGAGAATAATTGCCGTCCTCGCGCGGCGCATAGGAGACATCGAGATTGCCCCCTGAATCGCTGGACAGCGAGTCTTCCACCAGCTGATAGTCTTCAGGCAGGATGAAATCCTCGGACATCCACAGCGTATCCGCCGCGAAATCATGGAACGAGACACCCGATACTTCCGGCGCCAACGCTCGAATGACCTGAGCCAACGCCTCCAGCGTTTTGCTCGAAGCAGCCTCGGCGGCATAAGTCAGACTGGTCACGTTTAGCACCCGACTGTGAATATTTGATGCCGTCATGGTACGGGGACAAGAGGCGCCAAAACATGTCGGCAATAACCGACGTAAGCGCGCAGCGACATTTTATTTTGCTTAAAGCGACGCAAATCGCTCGAACACCGGCCCGCAAAGCTTAAGCGGATTTATAAGTCAAAACGCCTTAAGTTAATGAACTTAATGCGCGCTAATTTAATAGCTCATCCAGCACCGGCAGCGGCACCGCGCCCTCCTTGAGCGCCGCCTCATGAAACTGCTTCAAGGTCATTGCATCGCCATGAGTATTTTGGAAGTGTTCGCGCACCGCCAGCCAGCCTTTGTAGCCGGCGTAGTAAGTCGGCAATTGGCAGGACGACAGCTTGGCGCGCTGCAGTTTGGCCGTGGCCTCTTCCATTTCTTGATACGTAGTCTTGGTCATGAGATCCAGCGCTTCCGCATCGCTCATCCCCAAGGTTTGCAGCCGCACATCCAGAATGGTGTTGGCCAGCACCCGCAGTTTTTGCTTTGCCAGCGTCAACCTAAACCCCGGCGTGTCGCTCAGGAAGCCTTGGTCGGCCATGAGCTGCTGCGTGTAAACCGCCCAACCCTCCACGTAGGGACCGTTGCCATAGATACTGCGCAGCAGTCGCCGGGAGCGCGGCTGCACCTCGTTCGCATACTCCGCCTGCACATAGTGCCCCGGCATCGCCTCGTGCACCGCGAGGTGCGCCAGCCCCGAATCGTTGTACTCGCGCAGCTTCGAATCGATGCGTGCCTGCGGCCAGGAGTCCAAAATCGGCGTTACCCAAAAAAATGCGCCCAGTTTAGGTTCCAGCGGCGGCGCTTGGTTGAATCCCCCGACCCCGTAGATGCCGCGCATGAACACCGGCGTGTCGATCACCTGCAAATTCGAGTTCGGCGGCAGGGTTACCAAGTCTTTGGCCTTGACGAAGGCCGTCGCGGTGGCCAGCGTCTGTTTCGCCGCGGCCATGTAGGTGTGCGGCGTCGCATGCGCAAGCGCCACGTCCGCCAGCGCCTGCTCGACCGACTTGGGCGCGGCGAGCTGCACCATCTCATCGCGCGTCTTGCCTAAGTCCGCTTCCGCTTCTTTCAGAAGCGCATCGGGAGTCTTGCCGGTCGCCAACACGTAGCTGAACTTCTTGGCGTAGTACACCTTGCCTAGGCGCCAATCGGAGGTCTTTTTCGCCAGCGTGCCGTCGAGAAATTCGTTGAATGCCTTGAGCGCGATGAGCGCAGGATAGGCGGCCTGTGTGTACTCCTGCGCCAAGCCCTTGGGGCAACTGGTGCGCAGCACGCCGTCGATGAGATCGATGTTGCCCGTGTTTTCCTCGCGCGCCACTTTGTTCCAAATCTCCGGCGAATCGCTTAAGTTCTGCTCGGCCTGGCGCACCGACTCCGGAATCCGGTTCAGGCGTTGAATGATGTGCTTGAAGCGTTCATCGGCTGCGGCGTAGTGCAGGACATAGGGTGTGTAGAGGGCATTGCCGATGAGTTCGACATAGATGGTCGGGTTATGCCGATAACTTTGCACCTCCTCAACATCGAGCCGCGTGGCCTGAATGGCGTCGTGCATGATCTCGATATCGGCGCGCTGCTCTTGGCTCAACGCCTTGGCATCAAGCCTTTCGATGCGCGCCTCGATGTCGCGCTGCAACCTGATTTGCGCCTTGATGCCCGCCTCGCTGAAATCATCTAATTGGTCTTCGAGCATCTCACCGTGATGCCGGTGATAGCCCACGGTGCTGGCCGTCACCGGCGACAGCGCCAGGCTGCCAAAGACAAAGTCATCCACGACCTGGTTGAACTGCAGGTCAGCGGGCGCCGCACGGGCCGGTGCAATCCCAAAGCTCCAGATCGCAACGCCTAAGGCGAAACTCAAATACTTTAGATTTTTCATCCCTTACCTTGTCCAATCCAAAGGCCTCGTCCTGTGCCTTAAGCTTGTTAAGATACTTGAGACAGTCGCGCGCGTCCAAAGGGAACAACGAAAAATGCCGCTTATCATTCGCATCGCCTGTGCCGCATCGATCCTGCTGGCATCGCTTGGCTCTGCCGCCGACCTTCGCTCGCAAGTTGAGCAGTATCGGCTGGCGCACGAAGCGGACATCGTGGGCGAGATCGACGCGCTCACGCGCTTGAGGAGCATCGCGGCGGACCCGCCCGGCCTCGCCGCCACTGCGCATGCGCTTCAGACCGCGCTCAAATCACGCGGCTTTGAGGTCGCGTTGCTTTCCACCGGAGAGAATTCGCCGCCGGCTGTATTCGGATTGCTAATGACGCCGACGGCTAAACGCACCGTGCTCTTCTACGCCCACTACGACGGCCAGCCGGTGACGCCCGCGCAATGGAGTTCCGATCCCTTTGTGCCCGTGATGCGCGAGCACGCGCTAACCGACACACCGCGCGACATCGATTGGAAAAAAGCGGCGCGGCCCTTCGATCCGGAGTGGCGTCTGTTCGGCCGCGCGGTCAGTGATGACAAAGCATCGATCGAGGCGTTCTTGGCCGCATTCGATGCACTCAAGGCCACGCGCAACGCCCCCTCGGTGAATATCAAAGTACTCTGGGAAGGTGAGGAAGAAGCGGGCTCCGAGCACTTGAGTCACGCACTGCATGAGAATCAAAAGCTCTTGAGCGCCGATCTCATACTGATCGGCGATGGGCCCGTGCATCAGACGCGCCGGCCCATGGTGTACTTCGGCGCGCGCGGCGTCATGCAGCTCGAGGCCACGATCTACGGGCCGCTGCATGCGCTGCACGACGGCCACTACGGCAACTGGGTACCGAACTCGGCGGCAATGGCCGCAACGCTGCTCGCGCAAATGCGCGACGACAACGGCCGCATCCTGATTCCGGGCTTCAGCGACGGCGTCCGCGCCATCACGCCGGCGGAACAGACGGCGCTGAAAAATCTGCCGCCGGTCGGCGACACTTTGAAAAAGGAATTCGGCATCGACCGAACCGAGGGCAGCGAAGATCTGCCCGCCAGCATCATGCGCCCCGCGTTCAACATCCGCGGCATTCGTGCCGGCCAAGTCGGCGATGCAGCGGCCAACGCCATTCCGACCACCGCCGCCATCTCCCTGGACTTTCGCCTGGTTCCCGATCAGGTTCCTGCCGCGGTGCGCGCCGCGGTCGAACATTTCTTGACCGCTCGAGGCTGGACCATCGTCGCCGACGATCCCGATCTTACGACGCGCTTGAGCAATCCGCGCATCATCAAGCTTAAGTGGGATACCGGCTACCCGGCCCTGCGCTCCGACATGTCCTCGCCCGCCGCCAAGGCCGTGATTGCCGCCGCGACGCAAGCCGCCGGCGCACCGGTGGTGGTGCTGCCCATGGCGGGCGGCAGCGTGCCGCTGTACATGTTTGCCGACGTGTTCAGCGCGCCGATCATTTGTCTACCCATCGTCAATCACGACAACAATCAGCATGCCGCAAATGAAAACCTAAGGCTGCAAAATCTGTGGGATGGCATCAACACCTACGCGGCGCTCATGGCCGAGCTCAACTGGTAGCCGAATGAAAATACTTCGAAGAATCGTCGGCCTGCTGCTGCTCCTAATTATTGCTGTCGCTTTGCTGCTGTGGCTCAAGCCGCCGGCGCTGCTGCGCGTGGGTGCGAACTACTCCGCCAAAATTGTCTGCTCCAATGTGTTTCTCGCCCGGCGCGATCCCGACGAGGTGCTGCGCATCGATGTGCAGGCGCCGGGTATTTCCATTCTCAAGCTTATGCGGGTGTCGGTCGACCGCGAGCGCGGCGTGGTGCGCGCCGGATTTTTTGGCAAGATCGGCGACGGCCTGGCCCAGTATCGCGCGGGACGCGGGTGCACAGTATTGCCGGATGGCAAGCTCGATGCTTCGGCGCCGCCCCAACTCAGTTCGATGTCGCGCGTTGGACCGCCCGTCGCGCCTGCAGCGTTTAGCAGCGGCCCCTGGCCGGACGGCGCCGCCGTCGAGACGAATAAAGCCATCGATCAACTGCTGCAGGACCACGTGCTCTCAGGTCCCGGAGCGCGCGCTATTGTCGTGGTCGATCACGGACGTATCGTGGGCGAGTATTACGCCCCCGGCTTTGAGCCCACAACGCCGCTCCTCGGCTGGTCCATGACCAAGACCGTGACGGCCGGCGTCATTGGCATGCTCATCAAGGACGGCAAGCTGTCGCTCGCTCAGGCCGGATTCTGGCCGGGCAACGATGGGCGCGAGAAAATTCGCCTCAAGGACCTGCTCGCCATGTCGAGCGGTTTGCAATGGAACGAAGCCTACGGTGCCGTATCGGACGTCACCAGCATGTTGTACCTGCAACCGGACATGGCCGCCTTTGCACGCTCGCCGCCCTTGGCGCATCCGCCCGGCGAAGAGTGGCTATATTCCAGCGGCACGGCAGTCATCCTGTCGCGCATTGCTCAAGATGCGCAAGCGTTAGGCGCAGCCCAGCCGCAGGACCAGGACCTCGCGACATTCATCAAAGCTCGGCTCTTTGACCCCATAGGGATTACCACCGCGACGATCGAGCCGGACGAGCGCGGCACGCTGGTGGGTTCTTCTTATATGTATGCCACCGCGCGCGACTGGGCCCGCTACGGACTGTTCCTGTTGCAAGATGGAGTTTGGCAGGGAGAAGAATTGCTCCCTCCCGGATTCGTCACCATGATGACCACGCCCGTGGACGCGTCCCACGGTCAGTACGGCATGGGCCAAACCTGGCTGTGGGGATCGGAGGCGGTGACGCCCGGCGTGAATCCGGATACCGCTTTCGGCATTCCGCCCGATGCCTTTTGGATGTCCGGCCACGACGGCCAAAGCGTCTGCATCATCAAGTCGCGCCAGCTCGTCATCGTGCGCTTGGGTCTCACGCCCTATGCCGCCGGCTATACCCCGCAACACCTGGTGCAGGCCGTCCTCAAAGCGACGACCGGCGGGCAACCTTCGACCACGCAGTCTTCAGCGCATTAGAATTCGCCCGCTATGCACGCGCTCTCCTTCTCGACTTTCCTGCTGGCCTTCACCGCGCTCTTCTCCATCGTCAATCCCTTATCCGGCGCGTTCATCTTCTTCGGCGCGACACGCGAACTCGATCACAAGGTTAGGGCCGCGACCGCGCGCTGGGTCGCGATCTACTCCTTCATCATCGTCGCCGCCTCACTCTATATCGGCGCCTACGTGTTGGGTTTCTTCGGTGTGTCGCTGCCGGTGCTGCGCGTCGCGGGCGGCATCATCGTCGCCGCCGCCGGTTGGCGCATGCTCAATGCCCCCGATGCCACGGAGCAGCGCCGCAACGAAACACCTGAGCCCAAGTCCATTGATGTCGCGCCGAGCCGGCTCGCGTTCTACCCGCTCACCATGCCTTTGACCACAGGTCCCGGCACCATTTCGGTCGCGATCTCCTTGGGCGCCGGAAGGCCCAGCGGCTTCCACGCATCCTCGCTCGAGTTTTTCGTCGAGACCCTCGCCGCGACCGCGCTGCTCTCGGTGTTGATCTACGGGTTTTATCGAAACTCCGCCTACCTCGCCAAATGGATCGGCGTGACGGGGACTACCATTGTGGTGCGCCTGTCCGCGTTCCTACTGTTTTGCATCGGCATCCAAGTCGGGTGGAATGGGCTTTCGGAACTCTTAGGCTCCCTGTCGTTTATGACGGTGAGCTGATCAATCCGATCGCTACGTGAAGCGTGTGGCGCCGCCAACTCCGGCTATGCAGAGTGCCGAGTGGCTCGCCGCTAAGCTGCCACTCGCGGATTGGCGAGCATCTGCCATTCGCGCATGGTCTCGTTTGCAAAATCCTCATAAGCGCGGGGTTCGTGGCCTAGAAGCTTTGTCAATATCGCAGCATCATCGTTCTCGGCAACGAAACCCCGCTCGAGATATCCTTGAAACATAATGCGAATATCGAACGCCGCCCAAGAGGGGCCATGTTTGCGCATCTGTTCTTCAAAGATGTCCAGGTTGTCTCCTGCATATTTGATTTCTTTGCCGAGCACTTTGCTCCAGATCGACGCGGCTTTTGGGCCGCTGAGGATGGCGGGGCCACTCACGTTATAAGTCTTGCCAAAATGCTGATCGGACATCAGAGAGATTGCGGCGGCTTCGGCAATGTCGCGAATATCGACTGCCGATATTCCGACGAGTCCCAGCGGATTGGGATACACCGACATTTTGGTAAGCAAGTCTTTGAATGACGCATCGTTCTGGAAGAAATAGTTTGGGCGAATAATCGTAAATGGCACGTCAAACTCTCGGATCGCGCTCTCAATGGCGAGTTTTGAGGCGAAGTGCGGAACATCCTTGAAATGCTCGACGCGAAACACCGAGTGGTAGACAACGTGCGACAACTTGAGCTTTTTTGCGAGATCGTAAGCAATGAGCCCTTGCGTCAACTCATCTGGAGTGACAGCGTTGAGAAGATACATTTTGTCGACGCCCTTCATCGCCTTTTCGATGGAGACTGGATCGAGCAGATCACCTACGACCACCTCAACCCCGGGCAGGGATTTCTCGTCGGCTTTGCGCACGAGAACCCGCACCTCGGCATCGCGCTTTTTCAGCTCTTTGACGACTTCGGAACCGACGTGGCCGGTGCCACCGATGACTAGTATCTTCATTAGGGAATTTTCTCCAGATTAAATGTGACTGGCGACGCGGCTCCCACGAGACTTGGAATGTCTGTCGGCGGCCGTATGGATCGCGCGACGATAGAGATATCCGCTCAGGAGTTCGGTGCTCGAGCGTACATAAGGATGAGATTTCGCTACTCGACCAAGGGCAGTGGGCTGGCTTCACCCATGACGCCTACAGCGAAGCAGCAGATTCAGTGCGACTCCAAATCCCGGATCACCTCGCGGCCGACCCTGCCCGCCTTGACCGCGACGCCCTCGGCGCGCAAGCGCCGCGCCTGTTCGCGGAAATTCAACGATGTGCGCGGAAAAACGATCTTGCCGCCGGCGCCCACCACCCGATGCCACGGCAGTTTCATTTCCTTCGGCGACTCGCGCAGCGCTCGCCCCGCCATGCGCGCCCGCCCGGGCAGCCCCGCCGCCCGCGCCACCGCGCCGTAGGTCGAAACAGAACCTCGCGGGATCGCACCGACCACCGCCCAGATCTCCTGAAATGCCGGGTTGTCCGCCGCGGCCTTGGGGCCCCTTTTTACTAGGAATTTCTTGGGCTTACGCGCGAGGAAGAGATCGACGGTAAGGCCGGATCGCGACAATTTTCTCTCCTAATAGCGAAACGCAAGCATGCGACAATTCGGGCAAAGCCGAACCCCAAGGTTTACGGGATAGGAATGCGGCTAACCGGCCCCCAAATCGCGCTGATGAGCCGCCTGCTCGACGAGGCGTTGCCCTTGGATGAGGCTGGGCGGCGTCGCTGGCTGGAAACGCTGCCGGCGGAATACCAGGACCTGTTTGTTCCCCTGCGCCTAGCTTTGCTGCCGGAATTCTATCAGTCGCCCGATGGAAAGAACTTCGCCACCTTTCTTGAATCGGCCGACGAGGAAAGCGGACGCGCGGAGCCCACCGGACTTCAGCCCGGCGATAGCGTCGGCCCGTACGAGTTGATACGCCTATTGGGCGCCGGCGGCATGGCCGAAGTGTGGCTCGCGAAACGCGCCGACGGCGCCTTCACCCGCGAGGTCGCCTTGAAGCTGCCGTCGCTGACGCGCGTGCGCCGCGATCTGGAGCAGCGCTTCGTCCGCGAGCGCGACATTCTCGCGAGTTTGGAGCATCCGCACATCGCGCGTCTGTATGACGCCGGCATCGATCCTGACGGCTTGCCCTATCTGTCGATGGAGTACGTGCAGGGTGAGCTGCTCACCGACTGGTGCGATGCGCGCCGGCTCGACATCCGCGCGCGCCTGCGGCTGTTCCTGCAAGTACTCGAGGCCGTGCAGTATGCGCATGAGCGTCAAGTCATCCACCGCGATCTCAAGCCCTCGAATATTCTCGTCACCAAGACAGGTCAGGCGCGACTGCTCGACTTCGGCGTCGCAACGCTGTTGGATAACGGCGAGGTCGCGGGCAAGACGCCGCTCACCACGGTTTACGGCCATGCGCTCACGCCGATTTACTCCAGCCCCGAGCTGATCCGCGGCGATCCGGTCACCGCCAAAAGCGACATCTATTCCTTGGGCGTCGTGTTGTTCGAGCTCCTTACCGGCGATCGGCCTTACCGCCTGAACGCCGGCGCATCGCGCGCCCTCCTCGAGCACGCCATCGCCGCGGCCGAGGTGCGCAAACCCAGCACCCAGATCGTGCAGGAAGCGTGGGGCGTGCGCGGCGTCACGCAGGAGCAGCTGACGCGGCAACTGCGCGGCGACGTCGATCGTATCGTGCTCAAGTCCCTCGAGAAGGAACCGCAGCTTCGTTATTCCTCCGCCGCTGCGATGGCGGATGACGTGCAGCGATTTCTTGATGGCAAGCCGATCTCCGCGCAGCCGCCGCGCTTCGGCTATCGCCTCGGCAAATTTTTGCGCCGCAATCGATTGGTCGTCTCGGTCGGCGCGGGCGCCGCGCTCCTGGTGCTGGTCATGGTCGGCTACGAAATCAATCGCCGCTTTGATCAGGCGATTGACGATTCCAAATCGGTTTTCGTCACGCGGCCGATCAACGCGAAATCGATCGCGGTGTTGCCGTTTCTGGACATGAGCGAGAAAAAGGATCAAGGCTATTTTTCCGACGGACTGTCGGAGGAACTCATCACGCTGCTCGCGCAAATTCAGGATTTGCAGGTCATCGCGAGGACTTCTTCGTTTCACTTCAGAAATCAGGATGTATCGCTGAAGGAAATTGCCCGCACCTTAGGCGTCGCGCACGTGCTCGAGGGCAGCGTACGCCGTGCGGGCGGCACAGTTCGCGTGACCGCGCAGCTGGTCCGCACCGCCGACGGCGTGCATCTTTGGTCGCAGTCCTACGATCGCGACGTGAAGGATATCTTTCAAGTGCAGGACGACATTGCCGCCGCGGTGGTCGCATCCTTGAAGCTCAAGCTGCTGGCAATGGGCTCGGATCCGCATCGCAGCGACAGCCCGGAAGCCTACAACCAATTCTTGCTCGCTCGGCAATTCGGCCGCCGCGGCAATTTGGAGGACATCGAGCGCGCCGTCGCCACCTACCGCCAAGCCATCGCGCTCGATCCCGATTACGCCGCCGCCTACGCCGGTCTTTCCTTCAGCGAGACCGCCATCGCCAACTTCACCCAAGACGCGGCGCGCTTCGCGCTCGCCCACGACGCCGCCGAAAAAGCGCTCGAGCTCGCGCCGCAGTTCGTCGACGCCTACCGCGCACGGGCCCAGTTCCGGCTCGAAACCCTGGATTTCGCCGGCGCTCGCGCCGACAGTGAAACGGCCCTGACCCTCGCGCCCGGCGAGAGCACCGTCCAGAGCCTGTACGGCGCGCAGATCGCCGCATTCGGCAAAATTCCTCAAGCCATCAGCGCCATGAAAAAGGCCATCGACTTGGACCCCTTGAGCGGCTACGCCTGGGCCAACGTCGGCTTGCTCCAAACCATGACCCACGACTACCCCGCCGCGCGCGCGTCCATCGAGCGCGCGCTCGCCATCAACCCCAGTGCCGACGCGTTTCACTTCGCCTTGGGTCAGCTGGACCTGCTTCAGGACCGCCTAGCCGAAGCGCAGACCGAGTTCCAAAAGCAAGGCGCCGAGGGCAATCGCCGCATGGGCGTCGCCATGGTCGAACACGCCAGCGGTCACGAGAAGCAGTCGCAGGCGGCGCTCAAGGAGTTGATCGCCAAAAATGCCGGGGACATGGCCTACCAGGTCGCAGATGTCTACGCCTGGCGCGGCGAGAAAGACAAGGCCTTCGAGTGGCTGGAGCGCGCCTACCAACAGCGCGATAGCGGCCTGAACGGCATCGCCTGGGATCCGCTTCTCAGCAATTTGAAAGGCGACTCCCGCTACAGCGCGCTGCTCGCGAAACTGGAGCTAACCGACGGCAGCGGCAACTGAATCGCGACGACTGCACGAAAGCCGGGCGGGTGAGGCGCTACCCAACGCGTTGGCTTGGGTAGCGCCGCAACTGCATCCCGGAGTGCTTACCAGCCCGGAGTGACCGCAGCCCGCAGGATTTGTCCCGAACCCACGGGAGCTGCGCCTGCCGGAATCGCGCCGAAATTGGAGATATATAACGCCCCGTCGGGTCCAAAGGTCATGCCCGTTGGCACCACCAAGTTCGTGACGACATCTTCGATTTCTCCGGAATGCGTCACCCTGACCACCTTGCCCGCGCCGCCCGTCGGATAGCCCGCAGCATCGGACAGCTCCAATACATAGAGCAAGCCATCGGGACCAAAATCAACCGCCACGACAGTGGTGAAGCCGGCCTTCGAGTCGACGATGTGATACCCCTCTTGGTCGTTCACAAACCCCGGCGCCGCGTTGGCATCAGCGCCGTCATTGGAACGCGAAATGATCTGAACGCGGGCCCACTGTGGATCGATGGGAAACAAATTCAAGTTTCCTACATAGAAGTCGCCGTTCAGTTCCGCGATCGAGGTCGGGACGATGTGGCCTTGCGAGGCAGAAATGTCGATGACTTGTTGGATGACGCCAGCCTGAGTCACGCTGAACACCTGGCCATGATTGGGCTCGACCGTATAGAGCTGTCCGTTCGCGGCGATCAGGCTATACAGGGTGCCGTCCGGCTCGAAGTCATCGGCGCTCTCGTACTTCGCCGGATGAGTCTTGAGGTAAGCACCGATGTCGGCAATCATCGCCCACTGGCCCGTGTTGCGATTCACGAGTGCGACGCCGGTCGAATGCGCGGGATTGCCATGCGAACAGCCGCCGCCCGCCACTATCGCGTACAAGTAACCGTTCAAAAAAGCCACGTCGGCAACCCCGATCAGATCGCCCTGGGCATCCATGGTGGATGGAAAGCGTGAAGCGACCGTGGTGACCACATGATTCCGGCCCACCTTGGAAATTCTTCCGGTCAAGCCGCCCGTATAAGGCCCCACCGGGCCAGGTACCTGCTGACACATCTTTGCGGTGGTCGCGTTCGTTCCGCCGGTGCCGGCCTCGGCGACGTATAGGTAGCCGTCCGGACCGAATCTCAAGCCCCGCGGTGCCTCCAACCCGGTCGCATAAACTGAAGGTGTCACGGTTGCGTCAGCCGCGGCGAGAACTGAAACGAGACCGACCGCGGCTGCCGCCGCACATACACCCATTGAGATCAACTTCATTGTTTTCATTTTGCATCCCTCTTGAAGAGTCGTTAAATGAACAGTCGTTAAACAGCGATGCGCTGCCAAACGAGTATAGGATCAACCGCGGCCAAATTCCACGCAGCTTGCGTCGGCGCCGTTGGTGGATGAAGCAGCCTAATTGGCACTGGATCCTTGGTACCAATATTGCATTCTTGTCGCCGGCAGACCAGGCTACGATTGCGCTTCATGTAGGACAGGCAAATGAACAATCCACTTTTCGATCTTTCCGGCCAGGTCGCCCTAATCACGGGATCTTCGCGCGGCATCGGCAAATCGATCGCCGAAGAGATGGCCACGGCCGGCGCCAAGGTCGTCATTTCATCGCGCAAGCTGGAAGCCTGCGATCTGGTTCGCGATGCGATCCGCGCGCGTGGCGGCGAGGCCATTTCCTTGGCCTGCAATATCAGCCGCAAAGAAGAAGTCGAAGGATTGGTGAAAGCCGCCTTGGACCAACTGGGGCGAATCGATATCTTGGTCTGTAACGCAGCCGTCAATCCCTTTTATGGCTCGCTCACCAAGCTCGACGATGATGCCTGGGACAAGACCATGATCAGCAACGTGAAAAGCAGCTGGTGGCTGGTCAAGCTCGTGGCGCCGCACATGGTGGAGCGCCGTTCGGGCAATATCATGCTCATTTCCAGCATCGGTGCCTTTAGAGCGACCTCCGTGCTCGGTGCCTACGGTATTTCCAAGGCTGCAGAAGCGCAGCTGGCGCGAAACCTCGCGCTGGAGTTGGGCCCCAAGGGCATTCGCGTCAATGCCATTGCCCCGGGGCTCGTCAAAACCGACTTCGCCAAAGCGCTGTGGTCAAATCCGGCCATCCTGAAGAATGTGGAAGAGCGCGCGCCGCTGCGGCGAATCGGCCAACCCGTGGACATCGCGGGGGTTGCGGTGTTTCTCGCTTCGCAAGCGGCAAGCTTCGTCACGGGTCAGCTCATCGTCGCGGATGGCGGCTCGACGCTGGGTGATTAGGCGGTCAGCGGGGCGGCCGGCGGCGCCGTCACTGCAGCGTGACCTTGAAGACCGTGCCGAGGCCGCTGGTCCCGCCGGAGGCAGTCGTTCCGTAGATATTGCCATCGCTGCCCATTCACGGAATCAGTCCGATCGGGTCTCTTTGACCACGCGGCCGTTCAGCGGCTGTACGGCCCGCACATCGTGCGGATAGAGCTTGGCGAATGCCTGAATCTGCTGCGCGGAAATCTCCACAGGCGTCTTCAGCACGAACCAGGTAACGCCTTCGTTGCAGGGCGGAGCGGTTTGCGATCCTACGTAGGTGTAGTAGCCCCGCGCGAGGGGAACTAGGTCCAACGGATTGACTTCGAGTCCATCCACCTTCACATCGCCCTCGGCCATTGGCATGTGCGCCCAAAGTTTAGCGATGGTTGCGTTCATCCTGCCCGCCTTCAACAGCACCGCCACCCCCGCGGTCTTGCCGTCGCTCGACTGATGCATCAAGTGCAGCACCATGTCGTACGCCTTGCCTCGGATGCGCTCCTCGCTCGGGCGGTGAAAATGGAACTGCGTCAGCTGATAGCGCGCATCTCCCACAATGAGAAAGTCCCCGCTGCCCGGCGCCTCGTAATTCACGCGGATGGTTGCGCCGTTGTTGGTGACATAAGGGATCAGGCCGGGCTTGTAGTCGAAGCGCAATGCGGGCAGAGCGGCTTTCTGCGTAGTTCGAATGTCGATCGGAGACTGCTCCTTGCCTGCGCACGCCGTATATTGCGGATCCAGGTCCGCCCAATGATCGCTGCCCCGCGGCCCTTCATAGGCCCAGGGTGTTCGCCACGGCGATACATAATGGTGCGCGACGTCGGCGTCCGCTGTACCGAGCGGCGAGGCGCGAGTCGCAGACAGCGACAGGGCAATCGCCATTGGCAATGCAATAGTTAAACTCGCCGCGTTTCGCATCGGGCACTCCTCACTATGGATCCTGAGCATAACGAGGGCCTTGCACGAACATTTCGCTTCGCATCAAAGCATGGCGGACTGTAAAATGAAGGCCAGGCAGTCATGACAACCACGACGCAGGCCCTAACGCGCCAGATGCTCGAATGGATCGCCGTACGGCCACGCGATTACAGCGAGATTATGGAAACCTGGCGCACCTCGTGTCCGCGGCTCTCCATTTGGGAAGATGCCTGTATCGATGGGCTTATCGACCACGAGCAGGGAACCGGAAAAGTCGTCCTCAGCGCCTCCGGCCGGGAATTCCTGAACCGACTTAACTTACGTTAGCTGGCTGCGGTTACGGCCCAATATGTACGTTAACGTACATAGGGCCTCGTTTTGCCCCAGTTCTAGTGTCCCATCTCAGTTTTTCCACAGGTCTCTCAGTAAGCTGCAGTGCATCAGAGGCCCTGGGAGTCACGTATTAATCCCGTGCGATTGCGCGCGTTCTCGCTGAATTGGCGATGGGGCATTGGCGCGCACCTAGGGGTGGCATTTGCCGCAGTCGTTGCCCTCGCGATTGCCGCAAACCTGCTGATCGAGCACGAGATCTCTGTCGTCCGCACCACGCGCATCGTCAGAGTTGAGGCGTCTCCGGTGTTTCCGGCGTTCGTGCCCGCCGGCGTGCGCGCTCGGCCGACCGCCGAGCCGACGGCGCCGCAAATAGAAGCAGTAAGCACCAAACCATTGGTGGCCGCGCTCGAACATTTTGTAGCTGCCGTGCGCAATCGATTGGACATCCACAACGACGACAGCGATGGCGCGCTGGCGACCGCAGCCCGGGATCTGGAGCGCGAAACTCACACCTATACTTCGGCAAGCGTCCCTGGATCTTCCGACTCTCGAGAAAACCTGGTGCCGCGCCTCGCGGAATTTCGCGCTTCGGGAAATGATCTTGTACGCGCGGCCGACGAACGCCGCAGCGTTCTCAAAGAATTTTGGGAGCACTTCGACGCGCTGGATGCTCGCACTAAGGCCGCCCTCGCCGGGTCCTGGAAAATCTTCGGCCGCGTCGTCGCGCGCAAGACGCTCGTTGATCTGAATTCGAGTCTCGATGAAATCCGCCGCGAGTTTGCCAGGCTGCCTGCCGGCTTGTATGACCGCGGTGCGCTGGATACGGTGACAACGAGCGAGACGGCGCTTGCGGCCAGTCTTCAGGCAAACGAGGCTGCATTGACGCGCTCGCAAGGCGATGCATGGGTCAAGCAGTCGCGCGCCGATGTCGCGCAGCTCAGGGCACTGCAGGATCATCTCATTGTCATGGACGGCAAACGCCGTGATGCCGAAGCTCATCTTGCGAAAATCTCCCAGAGCCTCATCGCGCTGGTTGGTGCCACCCCGGCGCCCATAAGCCCGCGGGCGCGCAAGCCCGATGCACTCGCACTGCCAGAAAGCCAGCCCGCGCTCACTGCGGCAGCGTCGCCCTTGCCGGCAGCGTCGCCCTTGGCAGCAGAAAGCAGCGAACGGGCGATAGAAACCACCTCTACGTCCAATCAGAAACCTAAGGGATTCGGGCTGATTTTTTGGGTCAGCGCGGCCGTGGTCGCGATACTGCTGTGGATATCGATTCGCACGGTCATGAGCGTAGTCGGCCCTGTGCGCCGAATCCGGTCGGCGACGCTCAAAATCGCCGGCGGAGAAACCGGCGCCCGCGTGAAGCGGGGAGGCATCCGGGAACTCGACGATCTGGCCATTTCCTTCAATCTTATGGCGGAACAATTGGCTGATGCAAAGGCGACGGCGCGCAACTACCAGGAGCAGCTGGAGGCGAGGGTGAAGCTGCGCACACGTGAGCTGCGACATCTGGCGGAGCACGATCCGCTCACGCTATTACCGAATCGGCGCCAGTTGTTTGCGCATCTGAAAGCTGCGGTCGCGCGGGCCGAGGCAAGCGCCTCGTATGTCGGAGTCTTCTTCGTCGATTTAGACAATTTCAAAAACATCAACGATAGCCTGGGCCACGCATTCGGCGACCGCATGCTCAGCGCGATCGCCGCGAGATTGCTTACCACGACGAACGCTGCTGGATTCGCGGCGCGCCTAGGCGGCGATGAGTTCACCATCGTGTACGACGCGGTGAAGAATGAGGAAACCGTGCATTCATTGGGCCAGGATCTGGTGCGCGCATTTCAGGCGCCGATTGCAGTCGATGGCCGGCATCTCTTGATCAGCATCAGCGTGGGCGCCAGCATGTATCCCGATCATGGCAGCGATGCCGAGGCGCTCCTGCAAGCGGCCGACGCAGCTTTGTTCCGGGCGAAGGCTCTCGGAAGAAGCCAATTGGTCGTCTTTAACCCAGCGCTATTGGAAGCGGCCTCCGCCAAGTTCACGATTGAGCAGGGGCTGCGCTTCGCCTTGGAGCGGGATGAATTCGAGCTGGTATTCCAGCCGGAGGTCGATGCTGCGACGTTAAACACGCGCCTGGTAGAAGCCTTGTTGCGTTGGCACTTGCCGGACGGACGCTGCGCATCACCCAGCGAGTTCTTGGCGATCGCCGAAGAGTCTGGACTCATCTTGGAAATCAATGACTGGGTACTGCGAACCTCCATCGAAACCGCGGCTCAATGGCACCATGGCGCGTGGCCTGATGCCCGTGTCGCCATCAACCTGTCCTCGCGCCAGCTGCTCGATGCGCGTTTTGTCGACCGCGTTACGGAGCTGCTGCGCGAGCATCAACTGCCGGCGCGCTGCATTGAGATTGAGCTGACCGAAAACGTGCTGCAGACCGGCACGGCTACCATTGAAGTATTGCGTCAATTGCGAAGCCACGGTGTGTCCATCGCGCTCGACGATTTCGGTATCGGCTACTCCTCGCTGGCTTCGCTGGAGCAGCTGCCGTTGACGCGGGTGAAACTCGATAAGGCTCTGATCGCGAGCGTTCATACCAGTTCTCGTTCGGCAGCGATCGCCAGATCTCTTGTCGGCCTCTGTCACGATATTGGGCTAGAAGTGACAGCTGAGGGCATCGAATGCCTGGAGCAACTGGCGTTGCTGTCGGATCTCGCACCAATTTACCTTCAGGGTTTTCTGCTCGCTCGTCCTGTGCCGGCGGATCAAGTCTTATCGCTCATGGCCGTGCTACCCGATCACCTCGCATCGCTTCTTCTCACATCCGGAGGCGTGCCTGAGAGCCAACGTGCCTCATCCCAGAGACCGGCAACGGCGAAATCGGCAAGTCGAGGAAAGGGCTAGCGAGCCCGCCAGCCCTCTCTGTTCTCTCAGTCTGGCTACTGAACTCGGCCCGTTGACTTGACGCCGTAAAAGTTGTGCACAGTCGTTACCCAGGTGCTGTCAGCCATGACCGGCCAATGATCCTTGTCAAATCCTGGCGCGTTCTTAAGCTGCTCCTTCGAGGCATTGAGCGTAAAACGCTTGTTCACCGTATCCAGCTTTAACGCGGGCCAGGGAACTGCGAATAGTCGGTCGCCCATTCCTAGGAAACCGCCGAATGATAAGACCGCATAGCTGATTTTCCCGGAACTCATATCGATCATGAGCTCCTTGATCGTGCCCAAGCTTTCATTCGCCGTGTTGTAGACATCGTTGCCGATCAGCGTATCCGCGCCCATGAGCGCGGGTCCCGGACCCGATCCCACATTTTTGTACATGCCGTAGGTGTCGCGTGAAATGTAATTCGTTTCCATTCGTTTAACTCCAAGTGTTTGGTAGGGCTCAATTGAGCGGGTAGCTAGAATCCCCCAAACTTAGCCGCGCGCACTTCAGCGCATGGCGCAATCTATGCCAGGCAGTGCCCAAATCAATGTCAGGGATCGCTGTCGGACAAGGGAGCGACGCGACGCAACATCGCTAGGAAAATACCTTGTTCCGCCGAGGCGCCGTTGCTTAGGGCTTTTCGGTCTCGCCCTGCTTGTTGAGACTGTTCCACTAGCCGCTGCTTGGCGCCCTCCTTAAAATCAGTCGTGCAGACCCGCCAGCCGCAATCCGTCAAACAGCGGCTCATAGCCGTAAAGATCAGCCTGCGGATGTATCCATTTTCGGATGCTGGCAATCGACGTGAGTCCGGATACCGACTCATTCAAATCAGAAATTTCAGCGGCGACGACTTTGGCATCGTGGACCTGTGCAGCGGCCGCGATCAAGGTCAAGCGGACGGCCCCGAAATTCGGATTGCGAAGCTGGGCTTTACTGAACTGCGTCGTAGCCTTCTGAGCGATACGCTCCGCGCTGGAATAGTCCGCGAGCTCATAATCGATTGCCGCGACCAGCGCCGAAATTCCCGGCTGGTCATCGGGATGGCGAGCGTACAGAGGCAACGCGAGGGGGGCGGCTTCCCTCGGTCTTCCGAGTTTGAGGAGTGCTCGAGCCTTGTCTTCCGCGGCACCGGAGTTCTCTGGATCAAGCTTTAGGACCTTATCGAGAACCACGATTGACTCCTCATATCGGCCACGCAGCTGGTAGATACCCGCCTTTTGGTGGAGCATGCCCGGTTCATTCGGGTGGGAGACCAGATATCTTTCGATGGCGGCCTCACCGATGGCTTGTTGCTCGGCGACATTGGTTGACCAAGCTTCTACGCAGTCGCATAGGTTGATCTTCGCGGTAATGTAAAGCGCGAGAGGATCATCAGGTGCCAGTGCCAGCGCCCGCTTAAGCAGTGGGTTCGCTGCGACGTAAGCGCCCTTTTCGTTGTTGGCCGAACGAGTCATCCCCCACTCCACAAAGGCTCGAAAGCTCAGATCGCGAACATCGAGTGTTGTATCGGGCTTGTCGCGAGCCCGCGCGACCTCCACCTGGAGACCATAGAAAACCAGCAGGCCAAGCGCAGCATCGATATCCTCGCTCTCGCGCGATGTTTGCGCGCCGGGTGAGAGGGATACATTCGTGCTACCCAACACGCGCCCGGTCTCACCATCCACAATAAACAGCGCAGCTGTGTACCCAGCAGGCGCATGGGCCACGCTGCCGCGGATGAGAAAATGCACATCCAGGGCCTTCGCCACTTCTCTCGGCACCGCAGTCTTTGCCAATGCCCGGGCCACGCTAGCCTGCGGCGCAAGATTTACCCAATCGTGATTAGCCTCGAGTGAGGAAAACACCTTATCGTTGGTGGCTTTGGCGATCTGCGAGCCGGTCGCATCCGCGGCTGGCGCTTCCAGCGGAAGCGAAGCGAAAGTCATTCGTCGGTCTTCGATCGAATACGGAGCGATGTGTGCGGGAAGCGCGAGTTCGTGGTTGATGACCCAAGCCGCGCCAAGGAGTGCGCCAAGCGAAACGGCGCTCAGCAGTAACTTCTTACGAATCGACCATTTAACGCCCGCCCGAGACGTCGCCGTTCCGTCAACGAGCGCGGGGTGCCGAGTTTCTTCGTGCCGCTGGTTCTCGGATTGGCCGCTACGCGCAACCAGACGCGCTATGCGTTCAACAAAAGCTGGTGTTGGTTGGCCATCCCGAAGCGCTATCCACTGCATCTCGCGAAACCGATCCGGCACATTTGTGTTCGCATCTTTGATTTCATCTACAACAACAGGCACGAGAAACGCCCTGTTGGGTGCCATCAGATACGAACGATCGACCGCCAGTTTCCATTCAAGTCGGAAATAACCCTCAGGACGACCACTCGAATTGATGGAGATAATGGGAAGAAATAGCGTACAGGCCTTGATCTGCTTCCTGATTGCGGTATCCCAAGCATCTCCACCGCGAAGTTCGCTCTGATCGAACCAGACTTCAATGCCGGCATCGCGCAGGGCGGTGCAGATGCGCCGCGCAACCTCGACATCCTCGGACGAGTAGCTAAGAAAGACCGCTTTGTTAGGATCATCCATGTCTTGTAATCGGCCGAAATCAGCTTTCTACCGCCAATGTACGCGATACGATCTGGTGCGCAACGACTTTAAAAGCCAGCTGCGCACTTCTGAAGCGAGATTCAGCGCCGCTTCAACGCCTCCAGTTCATCCAACGTCCTCGGCCAATCCGCCCCGAGCAGCCTTGACAGGGCCCGGTCCGCGAGCACCCGGCCGCCCGTCTGGCACTTCGCGCAGTAATTGGTTTCATTGTCGGCATAGCGGATACGCTGCACCGACTCGCCGCAGCGCGGGCATGGCTGCCCGTAACGTCCATGCACCGCCATCTCTTTGCGAAACGCCGTAACCTTTTCAGGAAAGCCCTTGCGCGCCTCCGCGCCCAGCCGCTCCATCCAAACCCGCAGCGTCTCACGCGTCGCCGCGAACAGCCGCTGCCACTCCTCCGGCGACAACTTAGAAGTCAAAGTGATCGGCGACAGCCGCGCCGCGTGCAGAATCTCATCGGAATAGGCATTGCCGATGCCGCTCAAGATGCGCGGATCGGTCAGTGCGCGCTTGAGCGTGCGGTTCTCCACCGTCATCGCCGCAATGAACGCGGCAAGGTCGCTGTCGAATACCTCGATGCCGCCGGGGTCCACGGACCGCAGCGCCTCTTCGCCCTTTACCACGTGCAGCGATGCGCGCCGCTTCGTGCCCGCCTCGGTGAGCACCAAGGAGCCGTCGGGAAAATCGAACGCCGCCAAATTGTTGCGGCCCTTCAGGATCACGCCTTTGGCGCGCCAATGCAGCCGACCTGCAATCATCAAATGCAGCACCAGCCACAAATTATTGTCGAGGCCGATCGCCACCCGCTTGCCGATCCTGCGCAATTGCGTGACTTGATGGCCCTCGGCTTCGGCTATCGGCGGTGCGGCCGTGCGCAGCAAAAAGGGGCTGTTCAGGCGCACCCGCTGCAGCGGCTGACCGACGATGCGCTCTTGCAATGCACTCAAATACGCAGAAATGTCCGGCAGCTCAGGCATGCGCTTTAGGCGAACTCCTCTTTGCTATCATGCACGCCGCTAACAACAAAGGGGATCCCATGAGGTCAGTTGCCCGCAAAATCGCCCTTGGCGCCGTCTTGAGTCTAACCGCTGCGGCCGTCCTTCAGGCCGCCGCCGTCCAGGCGGCCCCTGAGACAGCCGGACCGAGTGCGACCGCACCCATCACGCCAATCATCGCGCCGAAGGATCGTGCCTATGCCGGAGAGATTCAGCTGAAGGTCGACGCCAGCGACATCAATCATCGCGTCGTGCGCGTTCATGAAACCTTGAGCGGCGTCAGCCCCGACACAGTGCTGCTGTATCCCAAGTGGTTGCCCGGCACTCACGCGCCCGAAGGCACGATCGATCGGCTCGGCGGTATCCGCATCAGCGCCAACGGCGCGCCGGTTGCCTGGAAGCGCGACCCGGTCGATGTCTTCGCGTTTCGCCTGAACCTGAAGCCCGGTACACGCGCGATCGACATCGACTTCGATTATCTCTCGCCTACGAGCGGCAAGGTCGGCGCAATGGAAATGAGCCCTGAACTGCTGATGATCGAATGGAACGAACTGGTGTTTTACCCCGCCGGCTACTTCGCGCGGCAAATCCCGGCGCAGGTCAACCTGACTTTGCCCGCCGGCTGGCAGTTCGCTTCGGCCCTGGAAACCGCCTCGACCGACCAGGCGCAGACGCACCTCAAACGCACGTCGCTGGAAACCCTCATCGACAGCCCGGTGTATGCCGGCCGCTACGCCTCCAAGCTCGATCTCGATCCGGGCGCCGCGGTGCCCGTGCGCATGGATCTATTCGCCGACCGGCCCGAGCTCCTGGCCGTCAAGCCCGAACAGCTCGAGGCATATCGCAACTTGGTGCGGCAGGCCTACAAGCTCTACGGCTCGCATCACTACAACCACTATGATTTCTTGTATTCGTTGAGCGATCAGATTCAACACAACGGGCTCGAGCATCATCAATCGAGCGAAGACGGCAGCGATCCGGAAGCCTTCACCAAGTGGGACAAGGAAGCATTCGACAGGGACTTACTGGCGCACGAGTTCACGCATTCGTGGAACGGCAAATTCCGCCGCCCGGCTGATCTCTGGACTCCGAACTACAACGTGCCCATGCAGGACAGCCTGCTCTGGGTCTATGAAGGACAAACCCAATACTGGGGTCAGGTGCTGGCCGCACGTTCCGGCCTGCGCACGGCGCAACAGGCACGCGATCAGTTCGCCATCACTGCTGCGCATTACGAAGTTCAAAAAGGTCGCCAATGGCGCGCCCTGCAGGATACGACCAACGATGAAATCATCAATCCGCGACGGCCGCAGTCGTGGGGCGACTGGCAGCGCTTCGAGGATTACTACGAGGAAGCAGGGCTAATCTGGCTCGATGCCGACACTTGGATACGCGAACATTCCAAAGGCGCCCGATCGCTGGATGATTTTGCTCGAGCCTTCTTCGGCATCAATGACGGCAGCTTCACCGTGGTCACCTATACCTTTGACGACATTGTGAAGGCACTGAATGCCGTGGAGCCCAATGACTGGTCCGCCTTTTTGCGCCAGCGCCTGGACGCCATTGGCAAGCCCGTGCCGGAAGACGGCTTTCATCACGGCGGCTACAAACTCGTGTACACCGACACGCCAAGCGACTATCAATCCACGACCGAGGATCAGCGCAAGCGAATCGACTTACTCAATTCCATCGGCATCGAGATCGACGGCAAGGACAGCGGCAAGGATGGCACGCTCTCGCAGGTCATCTGGAACAGCCCGGCTTATCTGGCCAAGCTCACCGAAGGCGCGCAAATTCTTGCCATCAACGGCACTGCCTACGACGCCGATGTGCTCAAGGACGCCATCCGCGCAGCTCACGGCACGCAAGCGCCGATTCAATTGATCGTCAAGATCGGCGATCGCTATATGGTCGCGAACCTCGACTATCACGACGGTTTGCGCTATCCGCACCTGGAGCGCGACACCGCCGAACCCGCCCGCCTCGACGAAATCTTGGCGGCGCGGCCTTAAGCGTCGCGCTTAGTTTTTCAATTTCAAAAGATTCGCCTCGCTTGCACCGGACACGTTGTCCTCCGTGACGATCATGAAGCCCAAGGGCGAGATCTGAAGGAGCGAGCGCGTCCTGGCAATGTCTCGCGCTTTGCAACCGGCCGGCGAGCGGGCACAATCGGCGTCGGCAGATGGTTATGTATAAAGGGTCGCACAACATGAATATGGATTTAGACCGCCGCTCCTTTCTCTTGGGCTCCGCCGGCGCTTTATCGCTGTCGCTGCTGCCATTGGAACTCCGGGCGACCGCGACAGCCTCGAAGAATTCGGTGCCGCCGGCGCCGATCGCCCGAGTCGACGTGGTGAAAGACACCTATTTCGGTGAAACCGTAAGCGATCCTTATCGCTGGATGGAAAACAGCAAGGACCCCGAGTGGCTGCCGTTCTTGAAAGGGCAGAACGCCCACACCCGCGCCATCATCGATGCACTCCCTGGCCGCGCGGCCCTGCTCAAGCGCATTGAACAACTCTCCGGCGAAGCCGTGGCAACCTCGCGCGTGCAGCGCGCCGGCGGTCTGATCTTCATTCAACAGCGCCCCTTGGGCGCAGACAACTTCAAGCTGTTTGTGCGCCAAGGTCTCAACGGCCCAGATCGCGTGCTGGTCGATCCCACAGCGATGAGCAGCGGCAAGAGCCACGTGTCGCTCGATTGGTGGCGCGCCTCGCCCGACGGCAAGTACGTGGTGTACGGCCTCTCGAAAGATGGCAGTGAGGACTCCTTGCTGCACATACTCACCGTGGCCGACGGCAAAAATCTTCCCGAAACCATTCCCAATACCGAAGGCGCCAATCCGGAATGGCTCGATGATGCCAGCGGATTTTTCTATACGCAGCTCACCGGCGCCGTGGCCACGCCCGAGCGCTACTTGGATGCCCAGGCGCGCTTCCACAAGTTGGGCGCCGACCCCAAGTCCGATCCGATACTGATGAAGCGCGGTTTGGTCGCCGGGGTGGATTACGACAAAATCCAGGCCCCGTCCATCCTCACGTCCCCCGGTTCTCGCTACGCGATCCTGCAGCTTGCCGACGTCAGACCCGAGGGTCGCTGGTTTATCGCACCGCTCAACGACGCGATTGCCGGTAAGGCCAAATGGATTTCATTCGCCGGCTTCGACGATGAAGTCACCGATCTTGAACTCGATGGCAACGACTTGTACTTGCTGGTCAACAAGGGCTCGCCGCGCGGGCGCATCGTCAAGACCTCCGCTGCCGCGCCGAGCATCGCGAACGGCACCGTCGTAGTCCCGCAGCACGCCACACTCGTGATTGATAACATCGCCCGTGCGCGCGATGGCATTTATCTGAAAATCATGGACGGCGGCATCAGCCGTTTGCAGCGCTTGGGTCACGACGGCAAAGTCGCCGACATCGCTCTGCCCTTCGACGGCACCATCGGCGCCGTATTCACCGTACCGAATGAAGACGGCGCGTTGTTATCGTTTCAAGGATGGCTTAACCCGGCGGCCATTTGGTCGGTGGACGTTGCCGGTCGTCTCGCCGATACCGGCATTACGCCCAAACCCGCCATCGATGTCAGCGCCTATGAAGCCAAGCGCTTCTTCGCCACCGCGAAGGACGGTGTCAAGGTTCCCTACACGCTGATTTATCGCAAAGGCATGCAGCAGGGCGGCAGCAATCCCACCTGGATCTCTGCCTACGGTTCGTACGGCCTGTCGGCCTACACACCGACCTTTGCCGGACGCTCGCTCGCCTTGGTCGATGCCGGCGCCATCGTCGGCTACGCCAATGTGCGCGGCGGCGGCGAATACGGCCGCGAGTGGCACAAGGCCGGACAACTCGCCAATAAGCCCAACACCTGGCGCGATCTCATCGCGGTCTGCGAAGAACTCATCGCCAAGAAATACACCTCATCGAAGCACCTTGCCATCGGCGGCCGCTCCGCCGGCGGCATCACCGTCGGACGTGCGCTGACCGAGCGCCCCGATCTCTTCGCCGCCGTGATCGACGGTGTCGGCTGGTCCAATCCGCTGCGCTATGTGGTCGAGCAAAATGGCTACGGTGAAGAACCCGAATGGGGCGCCATCGCCGACCCCGCCGGCTATAAAGCACTCAAGATGATCGATAGCTATCAATCAGTGAAGGACGGCACCGCGTATCCGGCCGTGCTGCTCACCACCGGCGTCACGGACCCGCGTGTGGCGCCGTTTCACGTGGCCAAAATGACCGCGCGACTCCAAGCCGCCACGACGTCCGGAAAACCCATTCTCCTGCGCGTCGACTACGACGCGGGCCATGGCATCGGCTCCACGCGCGCGCAGCAGGACCGCGAAGCGGCAGACACGTATGCGTTCTTGTTGTGGCAGCTAAAGGGTGCCAAGGCCTGATGAGTCCCGGCTTGTTCGCAGACTCTGGCTAAACTGCTAGGACTTGAACGCGGCATAAGCCTCTTTCTGGAAATTCTGCGTTGCCGCGATGCCCGGCATGCGCGGCGCCTTGCCCGAACGCTGCGCCATGGTGTTCATCAGCGACAGCAGTCGCGGCGAGGAGAACACCCAACGCAGCAGTGTTTCAGCGATGCGCGAATCTCCCTTTGCGCCGCTGCCGGGAATAGCCTGGGGCGGCAGTGTTTGCTGCAGCCACACCATCACCGACTGCCGCGACGGGTCAGCCTGCCACCAACCTCCAAAAAGGCCGGGCCATCCAAACGCGCCTGGCCTTCCCGCTCCCATCCAGGCGTTTCTTTTTGCATCGTCAATCACTGACAGTCCGAGGCCGAAACCCTGACCCATGAACATGGGGATGCCGAATTGCAGATTTCGTCGCTGTGCCGGCGTCAATCGATTGGTGGTCATTGATCGGACCGACGCTTCGGAAAGCACTCGCGTGCCGGCGATCTCACCGCCCTGGAGCAGCATGCGAGCGAAGGCGAGGTAATCATCCGCGGTAGAAACCAGCCCTTGTCCGCCGGCGCAGAAGGACGGCGGGGCCTGATCCATGAAGCCCGGCAGATCAACCCGTACGAAGTTTTGCGGCGCCGATGACCTGTAGAGAACCGCGGCGCGATCGCGCTTTTCCGGCGGAATCCAGAAATCGGTGTCGACCATGCGCAAGGGATCGAACAGCAGTTGCTGCATCGCCGCTCGCGTGCCCAAGCCCGTCGCCCGGCCAATGATGCCGCCGAGAAGATCCGTGGAATGGCTGTAATTGAAGCGCTCTCCCGGTGCATAGCTCAAGGGCAGCGCGGCCAGCGTTTTCATCCACTCATCAGGCGTGCGCGCGCTGTCGAATTCGAATCCGAATCTTTCCTTCAGCGCCTCAGCCAGCGGTCCTTGCGCCGTGAAACTGTACGCAAGACCCGAACGGTGGGTCATCAGATCCTCGATGGTGATGGCCCGCGGCGCGGGATAGGTGTCTTGCAAAGGACCATCAGGTCGCCGCAGCACCTGCATCGCGGCAAATTCAGGCGCCCACTTGGTGATGGGGTCCTCGAGACGCAACACGCCCCGCTCCATCAAAACCATCGCGGCCGCAGTCGTAACCGGCTTACTCATGGACGCGATGCGAAAGATCGTATTGCGCTCGACCGGCAGCCGAGCCTCGATATTGCGCAGTCCCACCGAATCTATCTGCAGCAGCTCACCGCGCCGCCAAACGAGACACACCACGCCGGGAATATCGCCGGTGGCAACCGCATGCTGGGCGGGGGCGGCGATGCGTTCAGCGAGGGTCAGCGAATCAGGCATGGTCTTTCCTTATGTGTCATTCAATGAGCAGCAATCCGCGCTTTTTCTGAGCGGTGGCATCGACGCCGTTCATCGCTTCGTAGAGCCGATCAGACTTGACCAGCCAGGGCCCGTATTTCTTGTTCACGTCGAGCACGAGAACTAGGTCTTCCTGGTCGAGGTATCCGGCAATGGGTGAGTGATGACCGCCGCCGGTCCCGAAGAGCGGGCCGCGGGAGAAATTTATGACATAGCGGCGCGCGGAGTCATTCACGTGACTCAATTGTTCGCGGAAAGCGGCCAAATCCATATCGCGCAGCACGGTGACTTTTCTGTGCAGCTTCTGTCGCGCCAAGTCTGCCAGCTGATCGAGGGTGAGACCTTCAGGCAAATATCCCATAACCGTGGAGAAGCCAGAGCCTTGCAAAATGCTCTCTTGATTCCCCGGCTGCTTAAGAGAGTGCAGGACATCGACGAGGCTCGTGGGGCCGCAGACACTGCCATTCTGCTGAAATTCGATGTCAGCTTGGTAGGCAGACGCGACGGGCAGCGTCCACGCTTTCTTGAGCAGCACGGGGTCTTGGAAATCGCGGCTCTCTTTGATGGAGACAACGCAAGCGGAATCGGCCTGTCCCTCGGATATGAATGTCGGGAGAACGAGGGCGGAGCCGCCCAGCACAAGAGCGGCTAGCGCTGTGCATAAGACAAGATTGCGGGTTCGCGCCATCGTCTCTTAGGACGCTGCGGGGCTCTGCAGGTTGCGCACCATTTTTAATACCATCGCGCGGGGAAGGAAGGGGACCATTCGGGCCGTGCGGTGATTTCCCTTGCCGGTGATGACCACTCGTTGGTTTTCGCGAAAGCCTTTGTAGCCCGCTTGCGCCACCGGCATGGACTCCATGACCGCGGCCGTCTGGCCGAATCGCGTAGCGCCCGTTCCCGCGCGCGCGCGAAACTGGCTCTTGGTCGCTCCCGGGCATAGACAGCTGACATGCACGCCCGTGTCGCGTGCCTCTTCCCACAGCGCTTCCGAAAACGACAGGACAAAAGCCTTGGACGCGTAGTAGATCGCCATGAAGGGTCCGGGCACGAAGGCAGCCATGGAGGCGACGTTCAAGACGCCGCCGCGCTTTCGAGCGAGCATCTGCGCCCAATAAGTATGGGTCAACTCCACCAGCGCGCGGTCATTCAAGTCAATCATGCCCAGTTGCAGCTCGAGACTGGAACCGGCGAACGCCCCGGCCTTGCCAAATCCGGCATTGTTGACCAGCACGTCGACGTCAAGGCCAGCTGCTTTTATCGCTTCAGCCAGGCGGACTCCTCCTCCTCGTTCCGCCAAGTCGACCGTAAATACGTTGGCTTTTACCGCGTAGGTTCCCGACAGACGAGCAGCGACCTCTTGCAATGCCGCTGCGCTGCGAGCGGCAAGGATCAGATCGTAACCGTCCTTCGCAAAGCATTCCGCCAGATCTACGCCGATTCCCATTGATGCGCCGGTCACCAGCGCTGTCTGCCCTGCTCCGGGTTTCTCGTTGCTCATTTGTCCATCCCCCGTATTGCCAGACATCCCCTTGCGACACGCCAAGTCTCGCGCCTTTTACCCGTGGTGTCGAATAAGGCTGGGGCCTACCATTGCGCTTAAACCATGAATGGAAAAGAAGCGCGGATACGTAGCAGTCAGGCCACCTTGACCATGCGCTTCCCAATATTATCGCCGGCGAGAAGACCGACAAGCGCCGCCGGCAAGTTCTCGAATCCGTCGACGATATCCTCGAGTACCTTCAGCTGACCGCTGCGGACCCACCCCTCCAGGTCTGACATCGCCTGGGCCGCTTGGCCGAAAAAGTCCGTGACGATGAATCCGCGTATCGTGATGCGCTTTGAGACAATCATCGGTGTGCCCTGCACGCCATAGGGCGCGGCTCCGTCATAACGCGACACGGCACCACAAGCCGCGATGCGTCCATGCTCTTTCATGCCAAATAGGCACGCGTCCAAGGTCTCACCCCCGACGTTATCGAAATAGACGTCGATACCGCCGCCGCAGGCTCCCTGCAGCGCCTGATAGAATTCCATGGGTTTTCCAACGAAGCGCTTGTAGTCGACCGCCGCGTCGAATCCCAACTGCGAAGTCACCAGCGTGCATTTCTCAGTGCCGCCGGCGATGCCAACGACGCGGCAGCCCTTGATGCGCGCGATCTGCCCGACGATCGAGCCGACCGAACCGGCAGCCGCAGAGACCACCACCGTCTCACCCGCCTGCGGTCGCCCGCATTCGAGCAGACCAAAATAGGCGGTCAGCCCTGCAACTCCATAAACGCTGACCGCGTGGCTGAGCGGCTCGCGCGGCATCACCTTCATCACGGCCGTTGCGGGTAGCACCGCATATTCCCGCCAGCCGGTATCGCCAAACACCAGGTCGCCCGACTTGAATCCGCCGCTGCGGCTTTCAACCACCTCCGCCAGCGCGCCGCCGGCCATCACGTCACCGGCCTTCAACGCGGCGCGATAGGTCGGACCCAACATCCAGGCGCGATTCGCCGCATCCAGGGACACATAGCGCGCACGCAATAGCACTTCACCTTCGCCGGGCGATGGAACAGGCGCCTCCGTGAGACGAAAATGCTCCGTGCTGAGTTTTCCTTTGGGTAGTTGATCGAGTACGAACTGACGATTTTTCTGGCTCATTTGCGATGCTCCGTGCTCAACGCCTGCCTACTGAGTTTCTTTGCTAGTCTAGACCCAAATATTGGCTTGAAGCAGAACAACATCGATATGAAAGCGGGCGTCATCGAGGGCTTCTTCGGGCAGCCCTGGAGCTGGGAATCGCGGCTGAGCGGCGCCGATTT
>Ga0302326_10003972_pt1 | contig 34543 bp, 25 predicted proteins | sample Palsa_T0_3_FD_202264 | JGI IMG/M metagenome (GOLD analysis project Ga0302326, IMG submission 202264) | Peat permafrost microbial communities from Stordalen Mire near Abisko, Sweden - Palsa_T0_3 | ecosystem: Environmental > Terrestrial > Soil > Palsa > Peat permafrost | place: Sweden: Abisko...
CAAAGCATGCGGCGGCTGGCCGCGGAAACCACGGGGTACTTCGTGGACGCCGATATCCACACAAAAAAGGAACCACCGACCTACCTGAACGATCTGCTGGCAAGATTGTACAGCGGCGGGCGCGCGACCGTCGACCTCGCCGGGCTAAAGTCCGGCAAGCAGATCGACCTCGAGATTCACTATGAAGGGCACGATCCGGCGAAGGTGTCCTTCATCCTTGCCACGCTCGCTCCGCCGGAGCCGGCAAAAGGCGCGGCCGTCGAGGCCAAGGTCGACGAGGTCGCGAAGAAAGTCGCCGACATGGCCAAGAACATGGCGCAGGTGCCCGGCCAGCTCGAAGAAGCCGCGAAAAAAGCCAGTGAGGAAAACCGCAAGGCCGAAGAGCAGGCGAGGGCGGTGGAAGAAGCGGCCAGAGAAAAGAAACAGGCCGAAGCCGCCGCTGCGGCCGCCGCCGCCGCAGCCGCGGCGAACAAGAAAAAGCGGGTGATTTTGGCGATCGTGGCCGGGGCGCTGGCCATGATCTTGGTGCTCATCGCCGCATGGCTCGCGCGTCGAAAGCGGCAGGCGGCGGCTAAGCTCGAATCCGCCCCGGTTTACGCGCGGCTGCAAGTGCTCGATAGCGACGGCACCGAACTGCTCATGCGCACCACGGCCTTGCGCGTCGGACGCGGCAAGGACAACGATCTCGCCCTCAAGAACGACAGCGTCTCGCGGCATCACGCCGAGATTCACCGCACGCGGGAAGGCGATTTCACCATCACCGAACTCAACGCGGGCAACGGCGTCCTCGTCAACGGCGAACCCGTGACGAAGACGACGCTGAAGCATGATGACATCATTGAACTGGGCGAAGTGCGCATCCGTTTTCTCATCGCATAAACGCGAAACCACCGGCATATAACCATCATGAGCAAAGCCTACATCGTCGGTCGAGGCTCCGCCGCGGATATCAAAATCCCGAAGCAGCACGACGCCGTGGGCAAATTGCATCTCGAGATCGAGGACACCGGCGCCGGCCAGGCGCGCATCACCGATCTGCAAAGCACCAACGGAACTTTTGTCAGCGTGGGCCGGAACTGGGAGGAGATCAAAGGCACGCGCATCGTTGCGCTGGATGCGGACTTGATGCTGGGCGACTTTCGCACCACGCCGCGCGAGCTGCTCGCCACGGCTCCGCTCGCGGCGGCTCCGCGCGCGCCGCAGGACCAGCCGCCGCGCAACGCGAAAGAGCCGTCACCGCTGCCGGTGAAGAAACAGCGGGGCGGCCCGCGGCGCAATGAATTTGGAGAAATCATCCACGAATGAATCTTACTGCCTCTTCCGGAAAAACCGGCGCATTCGCCCGCCCCGTCGAAAGCCAGGCTGCCCGGGCCAGGACGCGGCGGGGCTTTATGCTCCTGGATATCGCTTCGGTGGTCGCCGGCATTCTTTTCATCATCATCCTCGATCAACTGCCCCTGCCGGCCCGGCTTGGCTCGCTGCTGCTCGACCAGAAGAACGGGCACATGGAGCCCTTCTCCATCCATACCATCATCTGGGTGATCTTTTTCATCGGCCTCGGCCGGCTGCTCTACCGTTTGCGCGAGGCGGGCGCGGAGGAACGTGAGTTGAATCAGGAATATTTGCCGGAGGGCGACGACATCATCCTGACCAACCAGGACCTCGGCGAACTCTACAAAAAGCTGCGCCTCGTTTCGAAGCGCCGCTTTCTGCCGCGGCTGCTCGAGCGCACGGTCACGCAATACCAGGGCAATAAATCCGTGGCCCACGCCCACACCCTGCTCGATTCCTGCCTCGACCTGTATTTGCACGAACTCGATCTGGGCTATCACATGATCCGCTACGTGGTCTGGCTCATTCCCACGATTGGTTTCGTCGGGTCGGTCATGGGCATCGGTGGCGCGCTGTCCGTGGCCGGCGCGACGAAGGCGGACGACCCGAATTTGCTCAGCAACACGACCAGCGCGATGTCGATTGCGTTCAACGGCACCTTCCTCGCGCTGCTGCTCTCGGCGACGCTTGTCTTCATCATGCACATCGCGCAGTTGAAGGAAGAAAAAGCGCTCAATTCTTCCGCGCAGTATTGCCTCGATCAGCTCATCAACCGCCTGATCGATGGCGGCGGCAAAACCCATTGACCCACTTTCCCACGAACCCGGCAGCCGCCGCCCGGCTGTCCAAGCAACAATAAACCACAAACCTACACGCGACCTATGGCAGACGAAGAAGACGAAAAGACGCGGCTCATCCGCCGCCAATCACCTCAAGCGCAACCGCCGCCGCTCCCCGAAGATGAGACCGAGATTCCCGATGCCGGTCTGGCGAAACCAACGCGGGTTCTCGATTGGATGATGAACCCCGAAGGAGAGAGCGATGAAAAGACCAAGCTGGTGGGACCCGCGCGTCGCGCCGTGAAGACCGAACCGGCCAGCGCCGAAACCAGCAGCGACGGTGGGGAACTCGATCCGGTGGTCGGCTGGCTCGTGGTGCTCTCCGGCCCGGGCCGCGGCAATGCGCGCCGGCTCGGCTATGGCCAGAACAGTCTCGGGCGCGACAAGGGCGAGCGCGTGAGCCTCGACTTTGGCGACGGGAGCATCTCACGCAGCAAGCACGCCTTCGTGCTCTATGAGCCACGCAAGCGGCAATTTTACCTGCGGCCCGGCGATGGCGCGAATCTCACCTATCTGAACGGTGATCTGCTCGCCGATTCCCGCCCGCTCAATCCGTCCGATGTCATCGAAGTGGGCGCCACCAAACTGCGTTTCGTGCCGCTTTGCGGTCCGGATTTCGACTGGGAAGACCAGGCGCAGCCTCCGAAATAACGACCCTGCCTCATTTGCCGGATGACGCCGCTCGCGATGACTGCAGAGATAGACTTTGCCGGGCGCCAGTCCGTCGGCAAACGTGCGGAGCAGGAGGACACCTACGCATTCTCCGAGATTCCGGCCCGCCCGGGCGCGGCCACGGGGGTGCTCCTGGTCGTCGCCGACGGTATGGGCGGACATTCCGCGGGACATCGCGGGAGTGAAATGGCGGTGCGCAACTTCGTCCGGGCGTTTCATCAGGGCGGCGAAACCATGCACGAGCGTTTCACACGGGCGCTCGATGCCGCCAACGAGGCGATCGCCGCGGCCGTGGAGGCGGACCCGGTGCATCTCGATGGCATGGGCACGACGCTGCTGGCCGTCGCCGCGACGCCGCTCGGGCTCGAGTGGGTCAGCGTCGGCGACTCACCGCTTTACTTATGGCGCCGCGGGCGGCTCCGCCGCTTGAATGCGGATCACTCGTTTCGCCCGGTGCTGCACGAGAAGGTGGCGAGCGGCGAAATGACCCAGGAGCAGGCCGAGACCAGTTCCCTGCGCACCCGCTTGCGCGCGGCGGTCAACGGCCACGAGATCGCACTGGTGGATATGCCGCGCACGCCACTCCCGCTGCTGGAGGGAGACATCGTGCTGGCGGGCAGCGACGGCTTGCAGACCTTGAGCGATGAAGCGATTGGCGAGGCCGTGGCTCGAAGCGCGGACGCAGAGGCCTCGTCGCTCGCCGTGCACGTCGTGCAAGCGGTCCTCGATGCCCAGCAACCGAAGCAGGACAATACGACGGCGGCGATCTTCAAGCCGCCCGCCGACTGGCTGTTTGCGCCGTTTGCCTTTGCCGCGCCGGCGCCCGAGCCGGAAATCGTGGTGGACGATTCCGCCAATACCACCCAGCGCATTGTGCCGCGCAGCCTGCGATCTTCGTCCCAGGCCGGCGACCATCCGGCGCCCGATCCATGAATCGCCCGGCGCGCTCGATCGAAATCTTCACGATGTCGGCGCTGGATCTTTTCATCACGGCGATGGGCTCGTTTGCCGTCCTCATGATGATCCTCTTTCCCTATTTCCGCAAAGAGCACCTGACAAGGGTGACGAACGCCCCGGGCAATGTGCTCTTTTGCGTCTGGTCCACCCGCGTCAAGGACTTCGAGGAATTTGTCCGGGAAGTGCCGGACATGAAAGAACGCGGCGAAGAGAATCGGCCGGGATTTTTTGTGCAGGACAACGTCTGGCGCAATCCCGGCTACGAGCAGAAGCCGGACTTTCCGGTCGTCGGCATCACCTGGCTGCAAGCGCAGGCTTTCTGCAAATGGCTCACCAAAAAGGAGCGCACCTCGGGCATCATCGGACCACAGGATGAATATCGTCTGCCGACAGACGCCGAATGGACGGCCGCCGCCGGGCCGGATCGTTTCCCTTGGGGCAACCAATGGCCGCCACCGCCCAAGTCGGGCAATTTCGCCGATGAAACCTGGGCGCACGAGATGGGCTACGATCACGGCCCGGTGATTATGCAGGGCTACACCGATGATCATGCGATGATGGCGCCGGTGGGCAGTTATGCGCCAAACCGCTTTGGTCTTTTCGACATGGCCGGCAACGCCGCCCAGTGGGTCCAGGATAAATACAAGGCCGGCATGATGCCTCCTGAAATTCTGAAAAAATACCCGCGTTTAAAGTTGGAAAAGGACGAGTTTGGTGAGGACCTCTACGTCATCCGTGGTAGTAACTGGCAAAGCTATGGTGACGACTTGAGTTCGTATTGGCGCTTGCCCGCGACACAAACCTACCATCCGGATACCAGCAGCTTTCGCTGTGTGCTGGTCGTGAACTCGCAACCGAGGTCGCGGCCCGCCCCATGAGACGGTCCTCGCGAGAGATCAATACGTTGAGCCTGTCGGCGCTCGACCTTTTTGCCACCGCCATGGGGGCATTCGCCATCATCATGCTCATCCTCTTTCCGCATTACGACCCGAAGCCGATCGAGCAGCCGCCGGTGACCAGGGATCCGCATCCGGACAAACCATTCGTGAACAGTCTTGGGATGAAATTCGTGCCCGTGCCGACCGGACCGCCGGAAGCCACTCCGACGCCGGCGGCTCCGCTGGGCGCAGCCGGCACAAAGTAAGCGCACAAGTTCATGATTCATGAGCAAAGAACGTGAAAGCCTTGCTTTGCCGGCGAGCACGGTGGTGGGCCGGTACACCTTGCGGCGCACGGAGGGCAGTTGGGGCTTCTATCTCACCTATCTCGCCGAAGCGCAGGGAACGGCCCAGCGTGTCCTCGTGCATGAATTGTTGCCCGAGGAGTTGGTGAAGCGCGCCGGAGACGGCACGGTCCAGGCCAGGACGGAACACGCCGAAGAAAGCCTCGCGTGGGCGCGCGAGCGTTTCGTTCTGGAGGGGCGCGAACTGGCCGGCTGCGTGCATCCCGCAGTTCAAAGAATCCTCGAAGTCCTCGAGGCCAACGGCACGGCCTACTGGGTCACACCCCTTGAAGAAGAGCGCAATCTCAAACGCTGGCTGGAAGAACTCGGTCACCCGCCGACAGAAGCAGAATTGCGGACATTACTTCGTCCGCTGCTCTCCGCGCTCCAGCAACTGCATGGCGCCGGGTTGCACCATCTCAACCTCAAGCTGGATAATATTCGGATGACCGCGGAGGGAAATCCGGTGCTCATCCATTTCGCCGGTTCGCGCCAGGCGATCGCCCGCCACAGTCACGAGGCCAGCGCGGTCACCACGGGTTATTCGCCGATCGAACAATACGACTCCGACAAAACGGAAGGCCCATGGACGGATATTTACAGCCTTGCCGCGGTGGTGCACCGCGCCATCACCGGCCAGGTGCCTCCGGAGGCGACATCCCGTTTGACGCGTGACCCTTATCAAAAACTGGCCGGGCGCTATTCCGGCCAGTACCGCCCTGACTTCCTGTCCGCGATCGATGCGGCTCTCGCGCCCGACCCCACCGCGCGCCCGCAGAGCATCGAAGGCTGGCGAAAAATGCTGGGCATCCCCACCGATGACGAGGCGCGGCCGTTCGTACGCCGCCATCGGGAGCTGGTGGCAGCAGGTCTCGTGCTGCTCCTGGCACTGCTCAGCGCTGGGGCGTGGTACGTCTTCCGTCCCAAGCCAATCCCACCGATCGTCAAGCCTTCCGACCAGAAGAAGGAGATCGCCGAGGATCAGAAGCGCGCTGAGGAGGAAAAGAAGAAGCGCGAGGAAGAGAAGCAAGCCGCGGAGGCGAAAGCGGAGGAAGAGCGACAGAGAGCGGAAGAAGCAAAACTGGCCGCGGCGGAAAAAAAGGCGGAAGACGAAACCAAGGCGGCGGAGAACGACGCCGAAGCCAAAGCCGCGGCCGCGCAGGAGGCGGAGAACGACGCTGCTCAAAAATCGGACGCGGCCAAATCGGCGGCCGCGCAGGCACAAAGCGAAGCCGCCGCCGCTGAACAGGCCGCGAAGAAAGCGGCCGATACAAAAGGCGCTGCCAGGAAGAAGGCCGCCGAAAAGGCGGCAGAGGCGGCCGCGGGGAAGGCCAGCGAAGCTCAAAATGCCGCGGACAATGCCGCGGCCGACAGTGCCGCTGCGGATGTCGCGGCTAAACAAGCCGACTTGGAAAAGGCCAGGGCCGAGCGAGCTGCCGCCGAGAAAGCCGTCGCGCAGAAGTCCATCGAACAGCAACAGGCCACGGCCGCGGCGGACCGCGCGACCGCGAAATCGAAAGGGGCTGCCGACCAAAGTGCCGCCGAAAAAGCCACGGCCGAAAAAGCCGCCGCGGAGAAGGCGGCGCAAAGCGCCGACGCTGGGAAAGCCGCAGCCCAACAAAAGGTGAGGGAGAAAGCCGCGGCCGAACAGGACGCCGCGGAAAAGCTGGCCGCGGCCATTGCCACCCAAAAAGCATTGCGGGCAAAGGCGAACCCGCAAAAGCCTGCCGACGAGAGCGCGGCGAAGGACAAGGCTGCCGCCGAAAAAGCGGCGGCGGACAAAGCGGCTCAGAAAGCCGCCGAAGAAAAGGCCGCGGCAGAGAAAGCCGCGGCAGAGATGGCAGCGCAGAAGGCGGCCGAGGAGAAGGCTGCCGCGGAGATGGCAGCGCAGAAAGCCGCCGCAGAAAAAGCGGCCGCGGAGAAAGCCGCAGCCGATCAGGCGGCGGCGGATCGGAAAAAGGCCACTCCCGCTCAGAACCAGCAGAATTCGCAGCCATCTACGTCCATTGGAATCCCGGGGCAGGTGGGATCAGGACTTGGCGGAGTTTGGGAGACCTCCGCAAAGGATGCGAGCGGCATGCCGCTGAAGAGAATGATCATTTATCCCGACACGACCTATGAGTTGCACAGCGCGGCCGGCACGGAGACCGGGTTCATCAAAGCGAAACTCGGCATTATGGAATTACACCGGGGCAACAGCGATGAGGGCGCGATTTCGACCTTTACCTACAAATCCATGCGCGTCATCAACACCGATGGCGCCCTCGGCAAATTCGAGTGGGTGCGCGTTTCACCGACCGCACCCGAAAGACCAAAAAAGGACGGTCAATAACGCTCATCGGCCAATGCGCGCATCACCCCCCCAGCTTGGAAACCGTCCGGCGCCCGCGCCATGAATCGACCGGCGCGCTCGATCGAGATTCTCAGCACCTCGGCGCTCTCTCTTTTCGTCACGGCGATGGGGTCTTTTGCCATTCTCATGTTCATTTTGATTCCGTATTTCCGGCCCGGAAAAGAGGACAAGGTCCTGGGCAAGCCGGGGAATGTGCTTTTCTGCGTCTGGCCGACACGGCTCAAGGACTTCGAGGAATTCGTCAAGGAAGTGCCCGATGCCAAGGAGCGTGGCGAGGAATTCCGTCCCGACAGCTATTTGCAAGACGACGTCTGGCGCAACCCAGGCTACGACCAGCAACCCGATTTTCCGGTAGTCGGCGTCAGTTGGCTGCAGGCTCAAGCGTTCTGCAAATGGCTGACGGGAAAGGAGCGCGCCGCGGGAGTGATCGGGCCGCGGGATGAGTATCGTTTGCCGACGGATGCGGAATGGACTGCGGCGGCCGGTTCGGGTCCGTACCCATGGGGCCACGATTGGCCGCCGCCGCCGAAATCGGGCAATTTTGCCGATGAAACCTGGGCGCACGCGATCGGTTACAAATTCGGCTTCCCGGACATGCAGGGTTACAATGACGGCTACGCCATGGTGGCGCCGGTGGGTAGCTTTACGCCCAATCGCTTTGGCCTTTTCGACATGGCGGGAAATGTCATGCAGTGGTGCCAGGACAAGTATCGCGTGGACATGGTCCCACCGGAGTTGCTGGAAAAATTTCCATACCTTAAAACCGATAAGTTTGAGGGGGAGGACCTCTATCTGATGCGCGGCAGTAACTGGCAAAGCGAAGGGGACCGCCTGCATTCCTACTGGCGCCGGCTGGGCGTGCAAGAGTTTCGTCTGGATGCCGGCGGTTTTCGCTGCGTGCTGGTGCTGAATTCGCCACCCGGGTCTCCGCCGTCGGCAGGGACAACGCCGCCGGGCGCATCCGGGACCAAGTGATTTTAGACTTCACGATTTCATGAGCAAAGAACGTGAAAGCCTGGCCTTGCCGGCGGACAGCATGGTGGGCCGCTACCAATTGCGGCGCGTGGAGAGGAGTTGGGGCTTCTCTCTCACCTATCTCGCCGAGGTGAAAGGTACGACGCAGCGGGTCCTCGTGCATGAATTGCTGCCCGAGGAACTGGTGGAACGTGCGGCCAACGGCACGGTCCAGGCCAAATCGGAACGCGCGGCCGCAAACCTGGTTTCGGCGCTCGAGTGTTTCACCTCAGAAGGGCGGTCACTGGCGGGCTGCGCGCATCCGGGAATGCAAAAAGTTCTCGAAGTCCTCGAAGCCAACGGCACGGCCTATTGGATTACACCGCGGGACGAGGAACGGAATCTGCGAAGCTGGTTGAAAGAACTCGGCCGCCCGCCGACCGAAGGGGAACTGCGGACACTGCTTCGCCCCCTCCTGGCCGCTCTTCGGCAACTCCACGACGCCGGGTTATATCATCTCAATCTCAAGTTCGAGACCATCCAGATGACGCCTCGCGGGAAGCCGGTTCTCGTGCATTTTGCCGGTTCCCGCCAGGCGATCGCGCGGTCGAGCCACGCGGCGAGCGCGGTTACGCCGGGTTATTCGCCGATCGAACAGTACGGTGACGTCGAAACCGAAGGTCCCTGGACGGACATTTACTCACTCGCGGCGGTGCTTCACCGCGCCATCGCCGGCCGGGTTCCGCCGGAGGCCACGTCACGTCTGACGAACGATCCTTATCAAAAACTGGCCGTAGAGTACTTCGGAAAGTACCAGCCTCGCTTTCTGAGGGCCATCGATGCCGCGCTGGAGACCAAAGCGACCGCCCGCCCGCAGAGCATCACCGAATGGCGAAAGATGTTGGGCATGCCCGGCGGCAAAGCGACGTTCTCACGGGTTCGCCGGAATCCGGCGCTCTTGTCGGCGGGTGCGGCGTTGGTCGCGGGACTGCTCGGCGTGGGGATTTGGTATCTCTCCCACGTTTGGCCCGCGCCTGCGTTTGCCGGAAAAGTACCCGACCGCAAGAAGCCGGTGGCCCGCGAGGACCACCGCGACCAGGAAAAAACGGCCAAGGAAGATCTGGCGGCCGAGGAAAAGGACAAGGACGCACAGAAGAGTGTGGAGGAGGATAAGAAGGTGGATCAGCCCAAGCCGGCCGAGGACCGAAAGGACGCCGCCGCGGAAGTGAAAGCCCCGGAAATAAAACCCGCGGAGGAGAAGCCAGCCCAAGAGACTGTGGAGGCAAAGGACGAGGCCAAAACGCCGCCGGGCCAAAGCAGTCCTCAACCGGCGGCACCCGCTGGAAGCGGCGGCCTGGTCGGATCGTCGCTGGGCGGGGTCTGGGAAACCGCCCAAAAAAATGCCAACGGCCTGCCGCTGAAGACACTCATCATTTACCCGGACGCGCGTTACGAATTGAGCGGCGATGCCTCCGACACCGGGATAATCAAGGCGACGCTTGGCGTCGTCTGCATGAACTCAGACAAAATGAACGGGACAGCGGTATTCTCCACTTTCAAATACAAATCCATGGTCTTGCTCGAGACCGACGGCGCGCTGGGAAAATTGGAATGGGTGCGCGTTTCCCCCGGCACACCCGAGCGGGCTCAGAACCAAAGCAAATAACCGTTCGCGGGTGTCCGCTGGCGTTCTTTGCTTGATTCCGTCCACCGGCTTCCGCCAACCTGTCCAATGTCATGAGTGAATCCGTTCCCCGTCCGTTCCGCGCGGGTCCATCCACCCGCGACATGCGTTTCGAGCCGACGCGCTGGACGCTGGTTTCGAAAGCACGGGCGCTGGATAATTCGCGGGAAGCACGCAGCGCGCTGGATTCGCTCTGCCGGACCTACTGGTATCCGCTCTACGCCTTTGCCCGGAGGCAAGGCCACGCTCCGCACGACGCCCAGGACCTCGCCCAGGGCTTTTTCACCTACCTGCTGGAAAAGCAATTGTTTGCCTCGGCGGACCGCAATTTGGGCAAGCTGCGCACCTTCCTCCTCACCGCTTTCACACGCTACATTACGCGCGACCGTGTTTATGCCGCCGCGCAAAAGCGGGGCGGGGGACGCCGGATGGAATCGCTGGATGAAGAGTTCGACGACGGCGAGCGCCGCTATCGATTGGAACCCGCCGACAAGAGGACGCCGGAGCAAATGTATGCGCGCTCCTGGACCATGTCCTTGTTGAAAGCGGCCAGGGACCAGGTCGAGACGAGGGAAGCCGCTGCGGGACGGGCCGAGGCCTTCAAAGTCCTCGAACCGTTTCTCGATCAGGCCCGCGATCCCAACGTCAGCTATGAACACATCGCCCGCCGCCTGGGCATGTCCCAGGAAGCCACGCGCAAAGCTGTGAGCCGCCTGCGGGAACGCTACCGGGATGCGGTGCGCGATGAGATCGCCAGCACCTTGCGCGATCCGAGCGACAAGGAAATCGACACCGAGATGCGCTCGCTTTGGGCGGCCTTGAGTTAGAGGGCGTCTAAAGCTTGCTGAATTGCAGGCGCACCTCACCGAGGGTGAGAGTATCGCCTTCCTTGAGAGGCACCTCGTCAAAAGCATTGCGATTGGGCTGGCCGTTCACCGCGGTGTGATTGGCGGAATTGCGGTCGGCCACTAAAAACCGGTTTCCGTCCTTGCGGATGTGCGCGTGCTGCTTTGAGACGCTGCGATCATTGACGACCACGTGGCAGAGTTCGGCCGCGCGGCCCAGGATGAGGCGATAGTCATTGCTCGTGAACAGCAAATCGGTCATCTCGATCTGCACGTTCTCCCCATCCGCGGCCCGGCCGGTCAACTGCCATTTGCCGAGGCCGGGCAACGGTCCGTTGCCGATGCGCTTCGGCGGCCCAGCGTCGATGTCCAGCAACTTGCTCGGTGTCGTCCCCAGGATCCTGGCCATTCTCGGATCCCGCAGCATCTTCGTCACGCTCGGTTTCTGATTGAATTTCAGCAGACAGATCACCGCCGCGATAATCGCCAGGACCACGGCCAACGATATGGCAATGATCATTTTGAGCGGCAGGCGCTCGACGACCTTGAGCGTCGGCTGCTGGATGATTTGGGTTGGCAGTTGCTCGATAATCTTGACCGGCTGGCGCTCGATGATCCTGATCGGCTGGGGCGTTTCCGGCGGCTTCCGCCATTCCCCCGCGGCAATGTACGGTATGGGATGGTTGCCGATCCAAACCTTGAGTTCGCCGATGGCCGTCGCCCAGGTGACATCTTCGCGTTCCCCTTCCTTCTCATGGGACATGCCTCGTCCCACGACGCCGATGACCTGTCCCCCGGCATTGAGCAGCGGTCCGCCGCTGTTCCCGTGCTTGATGGCGCAGCTATGCTGAATGACCATCACGTCGGGATAACTCACACCGAGGAAGCCATGGATCTTGGCAATGCGCTCAATGTTGCCTTTGGTCACCGTCGGCTTGAAATAGTCTCCCCAAAGGGTCTTTCGGGCAATGACATCGGTCACGTCCCAGGAAATCGCGGCGCCGTCCGCCGACTTTAGAAATCTGTCCAGAGCAACCAGCAAATCCATCCAATCCGCCGGGGGCGGATCAGCCCGCATTTCCTGAGCGACCTCACTGATAATCTCCTCGATTTCTTTGCGGCGCAATTTGCGGTGCTTTTCATGTTCCAATTGGGCGACAATGTTGCCGGCTCTGATCGGGACCATTTGTTTAAATATCTCCTCAGAACGAGCGAGATCCTCCTCCGCAATGTCGGTGATGCCTGGGAAGCCCATGCTGTAAACCTCTTCGGAGGCCGTGGACTTCGTCTCATTGAACTCGAGCGGCAGCGGCGGCGCCTTGAGGTTCGGCGCCTGGATGACCGCGAGGTCGGCATTGGGCGATTGCCAGAAGACACGGGCTCGATGGAGGATGAAATGGGTGCCCACCTTTTGCATGACCAGGATCAGCGGATTCTGTTCGTCCTTCTCCGCATCGACCGCGACGACGTGATTGTTCGTGACGATGAACCCATCGTTGTTGATCACAAAACCGGTGCCTTTGGAGTAGCCGACCCAGCCGGCGTCGTCGCCGTTCGATAGCTTGAGCGCCATAACCGAGAAACCCTTGCCGCCTTTTTCGGCCGGTTCGGGGCAGAGGATGCGGACGGTCGAGTCCTGCAATTTGGGATCGATTTGTGCGCAGAGCCGGGCGGGCGCCAGCAGGACGAGTGCTGCGCACAGCACCAGCATCGAAGGAAGGGTGAGTTTCATAGATGATTTTTCGATGGAATTTATGACTTCTTTTTCAAAAGTTCGCGCACCGTCAGGGAGTAAAAACCACCAAAGCGAACCTCCTCGTCCTCGGTGACATAGTCCTGCTTGATCGCTTTCCAGGCGCCCTGGCGTTTTACCGACGTGCCATTGCTGCTGCCGCAATCCACGAGGTAATAGCGGCCTCCATCGGTGATGGTCAATTCCGCGTGCAGACGGCTGATCTGCTTTTCGGCATCTTCGAGCACGATGTCCGTGCCTTTGCGTCCGATGGTCAGGATTCTCATGGTCTTGGTTCGCGGTGAAACTCCGTGCGCCCTGGCTGGCCGTGAACGGTTGGCCGCTAGTGCTGCTTCTCGAGGATCGCGACCTCCTTCTTCAATTGCGCCGAAAGCCGGTGCTTGACGATATACACCTGCGCCAGGCTCACCGATAAGCTATCGGCGACCCGGGCCGCCGGCCACTGCTTGACGACCAGGCAGTCGAAGATCTGGTAATGCTTCGCATCCACCCGGCGTTTCACACGCAGGAGCGCCGCCTGGAAAACGTGCTGGTGCCACTCCGCGTCCCAGGTGGTGCGCAAGTCGAACCCATCGGGCACGCGTTCGATGGTCGCGGTTTCGCGGGACCCTCCGCGCGTCGGGCTTTGCGCGGTGGCAGGCGCGCGCTTGCGAAATTGGTCGGCAATCCGCCAGCGGGTGATGTGCAGGAGCCAGCCCTTGAAAGAGCCGGCATCGCGCTCGTACTTGGTGATGTTCTTGGCCACGGTGATGACCGTTTCCTGGACCACGTCCTGCGCCTCGGCATCGGTCAGCCCGCTCTGCCGGGCGACGCCGTAGATCAGGCGCCAGTACGTCTCGAAAAACTCCTGCCAGTGCTGCTGATCCTCCCAATTCTTGAGTCGCTCGACGAGGCTGCGCCGCGTGGCCAGGAGGCGCGGGCCGGTTGCCGGAGTCGAAGCTTTCATCGACGGCGAGGCTAGCGGAAGGCCCCAGCTTTGGGAAGCCCAAGCTCTGCCCGGTTTGCGCGAAGTTCGAACGCCGCTCAGCTTCGAGCCGGGTCAAGGGGCGTTGCCCACGTCTTTGGTCCTGTCCTGTTCGGGGCAGAAGGCCCTCATTTCCAGATCGTTTTCATGGTTTCGGCCGCAAAAGGTGGATAATGCTCAGGGAGCGCCGGAGCACCGCCGCGCTCTCCCGCAGTCGCGGGACTGTCGCAGCTTCCGTGTCCTGGCGGGGTACCACGAACGAAGATTCGCCGGCCGCGCAAAAGATCGCCAAGCGTTTGCTTAAGTTTCGTAGGACACTGGTCCCGCTCCAACCGGGACCATTGTCCCGGTTGCTCTGTGCCGCGCCTGGGGAACAACCACACGGTGGCCACTCGATGACCACTCGGTGGCCGCTCGATCGCCACGAAACTGCCACGAATGCGACCACGAGTGCGACCACGAGTGCGACCACTATAATAAGTACTCTTAATAAATACTCTTAAGGAGGCGGAGGTACTCTTAATAGCAACTTCTCAAGAACGACATCAAACCAAGAAACCGCCGCCGCCGCCTGTTTCAATCTGATTGTGAGAGAAGAAAGCGTCTTTAGGACGTGGCAGCCCGTGCGCGGTAGGGACGGCGCGCCGCGCCGTCCTCGGGAGCGTGACGCCTACCGATGGCCGGCGGTGCCTTTGGAATCGCGCGAGAGGACGCCGGCCCATTCATCCCGCAGTCGCGGGATCAAGGCAGGCTCGCAGCGTCCCTTGAACGGTAAAGGGCGACCCCAGTGTCAATAGTAAGAACTGACCCCGTCCCGTTGACCCCGTCTCGCTTTTTCCCACCTCCCGGCGTGAATGTCAATATGCAAGACCTGACCCCTTTTACTCTGGTCGGCGAATTGGACGCGGAGCTTCAGTGGCCGTCCGTGGATGACTGGTGAAAAATGTCAATGTGCACGGACAGACCTCTTTCCCCTCGCTGATTGTCGATGATGCCGATCGGCGGTTGCGCTCAGGCCCACACCGTCAGCGCGTGGGTGGCGGCGTCTTGAATGCTCCTGATTCCCACCCGGTAGTGCCATCATGCGGATCGACATACTGATAATACCAGCCGGTGGGCGTGGTCGTGCCACGCTGCACATAGATGCCGCCGTCCCACTGCACACTGCCCGGGTCCCTGACCACCACTTTCGCGGCCGCCTGGTAATAATAGGCCTGGTCGTCTTCATAGAGTGGGCGGTATTCGCCCGCCGGCAGAATCACGTGGGACGGAAGAGGCGAGAGCACACCGACCCCCAACCTGACGTCGAACGGCGCGCCGAGCACAATCCTTGGCACGGGTGGGTTCGAGGAAAGCGGACGCACCGTGGAACAACCAGCCTGCATGACCATGGCCAAGCTGCCCGCCACGAACATCAGTCGAAGGGGAATGGTGTGCTTCATGGAGGGCGTCGATGCGAAACTTGTTTTCATTTGGGATTACCACAAAGGTTTATGTTCATGAGCAGGTGACGCTTTTGGTGGAGTTTTCTTCTCTTTCAACGGCGCGCAAGCCTTTTCCAGTCGACACATCCATATTATCTGGGATTTCCCATTTGGGTTCATGTGCATAATGAGTCGGGGAGTTTTCTGCGATCTTCTTTCCGGTCAGCGGTTTGGCAAGGTCTTTCACAGCCTGCAATGACGTTGCGTTTGCGGGGTCAACTCTTGACGCGCGATAAATCTAGGGCGTCAAGTGTCAAGGGTTGACCCCATTCCATTGACCCCATTCCACCCTTTGGGCAACGACCCGTCAAGATCTGACCCCGTTCATGCAAAGAGCAGACATGGCAAATTACTTTTCACAATTCCGTTTACGGGGTTGCTGCTTTGCCGCCCAACGCAACAGTTAGAATGTTCCACATGAAACAACTGCGCCGGGAAGTCAACATGAGCATCGGGAAATCCGCCGCGCCAGATTCACCGGCTCCGCCCACAACTCATTCTGCTTGGCGTGTTGTCCCATCATATGCTCCCAATGACCCGCTGCGCCTCATCTTGTTAGTCCAAAGTCTCGGGATTTGGGCAACAGCCCAGCACGACCTGACCCCTTTTCTCTCTCTTTCTCTCTATCTCGAGATGTCAAGAGTTGCCCCGTTCACCGTTCATTTGCCCCACGGGTAGTGGTCGAATGAAAAGGCCTCTGCTGGAACGAAATTACAGTTAGAGATTCGATTCTGTTGACAAAACTTTTCGAACTTCTCCGATCCGAAGACTGTTCCTGGAAGACCACGGGCAAAAAAGATGTCTTCGCCGGACCAAGAGGCCGATTTGAAGACCACCCGCCGTGCGCGTTTGATGATTCCACCGAGCCGACATCCGTCACACGTTGAGGGTTCTTCTCGTTCCAGGCAAGACTTTGAATCGTCAACCGCCGCTTTGCTTCGACCCACACGACAGCAGTGATAGCGTGGCGTGGGTTCGCTCAACTTGCGATGGGATTTCAGCTTGGTCACTTCAACTGGGCCGACATCAATCAACCCAGTCAAACCGGAGTGCTGATAGAGTTTCCAAAAGCGCTCGCTGACCAGCAACTCGTCGCTTGGCCCGAAGGCAATGTCACCAAAGTTCGTTCCCAAAGTTTCGATTTCGACGCTTACTGGTGGTAGGAGTGGTGCGGGTTGACGGGGTCAACTCTTGACACTTGACAATCGGCGCTAATGTTCGCGCTGTAAAGCGGAGAGCCGCGCGCCCAGCGCCCGGTCGGTTTGCGCGGAGATCTCCAGACGTTTGATGATTTGCGTGAGCGCACTTCCGTGCTTGTAACCGTACGCTCGGGCCAGGTCGATCCTTCTTTCCGAGCCAAGCCGCACGCGCATTCTCAGCCGCGGACGAATGGTGCCCGGCGGGGGCGCCGGCCATCCCGCAATTGCGGGACGAGGGCGCGTGCGCTCCCCAGAATACCGCTGCCAAACGAATAGTTATGGCGGAGGTAAATCGAAAAAACGGGGTCGGGGCGTGCATATTGACATTTTCTCCAACTCACGCAGCTTCCGGACCGAAGCGGCAAAGGCCAGATGGCTCCCACAATAGCGGCTGACCCCGCATGTCACCCTTTTTCCCACCTCCCGGCGTGAATGTCAATATGCCCAACCTGACCCCCTTTTCCACTGACTGACCCCCTTTTCCACTGAGATGGCTCACCGCTTTGCGTGGGCTGGGTCGCAGACACGTCTTGCCTTGGCGTGCCGTGGCGGTATCAACAAAGGCGTGAAGGTGATTCTGTCCATCGCGCTCGTCACTGTGCTGGCGCTGGGTGGCAGGAGCACGGCTGCGGAAGAGGGCGCGCGGCGTTATCTGACGATCGACGACGTGCTCGCGGCGGAGAAAGTCCATGCACGGAGCCCACTGGCCATTTCTCCCGATGGTGCCCTCGTCGCCGTAACAATTCAGGGGGCCAGCGAGGAGCGGTTGATGCCGAATTCTTTCTTCACCCGCGATGGAATTTCGGGCGAGAATCTGGGATGCACGGTGCGGCTGGTGAGCCTGGCCGACGGGAAGATCACGCAACCCTTTGGGGACGGAGTGTATGCCATTTCACCGGTGTGGTCGCCGGACGGCCGCACCCTGGCTGCGCACGTACGCGATGGCGGGCATCTCTGCGTGGCGACTTGGGACCGGAGGACGGGGAAGCGCACCCTGCATCGCGCGCTGCCGGTGATGGCGGCGGTCGCCTGGACACGGCCGGTCTGGTTTCCCGACAGCCAGTCACTGCTCGATGTGAGCCTGCGGCGCGATCCGACGAAGGCGGACGAAGATGCGATTTGGACGAGGGACGAGATCTATCTCAACGATCCGCGCAAGCTCCTGCCGGAAGTAGCCGATCCGGCTTTTTCCTCAACGATCGCGCGGCTGGATCTGGCCAGCGGAAACGTGCGGACTTTCGCGCTCGACGCAGGCGACAACCTTCGCATCGCACCGGATGGACGGCACGTCGCGATGGCGTGGTACGAGGCCGAGCTAAAAACAGCGGTGGGCGTGTCCTCGGCGGTGGTGGTGCTGGATGTGGCCGCCCCGGACCGGCGCCAGATCCTGAGGGAGGGTTTGCAAGGCAATTGGATGGCCATTCCCGCATGGTCACCCGACAGCCGTAAGGTCGCATTCATCGCGGAAGGGAAAGCGTTTGTCGCGGATCTGACGAGGGAGGCGCAGGCGCGGATGCTTCCGCCGCCACCCGCGGAAGCGAAGCTGCGCCTGGAGGGACAGCCAGTATGGAGCGACGACAGTCTGGAGCTTTGCCTTACCGGCGCGCAGGGCGCGTGGGCGGTGGATGCGGCCACCGGCGCCTGGAAAGCGCTCGATGCGACCTTGGGCCCGGTGGAGTGGCTCGAACAAAATCCTTACCGGTTTCCGCGCATGAGTCACGATGGCGGCGCCCTATTGAAGACGGCAGAGGGGGTCCTCTGGATCGATCTCCGGAGTGGAGCGACGAAGGAGCGTTGCGCGGCGAGGCTAACGGGGAATCGCGCCGTGGCGGACGATCAATCCGTGGTTTGCGGAGGCGATGTCTGGTCCCTCGATCTCAAGATAGGAGAGCAACGGACGATCCTGACACCGAACTCCGGCCGTCCGCCCAATCTGCTCACTCCCAAGCTTCTGCCCGTCCGGTGGAAGATGGGCGGGAAGGAACTGAAAGGGACGGCGTATCTGCCCTCCGACTACCAGGCCGGGACGAAGCTCCCGACGATTTTGCAAATTTACCCGGGCAAGGAAGATCGGGTGGACCACATTCAGCCGGTCGATTTGCTGGTCTCGGAAGGGTACGCGGTCTTCTGCCCGGAGATCCTGCTGCCGGGAAAGGCCGGGCCGCTGGAGGAGATCGTCGCCGGGACGGAAGCGGCGGCGGATGCGGCGGTGGCCGCGGGATTTGCGGACCCGGAGCGCATGGCGGTGATGGGACATAGCTACGGCGGCTATGGAACGCTTTGCGCGGCGGTGGGATGCCGCCGTTTCAAAGCGTTCGCGGCCCTGAGCGGAATGGCGGAACTGGGCACGGCCTATTTTGGGATGACCGGATATTTCGAGTCGGGACAGGGAGCCATGGGTGGCCCTTACTGGGAAAAGCGCGATCAGTACCTGGCGAACTCGCCGCTGGAGCGTTTCCCCGCACTCACCGCGCCGCTGCTCCTGGCCGCCGGTGGCGGAATGAAAAGCGACAGCGACCAGGCGCGAATGGCGTACGAGGCCTGCGTGCGGCTGGAGAAAACGGCGAAGCTCTACGTCTTCGACGGAGCCCAGCATGGTCCGCCGGCCTGGCCAGCTCACGACCGGCGGGCCCTGGCCGAGGGGTTGCGGGATTGGTTTAATCAGTTTTTGCGCAAGGATAGTGGAGAGTAGGCGCTTTAGGATTCAGGCCCGATGAAGACGTCCGACTTTGTTCATGATTCACGCGTCAGGCGCCCTTGGTATCATCCGCTGCTGCTGGCCAGGTGGGGGATTATTCTGGCGTTGTTCGGTTATCTTGCCGTCGGACTTTATTTCTTTCTCAAGCAAAACGACTTGGTTTATGCAGTGCCGACGCCACGCCTTTCTCCTGACGAAGCAAGCAAGGAGGCCGTATCGAGCGGCCTCGTTCCCTGGAAGAACACGACGCCGGGAGCCGAAGGGCAAACAGGTTATGGTTATGTGCCGCCGAACTTTGCCGGGCCAGCTCCGCGCGGCACCATCGTGTTTTTCCACGGTAACGGCGACCACGCCTGGTTATCCGCGGACCACGTTGCTCCCTTTACCCAGCGCGGTTTTCGCGTTTTCTTTTACGAATATCCGGGATTTGGGGGACGGCCGGGAGTGCCCAGCGAAAGGGCGATTGTGCCCGAGGCCCAGGCTGTGGTCCGCTCGCTGGCCCAAGCGGGCTACAGTCCCATTTATATTTGGGGCGAGTCACTCGGCGCCGGCGTGGCCGCGGCGGTTTGTGCGGACGAAAGCCTGCCCATCCGTGGCCTCACGCTGGTTACGCCCTGGGACAACATTGCCAACGTGGGCGTATCTTATTACCCGTACCTGCCGGTCCGAGCATTTATGATCGATAAGTATGACTCGATCGCCAACCTGGCGCACTTTGAGCATCCGATTTGCGTGATCCGCGGGGACAAGGACGACACCATTTTTCCACCACTGACGTTGAATCTTTTTGCGCATCTGCCGGAGCCGAAGAGAATGATGCTCATGAAAGGCTACGGTCACGGCGATTGGCCCGGAGGCCCCGGGTTATCCTGGTGGGACGACGCCCTTAATTATATCGCGCCGCCGGCGCGGAAGTAGTCTGCGGCATCGAATGGCTTCGCGCGGGGGACACGCCGTCGGCGCGTAATGGAGCTTGGGAGCGAGGGGGGGCGGCTGCGCCGCAACGCCCAACATCCAACACCCAACACCCAACATCCAATGGCTCCGCGCGGGGGGAACACCCCGTCCGCGCGCAATGGAGTTGCGCCCGCAATGGCGCTCCCAAATGGAGTTTGGGAGTGAGGAGGGGGGGGAAGGGGGGGGAAGAGGGCAGCGCACAGGGAGGCGGCGGGGACGAGCAGCGGCTGGTTATCGAGCCGCTGGCTGCTGTTTTCGATTTTGCCCGCAGAATTTTGAAAGAAGTGCCAGGGAGCGCCCGTATTGCCCTCAAGCCTTTGATCACTATGAAACTCCGCTCTGCCCTCGCCGCGCTCGCCGCCGCCGCCTTTCTCATCCCACCCGCTTTCGCGGGTTCCAGCCCGGTCCGCCTCGTCGGCGGACAAAAGATTGAACCCACCAGCACCTTTGAACTGCGCTTCGAGGACGCGATGATTCCGCCGGAGAAGATCGGCAAAGCGGCGGACCAGCCGCCGGTCGTTTTTCGCCCGGCACTCAAGGGCAGCTTTGTGTGGTTGAGCCAGCGCAGTGGTTCCTTCCAGCCCGAGGAGCCGCTGTCGCTGAGCACCACCTACCTGGTGACCCTGGCTCCGGGCTTGAAGAAAGCCGATGGCGAGCCGCTGGTGGCGGACTTTCGCGAGACCATCAAGACGCCACCGATGGAACTGGAGGGCTGGTACGCGCCGGACGCGATCAATGAGAGCGACGCGCCGGCCACGCCGCGCTTTGCGCTGCTCTTCAATGCGAACGTGGACCCCTCCCGGGCGAGTGATTTCATCCTCTATGTGAATGCCGCCGGCGACAACATGGCCGTTCGCGTGCGCAAATCCGATCCGGCCGACGCGACCGAGGCGTACTTCCCCGCGTGGCGCAGCCGCAGCAATTCGACACGCACGTGGAGCGAACGCTTTTACGAGAAGAAAACCGTGGCCAACGGTCTGGAGGCCAATCCCGCGCACGGCGCCGGTGAAAATCTCCTCTGGGTCACTCCGGCGAAGCCGCTGCCGCCGGGAAATTGGCGGGTGGTCGTCAAGGATGGGCTTCCTTCGCCTGAAAGCCAGTTGCGGCTGCTCGATCCGGCGGAAATCAAGATCGGGACGATCCGTCCGTTCGTCGTGACCAAGGCCGATGCTTCCAATGTCATTGATTCCGGGCGGCGGATCATCGTTTCGTTCTCCAAGTTCCTAGCGAAGGAAGTCACTCCGAAAACTCTTTCCCGCTGGGTGTCCGTGGAACCCTCCCCCAAAAACCTGCATCTGAACATGGAGGGAGGGAGCTTCGTGTTGACCGGCGATTTCAAGCTGGGCACGGACTATCGGGTGATCGTTCAAGCGGGGCTGCCGGCGATGGAGCCCTTTACGCTCGACCATGAATTCGCCCAGACGGTGCAATTCAGCGAGGTGCCCGCCCGGTTGTATTTCGAGGAATTTGCGACGCACCAGCTCAGCACGGGCAGCCGGCAATTTCATTTGCTCGCGGTCAATGTGCCAAAGGTGCGGGTCAGCGCCCGGTTGCTCACGGCGGACTCCGCGCCGCTCGCGCTGACGGCGTATCGGGATTACATCTATCCGTCCCAACGGCGCGATGGCGAGGAGCCCTTTCAGAAGGTGGATCTGGATCCCTTGCCCGGGCAGACCATCTGGCAGCGCCAGCTCGACGGCACCAAGGCGGTGGATCAAACGCGCGAAATGGCGCTCGATTGGAACGAGATCCTCGGGGTCAACAAGACGGGCGTGGTTTTGCTCACCGCCGAGGAAGTCGGATCTCCGGCCCGGTCCCTGTCCCGCCCCGGCGTGCAGGCCATCGTCCAGGTCACCGATCTGGGCGTGGTCTGGAAGCTGTCGAAGGACGAGACGTTCGTCCACGTCTTTTCGCTCGCCGGCGGCCAGGCTGTGGCCGGCGCCAACGTGCGGGTGCTGAACGAAAAAGGCGACCTGCTCGACGAAGCGAAGACGGACGCGCAGGGCGTCGCGCGCGTCAAAACACCGGAAGGCGCCGAATGGCTCCTGGCGGCCAGCAAGTCCGATACGCACCTGGTCGATTTCCGGAACTACGAGGAATCGATCTCGCTGCGGCGGCTGGGGATTCGTGAAACCTATTACGAAGACGAAGCGAACGAGGGCGGCTCGCGCCAGGCGCTGCTCTTCACCGAGCGGCCCGTCTACAAGCCCGGCGACACCGTCCACCTGAAGGGCATCGTGCGCGATTGGCGGGGGGAGAACCATCCGCACGCCCCGGCGGGCGCAAAGGCGACCGTCCACTTCATCGATGCGCAGGACCGCCATCTATTCGACCGCGCGGTCACGCTTTCCGATGCGGGTTCATTTGCCGAGGATTTCAAGCTGCCGACGAGCGGCCTCGGCGCGTATCGCCTGGAACTGACCATGGCCGAGGACGGCGCCGATGCGGAGCCGCTCGCGACGCACGAATTCGAAGTGCAGGAATACACGCCCAACGCCTTTGAGATCACCATCCCGGCGCGGCCACGAGCCACCGGGGAAACGAAGGTCGAGCTGCCGGTCACCGCGCAATATTACATGGGCAAAGTGCTCTCGCAGGCGCAGATGACCTGGTCGCTGGAGGCGAATGACACGACTTTCGCTCCCGCCGGCTTCGAAGCCTTTGATTTCTGCGATGCCATTCGCAACTACGAATTGAACGAGAAGCTGGATCGCATTTCGCAATTCTCCGACCAGGGAAAAGCCGAACTCGATGCCCGCGGCACGGCCACGGTGGCGGCGACCGTTCCCATCAATCCGAAGGCCCCGCAGCCGCGCGCCGCGCACCTGCTTTGCGAGATCACGGATGTGGACCAGCAGACCGTGTCGCAGTCTTCCGACTTCACCATCGACAGCTCCGATTTTTACCTCGGCATCCGGCAATTGCGCGATGTGGTCCACGAAGGCGACGCGCTGCCGGTGGATGTCATTGCCGTGCGCACGGACGGCTCGCCCACCCTCGCTCCGGTAAAAGCCACGGTGCGCCTGACGCGCGTCGACTGGCAGAACAACGGTGTCGAAACCGCGGGCGGCAGCCTGGAGTATCGCAACGAGCCGGAGTTCGATCTCGTGGCACAGGCTGAGATCAAGACACGCACGCTCCAGAACTCCGCTGGCAAGTGGGTGCTCGCGCCCGGTGACGAGGGCGAGTCGATCCGCGTCGGAAAACCCGGCCAGTACCTGCTCGAAGCCGTCGGCAAGGACGGCGCCGGGCGCGAGGTCGTGACCACGACGTCATTCAATGTCCTCGGCGCGGGGGAAACCGGCTGGGACTATCGGAATCCGTACCAGATCGAGCTCGCGGCGGACAAGGAGGAGTACCTCAGCGGGCAAACGGCCCACGTGCTGGTGAAGACGCCGATCTCCGGCGAGGCGCTGGTGACCATCGAACGCGATCGCGTGCTGCGTTCGTTCGTCACGCAACTCAAGGGCAACGCGCCGGCGATCGACGTGCCGCTCGACGAGAGCGACGCGCCCAACGTGTTCGTCTCGGTGATGCTGCTGCGCGGCGCGGCGGACAGCCCAAAGAAGCACAAGGCGCCTGAATATCGCGTGGGCTATTGCAAACTGAAGGTCACGCGGCCCGACAGCAAACTCAGCGTCTACGTGAAGCCCGACGCGCCGAGCTATCGCCCAGGCGACGAAGTGAACGTGGGCGTGCAGGTGCTCGATTTCAACGGCCATCCCGTGCCGAACGCCGAGGTCACGCTCTACGCCGTGGACGAAGGCGTGCTCAGCCTGATGGGGTACGAGACGCCTGATCCGCTGGCCTTCTTCAATCAGGAGCGCGCCCTCGACGTGACCACGGGACTCACGCTGCCGACGTTGCTCTCCGAAGACCCCGAGGAGCGCACCTTTGGCAACAAGGGCTACCTGGTCGGCGGCGGCGGCGACGACGCGAACGAGGCGTTCCGGAAGAACTTCGTGGCTTGCGCCCTGTGGAATGGCAGCCTGCGCACCGACGCCGAGGGACGGGTGGCGGCGAAGTTCACGGCGCCCGACAGCCTCACGCGTTATCGCGTTATCGCCGTCGTGCAAACGACGCGCGACCAGTTCGGCAGCGCGGATTCGGCCTTCGAGGTCAACAAACCGGTGATGATCGAGCCGGCGTTGCCGCGCTTTGCCAATGTCGGAGACCGGATCACCTTGCGCGGCGTCTTGCACAATCTCACCGATGCCGACGGGGAAGTGGACGTGCGCGTCGAGTTCGATCAGACCGTCTCCACACCGGCGGAAACCCGGCACGTCACGCTGCCGGCGCACGGTTCGCTGGCGGTGGATATTCCTGTGGCCTTCACCCAGGCCGGGCAGGCTGTCTGGAAATGGACCGCACACTTCGCCGGGGGCGGCGTGCAGTACCGGGACGCGGTGCAGACCACGCTCAATGTCGGCTATCCCGTGCCCATGAAGCGCGAGCTGCGCATGACGGAAATTCATGGCCGCGAAACCGACCTGCTCGCGGGCGTGAATCCCGAATTGCTCGAAGGCACGGGGATCGTGCACGTGAGCTTCACGAATTCCCGCGCCATCGAACTCGGTGAGTCACTCGATCACGTGTTGCACTATCCCTACGGCTGCGTCGAGCAGACCACCTCGAGCACGCTGCCGTGGATATCGATGCGCGATTTCCAGGGCGTCCTGCCGGCGCTGAAAAGGACCGACGCGGAAATCGCCGATGCCGTGCGTCACGGAGTGGACCGCCTGCTCACCATGCAGACCGGCTCCGGCGGTCTGTCTTATTGGCCGGGAGGTGAGCAGCCGATGTTCTGGGGCAGCGCCTACGGCGGGCTCGGCCTGGCCATGGCGCGTCGGGCCGGATTTCCGGTGCCGGAGGAAGCTTTCGGACGGCTGTGCGAGTACCTCAGCGCGCAATTGCGCGGCGCGGGTGAAGATGGCTTCGACCTTCACTATGGCCACGGAGGGCCGTCGGACCGCTGCCTGGCGCTCTACACCCTGGCCGTCGCGGGACGCGCCGAACCGGCCTATCAGGAAACGCTCTTCAAGCGGCGCGACGAATTGAGCACGGAGAATCGCGCGTTGCTGGCGATGGCCGTGGCCGAAAGCCATGGGCCGGGCGGGATGATTGCCGAATTGCTCGATCCCAAACAGGAAATCCGGACACCGGAGGACGACTGGTTCTGGTCGCCATCGCGCGACACCGCGATGCGCTTGATCGCCTGGTCTCGTTATCAGCCGGACTCGCCGACCGTCGGAAAACTGGTCGGCGAATTGATGGAATTCCGCGTGGGCGGCCATTGGAGCACGACGCAGGGGAATTGCTGGTCGCTGCTGGCGCTCGGTGATTACTTCCACCGCGTCGAGAAGGCGGACACGAAGATTTCCGGCACGCTGAGCTGGAACGGTCGAACCGAATCGGTCGCCGTGGATGCCGAATCACCGCTGAAGGTCGTTGACTTTGCCTTCACCGGGGATGCGGCGGGCAAACCGATGCCGCTGGCCAATCCCGACCAGAAAAACGCCTTCGCGGAAGTGCTCATCGAGTCGCGGCCGAAATCCCTGGTTCAGCCGCGGCAGGACCAGGGCTACTCGATCCAACGGCGCTACGCGAAGGTCGAAGATGACGGGATACTGAGCGAACTGAAGGACCCGCACGTCGGCGACCGGGTGCTCGTGACGCTGGACGTCGGAGTGCGCCATTCCGCGCATTACGTGGTGGTCGATGATGCGCTGCCCGCGATCTTCGAGGCGATCAATCCGGCCTTCAAATCGCAGGAAACGCTCGCCGGACAAAGACTGGGCCGGAATTGGTTGAGCGATCACGAGGAGCTGCGCGAGGACCGCGCCCTGTTCTTTGCCGACGATCTACCCGCGGGTGACTACACCATCCGCTACCTTGCCCGGGTGCGGGCCGCCGGCACCGTCACAGCGCCTTCGGCCAAGATCGAGGAGATGTATCACCCCGAGCGATTCGGCCTCACCGAGACGGTGCAGTTGACCAGCCAGCCCTTGAAATGAAGCCGGACGCCACCATTCAACCCACCCGCTTCCGCCGGGCCGGACGATGGCTTGGGAAAGCCGCGTGGTGGGGCCTGAGAATAGGGATCGTGCTGATCGCTCTCGCCTGGGTCGGCTTGAAGCTCGTGCCGCTGCCGCCGGCTCTCTTACACGCTCCGGCGCAGAGCCTCGAACTCACCGACCGGCACGGCATGCCCCTGCGGGAGACCCGCGCCGACGAGCGCTTCAGCCACACGGTGGCGCTCCAGGACGTGCCGCCCAACCTCATTCACGCGATGCTGGCCGCCGAGGACAAGCGGTTCTTCAGCCATCGCGGGGTCGATATCGTGGCGGTGGCCCGCGCCGTGGCGGGAAATCTCCGGCATCGGCGGGTCACCTCCGGCGCCTCCACGATCACGCAGCAACTCGTGAAGATTTCCGATCCGCGCCCGCGGACGCTGGCCACCAAACTTCTGGAGACCGCACGGGCCTTGCGCCTCGAGCAACTGTGGACCAAGGAACAGATCCTCGCGGCCTATTTGAACCGCCTCGACTTTGGCAACCTGAACGTCGGCGTCGCTTCCGCTGCCGACTATTATTTCGGGAAACCGTTGTCGGATTTGAGCGACGCGGAGGCGGCATTTCTCGCCGGATTGCCGAAGAACCCGACGCGATTGAATCCGCATACGAATCCCGCCCGCGCGAAGTTTCGGCAGACCGCCGTGCTCGAACGGATGCGGGACAACGGTTGGCTGACGGCCAGCCAGTTCGAGTTCGCCTCGAAGGAGGACTTGCGCCTGCAACCTCCCAGGCGGCTCTTCCGCGCACCGCATTTCGTCGATTTCGTCCTCCAGAATCTGCCACCGGGAAGGCCGCCGATTCTGGCGACCACGCTCGACCTCGACCTGAACCGTTTTGCCGAGGACACCGTGCGCAACCGGCTGGCGGCATTGCGCGAGAAAAATGTCAAAAATGCCGCGGTGGCGGTGATCGATAATCGCACGGGCGATGTGATCGCGCTGGTCGGCTCGGAGAATTATTTCGCGCCCGGCACCGGCCAGGTGAATGGGGCGCTCGCCCGGCGCTCGGCGGGTTCGACGTTCAAGTCGTTCACCTACCTGCTCGCCCTCGAGCGCGGTGCGACTCCGGCGAGCGTGGTCGCCGATGTGCCGGCGGTGTTCATGACGACGGATGGCATCTATCGGCCCGAGAATTACAACAAACGCTGCTACGGTCCGTTGCGCTACCGGCTGGCGCTGGCCAACTCGCTCAATATCCCGGCGGTGAAAGTCCTCAGTTCGATTGGCGGCGCCGCCGTCCTCCAGGAGCGGCTGCGGGCGTGGGGCATGACGACGCTCGACCAGCCCGCGGAGCACTACGGACTCGGACTGACGATTGGCAACGCGGAAACGCGCTTGATCGAATTGACGAACAGCTACGCCGCCCTCGCACGGCTCGGCGAATGGAAGCCGTACCGCGTGCTCCTCGATCCAGTCGCCCCGCCCAAAGTGGAGGGCGCCCCGAGGCCCGCTGCCGCCCACACACCGCAAACCCACGATGCGGCCTGGTTGATCGCCGACATGCTGAGCGATAACTCCGCGCGCCTGCTCGGCTTCGGCATGAACTCCGCGTTGCGCTTTGATTTTCCGGTGGCTTGTAAAACCGGGACCAGCACCGATTTCCGCGACAATTGGGCCGTGGGTTACACGCCGGAGTTCACCGTGGGAGTGTGGGTGGGAAATTTTGACGGCTCACCCATGCGCGAAGTTTCCGGGGTGACCGGCGCGGCGCCGATCATGCACGCGGTCATGGAACACCTGCACACCGGTTTGGGCACGACTTGGTACGCCACACCCGGGAACATCGTGGAGCGCGAAGTGCATCCGCTCACCGGAAAACTGCTCACCCGCACGCGGCCGGATGCGGTGCGGGAGAAATTCCTCCGCGACCATCTGCCGCCGCCGGAATCGCCCGATGACTATGACGCCGACGGCCGGGTCAAGCTCGGACCGGAATACCGTGCCTGGATGGAGAGCGGCGGGAATCGGATCGCGACGCAGGCGCTTTGCGAGGCGAACACGACGCTGCGCCTGGAATCTCCGGTTCCGGGGACAACCTTCATCGTCGATCCCGATCTGCCCTCGAGCCGCTGGGTGCCGGTGACGGCCAGTGGCCCGTCGCATGCCGTGTGGGAAAGCGACTCGCTCAGCTTCCGCGAGAGCGACGGACGGACCTACGCGCTCGTGAGCGAAGGTGTGCATCGCCTGAGTGTGCGCGATCCCGCCACGGGGCAGCGGGCGGAAACCTGGATTCGCGTCAAATCGCTCTGAGAACTTGGGATTCCGCCGAGGTGGACGGCGGAGGAAAAGCCGCCGTCGCTCTTCTGAGGGGGAAAGCGACGGCGTGCTTCCTCCGCATCTACGAAAACGTGAGATTCTTGATGCCGGCCGCCGCGCAGGCATTGAGCACGTCGACGATGCGCTCGTGCCGCGTCTCGGAATTTGGACGAATGATGACCGGGTCCTCGCCGCCGAAGCTTTGCGTGGCCTTGAGCCAGTCCCGCAAGGTGTTCAGCGACTTGTCCGCCGGCGTGCCGAAGGACTGGTTGTTTGCCACCACCTGGCCCTCGGGCGAAATGTCGATGATAATGGGTGTCTTCGCCGTCGAATCCTTCGCCGCGGTCGCGCCGCTGGGCAGGCTGATGTTCAATTCATTCTCGACGACCTGCGACCCGGCGCTGGCCATGAAAAAAAGCATGAGCACAAAAACGACGTCCACCATCGGCGCGATCTGAAAGCCGATATCGCCATCTTCTGAGCCTACACTGCCGGCCATGAAATGCTCCTTTCGTTGTGCATGAGGATTAGTTTGCGGGGGCGCCCGTGTCCTTGTCGACCACGGAAAAAGTGACCTTGCCCACGCCCGCCTGGCCCGCGGTAATCATCACCTGCTTGAGGTATTCGTAGCGGACATCGCGGTCGGCGCGGATGAGAATGCGCATGGCTGGATTCGCCTGCGCCTTGGACTTGAGCATTCCCAGCATCTGGTTGGGCTGGGAGAATTTCTGGTTGTCGACCTCGATACTGCCGGCGTTGTTGAGTTTCGCCCACATGACGTTGATGATGGTCTGGCCCTTGGTGTTCTTGTCCGCCGGCTTGGCGTCCTTGGCCACGGCCAGGGTCACTCCTTTGCTCACCTGCAAGACTTCCGTCGAACTGATGGACATGAAGAAGACCAGCAGCACGAGCAGGATATCGATCATCGGCGCGATTTGAAACTCCGGATCTTCCTCGGGAGCAAGGCGCGTCTTGGCGCGGCTGACCTTGGCGTGATTGGCGCGGTGGGACATCGGTTCAGGTCTGCCAATCAAGCGTGGCGCCGCAGTGCGGGCACGGATTCACCCCAGCGGTCACCGCGCCGTTGCAGACCGGGCACGCGGTGGTGAGCGCCATGGAAACCTTGCGAATGCCGCCCTGGGCGCCCTGGGCGGCGCCGGCATTGAAACTTTCGCCGATCTGCACGCCTTCGAGTTCGTCGTAGGGAATATCGAGCAGCAGCGAGTTCACCACGTCGTCCGCGTGCACGATGCACATCTGCGAAACGTTGCGGAAGACGTAGTAGGAGACGAAGGCCGGAATGGCGATAAAGAGGCCGCTCGCCGTAGCCAGCAGCACTTCGCCGATCTTGCCCGCCAGCGCCCGCGGGTCGCTGATGCCGCTGCTGCCCAGCACCGCGAACGCGCCGATCATGCCGATGACCGTGCCGAGCAGACCAATCATGGGGCTGACGACCCCGATCACGGACAGGTAGCTGTTGCGGGTGCGCAGCATCGTGGCTTCGCGCAAGCCGTGCTCGGCGACGGCATCTTCGACCGCCTCCTTGCCACGGCCGATCCGGGTGAGCCCGGCCTTGAGCACATTGGCCAGGTAATTCTTGTTGGCGTTGCAGGTTTCCCAGGCTTCCTGGTAGTTCCCGGCCAAAAGGGTCTGCTGGAGCGCGTTGACGAGCGGCGGTGGCGCAAGCTTGTTCTTCCGCAGCGACAGGACGTTCTGGATGATGAACGTCACCATGGTCACCGACGTGGCCACGATCGCGCCCCAGATGACCATGATGAGCGGGCCGCCTCCCTTGATCGTCTCGAAGATGTTCTGCGAATGCGGCGCAGGCCCGCCTTCTTCATCCTGGCCAAAACCGGTGGCAAGGCTCAGGAGCAGGCCGGCGAGGCCAAGGAACAAAGGAAGAAAACGGCGGAGTCGGGGGTGGATCATAAATTGGAGAGGTTACGGCACCGTCACGCCGGGATGGGCGGCGCGGAGAGCGTCGGCACGCTCCTGCGCGGTGGAAACGGCGATGCGATCATGATAAAATAACGTCACCGTGCGCAAATAATCTTCGAGGGCGCCTGGCAGATTTCCGGCCGCCTCCTTGACCTCGCCGCTGACCAGGAAGGCCTGGCTGTAGGCGATGGCATTGGCCGGATTGACCGCCTTTTCCTTCAGCGCAGCTTCCGTAATGGGTTCGATCTTCTGCCTGGCCGTCTCATAATCCTGCTTGGCGACGGCGAGACGGGACAGGCCCACCTCGGATTGAAGCGAGCCGCCATTCGGATACAGTCGCTTAAAATCCGCGTACGCGACCTCGGCCTTGGGAATGTCGTTGGTGACGATATAAAGGTCCCCGAGCATCGCCACCATCTGCTGCGCCCAAGGCGACGGCATGCCCTTGAACCTGGCGACGACCCCCTTGACGAAGCCGAGCGATTTCACAAAATCCTTCGCCTGGTAGGCGGCAATGGCCTGGTTGTATTCGGGAGGCGGGGCCATGCGCACTTCCTTCACGTTGCCGAGCGGCAGGCCAAGCTGGCCCTGGCCTATCTGAAAATCGAGCGTTTGCCCGGAAGGAGAAACACCGATGACCTTGACGTTGCGTTGTTGATTATCCGTCGTAATGATCACGTCCTGGGCTCGGGCAGCCGGGACCAGCACCGGGGCCGCAAGGACCAACAGGAACGCGCGGCACGCGGCAAAAAGAAGTTGCTGGGATGTAAGGGGGGCACGTAGCTTCATGCGCTCTGCGGGGCGGGAAGCTAGTAATGCGCCCGCCCGAAAGCAACCAAGAAACTTCCCCAAACATGGTTTACCAAATTTTCCGCCGCTATCAGCAGACGATCATGATCGTGGTCACGTTGATCACGATCGTGGGCTTCGCCAGCTTTTATACGCACAGCGATTTCCTCGACAAGGGCGCCGGCGGGCACATCGCGGACATTTATGGTCGCACGGTGAGTCTCGCGCAGGTCCAGCGGATCGGACGCAAGGCCGATCTCAGCCAGCAATTGGGGATGCGCGACCTTTACGTATCGCTCGCCGTGACCCAGCAGGATGCGAGGGAGAACTTCATCTTCAACAGCATGGTCTTGAGGCACGAGGCCGAACGCCTCGGCATCGAGCCGACCGAAGATGAAATCTTCGAAGCCCTGAAGGCCATCCCGTACTTTCAAACCAATGGCGTTTACGACTCGGCGAAGTACGCCATGATGACCCAGATTTTGCTCAATCCGCGTGGATTTAGCCCCGAGGACCTGAGCGAACTGATCGCGGACGACCTCCGCCTGAAGAAGATCAAGGCGCTCCTTGGCGCCACGGTCGCCCCTGCGGAGAGCGAAATCCGCGAGGCCTTCACCCGCTTCTACCAAAAGACCGAGGCCTCGGTGGTGCGCTTCAAACTCGACGACTTCCTCGCCGCCACCCAGGTACCGGAAGAAGACGTGAAGAAGCTCTACGAGGAGCGCAAGGCTTCGCTGAAAACCGAGGAGACGCGCAAGGTGAAGTTTATCGCTTTCCTTCCGCCGGCCACCGACAAGCCGCTGGAAGGCAAGGAGCGGGCAGCGGCGTTGACCGATCTCCAGAAGAAGGCCGAGGACTTTGCCGTGGCCATGGCCGACAAGAACGCGAAACTCGACGAGGTGGCCGCCAAGGCGGGAGTGAAGGTCGAGGAATCGCCGGATTTTTCCGCCAACCAACCGCCGGAGGTGTTCGGCGGGTCGCGGATCATCGCCGCGACGGCCTTCAAGCTCACTCAACAGGATCCAAATAGCGATGTCATCGATACGGGGCGCGGTTATTACGTGCTCCAGCTCGAAAGCATCACCCCGCCCCGTCCCCTCACCTTCGAGGAAGCCAGGGCCAACCTCACCGACACCCTCAAGCACGAGCGCGCCCAGGAAGCCCTCAACCTCAAGGCCACGGACGTTCGCAACAAAATCGTGGCCGACCTCAAGGCCGGCAAGAGCTTTGTCGAGGCGGTCAAGGCGGAGGGCGTGAAGGCCGAGGATTTTCCGGCCTTCTCCATGAAAGAGCCGAAAAACGACCTCCCCGATGCGGGTGAGATCATGCAGACGGCGGCGGAGTTGGAGGTCGGCCAGTTGAGCACCACGATGCCGACGGCGGATGGGAGCCTCTTCGTCTATGTCGCCCGGAAGCTGCCGCTCGACGAGAATGAATTCAAGGCGAGCAAGGCCGAAATTGTCGGCTATCTCGAGCAGGATCAGCGTGCGGCGCTCTTCCAGGAGTGGCTCAAGCTGCGGCGGGCCGCCGCGCAGGTGAAAGTCAAATACAGCAGCTAGCGGATGAACTCAGACGAAGATGACGCGCCGCCGCCTGTGGGAGCGCGACCGAGGTTGCTTTTGGGGAGCGAGCTTTGCCTCGCTCCTTTTCGTCTATTTCGCCTATTTCGGGGTTCCATCCTCCACCCGACCCAGTCGTAGCATGCGCTGCTTTTTTCATGGCGATGTGGAAGCCGTGGCCATCTGCAAGGCCTGCCACCGCGCGATTTGCCATGATTGCTGTGCCGAAGTGGGCTCAAGCGTGGCCTGCCGCAATCGCTGCGAAACGGATGTCCAGACGCTTGATGCGCTGCAACGACGCGGAACGGTTTCTTTCAAAGTCCTGCCCAGATTGTATTTCGGGATGGGCCTTTTGTTCGGAATATTTGGCCTGTTTTTCCTTTGTGAGGGCTTGCTGAGCCTGCGATCGAATCACGCGGATTTTGGTGGGATTTATATGGGCGTCTTTTTTGTGTTCTTGAGCGCCGGATTCATCCTCGCCGCGCAGCGCTTCCGTGCCCCATGAATGCCGAAGTCGAAGAGCTTTTCGACGATGCCAATGGCGACCTCGCCCTTGGCGATCTTGACGACGCCGTGGAAAAGTACCGCCGGTGCACGGAACTCGCGCCCGATTTCTTCGATAGCTGGCATGCCCTCGGCATGGCGCTGATGAAGCTGGGGCGTTATTCCGAGGCCATCGAGGCCGGATTGAAGGCGGTCGATCTGCGCCCCAACGAGCAACTCGCCTGGTCGAGCCTTTCCCTGTTCTACGTGCGGGCCGGGATGATCAAGGAAGCCGAGTCCGCCAGCGGCAAGGCGCGCATTCTCGGCTGGGGCGGCAAGGTCAAAAAGGACTGACCCCTGGACGCTGGCGCCGGCAATCTTTGGACCTTCAATGGCGGCGTGTGGTGGCATTTCATCCTCCGCGCGGCGGTGGTCTATTTCATGGTGCTCCTCTTCATCCGCGTCTCCGGCAAGCGGCAGGTCGGGCAGATGACGCCCTTCGATCTCGTGCTCTTCCTGCTCATCAGCAACGCCGTCCAGAACGCCATGAATGGAGGCGACAACTCGATCACCGCGGGGGTCATCCTCGCCGCCACCCTCATCCTCCTCTCGGTCATCATGGGCTGGATGACTCGCCGCTACCGGAACCTCGAAAAGCTCATCGATGGCGAGGCGGAAATCCTCATCCACAATGGAAAGCTCCGCCCGCACGCCCTCGAACGCGCCGGGCTCACCCAGCACGAGCTGATGGCTGCTCTCCGCGAAGCCGATTGCGCCGCCATCTGCGACGTACACACCGCCGTCCTCGAAACCAACGGCCGCGTCACCGTGCTCACGCGGAAAGATCGCTGACGCGATTCTTTCGGTGGTTTCTGGTTTCTTCGGACGCCAATCAGATTCACGCCGGGTTGCCAAGCGGGCGGGCATCCCGCACATTCCCCGTCCGCCTTATGGCCGACCCTTTCTTCATCACCACCGCCATCGACTACACCAACGGCGCGCCGCATATCGGGCACGCCTACGAAAAGGTGCTGACCGACGTGCTCGCACGCTATCACCGGCTGAAAGGCGACGACGTCTTCTTTCTCACCGGCGTCGACCAGCACGGCCAGAAAGTCCAGCAATCCGCCGAAAAACAGAGTGTCCCGCCACAGGAATTTGTCGACGGTATTACCGCGAAATTCGTGGCGCTCTGGGACAAGCTGAACGTCCGCTACGACGGTTGGGCCGCGACGACGGCTCCGAACCACAAGCAATGTGTCCGGGCCATCCTCCAGCGCTTGTGGGACGACCACGGACCGGACGGGCAAAGCAAATGGATCTACAAAAAGTCGGAAGGCGGCTGGTACTCCGTGCGCCAGGAGCAATTCCTCACCGACAAGGAGCGCGCCGCGGACGGAGAGTTCGGTCCCGAGTGGCAGCCCGTCGAGTACCGCGAGGAGGAGAACTTCTATTTCCGCTTGCTCGCACACAAGCAATGGCTGCTCGACCTGATCGATGCCCGCAGCGCGGCGGGAAAGCCGCTCGTA
>Ga0302326_10003974_pt1 | contig 34532 bp, 29 predicted proteins | sample Palsa_T0_3_FD_202264 | JGI IMG/M metagenome (GOLD analysis project Ga0302326, IMG submission 202264) | Peat permafrost microbial communities from Stordalen Mire near Abisko, Sweden - Palsa_T0_3 | ecosystem: Environmental > Terrestrial > Soil > Palsa > Peat permafrost | place: Sweden: Abisko...
GGCAGCAAGCTTTTCCCCATGGCGTGCGTCACCGGATACAGGCGTGTGCCCGACCCTCCCGCCAGAATAATTCCCTTATAATCCGTGTGCTTCGCCGCTGGCGTTGTCATAGTCAACGTTTCTAGGGAATTCGGGCCATCAAGAAGAGTATTGAGTTTCAATCCACTGTCTGTAACTTCCGCTGGTCACGTCCCGCACCCACCCCTCATGCTCCAGGTACCAATGTACGGTCTTGCGAATTCCAGTCTCAAATGTTTCCTTGGGACGCCAACCCAGTTCCCGCTCAATCTTGGTTGCGTCCATGGCATAACGCCGGTCGTGTCCGGGGCGGTCCTTCACAAACGTAACCAGGGCGCGGCGTGGAGATTCGCGCGGCCCCGCCATCTCGTCGACAATATCGCAGATCGTGTCCACGATCTCGATGTTACGTTTCTCATTCCAGCCCCCAATGTTGTATGTCTGCCCAATTCGCCCCCGGGCGAGCACCGTGGCGATCGCTGCGCAATGATCCTCCACGTAAAGCCAGTCGCGGACGTTCTGACCATCCCCGTAGACCGGCAGCGGTCTGCCGTCGCGTGCGTTCAGAATGATTAGAGGTATCAGTTTTTCAGGAAACTGAAATCGTCCATAGTTATTTGAGCAATTCGTGGTCAGCGTCGGCAGACCGTAGGTGTGGTGGTAGGCGCGCACAAAATGGTCGGATGCAGCCTTCGACGCGGCGTACGGACTATTCGGAGCATAAGGCGTGGTTTCAGAAAATGGCGGATCCTCAGGGTGCAGCGATCCATACACTTCATCCGTGGAAACGTGAAGCAAGCGGAAATCAGTTCTTTCCCTATCGGCGAGGGCCGCCCAATAGGCTCGCACCTCTTCGAGCAGCGCAAAGGTTCCATCCACGTTCGTGCGTATGAATTCGTCGGGCCCAAGAATAGACCGGTCGACGTGGCTCTCCGCGGCGAAGTGCACGATGGCTCGCGGCCTGCGACGTTCCAGCAATCGTCGCACCAGATCGCGGTCGGCAATATCACCGTGGACAAACTCGTACCCTTTATCGCCGGCAAGTACCTCCAAGTTGTGCAGGTTCCCTGCGTAGGTAAGTTTATCCAGATTCACAATCGAAGCTGGATCCCGCTCCCTCTGCTGCAAAATGAAGTTGGAACCGATAAAGCCGGCTCCGCCGGTGACCAGAAGCGTATTTTCCATAGGTTGGAAATTGAACGGGACCAACACACAACTACTTGCTACGCCACCGCGGCGCATGGAACCTTTCAATTGTAAACAAAAAGGACAGGATTCGCCCCGTCCTCTTGGTTGGTACATCCACTTTACTACGTGCTACAACGGTCGCAGCAATCTTAACCGGCGGCGACTCCCGGGAACGCTCCCGCCCCCGAATGCCTGATCGCTCAGAGAGTGAACCCACCTCGCAGCTTAACCGCCAGACCGTCGATTGAAAACGTTATGCCGCGCCTGTATAAATCTGGGGACGGAACTTCGTGCCCGAGAACCCTTCCACCTCCGGCCTCAACCCTAAGCCACGACGTCCGGCCATCCTTGCCGCCGGCCTGCTTCTGGCTGCTCTTGCGCTGGTTGTTCTCTACACCAGCCGACGGGCATTTCTCAGTCCCGCGGCTTTGGTCGTGGTAGCTGCCATCGGCGTGGCGGCGTTGCTCTTGCAAATCCGCCTGCGTCCGGACCTTCCTTCTTCCATCCAAGCCTCCTCGACCCGAACGCGGCTTCTGCTGAACGGGATCGGCGTGGCCTTCGCGGTCGGAGCGGTGTTCGGCGACCTGTTTCACCTCAACCCAGCCTTCATGCTGATCGCGGCCCTCGCCGCCGTCGTGGCTTTTGCGGTCAGCGGAATCATCGCCCTCAGCGCCCTGCGGAAGCCCCGCGCCTGAGAGCGGGCGCACCTTGCAGGTTAAGGTCAAGCTGATAACGGCTCAACTCTAAGGTTTGAACTCGACCGCCACGGTTGTCTCCACTACCAGCGGCTGGTTGTTCACGCGATAAGGCTCGAAGCGCCACCAGCGCAGGGCCTCGATCGCGGCCCGCCCCAGCACGTCTGGCCCATTCAGTGCATGTACATCGACGACCGAGCCATCGCGTCCCACCACCACATCCAGCACAATCACGCCTTGCAGATTCCCTGCGCGGGCCTCCGCGGGATACTCAGGATCCACCCGGTGAGTTACCCGCTTCTGCATCTCTTCGGCTGCAACGTGCAACTGCGGCTGTTGCTCCACCGTCGTTTCGTTTTGCAAACCCTGCTCCAGCTCTGCCCACACCGTATTCCAGCGCCACCACAAAACTGCCAGCAGAACCGCCGCCGAACTCAGCAGAACGATCCATCCCCGGCTTCGCCTGCTCTCCGCGGTATTCGCGCTTCCCCTCGCCTCTGGCTTTTTCAGCTCTGACCCGGCGCGCGGTGCTCCCTGCTCCGACCCTTTCCCTCCCGGCGCCGTTTTATCACGCCCGGTTTCTTCCGGCTCCGCCTTCGAACGTTTCACCCAGTCGCGAATCGCCGCCTGCTGCTCCACCGAAAGCCCCACGAACTCCATTCCGCACCGCAGCTTGTCCTGATTCCGCACCAGCGCCCGCGTGCGCAATGGATCAGCCTGCGGCAGCCGGATTTCCACTCCCACTGCCTCGCCCGGAGCCACCTCCCCAGCCAGCATCGCCGCCAATCCCCGTTCACCCAGATTCAGTGACCGTCCCGGCAATGTATCCGGCACTCCCGAACGCAGCACGGTCACATCCAGCGGAGCCTGCACGCGATAGCGCGGAGCACGCCGCCGCGCCTTCTGATCCCGTCCTCGCGTCCGTTTTCCTCCCGCCATCGCAAGTCCCTCAGCCTTGGTTCCAGCTCTCGGATGGAAACCCGCTGCCAGCCCTCAGTTCGATTGTTTCGCTGCCGCTAGCCACAATCACCACGCTGGCCATGCCAAGGAATAACCCGTGTTCCACTACTCCCGGCATGTTGCTAAGCCTCCCCGCCAGTTGATCTGCATCCGGAATCCGTCCGAAGCGGCAATCCAAAATGTAATTATTCTCATCCGTCAAATACGGATTCCCGTTTGCCTCCCGGCGCAGCCGCACCTCCGCGCCCAGCCCCTCGATCCGTTTCGCCACCAGAGCCTGCGCAAACTTGATCACCTCCACGGGCAGCGGAAATCTCCCCAGCACCGGCACTCTCTTCGTCGCATCGGCCACGATTACCAACTGCTTCGTCGCCGACGCTACAATTTTTTCCCGCAGCAGCGCTCCCCCTCCACCTTTGATCAACCGCAGCTGCTCATCCACTTCGTCGGCGCCGTCGACCGTAAGGTCGATTTCCTGACATTCATCCAGCGTCGTGAGCGGAATCCCCAGGCTTCCCGCAAGCTCCTGCGATCGCTCCGAAGTGGGTATGCCGCGAATCCTCAGCCCGTCGTTCACCCGCTCGCCCAACAGCCGAATGAAATAGGCAGCCGTCGATCCCGTCCCCAACCCCACCACCTGACCATCTTTGACGAAGCGCAAGCTAGCCCGCGCCGCCGCTTCTTTTTCCTGATCATTGGCCATAGAGAGGAACTGCTGATTGTCAATTCTTAACTGGAGAAGTCACGGAACGGGCAATCAAAATTCAGCAATCAAAATCAACCTCGGGCTCATCCGAAACTCTTCTCCACATAAATCAGATATCCCGCCAGTGCCAGACCAAACAGCACCGTGAGAATCGTAACCAGATCGACAATAAATCCAGCCGGCTCGAACTTCCCTTCATCCAGTTGCGCCCGCGTTTTCCGGTATCGCATCAGCCCGGCTCCAACCATCACCACGCCCGCCAGAATTGCACTCATTCCCATCCACACCGAGAAGCCGGTGCTCTTCGATCCGCGACCCTGAAACTCGGTCAACTGCCGCATGGCAATCGCGAAACGTCCGATAGCAAATCCAAACACCACAATGGCGACGCTGGTCCGCACCCACGCCAGAAACGTCCGCTCATTGGCTAAATGATCGCGGGCTCGATTGGAATCCTCAATCACAAGCGCTCCCCCCACCAGTTTCCCGACAGGGCAGCATTATTCCACAGCCTTCGCTACCACTGCGCCTACGCCCGCTATATTCTTGACCAACTCCTGCGGTATTCCGTGCCGCTGCTGCAGATACTCCGGACTATTGTAAGAAACCCAAACCTTGCCATTTTCATCCTCCGCGATCAGCGCTTTCAGCGGGAGATCGATCGCCACCGAAGGCGCCGCGACCATGACCGGCGTCCCACCCTTCGGACTCCCGAAGATCAACAGCTTGGTCGGTCGCATTTTCAGACCGACCTTGGCGGCCTCGGCGCTATGGTCTACCCGGGCGAACACCTGTAACCCGCGCTGGGTAAGCTCCAGTTCCAGTCGCTTCACGGTTTCGTCCAGCGTGAGCCGGCTGACAACCTGTAACAGACCATTCCCTTCCATAACCTCATCTCCTTATTGGCTTTTGTCATCCGAGCGGAGCGAAGAACCCATGCAACTTGCCTGTGCCACCAGTCCGATAGCTTTCCACCTCTGCCGTCGCAGCTTTCTAGAAAACCACCCCTCACGCTGATTGCTGCGACTTTACTCGCCTCCCCGCCATCGGCCGCCTGCTAGAGTAGGCAGTTCGGCATCCCGTGCAGATTGGCTGATCTCAACTTTACATTTGTCGCCAAAATCCGTAAACCACGCTCGGTGCAGCCTGTGTTAAGACGTTTTAGGCCGGAATCCCCCGCACGCCGTCGCGCATCCGTTATCCTAGTAAAGCAATAAGTGAAGAACGAATATGCCCACTTCGAAATCGAAATCTTCCAACGGCGGCCCGAGAGCCGCCGTAATCGAAACTCCGCAGCCCGCCCCCAATCCCGAGCGGGAACGCGTCTTCGGCGCCTTCCGCCAATGGGGATACCTTGAAGGCGACCTCGATCCTCTGGGCTTCCTCCGTCCCCGTCCCACGATCGAATTGCAGATCGAAAGCGAGTACACCGCCGAAGCCCGCGCCATCTACTCCTCAACCATCGGCGTCGAAATCAATCACATCTACGCTCCCGAACGCCGCCGCTGGATCTACCAGCAGATAGAATCCCCGTCTCAGGGTTTCGAGATTACAGAAAAAGACCAGCAGCGTATTCTCGACCTGCTGATCCGCGCCGACATCTTCGAGCAGGTCATGCAGCAGCGCTATCTCGGCAGCAAGCGCTTCTCGCTCGAGGGCGTCACCGCTCTGATCCCGCTGGTTGATGAAATCCTCGACACCGGCTCCCGCCTCGGAGCGATCGAACTTGTGATGGGCATGAGCCACCGCGGCCGCCTCAACGTCATGGCTCACGTCGCCAATCGTCCTCACCAAGAGATCTTTGCCGGCTTCGAAGACGTCGACCCTCGCAGCGTCCTCGGCTCCGGCGACGTGAAATATCACATGGGCGCAACCGGCGAATACTCAACTCGCGGCGGCAACAAAGTTCACATCCATTTGGTTTCCAATCCCAGCCATCTCGAAGCCGTCGATCCCGTCACCGTAGGCCGCACTCGCGCCAAGCAGGACCGCACCGGAGAAGGCGGACGCGAAAAATATCTCCCGCTCCTGGTTCACGGCGACGCCGCCTTCGCCGGACAAGGCATCCTGGCCGAAACCATGAATTATGCCGACCTCCCCGGCTACACCGTCGGAGGCACAATTCACGTAATCGTCAACAATCTCCTCGGATTCACCACCAGCTATCTCGAAGAACATTCCACGCGCTTCGCCGCCTGCATCGCGCGTCGCCAGTCCATCCCCATCTTCCACGTCAATGGAGAAGACGTGGACGCCGTCGTCCGCGTAGCCCGCCTGGCCACCGAATACCGCTATCGCTTCGGCACCGATGTCGTCATCGATCTCATCGGCTACCGCCGGCATGGTCACAGCGAAGTCGACGACCCCACCATCACCCAACCACTGCTCTACAAGAAAATCAAACAGCACCCTCCGCTCTGGGAAATCTACGCCGATGACTCCGGAGCAACCGACGCTCCCGCGCAAGCCGCCGCCATCAAAGCCGAGTTCGAATCGGCTCAGAAAAAGGCTGGCGCCATCACCACCAAGCCTTTGATGCGCGATCTTCCCAGCTATTGGGACCAATTCTATGGCGGCCGACACAAGGCGGAGTTCGAAGTGGAAACCGGACTCTCGCAAGAAGAGTTGGCCGAACTCACCCCTCGACTCACGACTTATCCCGACGGCTTCCACATCCATCCCAAAGTAAAAAAGCTCCTCGAACAGCGAGCTGAGATGGGTGCCGGCAAGCGCCCCGTGGATTACGGCATGGCTGAGGCTCTCGCCTTCGCCAGCCTGGTAAAGGCTGGCATTCCGGTTCGGCTCTCCGGCCAGGACTCCCGCCGCGGCACCTTCAACCAGCGCCACTCCGTTTTAATCGATATTGAAAACGAAAACGAATATGTTCCGCTGGAGAACATCGTGCCTGGTCAGGCCCGCTGTGGAATTCACAACTCCACTCTCTCGGAACCGGGCGTGCTCGGCTTCGAATACGGCTACAGCCGCGACTATCCTGAGGCGCTCGTGCTCTGGGAGGCTCAGTTCGGCGACTTCGTCAACGTAGCGCAAGCCGTCATCGATCAGTTCATCTCCGCTGGCGAAGCCAAGTGGAATCTGCTCTCCGGCCTCGTGCTCCTTCTTCCTCACGGCTACGAAGGCCAGGGACCGGAACACTCCAGCGCCCGCATCGAGCGCTTCGTCCAGCTCGCCGCTAAGCACAATATTCAGATCGCACAGCCTTCGAATGCCGCGCAATACTTTCACCTGCTTCGCCGCCAGGCCCTGCGCCACTGGCGCAAGCCCCTGATCGTTTTCACGCCCAAGAGCATGTTGCGCCACGCCGACGCGTCTTCGCCCATGGCAGACTTCACGCGCACGAATTTCCAGAACGTCCTCCCCGACACCGAAGTCGGAGAAGCCGACCGCATCCTGGTCTGCACCGGCAAGATCGGCCACGAACTCCAGGCCGAACGCAAGAAGAGAAACGACAGCTCCACCGCCATCGTCTTTCTGGAGCAGCTCTATCCCTTCCCCGAAAAAGAACTCACCGCCGAATTCGCGCGCCACGGCGACTTTGGCGACATCGTCTGGGTACAGGAAGAGCCCGCCAACATGGGAGCGCTATTCAACATGCTCCCCCGCCTCCAGCGCATAGCTGGCAATCGCCATGTGATGTCGGTAAAACGCAGCTCCAGTGCCAGCCCCGCCACCGGCAGCGCCAAAGCGCATGAAGTAGAACAAAAAACGCTCCTGACGTTGGCGTTTACGACGAAAGGGTGAGCACACTAGGGGCTAGAATTGCCCTAGTCCCCGATGATGCGATGTATGCGCGATCCGCCGCGTCATCACCCATGCTCGCGACCCCTGCACGTCGGAAAACTTCGCACTCTCTTCCCACCACGCCTCATCCTTTTTCTGCAAAGCCTCCAGCCGCTTCCCGCTGTCCTCCGCATACCTCTTCATGAACTCCAGCCGTGACTCCTCTGCTGGCAGTGGAGGTGCACCCACATCGATCCCTCACATGTTGCGGAACCATAAATCTTCGCTCACGCACTGATGCACCATCTGCTCATGCACGCTGCGCCCCCGCGGGTCGCCTTTCCGCGGACGCACCCCAAGATCTTCGTCCCGAAACTCGCTCCACACGCTGACCACCTTCACTCGCTCGGTGGCATAAGTCTCGACCAGGAATGCGTATCTCATGGCCGCAAATGTTACCCTAATTTTCCGAATTCAAACTCTATGCCCCGCCACCCCCAGCCTCTCCGCGTCGCCATCGACACCGGCGGCACCTTCACCGACTGTGTCTGGGTCGACGCAGGCCGCCTGCGCATGTTGAAAGTCTTCTCCACTCCATCCGATCCCTCCCAAGCCATCGTCGAAGCGCTCCTCAAGATCAATCACCAAGGCGAGTTGGTGATCCTTCACGGCACCACCGTCGGCACCAACACTCTCCTCGAACGCAAAGGAGCGCTCACCGCTCTGGTCACCACCGCCGGCTTCGAAGACGCCATCGAGATCGGACGCCAGAATCGCCCCAAGCTCTACGACTTCTTCGTCGACCGCGTCGAACCGCTGGTATCCAAAGATCTCCGCTTCGGCATCGCAGAGCGCACCGCCAGCAACGGCGAAATCCTCACCTCGCCCACCACCACAGACCTGGAAATGCTCGCCTCCCGCGTAGCCGCAACGCAGGCGCAAGCCGTAGCCATCTCATTGCTCTTCTCTTTCGCAAATCCAAGAAATGAAGTAGCAGTGGCCGAGGCACTCGAGCCCTTACGCATTCCGCTCTCCGTCTCTCACCAAATCCTTCCCGAATTCCGCGAATACGAACGCACCTCAACCGTGGTCATCAACGCCTACCTCCAACCCGTGATGCAGCGCTACCTGGAAAACCTGGGCCAGCGCCTTTCGAGGATGGAGCGGGGCTTCAGCGGTGCGTCGGAACAATCCACGGTGACCCGGGCCTTAGCCCCTGAGGTACCGCGACGCCCGCCAAGAATCTTCGTCATGCAATCCAGCGGCGGCATCACCGCCTTAGCCGCGGCCGCCGGCGAACCCGTCCGCACCGTTCTCTCCGGTCCCGCGGGTGGAGTCGTGGGCGCCGCCGCCAGCGCCCGCCGCAGCGGTTTCGATCGCATCATCGCCTTCGACATGGGCGGCACTTCCACCGACGTCTCCCTGGTGGAAGGCTCCATCTCCGCCGCTAGCCACGCCGAAATCGCCGGACTCCCCATCGGCGTCCCCATGCTCGATATCCACACCGTCGGCGCAGGCGGAGGCTCGCTCGCCCGCTTCGATGCTGCCGGGCTGCTCCGCGTCGGCCCCGAATCCGCCGGAGCCGATCCCGGTCCCATCTGCTACGGTCGCGGCGCCCAGCCCACCGTCACCGACGCCAACCTCTTACTGGGCCGCCTGCAGCCCACGCGCTTCCTCGGCGGCGAACTCAATCTCGATCTCGATCGCACCCGCCGCATGACTACAGAATGGCTGAAGCGACAAGGAAGCTTGCTTCCGCTTGAGAAGTTCGCCGCCGGCGTCATCCGTGTAGTCAACTCCATCACCGAGAAAGCCATCCGCGTGGTCTCCATCGAGCGCGGCCGCGATCCCCGTGACTTCGCCCTCGTCGCCTTCGGAGGCGCCGGAGGCCTTCACGCCTGCGCCCTCGCCGAAGCCCTTAAAATCCCAACGGTGATCGTGCCCGCGCTCCCCGGCGCCCTTTCCGCCCTGGGCATTCTGGTCAGCGATGTCGTCAAGGATTATTCCCGCACCGTTGTCTGGCGTGTCTCCGCCACAGTTCCGCTAGAGCGACTTTCCCAGGAATTCGCGGCTCTGGAAACACAAGCTGCAAAAGATTTCCGCGACGAAGCCTGGCCGGGCAGGGTTCACCATCACCGCACCATCGACATCCGCTACCAGGGTCAGGGATATGAACTGACTCTGCCGTTCACCAGGAAGCTGTTAGATGACTTCCACCAGGAACACCGCCGCCGCTACGGCTACGCCCAGCCCACTCGCGAAGTAGAGCTGGTAACCCTCCGCCTCCGCGCCACAATGAAATCACCGGCGCTGACAGTCACTACCGACCACGCAGGAGAAATGGACCAAGTGGGGACGGCCGCCCCCGGCCGTCCAGGCCGAGCAACGCTCGGCTCGATCTCCCCACCACGATGCCCAGTCTTTTTCGATACCAGAAAATTCCCCACGAAGATCTATTCCCGCGACGAACTCCAGCCGGGAAAGAAATATTACGGCCCAGCCATCATCACCGAATACAGCGCCACCACCGTAATCCCGCCCCGCAAGCGCTTTCACTTGGATAGCACTGGGACCCTAATCGTCGCCCTGCGGTGATCAGGCCCCGCGCAATCACCGGCTTTCGCTGCAGTTATATCCTCACCACTTTACAGGTGCGATTTTTGCCGTGAACAATCGATTGTGTGTTCGAGTAGCTTGTGCCGCGAAGCCAGCCGGCGCCGAGCTAAGCCAACATGCAGCCTCAGGAAAGGCTCGAAAATGCGATGAGCGAAAAAATCTTCCAAAGAAAGCAAGCCCGCACCGCCATTGTCGATGCGGGTGCAAAGCCTGTGATGTAGGAATTCACCGCGGAAACAAGAAATCAGGCTGCGAACACCCGCCTTAGAGATCTAGGCAGAGAACACATTAGAGGCGTCGGCACGTTGGACTGTCGGTGCCTTCCGCCTTTGTTCTTTTTCCACCCATTCGACAAAAAGCGTCTGAACCTCTTTTCGCGGGGAGATTCCTTCATGAAACCGGCATGAGCAGAGTGTTCATTGCGTACACCGTGGCTTTGAAAAAGCCTTCGTCGCGCGAGGCCACCGCCAACGCTTCTTCGAACCACATCGTGACCACTATCCTCCATCGCAGACGAAAAACCTTGAACGCTCATCAGATCACTTTGAAGACTGCCAAGTCTATGCCCCATCGGGGCGTCCCGCCCGGCAAAGGCCTCAGCCTCGACCGCCTCTCCAACCTGATTGTTACAATCCGATAAAAACCTCAACCCGTGCCCGAAACCCGCCACTCGGTGCTAGGTACTGGCCAGCCACTTCGCTACAATAATCCCGTGAAACCAAGCATCTTCGTCGTCGAAGACGATCCGGATATTTCCCGCCTCGTTCGCCACCATTTGGAGAATGATGGCTTTGCCGTGCGCGTCTACCCAACCGGCTCCAACGTCATCGCCGACGCCGAACGTCAGCGTCCCGCTCTGTTCGTGCTCGATATCATGGTTCCCGGCAGGGATGGCCTCGAACTATGCCGCACCGTGCGCCAAACCGTGGGTCTGGCTTCCGTGCCGGTGATTTTTCTCACCGCGAAAAGCAGCGAAGCCGACCGCGTCCTCGGCCTCGAAATCGGAGCCGACGACTACATCGCGAAGCCCTTCAGCCCGCGCGAACTCGTGGCCCGCGTCAAAGCCGTCCTGCGCCGCTTTGAACGCCCGCTTCCTCCCAGCCCGCTGAAAGTCGGCGATATCGAGATCGATCCTTCCGCCATGACCCTCACCGTCCGCGGACAAACCGTTCCCACCACCGCTACCGAGTTTCGCCTGCTCGATTATTTCGCTCGCCACCTCGGTCGCGTCTTTTCCCGCGACCACTTGCTCGATTCGGTCTGGCGCGACACCTCCTACGTCACCCCACGCTCGGTCGATGTCTACGTCCGCCGCATTCGGGAAAAAATCGAACCCGACCCGGAAAATCCTCGCTACCTCAGGACCGTTCGTGGTGCGGGCTACCGTTTCGAGGCTCCGAAGTGAGAAGCGGCATCTTTCTTAAGTTGATGGCCAGCTTCCTGGTCGTCATCCTGGCCGCCGCAGTACTGTTCGACCTCACCCTCGGCGGCGCGTGGGAGTCTTCTTTGCGCAGCGAGATCGAGCGCAACCTCGTCCAGAAGACCCAGCTCCTCGCCCACCGCGTCGAAAGCGAACGCAGCGGCCACTCCCTCGCCGACATTGCCACCCAGGAAGGACAAGCCGCCGGCGCACGAGTCACCATCATTGACGCAAGCGGCAACGTCCTGGCCGATTCCGATCCCAACCCAGACGCCGTCGACAACATCTCCCAGCGCCAGGAGTTTGTCGCCGCTCTCTCCGGAAAAATCGGCGTCGAGCAACGCCGCAACGCCACCATCGGTACTCCGTTTCTCTATGCGGCGGTACCGATCTCGGGCGGAGCCGTCCGCCTCGCCTATCCGCTTTCCGATGTGGAAGCCGTCTCCGCGCAGGTTCGGCACCGCCTCGAGTGGGCTTCCGCCTTGGCCTTTGGATTTGCCTTAGTAGTCGCTGCCGTGGCTTCCATCTGGAGCGCCCGCCGCCTCGAACGCATCGTTGACGTAGCCGCTCGCATTGCGGAAGGCGATCTCAAGGCTCGCATCCTCGAAACTTCGCCCGACGAAATCGGCCGCGTTGCCGGCGCCATCGATAAAACCGCGCGCCGCGTGGAGCAAAGTTTTGCCGCCGTCCGCTCCAGCCAGCGCCAGCTCGAAACTTTGCTCAACAGTATGCAGGACGCCGTCATTGCCGTCAGCGCCGACGGTCTCGTGCAATGGGCCAATCAACCCATGGACCGCCTCGTCCCGCAAGGCACCCGCCTGCAGCAGCCGGTCGTTGAAACCATCCGCGACCCCGACTTCCTCGCCAGCGTAAAAGAGGCCATCACCACCCGCGAGGTCAAAACCGCGCGCGCTACTTCCATTGTCCCCGGCCGTGCCTTCGACGTTACCGCCGCTCCGCTGCCCGATGGTGGCGCCGTCGCCGTGCTCCGCGATCTCACCGAGACCGAGCGCGTCGAAAAAACTCGCCGCGACTTTATCGCCAACGTCTCCCACGAACTCCGCACCCCTCTCACCTCCATTCAGGGCTATGCTGAAACCTTGCTCGATACCACTCCTGAAAACCTTGCCCCCACCCGCGAGTTTCTCGAAATCATCCGCAAGAATTCCTCCCGCATGTCGCGCCTCACCGAGGATCTGCTCACCCTTGCCCGCGTCGAATCTGGCGAAACCCGCTTCGAAGCCGAGTCCGTCCCGCCCGTAGAACTCCTGCACGACGCCGAAGAGAGCTTCCGCGAAATCGCCCGCGGCCACGGCATCGATCTCCAGATCCAGGACCTGCAGAGTCAGGATTCCCAAGCTCACGATCTCCAAGCTCACGATCCACAAAATCACCATCCACAAAATCACGATCCACAAATTCAACCCCTTCAGAAACAAAATCAAAACCCGCAGATTCATGGCTCGCAAGGCAAGGGCGCTCCCGTCTCCGAGTTGCCCGGTCGTGATAGCAAATCCACTCCCACCAATTCACGCCCTTCGCCGGAGAGTCTGCCGCCTGTTTTAGCCGACCGCGAAGCCATTCATCAGGTCTTTTCCAATCTGATCGACAACGCCCTGAAGTACGGAGCATCCGGTGGCCGAATTGTTCTAGGCGCGCGCCCAGCGCCTCACGCCGTCGAATTCTTCGTGCAGGACTTCGGTGCCGGCATCGCCTCCGAACACCTTCCGCGCCTCTTCGAACGTTTCTATCGCGTCGACAAAGCCCGCTCCCGCGAATCCGGCGGCACCGGCCTCGGACTCGCCATCGCCAAGCACATCATGCTCGCCCACGGCGGCTCCATCCGTGCCGAAAGCGAACTGGCCCACGGCTCCGCCTTCCTCTTCACCCTTCCCACCGCCTGAAACGCACGGCTCAGGCGGGGACGGCCGCCTGGGCCGTCCGAGCCTGGGTGAAGCCCGGCGCCCCCGGTTGAGTCGCCCAATTAAATCGCCCTATCATCAGGCGGGAAGAGAGCCCAATAATCGCAGCGCCAGCCCCACCATGGCCATCGACAGTATCAACCCAGTCATACTCAACTGGTGAATCGCTGTGCGTCTCGGTGTAAGATCACATCAGCACCTTCCACCGAGGCTGGAATGAAACGAATCGTCCCAATCCTGCTCCTGGCGGCCCTGACCGCGGCATTCTCATCACCAGCGACCGCTCAACACGAAAACACCAGCATCGGAGAAAACGCCCGCGAGGCAAAGAAAGCGGAGAAGGATCAACAAAAAGCCTCTAAAAAGTTGGGCAAGCAACAGCGGAAAGCTATGAAGAAATACCAGAAAGCGCAGCGCAAGGCGGCCAAGCAACAACAACGTCGCCCAAAGTAGCCTGCACCGTGATGGGGTTTTCCTGAGCCGGGGTGGTGCAGCTCTCCACTACGAAAAATGACCAAAAATTCACAGCCCCGTAACCCGCGCCCGAAAAAGAAAATCTACTCTTAGCCGTTGACCATTTGGTTATGGGTGCGGCAAAATCACAGTTACTCAGATCGCGCCGTTCCAGCCCGCGCCGGAGGGATACCCTCATGAGCACCGCCCGCGTCGAGAGCCTCCCGCCAGAACCGGCTCATCATCAGATCGTTCGCCGTACCGTCGAAGCCTGTCGCCTTGCAAAAGAAGCCGCTGGAGCCGCCGCCGAGGGTATCGCTACCGGAAGCAATTCTTTGCTCAACTCTCTGCGCCAGCGCGAGCGCGATCTCGACACGCTCGACATGGAAATCGACACCGCCGTCACCAATGCCATCACCGAAGTCGAACCCGCTGAAGCCCGCGAACTCCTCGCCTGCATGAAGTTCATGATTAGTCTGGAGCGCATCGGCGACTTGCTTCTCAGCTTCGCCAATAGTGCTCAAGCCGCCGCCGGACGCATCGACTCTGAGGACACCCGCGACCTCACCCACATGGCGACTATCCTCGAAAAAATGCTTACCGACGTCGGCGAGGCCTTCTCCGCCCGCGACGTAGGCAAAGCCGTCGAGGTTCTCCGGGCCGACTCGGAAATCGATCGCCTCCGCAACTTAATCTTCCTCCGCCACATCGAGAATCCAGAAAACATTGCCCGCCAGGCCAGCCTCCAGGTCATCTTCATGACCCAGTCTCTCGAACGCGCCGGCGATCACGCCAAAAATTTAGCCGAAGAGGTCTGCCATGTGGTCAGCGGACGCACCGTTCGCCACGTCCTGATGGCCTACGACAAACCTGTGGAACAAATGTTTATCGACTACCTCCGCCGCCGCGAGGGCCGCTAAGCCGGGCGTCTGCTCACTTCAACCCGTCGACCACATAAAGATCGGACAGCATGCGCCCCAGGGAGTAGGCATACGACTTGCCGTCCGCACTGAAGCGGAGGCTCGGAATGCTCTGCGCGCCAGCCGTATCGGCGGGGACGATTTCCCTGAACAATTCGCGGTGGCCGGTCGCAAGATCCACGCGGGCGATCTTGACCGGAACATTGCGCGTCCTCCCGAGCACGCTCTTGCCGTCCGCGAAGAATGAAAAAATATTCTCCCCGGGGCTCACGTCGAGCTTTAGTTCTTGCGGTTCCCCGCCGGCGATCGGGTAAAGCCAGCGCTCCTGTTTGGCGTCGCTGGCCAGAAGGTAGTTCCAGCGGCGATTGAATCTCATAGGGTCCAGGTTTGGTGCCTGGGGTCAGCGCCATGTGTGCCGACAGTTATAGACGACCAGCCACCCTGCAGGCCGGAAGCCGACCAGTGTGAAAAGCAAGCGCATCTAGATCGCGGCAGTGGTGCTCTATGCGCGCGCCTCGGACTCCGCAACCCTAGCGGCTCGCGGAACCACTTCGGGAACCACCGCCGCCTTCTCACCTTTCCGGATCAGCACGATCGCTCCTAGAATCGCAACCGACGCCAGTACAACGCGTATCGACAAGGGCTCATGCGCCAGCAGCCATCCTAGAACCACCGCCACCACCGGATTCGCATAGGTATGCGTCGCCACCAGTGCCGGCGGACAGCGTTGCAGCAGCCACGTGTACGCCGTGAACGCCACCACCGATCCGAACGCGATCAGATACCCCAAGCCAAACACGGACCGCAAAGTGATGCTCGACCAGTGCGTCTGTTGAAATTCGCCGCTGATCCCGGCTGCGACCAGCAGCATCGCCGCGCCGCATATGGTCGGTAGTGCCGTCCGGCCGAGGGCATCAGAAGGCAACTTAAGCCGCGGCGAAATCACTACGCCCCACGACCATGACAAAGATCCCAGCAGCACAGCCATCAATCCCAACAGGCTTGAACCCTTCACGGTAAGTTCCGCGCCCGTCAGCATGGCCACGCCTAACACTCCCAAACCCAGGCCCAGCGCGCTCAGGCGGCTGATCTTCTGCCGCCCCATCATCCAGCCCAGCACCAGAATAAACATCGGTTCGGTCGCGATCAGCAGCGCCGCCAGCCCCGATCCTACATATTGCTCCGCCCAGTGCAGCGTGCCGTGCCCGATCAGAAAGAAAAACGCACCCAGCACGAATCCCGCGACCCACTCCCGGCGTGTGGGCCGAAACCCGCGCCACCAGGCCCACGTCAGCATGATGGCACCCGCGGTCGCGTGCCGGATTCCCGCCGCCACCAGCGGCGGAATGGTTTCAACCGCGTAGCGGATCGCAAGGTACGTCGACCCCCAAATGACATAGATCGCGACGAAGGCAAGCGCCAGTTTAATGGCGTAACCGCGGTCATGCGCGCTTGCACGCGGTTGTGGATTCGGAACGATCACAGGTCTGCCTCCAATGTGTATCATCCGGGCGCTAGGAATGACGGCCCGACGTTGGATTGGTTGGTCGCGAAACATAGAAGTCTGACCTCCATACGTTAATAACCTATAAACGTTATTTTATAGGTTATTGAAAGATTGTAAGGAGATAAACGTAACTTGTCAACACGATTTTAGCGGTTATATAATGATTTGAAGGTTTAAACGGACTCGCGATGGCAAAAACCAAACCCGACCGACGACAGCCACCGTCTTTCGAATTGATCGCGGGCAACGTGTGCCTCGATTTCATAAACACGCTGGACGATCGACCCAGCGGACAGCCCAAAGAGTTGCTGAAGAATTATTACGACCTGGCGCGCTTCGGCGAAGACACCGGCATTCTGACACCCGAGCAGCTCGATTATTTTTACGAGATGGTTCACCTGATGCCCGACGAGACCGAGGAGGCGATGCGCCGCGCCCGCAACCTGCGCGAGGCGCTGCACGATGTATTTTCGGCGTTAATGAATCAGCAACGCGCTCCGCAACTGGCGATGGACCGGCTCAATGCAAATCTCCATGAGGCGGCGCTGCATTCGCGACTGATCCAACCTGAAACGGCGCAAAGTGAAGGACGTTTGCAGTGGCGCTTCGAAAACATGAAATCTTCCTTCAGTGCAATGCTGTGGCCCATCGCACGCGCCGCCGGCGAGTTGCTCAGCTCGAGCGATGTGGCGCGGGTGCGCACCTGCTCGTCTGCCACCTGCCAGTGGTTTTTTCTCGACACCAGCAAGAATCACCACCGTCGCTGGTGTGACATGAAGGTCTGTGGCAACCGCGCCAAAGTGCGGAACTTCTATGCCAGAAAAAAGATGAGTGCCTAAATCATAACTTAGAAGAATTGCTGACGTTGCTAACCTGGTCCCGCGCTCGAATGCCCCCCAAATTCGGTGTATGCTGTGCCGATAACAGGATCCGCTGTCGGCATCATCGGGCCGCGGGAGATCAGCGAGTGGTCGAGCGAACGGCAACCAGTAAAGGCGCAATCGTCGAGCCGCAGCACAGCAGCCTGCCGCTGGTGATCGTCGCAGCTTCACTCGGCACCATGATCGAGTGGTATGACTTCTTTATCTTCGGCAGCCTGACCACAGTGTTGTCGCTGAAGTTCTATCCGCCCGGTAACGACACATTTGCGCTGATCGCCTATCTGGCGACGTTTGCGATCGGATTCGTCGTCCGGCCGTTTGGCGCTCTGTTCTTTGGGCGAATCGGCGATCTTACGGGACGAAAATATGCCTTTCTGGCGACCCTGGTCATCATGGGAGGGGCTACCTTTTCGATTGGCCTGATGCCCACGTTTGCGACCGCGGGCTGGTTCTCTCCGATCATCTTGATTCTGATTCGTGTGCTGCAGGGCCTGGCCCTGGGCGGCGAATATGGGGGCGCGGCGGTGTACGTGGCCGAGCATGTTTCCGACCGGAGGCGCGGTTTCTACACCAGCTTCATTCAGGTCACGGCGATCCTGGGGCTGCTGCTTTCTTTGCTTGTGATCCTGGCGACGCAATCCGGAATGTCGGGTGAAGCTTTCAACCAGTGGGGATGGCGCATTCCGTTTCTGGTTTCTTTTTTCCTGGTGGGAATTTCGCTGTACATCCGGCTGAAATTGCGCGAATCACCGATTTTTGTGCACATCAAGAGCGCCGGCAAAGCCTCGCTGCAGCCACTGAAAGATGCGTTCACCAAGTGGCCGAACCTGAAACAAGTGCTGCTTTGTCTGTTCGGCATGACTGCCGGGCAAGGGGTAGTGGCCTACACCGGAGAGTTTTACGCGCTCTTTTATCTGCAGACGATTCTGAAAGTGAACCCGCACAAAGCAAACGTGGTGATGGCGGTTGCGCTGGCCCTCGGCATGCCTGTACTCATATTTTTTGGAGTGCTCTCCGACAAGATCGGACGCAAGAAAATCATTCTGGCCGGCTGCCTGCTGGCTGTGCTCACCTACATTCCTATCTACCATGCCATGGAGAGGGCTGCGGGCAACGACGTGATCACGGTTCAGTCCACTCGCAACCGGGTGACCGGTGCGATCAATCTTACGCCCATGACCCGGGACGCAAGCGGGGCTTGGATTGCCGCGCCGGAAGCGCGAAATCCCAACACAGGCAAGCTTATTTTGCTGGTCTTCGTCCAGGTCATCTATCTTGGGATGGTCTATGGACCAGTCGCCGCATACCTGGTGGAGGCGTTCCCGGCGAACGTCCGCTACACGTCGTTGTCGTTGCCTTACCACATCGGCAACGGGGTCTTCGGAGGACTGTTGCCGCTGATCGGGCTCTCGATCTGCGCCGCCACCGGCAAGATCTACGCTGGACTTTACTACCCGATGGCCGTGGCCGCGCTGACTTTCATCGTGGGCAGCATCGCGCTGCGCGAGACCCACGGCACGAAAATATGGGATGAAGTTGCGGCTCACCTTGCTCCGCAGGAATTCTGACGGCTTGCCGCGGAACTGTTTAAGCGGGCTTCGATCCGCTAAACCGGACCGGTCTCGTCTGGAGCGGTGGCCGAAACATCTCCTATGCCAAACTTCGCACGATAACGTCGCAGGAGCGGGTCGGAAAGGACCAAGCCGGCTCCAAGAAAAAGCATGGCCAAGCCCCCGATCAGGAGAAGGCTTTCCAGGTCTGTGCCGCCCGAGTGATGCGTCGCCTCAGAAAGATCCATTGCCACGGGAGTCTCCTGAAGTTTGACGTGGTTTGGTGAAAACGGGTTGGCAGCTTTTTTTGCGGGTAGAAATATCTTCGCTTGCTGGAACGGTAAAACTCAGTGATCGGTGGTCCGTATCTCTACCTGAGACGGCCGCTAGCGCGGCAGCTTGAATTTCACGGTAATTTGCGTCTGAATTTCTACCGGCTGACCATTCAGCAGGTACGGTTTGTATTTCCATTGCTTCACCGCATCGACGGCAGCACGCGCGAGCTGGGGATCTCCGCCGAGAACCTTCACCGCGGAAACGTTGCCGGCCTTGGAAATCGTAGCCAGAAGCTCGACTGGGCCTTCAACCTGCATGTGTAGAGCGTTTGCGGGGTAAGCCGGCTGCACTCTTTTCAGCACCAATCCCTGGGAGACGCCCTGCGAGACACTCATCGTCTGCAGCACCGGAACAGGCGCGGTGCCGGCGCTTTCGAGATCTGGAAGCACGCCAGCGCCTCCAGCCGGAGCGATCCCCGCCAGGCTGGGAGCGGGCGCGTCGGTTGCCGTTGGCAGCTTCCCCGAGGGCAGTCGGGAGGCTTCGCTTTTCTTGACTACAACGTGTGCCGCGGCGCCTGTGGAGGGAGCTTTGTTTGCCATGGGCACGGAAGCGGCAGGCTTTGCAGAGTCGGCCGGGGCGTTGCCGGCCATGACGTTCGGGCTGCTCGGAGCAACTCGAGCTTTCTCGGTTTTCACGGTCGTTGCGGCATTGGCTGAAATTTCCGTCTCATCGGCTGGTGGCGCGGACGATAGCGGCGATGAGAGAGTGGGTGAGACCGAGGACGCGGGTGGAACCACCGGCGCGGCTTTGGTAACCGGGGCGGGAGCAGGCGCGACCCGCGGCATGGCGGCAGTGGGTGCCGTGGAGTTCGGAGCGAAATGAAATGGCAAGGATATTTTCCCGCCCAGTTGCGTCCACGCCAGGTAGCCGCTGATCGCAAGCAGCAAGATTGCGGCCACAGCGATAATCGGCTTCCTGCTTTTGGGACCGGGGGCGGCCTCGGCGTCGCTGCCTGCGGCGCCACCGAAGGTGAGCGTCGAGGCAGATGAGCTCTCCAGCGGAGCGGTTTCGTGAGAGTTCTCGGGCACGGCGGCAATTTCCACCGGTTTGTCCTCGGGAGCAGTCTCCCGGGCGGGGGCCGGTGCGCTGGCCGAAGCTGAACCAAATCCAGCAAAGCCTTTCTGAGGTAGACCAGTGGTCGGCGCCGATGCGAAAGGTTCCGGTGTGCTTGATTCCGCCGACGTCGTTTTTGCTTTTCCCGGGCCGCTCTCGGCGGGTGCCGGCGAGGATGTAGCAGAGATCTTGGGCAAAGGAATTTGTGTTGTTGACTTTAAAGGCGAAGACGACGAGGCTCCTTCATTCCCGGACTCAACCGATTCTGCTCCAGCGGCGGCGGAGGAAGCCCTAACCATTGGCCGCGATGTGGTGGGCGAAACCGGAAAGCTGGGCATCGCAGGCGGCGCTGAGGCAGGTCGCGACAGGGAAATACCTGATGTTGAGGCTGCCGGCTTTGGCGGCTTGGAGACTACGGGCTTTCCGGCCGCAGCGGCCGTCGCCCCAGTCTTCGCGGCCTCGCCTTTACGCAACAATCCGCGGGCGACGCGTAGCGTGCCTTTCGCCTGCTCCACATTAATCGGCTTGGTGAGAACCAGGTTTGCTCCGATACGGAAAGCTTTTGCTACCCCGACTTGTCCCTCAACCACGGCGACCGCCAACGACGACTGGTTGTTCGGCGCATTGCGCGCGCTCTTGAACAATAAGGTGGCGTTTTGTTCATTGTCGCAATCCACCACGACCGCGTCGAAAGACTCGGCCATCAACTTCTTGACCGCGGCGAAGGGTTCGGTGCAGGCAATAACGGCGAAGTCCAACTCGCTTAGAACCTGTGTGACGGTGCGAGCCGTTTTCTCATCGGGGCAGAATAGAAGTGCTTGGTAACCCATATTAAAGTCATCGTAGGTACACTCGTAAGGCGCATCAAGTTACGCTAGTAATTCCGGGTAAGCCGCTTTCGCCTTGCCAAACGGGGATTTTCGGGCTTCAGGGTTTGGGATTGGCTTGCAGATACAATACGGGGTCATGCGTATCCCGCTCTGGCTGAAAGTGTTATGGACGGCGTGGGTCATGGCGTGGGCGCCGGTGTATTGGCGACAGTATGGCTTGCAGAATTTTCTTTTTTTCTGCGATCTGGGGAATCTCTTTATTGCGGCGGCTCTCTGGCTGGAGAGTTCGCTCGTCTTTTCCTGGCAGGCGACGGGGTTGCTGGTCTTTCAGACCCTGTTCATCCTCGACCTGGCGATCGCCGCGGTGACTGGACGGCATTTGACCGGCGGAACGGAATATATGTTCGACTCGAACATTCCGCTGGCGGTTCGTTTGCTTGGTCTGTTCCACGTTGCGACTCCGCCTCTTCTGCTGTGGGCCATTTGGCGTTTGGGGTACGATCGCCGGGGCTGGATATGTCAGACGCTTACGGCTTGGGTTGTGGTTCCGATCAGCCATTTCTGGCGTCCGCAATACGACGTGAATTGGGCCCGGGGGCCGTTTTTTCACGAGCAGCATGCCGTGCCTGGGGTGGTGTATTTGGTGGGATATTTGATTCTTGTTCCGGCGCTCGTTTATTTTCCGACGCACCGGTTTCTGTTGTGGCTGACAGAACGTTGGCAGCGAAGTTCGGCTTAGCCTTGCCGGTTCTTAGCCTTGCACATCCTTTCCCGCGTCGTGGTCCGGTTCCACAGGTTGGTTTGCCGCAGCTTTGATCCTGTCTTTGCCGGCTGCCGAATCCTGGCTCAAATAGAGGGTCTGCGATGGGGAGGCGAGGTTGGCTCCGGAATCCTCCACGTACTTCATGATCTGCAGAAGCAATTCTTCACGGACTTTTGCAAATGTGTCGAAATCCTGGGTGAGCACGTAACAGTAGAGTTCGACATTGATGGAAGCGGGAGCCAGTTCGACGAGGCGCACTCGAATCGTGGAGGGCTCGATTTTCTGATTGCCGGCGATCACGCCGCGGATTTGGGACAAGACGGAGCGTAGCCGGTCGGAGGGGGTATCGAGGTGAAAACCCAGCATGGTTTTGAAAAGGATCTTCTCGCGGCGGCTCAGGTTCTCGACATTGATGGTTGCGACGGTGCCGTTGGGAATTGCCAGGAGCGTCCTCTCTTCGGTGCGGACGCGAGTGGAGCGCAGGCCGATATCCTCGACGGTTCCGGTGCGATCGCCGAATTTGCAAACGTCGCCGACGCGAATGACTTCGTCGCCTAATACGGAGACGCCGCCGAATAAATTCGCAATGGTCTGCTGCGCGCCGAAACCAACCGCCAGACCTCCTATGCCTACACCGGCGAGCGCCGTGGTCAGATTGACGCCGAGAATGCCGAGAATCGAAAACACTGCCACAATGAAAACCGTTGCTTTGATGATGCGTTCGCCGAGCAGCATCAGCGAGCCGGTGCCGGAGTGTCCGTGAGCCAAAGCACGACTGCGCAGGCGCTGCAGGAACCAGCGAATTAACCGCCAGAAAATCCAGCTCAAGCCGACGATGAACGCGACGGTGGTGATCTGCACGTAGTAGTGCCGTTGCAGCAGAGGCATCCCGAGGTACTGGGCGAGGATGCGATGAATCGCTGTGCCCGCCAGAAGCCATGCCGGGCCGGAGACCGAGCGCCAGCGCTCGAGCGCGGCTTGTCCACGTCGCTGCCACCACCAGCGCAGAGGAATCTCGAGCAGCACCAGCAGCAACCAAGCCGCGCCGCCCGCCACCGGAATCATCAGCAGCAGGGCGAACCACTGCCAGAGCGGCATGCCGGCTAACTGATGCTTTACGATCCACGCCGGCAGACGCGTCTCCACCTGTCGCGCTTCGACCTGATCGTAGAGTTCGGGAACCTTGGCCAGAGTGTCGGAAGAAATCAGCCAGATTTTTCCTGCAGTGGGATCGGAAACTCGCAGCAGCTGCAGGTCCGCTTCCACGTCGCCCGAGGACATGGTGCCCAGATCTTGCCGGCCTGGCGGAACTCCCTCTTGCGGCGTGCCCTCCGGCTGCGTGCTTACATTCTTGAGGCTGCCGGCAAAGGCGCGGTCCATCACAACCTTCAGATTGGCAGCCATGCTTTCGCCTTCGGTCTGACGGCGGGCTGGGCTCATCTGCAGATATTGCGCCGCGATGCCGTTGTTGCCCGATTGGGCCGCCTGCAGAAATCCGAAGACCGCTCCGTATGGCGTATCGCGGCCCAGCGGGTCCGATGGTTTGGAGGCGGAAGTCGCGGCCGGGGAGGTTTGCAGGAGTTGGGTGAGCGGGCTCTGGGCGGAGAGCGGCGCAGAGGCGGAAACAGCGCAGGCAAGAAGAACAATTCCTTTGAACCAATGAGTCTTAGAAAAGTCGAACATGGTTTTCCCCATATTACCCGCGCCTGACGATTTTCGCCCGGTTATCCCAGGCCGAGAATCAACGCCTGGGGCGAAATATGTCGGTGCTGGTGCCGAAGAAAACTTCGGCCGACTCCATCACGGTCTCGGAAAGCGTGGGGTGAGGATGGATGGTCATGGCCACATCGCGAGCCAGCGCGGCCATTTCGATGGCCAGGACGCCTTCGGCGATCAGCTCTCCCGCGCCGGCGCCGACGATGCCCACGCCGAGGACGCGCTCGGTCTGGGGATCGATGATGAGTTTGGTCGATCCTTCGGGACGGTCGAGAGTAACGGCGCGTCCGGACGCTGCCCAGGGAAACTTGGCAACTTTGATTTCGCGATTCTCTTTTTCCGCCTGCGTTTCGGTGAGACCGCACCAGGCCACTTCCGGATCGGTGAACACGACCGCGGGTATGGCGCTGGGTTCGAAGGCGACCTTGTGTCCGGCGATGGCTTCGGCGGCAACCCGGCCCTCATGCGTAGCCTTGTGGGCGAGCATCGGTTCACCCACAACGTCGCCGATGGCGTAAATGGAGGGATCGGCGGTTTGCAGTTGTTCGTTGACTTCGATGAAACCCCGCCGGCTGACCTGGACTTGGGTTTTTTCCAGCCCTGGAATTTCGGAGTTTGGCTTTCGTCCGACGGAAACCAGCACGCGGTCAAAAACTCCTTCGCGGTTGTCATCTTTTGCCGCGGGATTATTGCCGGAACGATCAAAAGCGGCGCGGATTCCGGCACCCTCCTCTTTGAGAGCGGAGACGGTGGTATTCAGCAGAATCGCTTCGAACATCTTCTCCAGGCGTTTATGCAGCGGAAGAACCAGATCGCGATCGGCTCCCGGAAGCAGGCCCGGCAGCATTTCGACGACCGTGACGCGCGTGCCCAGAGCCGCATAGACCGAACCGATTTCGAGGCCGATGTACCCGCCGCCTACGACCAAGAGGCGGGCGGGAATGTCTTCCAGATTGAGCGCTCCGGTGGAATCCATCAGGCGCGTGGAATCGATTTTAAGTGCCGGAATGATGGCGGGCCGCGAGCCGGTCGCGATGATGACGCGGTCGAAAGAGAGAACGGTCTCGGTAGAATCGGCTTTGGCGATGCGCAACGTGGTGGAATTTTCAAAAGCCGCGCGTCCCTGCATGTACTGCACGTGCCGCTGTTTCGAGAGCACTCCGAGGCCTCCGGTCAGCTTCTTGACGACGCCTTCTTTCCATGTGCGCAGGCGCGCGAGATCTATCCTGGGGGAGGGGAAATCGATCCCCCAGTTTTTGGCTTGCTGCGATTCTTCGATCAGCTTGGCAACGTGCAGGAGCGCCTTCGATGGTATGCAGCCGCGGTAAAGACAAACGCCACCGGGGTTCGCCTCGGGATCGATCAGCGTAACTTGCATGCCAAGATCGGCGGCCAGGAAAGCGGCGGCGTAGCCGCCAGGTCCGCCGCCGACGATGGCCACGCGCGGTTTGTTGGCAGCTCCGAAAGTTGCGTTTTGTGTCTGGCTGGAATTTTCGTTCATGATGGCTTTCTTGAAAATGAGCGCCCGCGCGGCGGCTATCCTTGAACGGAGAGCAGAAAAGGCTGCTCGAAGGCCTCGGCGACCCAGCGCAGAAAGCGTGCGGCGTCGGCGCCGTCAATGAGACGATGGTCGTAGGAGAGCGAGAGCGGCAGGATCAGCCGCGGCTCGAACTTTCCCGCGATCCACTCCGGCTCCATGCGAGAACGCGAGAGTCCGAGAATGGCAACCTCGGGATGGTTCACGATCGGGGTAAACGCCGTGCCGCCGATGCCCCCGAGGTTGGTGATGGTGAAGGTGCCACCTTCCATGTCGGCCAGGGTGATTTTCTTTTCGCGCGCTTTCTGCGAAAGTTGCGAGAGCTCGACCGCGAGCTCGACGATATTTTTCTTATCGACGTCGCGAATGACCGGAACCAGCAATCCGCGATCGGTATCGGCCGCCACTCCGATATTGATGTACTGCTTGTAGATGATTTCTTCCTTTTCCATGTCGATGGTGGCGTTGAACTGCGGGAATATCTTCAGAGCGGCGGCACAAACCTTCAGAGCGATCGCGGTTACGGTCATTTTCCCGCCGGCTTGTTCGGCCTTGGGAGCAAAACGAGCGCGCAATTGCTCGAGTTCGGTGATGTCGGCGCGGTCGTGTTGCGTGACGTGAGGAATCGTGTTCCAGGATTCGGCCAGATGCTCCGCGGTTTTGCGGCGCACTCCGCGCATGGAGACGCGTTCGATTTTTCCCCACTTGGCGAAGTCCGGCAGCTTGGGCTCGATAAAATGTCCGGCACGCGGCGGGACTTGCTGAACCGGAACGGCCGCGGTGAGCAGAGCCTTGGCATGCGCTTTGACATCGTCCTCGCTGATACGGCCGCCGGGGCCGCTGCCTTTGACTTCGTAGATGTCGACGCCGACTTCGCGAGCCAGACGGCGGGTGTGCGGGGCGGCGGCGACGGGGGCGCGGTGCTCGGTCCCGGCAACCTTGCCCAGCTGCTCAGGCATGGAGAAGGCCACGGGACGGGGAAGGGGGCGGTCGGGAGGCAGAGCTTGCTCCTCGGTTTTTCCCTCCGCGCGAATCGCGGCCTGGAAGGCAAGGCGCGCGCCATGCTGGCCGGAGACATGCTCCACCGGACGACTGGGCGGACGTACTGCCTCGGCAGGGGTTGAGGCGGTGCCTTGCAGGGTAAAAATGACCTGGCCGACTTTGATCTTTTCGCCTTCCTTGACCTTCACTTCGTTCACCACTCCGCTCACGGTCGAGGGAACCTCGATCACAGCCTTGTCCGTTTCCAGTTCCATGACGGGCTGGCCTTGGGAAACTTTTGTGCCGGGAGCGATCATGAGACGTACGAGGTCGCCTTGCGAGATGTTTTCCCCGAGTTCCTGCAGCCGGAATTCGCTGGCGGACGGCGCTGATTGCACGCCCCGCGGTGCAGACGCCGGTTCGGGCTGGTCGCGTTGCGATGGCACGGGTTGCGAAGCGGAACTCATCTGCGGTTTCGCCGCGACCGCCGCCGCCGGAGCGCCGGATAGAGGCTGCGTGGAATTTCCACTTGCTGTTGCCGCCTCCGCTGGAAGCAGGGACGCGGCTGCGGCAGAAGGCGTACCGTTGCTGTCCGCGGTAAAAACCACCTGGCCAACCTTGATCTTGTCGCCTTCTTTGACGAGGATCTCGTGGATGGTTCCACTCACCGATGACGGGACCTCGACGACTGCTTTGTCGGTTTCGAGTTCCATGACAGCCTGGCCCGCGCTGACGGTTGCGCCGGGCTCGATCATCAGGCGTACCAGGTCGCCCTGGTCAATGTTCTCGCCGAGTGCAGGGAGTTTAAATTCGATCACAGATTCCATTCCTTATCCACTTGTGCAGCGAGCGGTCAGATTTCGTAATTGGAACTTACCTCAGGGGCTAAAGCCCTGCATCTTCTGTTGGCACCAGCGGCACGGCTCGAGGCCGTGCTCTTTCAAAACCGCTTCCCCATCTCCTGGTGGCATCTCGCGGCACGGCCGTTGGCCATAACCCTTCCAAGCCACGTCCATTCACGACTCAGCCGTTAGCTTATAGCCGGGTTCAGTTTTTCCGGATCGATGCCAAGGTCACGGACGGCCTGCTTCACCAAGTCAATGCTGATTTTGTTTTCCCGGGCCAGCGCCACCAGCGTTGCCAGTACGATGTGTTTCGTATCCACCTCGAAAAAGTCGCGCAGAGCCACGCGGCTCTCGCTGCGTCCAAAGCCGTCGGTCCCGAGTGAGACAAGTTGCCCTGGCACCCACTTGGCGAGGGATTCCGGCAACACCTTCATATAATCAGATGCCGCGATGAACGGTCCGGGCGCATCCTTTAGAGTCTGGGTGAGAAACGGCGTCCTCGGCGATTCCCCGGGATGCAGCATGTTCCAGCGCTCACAGTGATTGGCGTCGCGATAAAGTTCCTTGTAACTGGTGACGCTCCACACATCGGCGGCGACGCCGTATTTTTCCTGGAGGATGGTTTGCGCTTTCAACACTTCGTACATGATGGTTCCGCTGCCCAGCAATTGCGCGCGCAGCTTGGCATCCGGAGCATCCGCCGCCTTGAAGCGATAGAGACCGCGCAGTACGCCATCGCGGATATTGCCATCTTTGTCCTTGGGCATCTCCGGCATGGGCAGCGGTTCGTTGGTGACGGTGAGGTAGTAGAAGATTGATTCCTGATCGACGTACATGCGCTTGATGCCATCCTCAATAATGATGGCAATCTCGTAAGCGAAGGCGGGATCGTAAGCCAGCAGGTTGGGGACGGGCAAAGCGAGAACGTGGCTGTGGCCGTCCTGATGCTGCAGACCTTCGCCGGCCAGGGTGGTGCGGCCGGCGGTGCCGCCAATCAGAAATCCGCGGCAGCGCATATCGGCCGCTGCCCAGATCAGATCGCCGATGCGCTGGAAGCCGAACATGGAGTAATAAATAAAGAAGGGGATGGTGTTGATGCCGTGGTTGGCGTAGGCAGTGCCTGCGGCGATGAACGAGCACATGGAGCCGGCTTCGGTGATGCCTTCTTCGAGAATCTGCCCGTTCTTCACCTCTTTGTAATAAAGAAGCGTGTCCATATCGACGGGCTCGTAGATCTGTCCAACGCTTGAGTAAATGCCGACCTGGCGGAACAAGGCTTCCATGCCGAAAGTGCGGGCCTCGTCGGGAATAATGGGGACGATCAGTTTGCCCACCTCGGGGTCGCGCAGCAGCTTGGCCAGCAAGCGCACAAAAACCATAGTGGTCGAAGCTTCCCGGCCATCGGTGCCTTTGTAGAATTCTTCAAAGTACGACTCGGGGACCGGCTTGAGCGGCGTGGCTCGCACTGTGCGTTGCGGCATGTAGCCCCCGAGTTGTTTCCGCCGCGCCTGCATGTACTTGATCTCGGCGCTGTCGTCGGAGGGCCGGTAAAACGGAGCGTTGTGCAGTTCATCGTCGGGAATCGGAATGCCGAAGCGCGAACGGAAAAGCTCCAGCTCATCCTCATTCAGCTTTTTTTGCTGGTGAGTGATGTTCTTGCCTTCGCCGGCTTCGCCGAGGCCGTAACCCTTGATGGTCTTCGCCAGAATGATGGTCGGAGAGCCGGTGTGGTCGACCGCGGCGCGGTATGCGGCATGCACTTTGATGGGATCGTGACCACCAAGGCGCATGCGCGCCAGCTGCTCATCGGAGAGGTGCTCGACCATTTTGAGGAGACGCGGGTCGGTGCCGAAAAGGTTCTGCCGGAAGTAGGCCCCGCTCTCGACAAAATATTTTTGATACTGCCCGTCGCTGACTTCTCCCAGACGGCGCACCAGGAGCCCATCGCGGTCGTTGCGAATCAAGCTGTCCCAGTCGGAGCCCCAGATGACCTTGATGACATTCCATCCCGCGCCACGGAAAATGGCTTCAAGTTCCTGAATGATTTTTCCGTTGCCGCGCACCGGGCCGTCGAGACGCTGCAGGTTGCAGTTGACGACGAAGATCAGGTTATCCAGATTCTCGCGGGAGGCCAGGGTGATCGATCCCAGGGACTCAGGCTCATCCATTTCACCGTCGCCCAGGAATGCCCAGACCTTGCCACCGGTGGATTGCTTCAGCCCGCGATTCTCCAGATAACGAATGAAGCGGGCGTGATAGATCGCCTGAATCGGACCCAGGCCCATCGAAACCGTGGGGAACTCCCAGAAATTGGGCATCAGCCAGGGGTGGGGATAGGAACTGAGGCCGCCGCCGGGCTTCAATTCGCGACGGAAGTTCTCCAACTTCTCTTTCGGAATGCGGCCTTCGAGATAAGCGCGAGCGTAAATTCCCGGCGCAGCATGGCCCTGGAAGTAAACAAAATCGCGGTCGCCACTTTCGGTCTGCGCTTGAAAGAAATGGTTGAAAGCAACTTCGTACAGAGTTGCGGCGGAAGCAAACGTGGAAATGTGTCCGCCGATGCCTTCTTGAATTTTATTGGCGCGAACTACCATGGCCAGGGCGTTCCAGCGCACCAGGCTCTTGATGCGGCGCTCCATCTCCTGGCTGCCGGGAAACGGCGCCTGTTGTGGAGATGCAATCGTATTCTGATAGGGGGTGGTGGCGGAGAAAGGAAGGTTTACTCCCGCGGCTCGACGCGCGTGCAGCGCCAATTGCTGCAGCAGTCGCCCGGCGCGAACCGGGCCGCCGCTGGAGAGCACGTAATCGAGCGAGTCCACCCACTCACGGGTTTCCAATACTTCCTGACCGTTGGTTTCCGTCTGAGCCACGTCTGAGATCTCCGTAGGATAGGGCCGGTTAGATAAGGCCGGTCGTATCATGCCGATCGTATAAGGCCGGTCGTATAAGACCGAACCGTCCATGATATGCAATTATGCGGAATTTTGCTGGACGAAGGGCGATGTCCAAACGTTCTACAATGCTGTGGCGAATGATCCAGGGCGATTCTAAAGCCCGGAGAAATTCATGCGGGAGCTTATCGGGAGGTTCCGAATGTTGCGAATCACGCTACTGGTGGTGGTGCTGGTGATGATCATATTCCTCGTTCCGCGCCTCTTCTCGGGATCGCGCATTGCTGTGCCCGCGCCGGGCAGCTCGGCTCCCGACTTCTCATTGCCTTCGCAGCAGGGAGCTTTCGTTAGTTTGAAGGACTACCGCGGCAGCTGGGTCGTCCTTTACTTTTATCCCAAGGATCAGACTCCTGGTTGTACGCGGGAAGCCCACAACTTCCAGTTGGATCAGTCGAATTACGCGGAGCGGCACGCTGTGATTCTGGGCGTGAGCGTGGACAGCGTCGATTCGCACAAGAAGTTCTGCACCAAAGAAGGGTTGAACTTTAAGTTGCTGGCCGATGGCGACGGCAAGGTGAGCCGCGCCTACGGCTCGCTCACGAATCTCGGGGTTGTAAAGTTTGCGGCTCGGCATACCTTCCTCATCGATCCCAGCGGGAAGGTTGCCAAGGCGTACACCAGCGTCGATCCTGCCCGGCACAGCGAAGAGGTGTTGGCAGCGCTCGATCAGATGCGGAAGGAATAGACCGGCCGCGACTCATGGATCGTCGGGATTCTCACCGCTCGCAGTGTGGGAATCCGTCGCACAGCGCGCGAAGGCGGACATCCGGCGAAAGAAGTTTGTCCATGTAAACTAGCGAAATGGGTACGTCGGTTGGGCAATCCGGAGTGCGAGAGGCTTCCCGCGAGCGGTCCGGTTACCGCTATCCGCCCGGTTTCGAGCGAAATCTCCTGTGGTATGCGTTTCGCAAGTTTCGTCCGGCGAATCCCATCCTTTTGTTCCAGCACCTGGCAGCGACTTACGGCGACATCGCGCACTACAAGATTGGCCATCACCACATTGTTTTTCTGAACCACCCCGATTACATCCGGGAAGTGCTGGTGGTTCAGAATGATAATTTCATCAAGGAACGCACGGTGCAGCGCACCAAGATGCTGCTCGGCGAAGGCATGATCACCAGCGAAGGGGCTGAACACCGCGCCCAGCGGCTGGCGGCGCAACCTGCGTTCCACCGGCAGCGTATTGGTGAGTACGCCAGAATCATGGTGGAAGAGGCGTCGCATATGCGCGACGCATGGCGAGCCGGGGAGCAGCGCGATATCGCCACCGACATGATGCATCTCACGCTCAACGTGGTGGCGCGGACTTTATTCGCCACCGATTTGCGGCAGGAGGTTTACGAACTGGCGGCGGCCATCAACCGCATCATGAGCCTTTACAATTTTCTGGTGATGATGCCGGCGGCGGAGTGGCTGGTACACCTGCGCCCGCCCGGTCTGGCAGAGTTTGTGCGGGCACGAAAGCGGATCGACGCCGTGGTCTACCGGATGATTGACGCACACCGCCGATGCGGCGTCGATCAAGGCAGTCTGCTCGACCTTATGCTTGCGGCAGCTTCGGATGACGCGCTCGTATCGCGGAACCCTGCTTTCTCGCGGGATCATTTGCGAGACCATTTGCGAGATCAGGTGATCACCATTTTTCTGGCGGGATATGAGACCGTGGCCAACGCGCTCTCCTGGACGTGGTATTTGCTCTCGCAAAATTCCGGCGCCGAACTTCGGCTGCACAACGAGGTCGACGGCATTCTCAACGGCAGACTGGCGACTGCCGAGGATACGCCGTGTTTGGTGGACACGGAGAAGATTCTGGCGGAATCGCTTCGCCTTTATCCCCCGGCATGGGCCATGGGACGGTATGCGCGCCATGATTTTTCGCTGGGAGATTTCTTTTTGCCGGCGCGAACCACGGTGCTGATCAGCCAGTACGTCACGCACCGCGATGCGCGCTATTTTCCCGATCCGCTGCGATTTGATCCCGACCGATTCTCGGCGTCAGCCAAGGCAAAACGCGCGAAATTTACCTACTTCCCATTCGGCGCGGGCGCGCGGCAGTGCATTGGAGAATCATTTGCCTGGATGGAGGGAGTGCTGCTTCTGGCCACGCTCGGGCAGAAGTGGAAGCTAAGACTGGTTCCAGGTCACAAGGTCGAACCGCAGCCGCTGATCACGCTCCGGCCGAAATATGGCATGCGCATGCGGGTCGAGCCGCGCTGAAGGTCGGTTTTCCGCGTTTTCTTTATTTTTTGTTGCTTGCGGTCTTGAAGTACATCTCCGCCACGTGTTCGGCGATGGCGGCTGGGTCGGCGCCTGATAAATTCGACAGGACAACTACTGTGAGCCGATCATCGACATAGCGATTGATTGCCGTCTCAAAGCCCTGCCACGCTCCGTCGTGGCGGATCAGGCGGCGTCCGTCGAGTTGTTCGACGAACCAGCCGAAGCCGTAGCCAGCTTTGTTCGGTCGGCCATTCTTCAACTTTGCCGGGGTCCACATCTGGTCGAGGCTCGATTTCTTCAGCAACGTATCGGTGTATAAAGCGGCGTCCCATTTCGCCAGATCCAGGATTGAGAAGTACAGGCTGCCATCGGCCGTGGTGTTGATCATAGGCGCCACCCATTCCTGATTCTTCAGTTCGCCCTTGACCAGCCGGTAACCCGCGGCGCGGTTGGGAACGATATCGGCCTCGCTGATGATCCGCGTCGTATTCATGTCGAGCGGATGGAAGATCCGCTGTTGCAGAAAGTCTCCGTAGAATTCTCCGGTAACGCGGTGCAGCAGAATTCCCAGCGTCAGATATCCGAGATTGCTGTACTCCCACTTCGTGCCCGGAGGATAGGCCAACGGGATGCCCTCAACCATTTTCAGCATTTCATCTTCCGACCAATCTTTGCGAAAGTTGAATTTCGCAGGATAGTCGCCAAAGCCGGCCGTGTGGCTTAACAGCTCCCGGACTGTAACTTCCTTCCAACTGGCCGGCGCTCCGGCGAAGAACTTGGTGAGCGGATCGTCGAGCCCTAGTTTGCCCTCCTCGACGAGCATCATCACCGCCGTGGCCGTGAACTGCTTGCCGAGGGATCCGGACTGAAAGACGGTTTCCGGCTTCACCGGGGCTTGTAGTTCAACGTTGGCCAGGCCGAAACCCTGCGCCTTCACGATTCTTCCGGTTTGCGATACCAGAAGTGCGAGCCCAGGGATGTTTTGCCTCTGCATCTCCTGATGGATGTATTCATCAACGTCGAGGCTGATCGCGGGAAGCGACTGGGCCGGTGCGCCGGAGGCACGAATGCACAACAGAACGGTGACCGCGATCCAGACAACAGCGGAGCAGTTTCGCGAGCCAGGATGCAAGGTCACGGCCGTGAGGGATCGCATTCTCATCCCCGTTCACCTGGGGAGCATTTTCCGCCACCGCTGTCATTCGTCGCAGATATGAACTCATCTTTGCTTTGCGGAACGTCGGGGAGCGCGCTGGGCAGTTCGACGCGGAAGATGGAGCCCTTGCCCGGTTCACTCGTTACTTCAATCGAACCTTTGTGGACCTGTACGATCCATTGTGCGATGGCGAGGCCCAGGCCAGCTCCGCCGAGTTCGCGGCTGCGCGCTTTGTCGGCGCGGTAGAAGCGTTCAAAGATTCTGGCCCGATCCGCATGCGGGATTCCGATCCCAGTATCCTCGATGCTCACGATAACGCGGCCGTGCGTCTGTTCTGCGGAGAGAGTCACTCTGCCGGGCGGAGGAGTGTACTTGAAGGCGTTGTCGAGCACAATGTCGACGAGGCGGCGCAGGGCATTTCCATCCCCCATGACGGGCAGACGCTGGAGTGTTAAGTGCTCGTCGAATTGCAAATTGCGCACGGCCGCAACCTGATTCCACTTCGAGGCGGATTCGCGCAGCGTTGCCAGCAGATCCATGGGATGAATGTCGAGCGTCTCGGCGCCGGAATCAGCGCGTGCCAGCGCCAGAAGCTCCTCGATAAGCCGTGCCGTGCGGTCCGCCTCGAGCAGAATTTGGCGCAGCGCCTGCCGGTATTCGGACTCATTTCGCGAGCGACGCAAGGCCAGCTCGGCCTCGGTGTGGATGAGCGCAACCGGAGTGCGCAGCTCGTGGGAGGCGTCGGCGGTAAATTGCGTGATTCGAAGGAAAGCGGCTTCGATGCGCTCCAGCATTTCGTTCAGGGTATCGGACAGGCGTTGCAACTCATCTCCAGTATGCAACCGCTCCAGCCGTTGGCTGAGGTTGTGGCCGGAGATGGCGCGGGCGGTGCGGGCCAGGGCGTCGACCGGGGCCAGCGCGCGATGGCTCAACCAGTAGCCCACGGCTGAGGCGACCAGCAGCAGGGCGGGGGCGAACATCAGCAGATACCGCTGGAAGCCGTCGAGGGTCTCGATCTCTTCGTCGAGTGAGCTGGCGATCCGGACCTGAAAGACTCGTCCATCGACTTCCATTCTTTCGCTCAGGATGCGAAACCTTTCCTTCCCCAGCTTCAGATTCTGGTAGAGCGGCTTGCTCAGTCGATCGAGAGAGAGTTGAGGAAGCGGATGCTCGGTAAGAAACTGGGAGCGGTAGAGGAAGTTCCCGTCCGCGGCGCTGATCTGCAGGTAATCTTCGGAGCGCTCGATCTGATAGTCTTCGCGGAGCTCCTCCTGCAGTTGGGACGGGGTCTGGTTCAGCCGAATCGCGAAGAAGCGCTGCAAGTCCGCGGCCTGACCTTCCAGGGCCGCGTCGGCAATGTCATAAAGATTCTTGCGCAGGATCAGCCACATGCCTGCGCCGAAGACAAATTCGGCGAGCAGGAAAATGGCGAGATACCACAAGGTGAGGCGCATGCCGATGGAAAGCTTCTTCATGCGGCCAGCTCCTCGCGAATCATGTATCCAACCCCGCGCACCGTATAAATCAGCTTGGGCAGGCCATCGCGGTCGACCTTGAGGCGCAACAGCCG